>JAABUR0100004964.1_pt1 | contig 17292 bp, 15 predicted proteins | sample 5560091 | NCBI WGS metagenome assembly JAABUR01 (sample SAMN10711879, study PRJNA513375) | rock metagenome | isolation source: Antarctica rocks | place: Antarctica: Victoria Land, University Valley sud | reverse complement strand
AGCGATTCTGGTGAGCGCACAGCTATCGCGCGGCGTGCGGCAACTTTAGGCGTCGATGGATGTGCTCACTCTAACCAGGTGTTTGGCCGCATAGTGACCGGGAGGGGCTGAGCTGGACCCGCGATAGTGTCGCGGATGCGGCGGCAAGTACGATCGTGCATGGGGCGCGGAAGTGCCTCCAGGGACCAATACGCGCAGGCGGCGATCTCCGGGCTGCTCGGTGTTGGTATGGCATTTTCGTCGAGTTGACGACAGCGAAAGACGCAGAAATGTAAATCAAGTTGATCGTCGAAGTAGATACCCGTTAGAGATTCTGCTGCGACGCGTAAACCGACCTCTTCGGAAACTTCCCTGATCGCGGTGGTTACGATCGACTCACCCGGCTCTGCATGGCCTCCGGGGAGCTCCCAATTGTTACGGCGATAAGCGTGCTTCACGAGCAGGACTCGTCCTTCGGTATCCAGAATTACCGCCGCCGCGCCGAGTCGCTTTGTCATCATTCCTCAATCCGGCACGCCCGTGCGCGCTCGCATGGCAGGTGCGATCAGCCACCGCAAGGGCCATCGTCACCCTTCTTCGATGGCGAGCGAGCGGGGAAAATCGGCGGACGCGACGTTCGATGCGCTCGGTGTACGATTCGGGGCATGCTACACCGTGGCGGCGATCAGCCAGCCGCCCCCAACGGCCAGAGCCGCCACGACGGCCTCGATCAGGGTGAGGCGCAGGAACCGGCGACCGACCGTGCCGTCCGCGATGCCACGTCGATACCACGCCTCGGTCCCGACGCAGAGCGCCAGCCAACCGAGGACCAGCACGACCACGATCAGGTCGGTGTAGCCGTTCACGCCGTACTTGTTCCATCCGGCGCGCGCGTAGAGGAGGAGGAGCGTCTGCTGCCAGAGGATGCAGATCGCGATCCCGGCGGCGCAGTGCGCCAGCCAGGCCGCATAGGCGGCGATGGCGAGGAAGACGGTGCGCCGGTTCAGCCCTTGCTCCTGCATCAGCGCTCGACCTCCCGCATGATCGCGCGCCAGCGCGGCGCGCGCGCCGGACGGCTGTGTGGTCCGGGCGTGGCGGCATCAGGCTCGGCAGACAGATTGCTCTACCGGATGGTATCAAGCATGGTGCCGCGATGCAACCGTCAGCCGCCTGCGAGTACCACAATTGTACTCGGGCAATCGGTCGGCGATGACGCTAGCACGAACGCTGGGCGTGATACACATCCAGCGCCAGGGGAGTCGGCACGAATATCGAATCACAATTGTAGTACTACAGCGCTACGCAGAAAGCTTGGCCCTGCGCCGCAGTCCCGGTCCGGGCGGGCCAGGTATTCTGCGCGCCGCGCTAGATGTCCATCGTCCACTCGTCGAATTGATGGACGCCCATCTCGTTCTGCTCCGCCCGCAGCTCCTCCGATACCATCCGGTAGGCGAGACCCCGGCGCACACCCAGGAAGCCGCGCGGCCCCCGGTAGTGGTCCCGTGCTTGCGCCATGAACGCACGGGCGTAGTCCCGGACCCCGGCGCACTCCTCGCACAACAGCAGACGCTCGCCGTCACGGGCATCGTCGCCCACATACTCGGCCACCACGCCGGTCGGCACGGCGTCGCTGGTGCGTCCGCAGATTAGGCACCCGTTGTCAGGGGTCGGTGGCATGGTGCTCATCGTCACTCCTGGGCGCTACACCGGCTATGCACCGCGCACGCGCAGACTCACATGGCCTGAAGATTGCTCCTCAGCGCCCGGTACAGCTCATCGTAGGTGGAGAGATAGATTTCGTGCGAGTCAACCCTAGTCTTCAGCATACGCCAGGCGAGGCGCTCGCGCAACTCCGTCTCCTGCTCCGGGATGTCCCGACCGATAACGAGCAGGCCGCACGGCGCAGGCTCCGATGAACCAGAGGTAGCTCGGGGCCGCCGCGAAGAGGAGCAGCGCGAGGCCGGTCAGCACGGTCGCGGGGACGATCACCACCTTGCGCCCGAAGCGATCGACGAGCACCCCGGACGGGTACGCCAGCGCCAACCCGACGACGCTGATCAGCCCCAGGCCGAGGCCGATCTGGTCCGGCGCGAGGCCGAGCCGCGCCCGCCCGAGCAGGGGGATGACGGTGAACAACGCCCCGGTGCGCGCGAAGGCGGCCCCGAAGCTGACGAGGCTGATCAGCGCGAAGCGGCGCTGCGCCAGCAGGATCCGCAACTGCGCCAGGAAGGGGAGCGCGGGCGTCGCCGCCATGCTCGCCGCCGACACGACCAGCCCCTCGCGCATCCCGCGCGTCTCCGGCACGCGCTACCAGCCGAGCGCCGCCCCGGCGAGGCTGAGCCCGGCGAAGGCGTAGAAGGGGGCGGCCAGGCCCAGGTGCTCCGCGAGCAGCCCGCCCGGATACGGCCCGATGCCGACCGCGAAGGCGAAGACCCCGGAGTAGGTCGCCATGATCCGCCCGCGCCGCGCGGGGGTGCTGATGTCGGCCAGCACGATCTGCGCGGCGGTGAGGGTGAGGGCCGCGCCGATCCCCGCCAGGAAGCGCGCGCCGAGGAAGGCGGGGTAGTTCGGGGCGATGGCGCAGAGGAGGTTGCCAACTGCGGTGCAGACGCCGCCGAGCGCCAACGTGCCGCGTCGGCCCACGCGCTCCGCCAGCGCCCCGGCGGGGACGTTGACCAGGAAACGCGCCAGCCCGTAGAGGCCGATCGTCAGGCCGATCGCCGCCTGGCTGACGCCGTAGGCGCTGGCGTAGAGGGGGACGACCGGCACGATCGATCCGAAGCCGAGCTGGTTGACCGCGATCAGCGCGCAGATCCAGACCAGCACGCGGTTCTGGGTGTACCATGCCGGCGTGCGGGGCATGCGGCGATCCTTTGTGTGTGGCAGTCGTGAGACGTTGAGACGTGAGACGTGAGACGTGAGAGAGTTGTGGGTGGACGCGGTGTGGTTTCGGCGACGGCGACATCGCTCACGACGCTCGCTATAGGATACCGCTTTTCAACGCCCCGTTCCTCTCGCGACCCACGATTCCCCTGTCAGCGGCAACTCGACCCGCTGACCCCGGCGGGCCGACTCGTAGGAGGCGAAGCTGAGTTCGGTGGCGGCTTGGGTCCGGCACTCGAAGAGGCTTTCGATCGGTCACGGATGATCGCACCATTGAGCCGCTGCTCCGCTTCCTGTGCATATTCAGGGTTCAACTCCACCCCCACGAAGCGGCGGCGCAGCTTCAGCGCCATCACCCCCGCTGTCCCTGACCCCAAGAACGGGTCGAGGATCAGGTCGCCGGGGCGCGAGGTGAGGGCCAGACACGTTTCCACCAATTTGGTCGGGAACATCGCCTCGTGGGCATGCTTGCTCGGCTCGGTATTGATGTCCCATACCGTGCGTAGCTGGCGATCGTTCGGACCGCGTACCGCCGAGGAGTCGTAGTAGTATTTCTCACTCTTGGAGAAGAGAAAGACGTATTCGTGGGAACGAGTAGGACGGTCTTTGACACTCTCGGGCTGTGCGTTCGGCTTGTGCCAGATACAATCGTCGCGCAGATACCACCCGGCCTCTTGCAGGGCGAAGGCGAGCCGCCACGGTACGCCGATGAGATCCTTGGGCTTCAAGCCCTCCGGTGTCGGTGGACGGACGTTCATGGCGCGGGCCGGGTTCTTCTTGTCGGGCGCGCGCCAGGTCCGTCCTCCGGAGGTATACGAATCGCCACTATTGAGCCAGAGGGTGCCATCGTCGCGCATGGTCCGGCGGACTTGCTCGAATACGGCGACAAGACTGGCGATATAGTCATTCAGGGAGACTTCTCATCCGATCTGGCCGTCGATGGCGTAGTCTCGCAATGACCAATACGGCGGTGAAGTGACGCACGTTTGGAATACGGCGTCGGGGAGCATGGCGAGGATACGCCGGGCGTCGCCGATCGCGATGGCAGACGCGGTGGCGTCAGGCGCGAAAAGCGTCGCGATGCGCCCTGAATCGAGATCACCGTCCAACATGTGTACACGAAAGGGGGGTTCGACAGGCCAAAGAGTGGATTGCGAAATCTGTGCTGCGCCCATTATCACGACCCTCTCAAGTGTACGTATAGCCGATGGATGCAAGTCTACCAGAGAGACGAGGGAGATCAAGCGTTGGGGAAGGCGCGCTTGCCGGATCCGAACGGTACGTTGTTCCATTGCTGTGCCCCGCGCGTATATTTTGCGAGCGTGGCGATAACGATGGGGAGGAGCGACCATGACGATCGAGACGGTGCGGATCCTCCGCGCGTCGTGCGACGCGGCGCTCGCCATCCCGCCCGACCTCGACCAGCCCAGTTGCGCCCATTGCGGCACGCCGCTGACCATCGTCCACGGCGATGGCTTCGTGGCGGCGCGGCCGGCGCGGGCGGTCACGCGCACGATCGAGACGAGCGCGGCGGCGACCCAGGCCGGGCTACGCCGCCTGCAATTGCAACAGGAGTGCTCCTCCCTGCGCGAACGGATCGCCGCGCTCGACGCGGAGGAACGGGCCATCCGCCGCGCCGGGCAAGGGGGCAGGCTCGTCTACCCCTCCGTGCAGCTCACCGAAGTGCGGCGCGAGTGGAATCACACGGTGCTCCAATTGAATCGCGTGGAGGATCGGCTCGGGCTCCGGCGCTCGTATGCCGCGCTCGATGGTGGCTCCGCCGTGCGCTTCCCGCAGGACGCGCGGGGCTGGGGCGTCGTGCTCTTCGTCATCGGGTTCCTGGTCTGCCTCGCGGCACCGTTCGCGGGGCAGGGCAGCTACCTTTTCGGCGGCTTGCTGGTGCTGCTCGTCGGCTACGGGCTTGCCTATCCGCGCGGTCGATAAGGTTGTACGCAGGATGCCTGGTTCGCTGGTGCGGGTGAACGTGGCGGCGAACGAATGGGGGGCGCGCTTTTCCGTGTGCTGCTTGCGGCGGGGGGGAAGCGGCGTCGGATCGCTCCCGCCCGGTCGGGACCTTTTTCTTATGGGCGAGCGGGCGGGCGCTTGTTACGCTAGTGCATACTGGTGTGGTAGACCCCCCGGAATAAGGGTGCCGATGCAGCGTCCCCCGCGTTTCCCGCGTCCGCACGTCGCAAATGGCTATCGCATCCTCCTCGCGCTCGCGGCGGTAGTCATCCTCGCGCTGCTGTTCGACTATCAGGACGACGGCATCGCCCTCGCCCGCTGGTCGCCCCTCGATCGCTCGCTCGGGGTGGCGCTCGTCGTCCTGGTGGCGCTGCTGGTCGCCTTCTGGTGGTCCTGGCGTGCCCAGCGGCGCGCGGTGACGGCGCTGCGGACGCAATACGTGCACTTCCCGCTGCCGACGGTCACCTGGCGCGCGGTCGGCGACGCGCTGGTGCTGGTCGCCTACAATGCCGCCCAGCAGACGCTGGTGCGGGGGCAGATGGCGGCGCTGATCGGGCAGCGGGCGGAGGCGGTCTACCCCGACCGCCCCGATATCGTCGCCGATCACGCGCGTTGCCTCGCCGAGCGTGCCACGCTCCGTCGCGAGTACGACTATCGTTTGCGGACGATCGGGGAGGAGCGCCGCCTCGCCGTCACCTACGTCTTCGTGCCGCCCGATCTGGTGATGGCCCACGGCGAGGATCTGACCGCTGCCCACGTCGCCGCTGCGGCGCTCCGCCAGAGCGCCGAGAGCTTCGAGAGCCTCCTCGACGGCACCACCGAGGGGATTGTGATCACCGAAGCGGGCCGGATCGTCGCCATCAATCGGGCCTACACCGCGCTGCTCGGCTACGAGCTGGGCGATGTCCTCGGCACGGTGGCGCTCGATCTCCTCGCTGCCGACGATCGCGCGAGTGCTGAGGCCAACATGCATGTCGGCTATAGCCGGCCGTACGAGGTGGTTCAGCGGCACAAGGCGGGATTCCTGCTGGCGACGGAGGTCGTCGGGCGGAGCATCCGTTACCAGGGGCGCTCGGCACGGCTGACCACCGTGCGCGACATCGCCGCGCGCAAGGCCGACGAGGCGGCGCTGCGCGCGAGCGAGATGCGCTACCGCACCCTCCTCGCCTCCGCCGAGCGCCAGACCCGGGAATTGCTCCTGCTCGACCGGGTGCAGACCGCGCTCGCCCGCGAATTCGAGCCGGATGCGGTCGTCCGGGTCGTCGTCGAGGCCATCGCCGCGACCTTCGGCTACACCCAGGTCAGCCTCTATCTGCGCGAGGGCGAGGACCACATCTTGCAGCACCAGGTCGGGTACGACCGCGTCCTGGCGCGCGTCCCCGCGACGTCCGGGGTCTCGGGCCGCGCCATCGCCGAGGGCCGGGCGCTCCTCATCGCCGATGTGGCCGCCGACCCCGCCTTCCTCGGCGCGATCGACGGCGTCACCTCGGAGATCTGCGTACCCCTGTCCGACGCGGGGCAGCCCGTCGGCTTCCTGAATGTGGAGAGCGTCGGCGGGGTGCGCCTGGGCGAGGACGATCTGCGCCTGATGGCGGCGCTCGGCGAGCAGGCCGGGATCGCGCTCGGGCGCGCGCGCCTGCACCGGTCGCTGCGGGAGCGCGAGGCGAGCCTGTCGCACCAGGCGTTCCACGACGCACTGACCGGCCTGCCCAACCGCGCCCTCTTCCTCGATCGCCTGGCGCACGCCCTGGCCCGCGCCGGCCGCAGCGGGCAGCCACTCGCGGTCTTCTTCCTCGATCTGGATCGTTTCAAGCAGGTCAACGACACCCTCGGCCATGCCGTCGGGGATGAACTCCTCGTCACGGTCACGGCGCTCCTGCGCGGCTGCCTGCGCGACACGGATACCCTCGCGCGTTTCGGCGGCGATGAATTCGCCCTCCTGCTGGAGGATATCGGGGATCTGGCCGGGGCGCTCCGCATCGCCGACCGCCTGCTGGCCGCGCTCGCGCCCGCGCTCCCGGTCGCGGGGCGCGACCTCGTGGTGGGCACGAGCATCGGGATCGCCCTGAGCACCGGGTCGGACGACACCCCGGCGGACCTGTTGCGCTTCGCCGACGTGGCCCTCTATCGCGCGAAGGACGTGGGGCGCGGCTGCTACGAGATCTTCTATCCGGGGATGGACGGCGCGGCGCTGGCGCGGTTGGAACTGGAACACGACCTGCGCGGCGCGCTGGCCCGCGCTGAACTCCGCGTGCATTACCAGCCGCTGGTCGATCTCGGGACCGGGCACGTTGCCGCGCTGGAAGCGTTGGTGCGCTGGGCGCATCCGACGCGCGGCCTCGTGCCGCCGGGCAACTTCATCCCGCTGGCCGAGGAAACCGGGCTGATCGTGCCGCTCGGTCGCTGGGTGCTGACGGAGGCGTGCCGACAGTTGCAATCCTGGCGGGCGGCGCATCCCGCTGTCCCGGCCCCGGCCCTGACGGTGAATCTGTCGCCACGGCAATTCCGGCACCCGGCCCTGGTGGCGGACGTGGCGGCGGCGCTGGCGAACTCGGGCCTCGCCGCCGAGCGACTGTTCCTGGAAGTGACCGAGACGGTGGCGATGGAGCGGATCGACGAGACGCTCGTGACCCTCGCGGCGCTCAAGGCGTTGGGGGTCCGGCTGGTCCTCGACGACTTCGGGACGGGCCACTCCTCGCTGGCCTATCTGCAACGCCTGCCGCTGGACATGCTGAAGATCGACCGCAGCTTCTTCCGCGACACGGTCGAGAACCGGGCGATCGTGCGCGCGGTGGCCGATCTCGCGCACGGGCTGGGGCTGGGCGTGACCGCCGAGGGCCTGGAGACGGCGGAGCAGGTGGCCTGGGCCTCCGGGGTCGGCTGCGAGCGGGGGCAGGGCTTCTACTTCGCCCGCCCGCTCCCGCCCGAGGAACTCACCGCGCGCTGGGCCACCGGGCTGACCTTCGCCCTCCCCGCCGCCGGGTCGGTCGCGCCCGAACTCCAGGCGGTGGGGCCGCGCCGCGCGTAGGGGAACGTCGTGCTGGTGCGCGCTCCCCCCTCGTCCGGCCTCGGGGCCGCGCGTAAGGGAACGTCACCGCCGCCAGCCGTTGCGCGACACCGGCTCACACCGCCCCGCGATGTCGTACCGCATCCGCACCCCTCGCGTCACCGGCGCCCCCTCCGCATTCGTACGACACCATAGAGCGACGCTCGTTTTGCCTGGCCTGACCTGTCCGACGGCGCGGGGTGCCGGGGGGCAGCACCCCGCGCACGCCCTTTTGTCTCGGGCAAACGTCAGCAAGTCTGCCCGACGGCTGCGGTGCCTGCTGGGCGGCGAGGTAGGGGGTGAGGGCCGCACCGGCGTGGGGATCGTTCCCCGCGCGTGGTGGAGCCGTTGGGCTGGAGTACCCCGGAGGGTAGCCGCTGCCCCGAAGGGCAGCCACTACCCATGAAGGGCACAATGTACCCATGAAGGGCAGCCTCTCCCGGCTAAGGGCACAATGTCCGCCCGCGCGGACTGGAACGACGCCACGGCAGGAGCGCGGCGTCGAGCTAGCGACGCCCCCGCATGTCGTGCCCGGTTTCCGGGGGTTGAACCCCCCCGCTACGGGTGCCTACAGCACCGGCGAAGCCCGCCTGCGCGGGCTGGGGCGCTCATCCGGCGTACCGCTGTAAGGTGCGTCGGGCAGGCGCGCACCGACACCCAGGCCCGACGCTTCCCCCTCCACGGTGGCACATGGCTTGCCAGTTGCGTGTACGCACGAGCATGTGCGGCACAGCGCCGTGGACACCGCCGTGCTGTCGCGCCCGGAGCGGGAAGGGGTGGCGACGGCGGAGCTGGCCCCCGGGACACCTTCGACCTGAACCGCCGGACGTGGTCGGGCGACCCCTGCCACTCGCTGTCGATCGCGCCGGAAATTCGGGGCGTTGTGGTGCGCGCGGGGCGATGCGCGCGTCGGGTGGCGGGCGTTACGGTATGGAGAATAAGGGCGATGAATGAAGAACGACCTGCCAATGTGATCCCGTTCACGGGTGGCGGGGGCCTGATTCCGCGCCTCGCGCGCCCCCAGGTCACCGCGCGGACGGTGGTCATGGTGCTCCTCACCACCCTCGTCGTCGTCGGGCTGCTGTTTCTCCTCTATCAGCTGCGCCAACTCGTCCGCTGGACATTGATCGCCGTCTCCCTCGCCCTCGCCCTCGCCCCCGCCATCAACTGGCTCGAACGGCGCGGGATCAAGCGCGGCATCGGCATCGGCCTGGTCTATCTGGTGCTCCTGGCGGTGATCGCCGCGATCGCCGCCCTGGTCGTCCCGCCCCTCGTCGATCAGGTCCAGGGTCTCGCCGCGTTCGCGACCGATCTGACCCGCCGACCGGGCGGCCTGGAACAGTGGCTGCGCGATCAGACGGGGCGTTTCGGCCTCGCCTCGTATGTCGACACGGTGAGCGCCCAGCTCAGCACACTGCCGTCCCGCCTCGGCGCGGCGGCGGGGCCGCTGCTCACGATCACGCGCGGCATCGTGAGCAGCATCACCGCGACGATCAGCATCCTCCTGCTGACCTTTTTCCTCCTCCTCGACAGTGGGCGCTTCATCAACGCCGGGCTGGCGCTCTTCAACCCCGTGCAGCGCCCGCGCCTGCGACGGCTCCTCGGCGAGTCGGCGGGCGCGATCCACGGCTATATCAACGGCAACCTGATTATCAGCCTGATCGCGGGCGTCGGGGCGTTCCTCGTCATGACGATCATGAACTTCACCCTCCCCGGCGGGATGCCCTACGCGGTGGTGCTCGCCCTGGTGGTGGCCCTGCTCGACCTCATCCCGCTCGTCGGGGCGACCCTTGGCGCGGCGATCGTGGTCGTCGTGGGGCTCTTCGTCGGCGTGCCACAGGGGCTGATCTTGCTGGTCTATTTCATCGTCTACCAGCAGGTCGAGAACAACGTCCTCCAGCCGCTCGTCTACGGGCGGAGCGTCCAACTCCACCCGCTCGCGATCTTCCTGGCCGTCCTGGCAGGCGGTGAACTGCTCGGCATCCTCGGGGCGCTCCTCGCCATCCCGGTCGCGGAGATCATCCGCCTCATCGGTGCCGAATTCCTCGCCAGTCGCGCCGAGGAAACGGGCGGGATCGTGCATGGCACGCAGTCGCCCGCGCCGATCGACCAAGTCGCGCGCGACGCGAGCGGTAGCGCCACCGAATTGCCTGCACCGACACCACCGCATGATAAAGCATGACCGGCATCGTATGCTGGTGTCGCGTGCCACAAGGTATTGGGTGGACTCAGCAGTGGAAAATTCTGATCGGGGCAGAACGAGCGTTTGTGGGGGTGCCTCGGCCCACGCCGCCGCTTCTTCGGTGACTTGGCGCGAGAGCGACGCGGCGGCACTGACGCCCTGGAATCTTAACGAGAGATGCGATGCGGGCTATCCTTTGAGGGCGTACCAGTGCTTGACCCGCTCGATGATCACATCAATAGCTAGTACAGCGCGCGCGGTGTTCGTCGGGGGTTTCGTAGCGTGATTTTCCTGCTATAACGCCAAGAATACTACCGGGCTATTCCGAGCGTACTGTACTAGGCCGGTCAGTGGCTCGAAGTCGCTTCGTATCGAAACCTGTTCATGCCGCGCCGGATCATCGGGCGTGACATCTAAACCGAAGCGTAATTCGGCTTTGCCGTGCGGCGAAATCACCGGCTCGAATAACCAGCGATAATATCCCTGCTCATCATCGACGGCGAAGAGGAAGACGCAAATGGGCAAGCCCACATTGCGAAGCTCGCTGCGGGTGTAGTTCACCAGGAAAGCGTGTTCCCCTCGTTTCTTCTCGGAGCGTATTCCCTTGACCTCGATAGCGAACGTTGTCTCTCTCGTCTCTGTCGAAGTGCGATCCATTGCGATCCGTACGAGGAGATTGTAGTTGGTATTTCGCCCATAACGACCAGAGGGGATGACTTCCAAATCATTCCGCCGCGTCAAGAAGAGCGTTGCGAGCGCCTCGGCACGCTCGGCGACGTACCACGCTTGCTCAGCGGCCATCGTATATGCTCCCTGTCGCCTCAGACGAAACGTGAATTGGCGAATGTTACCCCGCTCGATCGCCAGAGGTGCAACACTTCATCGTACAAGGATGACAAAACTGCGGCATCTGTTCAGCGGATACCGCGTCGGCAAGCTGGGGAGCCCTGTGGGGCCGCTCTGGACAGCGGCCAAGAGATACCCAACTTCCGCCGGATCATCGATACCAAGTATATAGGTGGGAGCCGGATACCGCATCAGTCTTGTCATGTCTCTGGTGCTCACGCGGATCGGGAGATTGCCATTCCGTGGCAGGGGTCCGCGCGTCGTTGTCTTGACCTGAACCAGGAAGAGCGGCGTCGGACCGTTTTTCACCCCGACGAGTTCAACGAAAAAATCGAGTGTGGGGTATTTATCGCCGAGGAACTGTGGCCGAAAGAAAGGCTCGCCAGCGTTATGGGGACGGGTTAGAAGGTTGACAACGATGCTTTCCCCGCGTACGCCAACCGCGTTCCGATCTGTCGGCATGATTCGTCGCTTTCTCCCACCGCTGCATCACTATGCCGGTGCCGATAGGCACCTTCTCTGATACTGCTTTATACACACAGATTGGTACAGTTGCAACTTGTATTGCTGAAGCACGAGTGGATACTCGATTGCGGTGTGTCAGGAATGTATTCAAGAGCAATGGTGGTCGGACGTCAGGAGGGCTTCGCCTCGGCCCACGCCGCCGCCTCTTCCGCGACCTGGCGCGGGCGGGCGGCGAGCGGCGGGTTGGCGTCGAGGCGCTGGCGTAACTTCTCCTGGAGGTTGGTCAGCTTGGCCTTCTTGCGCGGCGGGTCCAATTCGTCGCGCAGGCGCTGGGCGAGCGAGGTGTAGCGCTCCGCCACCCGGTCGCTCTTCAGCGCGATCGACAGCGCGCGCCACGAGCCGACGATCACCACCAATTCCTTCGCGCGGGTCACGGCGGTGTAGAGGAGGTTGCGCTGCAACATCAGGTAGTGCGCCGTGTGCAGGGGGATGATCACCGCGCGGTACTCGCTCCCCTGGCTCTTGTGGACCGTCACCGCGTAGGCGATCGTCAGGTCGTCGAGGTCGCTGTAGCCCCAGGTGACGCGGCGCTCGTCGTCGAGGCGGATCGTCGCCTCCTGCTCGATCGGGTCGAGGCGCTCGATCCAGCCGCCGTCGCCGTTGAACACCTGGCGCTCGTAGTCGTTGTGGATGCAGATGATCCGGTCCCCCTCGCGGTAGAGGCGCGCGCCGAACTGCTTCTCGACCTTGCCGGGCGCGGGCGGATTCAGCGCCTCTTGCAGCTTGATATTCAGCGCCGAGACGCCGATCGCGCCGCCGTGCATCGGCGGCAATACCTGGATGTCGCGGCGCGGGTCGAAGCCGTAGCGGCGCGGCAGGCGCGTCTTGGCGAGCGCCACCACCGTCTCCGCGACCTGCTCCGGGTCGTCCTCCGGGAGGAAGAAGAAGTCCGGCAGCCCGCGCGTGATCGGCGTCTCCCCCTTGTTGATGCGGTGGGCGTTGGTGACGATGCCGCTGTCCTGCGCCTGGCGGAAGATCTGGTCGAGCGCCGTGACCGGCACCTGGCCGGAGCCGATGATGTCGCGCAGCACGTTGCCGGCCCCGACCGAGGGCAACTGGTCCACGTCGCCGACGAAGAGGAGGTGCATGTCGTTCGGGGTCGCCTTCAGCAGGGTGTTGGCGAGGAGGGTGTCGAGCATCGAGGACTCGTCCACGATCAGCAGATCGCCTTCGAGCGGGTTGTCCGCGTTGCGCCCGGCCTCGCCGCCGAAGCGGACGCCGAGGAGGCGGTGCAGCGTCTGCGCGCTCTCGCCGGTCAGCTCCGCCAGCCGCTTCGCCGCGCGCCCGGTCGGGGCGGCGAGGAGCGGCCTCCCGCCCTTCGCCTTGAGGATCGCCACGATCGCCCGGGTCGTCGCCGTCTTTCCCACGCCGGGTCCGCCGGTCAGCACGCTGACCTTGGCCGTGAGCGCCATCTTGACGGCGGCACGCTGCGCGTCGGTCAGCGCCAGCCCCTTGCGCCCGGCGTACCACGCGAAGGCGCGCGCGAAGTCCAGTTCCTGGAAACGGGCGAGGCGGTCGGCGGGGGAGCGCACGATCGCGCCGAGGCGGCGGACGATGCCCCCCTCGGCGTGGTAATAGGGGGTGAGGTAGATCACGTCGCGGTCGTCCACGCGCTCGCGGCGGGCGCTGTCGGTCGTCAGCAGGCGCTCGATCGCCTCGCGCACCTTCTCGACCGGCACCTCCAGCATCTCGACGCCCTTCCGCGCCAATTCGTCCTCCGGCAGGAAGACGTGGCCGTTGTCGGACGCCTCCCAGAGGAGGTGGAGGGCCGCGCCGCCGATCCGTTCGGGCGCGTCGGGCGCGATGCCGAGCTGCGCGGCGATCTTGTCGGCGGTCTTGAAGCCGATGCCGTGGACCTCGCGCGCGAGGCGATAGGGATCGTTCTTGACGACGCCGATCGCGGAATCGCCGTAGCGCTTGTAGATGCGGACGGCGAGGCCGGTGGAGATGGCGTGGTCGGCGAGGAAGATCATCACCTCCTTGATCGCCTTCTGCGCGTGCCACGCCTCGCGGATCTTGCCGGTGCGATGCGGCCCGAGGCCGGGCACCTCGATCAGGCGCTCCGCCGCCTCGTCGATGATCGCCAGCGTCTCCGCGCCGAAGTGCCCGACGATCCGCTCGGCCATCTTCGGGCCGATCCCCTTAATCATGCCGGAGCCGAGGTACTTGCGGATGCCGTCCACGGTGGCGGGGAGGACGACGCGACACCCCTCCGCGACGAATTGCCGCCCGTGGGTGGCGTGGGTGTCCCAACGCCCGGTCAGCGCCACGCTCTCCCCGGCATTGACCGAGGGGAGGTTGCCGACGACCGCGACGAGGTAGTTCTTGCCGCTCGGCTGGACCTTGGCGACGGTGTAGCCATTCTCCGGGTTGACGTACGTCAGGCGCTCCACGACCCCCTCAAGGGTCGCCGGGACGAACCCCCCGCCCTTCGGCTCGGTCGCCGCACTCGTCGCCATCGCCCCTACCCCGCGCGAACACCATCGGATAACGCCGTGTCAAGTATACCAAACGGGATGATTTAGGACTTCTGTTCGACTTACGGGTAAGGGACGTAGGCCGCAGAGACGCAGAGACGCAGAGCGACGAGGGAAGAAAGGCACGGAACAGGGGGCACAGAGGGGGACGGGAGAGAGGGACGATTTGGGAGGAGGTGTCGTGATGTGCGCAATGCCTCTTACCAACGTAGCAGCCAGAATCCTTGCAACGCCTTCCCCCGCTCCTCGGATGGGGAGCGGGGTGCCGCCCGCAGGCGGCGGGGTGCGGGTCCAGCCAGCACCCGCCCACACCCGCAACGGCGATGGCCCCCGCTCCTCGGCTGGGCGCCGGGGTGAGGATTTCTCCATGCCCCTCTTACCCCGGCTCGCGCGGTGGGCGACGAGCCGGGGTGCGGGCCGCACCGGCGCACAATAGCCGTACACGCCTGGGTAGCCGAGGGGTTGAAATACCCATGAAGGGCAGCCACTCCCCATGAAGGGCACAATGCCCCCGGCTGCGGGCAGCTATAGGCGGCACCGGCGAAGTAACCATGAAGGGCATACTACCCGCCTGCGCGGGCTGGGGATGACACTCGCTGGGTGGTGGGTGGCGCGGAGCGCCGGTGGGGGGTGCCCGCCATGCCCCGCCCACACCCGCAACGAAACCCCGCTCCTGGCGCGGTCAGGGTCGCGTCCTGAATTCGCTGCCGGACGCCTCAGCCGCCCTCCTCGCTCTCGTCGCCGCGCAGCCGACGCAACTCCGCTTCGAGCGCGCGCAGTCGCGCCTCCGCCTCGGTCGCACGGCGATCCGCCGCAATGGCGCGGCGCTCCGCCTCGGTGCGGGCGGCGGTCGCGGTGGCGAGCGCGGCGGCGAGTGCCCGATAGTCCCCGAGCGGCCGACCGGCCTCGTCGTAGCAGACGATCTCGTTGTCGGCCACGCCGAGCCAGACCCGCACCGGGTCGAGCCAGAGCCAGCCGCGCTCGTTCGGTGCGAGCGGTTGGTAACCGTTGGGGCCTTGCCGATAGCCGAGGATGAGGAGACGCGGCACCCCCGCGTAGGCCAGCGTGTCCACGATGACATAGAGCGGGACGCCCGCCAGGGTGTATTCCTCCAGCTTGGTCGAGCGGTCGAGCGCGGCGGTTTCCGGCGAGGTGATCTCGACGATCAGCGCCGGGCGCACCCCCTCGCTGGCGACAGCGAAGGTGCTCCAATTCTTGCGCTCGCGGACGCCGAGGATGACCGCGAGGTCCGGCCCGTGCGCCTTGAGGCCGGGGATGTCCCAGGCGACGCGCACATCGTGCAAGATCACGGCGGCGGGGTCATCGGCCAGGCGTGCCCCGAAGACATCGTAGAGGTAGAGGTTGCGCCGCTCGTGCTCCTCGCTATGCACGATGAAATCGCCCTCCTGCGGGTGCAGCACATCCTCCAGCGTGAGCGGGCGTTGGTCGAACTCCGGGCTCCCCTCCGGCCCTTCCCGGGGGATGTAGCGCCAGCCATAGCGGAAGGGATCGTCCGGCGGCGGCTGGATCGGGGCGATCGTCGTCGGTGCGGTCATCGCGGGCCTCGCTCTCGCTGGCGGTGCTAGCGTCGGGAACAGTGGACCTTTGTACATGCTAGCACAGCGCGACCGCCGCTGAGCACGACGCGCCTTCGTAACGTGCAATGCCGAGGGGGTGTTCCCGAGGGCAGAAGAACGCAGCGTTTTCGGTATTTCTATGCTTGTCATGATTGTCCCGATGGGCGATAGGCGTGCGGGTGATCCATCCCCGGAAGAGAAAACGGAGCGATACAGGATTAATGCGCTCCTCCATCCATCCTTCATCTTTATCCGCAGAATGAAGCCCCTCTCCCAAACTGGGAGAGGGGCGGCGAGCAATGGTGACGTGGCAGATCGGAACACGCGAGCGCTGGCTGTCGAGATTGGGCAACGTCGCGTTGCAGGCCGACGCCTCCGCTGTCTCTCGCATGGGGGGCGCTGGCCGAACCGCTGCGGGGCGCACAGGCCGTCAGGCGACCGTCAGCTTGGCGACCATCCCCGCCGCCTTGTGGCCCGGATAGTTGCAGACGACATCATACGATCCCGCCTTGAGGCCCTTGATCGTCAGGTTGGTCGTCGTGTTCGCCACGAGATCGCCGCTCTCGTACATGATCCCGTTCCCCTCGATGCCGAGCTGGTGCGGGAACGTCGCCGGATTCTTCGCCACGAAGGTGACATCCCCGGCCTTCGCCGTATACTCCGCCTTGTCCCACTTGAGTCCGGTCGTGGTCGCCGCGATCTCAACCTTCTGATCCGCGACGGCGCTGAAGAACTTGGTGCCACCGTAGGTGCCGTTCGGCACGTCGCCTCCCGCACCACCGGTCGTGGCTGCGCCACCGGTCGTGCCTGTGGTGGCCGTCGCGCCGCTCCCGCACGCGGCCAGCGCCGCCGCACCGAGGGCCAAACCGCCCGCCATCGTCAGGAACCGTCGCCGCGATACCGGCCCGAGCTGTGCTGTCATCAGCGTCCCTTTCTTCCCAACCGCACGTTGTGTGCGGCGAATCTCTGCGAGCATATAGAAGACGCCGTGCGGCGCACGCCGTAGCCAGCGCTGACTACGATGTTTGCGCGCTCCCCATGTCGTGGGATGTTGCCGCCGGGCTATCCGAGCGCCGGGCCCTTCTCCCCGTTTCGCTCGGCACCGCACCAAGGAGTGGCGCAGGCCGTACCTGTTGGCGGGGGAGGGCCATCGGCTGCTGATGTCCTCGGAACGCCCTCGCTGCACCTCGTCCAGCGGAATCCTATCGGTACTATACGCACGATCGCTCGGCCTATCAATGTTTTGCACCGTTTTTTTGGGTAACATCTGTGCATGAAAGCGCTAGTACAGCGTGTCTGGTATTTCTCGGGGGTTTCACCGTACGATTTCCCTGCTATGTCGCCAAGGATACTCCCGAGGTATTCCGAGCGCACTGTACTAGATGCACGGAAGGTTGGACCGGAGAGTGGCGTTCGACCGCTGCGCGCGCCCGTCGCACCGCGCCAAAGTCGGGGCGTCGAATGGCGTCGTAGCGCCCGCCGAGGCGACCAGGGGCGATCGTCGAGGTGTCGATGGTACGTGGCGAGCGGCACCCTTTCATCGTGAACGAAGGTATCTCTTCGGCAGGGGTCAGGGGCAGGGATGGCTGCCAATTACCTTCCCAATGGCCGACCACCATACGTTTCGGTACTTCCGTACTTCCCTCGATTGCCCCCGACGGGCGATAGGCGCGCGGTGTGCGGGCCCCTAGTATTACAGCGCGGGAACAAGTGTGCGAGGATGACCAACTGAGCGGCGTAGTGGTCGAGGCGGCAGGCGCACGAGGGGGCGAGCGATGGCGGTGGTAATGACGGACCTGACGCCGCCGCCGC
>JAABUR0100004963.1_pt1 | contig 17293 bp, 21 predicted proteins | sample 5560091 | NCBI WGS metagenome assembly JAABUR01 (sample SAMN10711879, study PRJNA513375) | rock metagenome | isolation source: Antarctica rocks | place: Antarctica: Victoria Land, University Valley sud | reverse complement strand
GCACCACCGAGCCGGACAACGCCTGCCAGACGGCGATGCCCAGTCGTGGCGAACGGTCTACCCAGTCGGCTCCAGCCAGAGCATGTGCACCGACCGTCCCGAGCACCAGGGCATAGCCGACTAGGCCCATGGCAACCGTCATGTCCGACCTGCTCCGGGCGGGCGCTGGCGCTTGCCCAGCGCTGCATCCAACGCCTTACGCAGTGTTGTGGCCTCCGCCGGGCTCATTTGCTCGAAAAATCTGACCAGCGTCCCAGTGCGGTCGGTGCTCTCGGCGAGCACGGACTGCATCAACTGTGCAGTGTGTTCCTCGCGCGAGCGCACGGCTTGGTAGCGATACGCGCGGCCGTCGAGTTCGCGACGAAGAATTCCCTTGCGGTGCAAGGTGTCCATGACCGTCATCACCGTGGTGTAGGCGATGCTTCGGCTCTTGCGCAGATCCTCCAGGACCTCGCGCACCGTAGCCGGATGCTGCCACGACCAGAGCCGATCCATGATCGCGGCTTCCAGGTCTCCCAGTTGCCGCACGATCCCTACCCTCCACCGATGTAACGGGCTAGCGGGATGGTAAGCCCGGACGGTGTTCATCCTGGCAGTACCGAGGCGAGTAGCTCCTCGATCCCGTCAGTGTCCAGTTGCCCGATGTGCGTGCCGGCTATCTGGCCGTCCGCGTCGAGAACGACGGAGATCGGCAGCCCTGGGGCCCCAAGATCAGCAAGCAGGTCGCCGTCGACATCGACAACCTGGGGATAGGTGATCCCGAAGTCGGCGAGGAACGACGCAGCTGCCTCGGTCGTGTCCTCGGTGTTGACGCCGAGGAAGGCGACCTGTTCACCGTAGGACTCATGGGCTGCCTGCAGCGCCGGCATCTCCTCACGGCAGGGCCCACACCAGCTTGCCCACAGGTTGATCAGCACCGGGCCTCCGCCCAACTCCGACAGATCTATCGTGGGCCCGGGAGTCAGGCACGGCAGCTGCAATGGGGGAAGCCGGTCAGTCATCGAGCCACCCGCCGCCACCTGCTGCGAGAGCTCGGCGCACGAAGCCAGACCCGGTATCTCAGGGGCCGCCCCCTGCGGCCCGTCGGCCCCGGCCGGTCCGTCACCGCTCGAGGCGCAGCCGGTAAGGAGCACCGCGGTCAGCGCCAGCAGGCTGGTGCGACGGAGTCGCCTACGGACCGCCAGCATCGGTGGTTACTCGCTATAGCGGACAGTGAAGCTGCGCCCGCCGTCGCTCGAGGCGAGGATCGCGCCTTCGACCGCAGCGAAGACCTCCCCGGCATCGGTCGCAGCCAGCGCTTGGGGTGCTGCGTCGAGGCTGCCACGCTGCTGCCAGCTCTGCCCGTCATCGGCGCTAGCGTGCACAGTTCCGTCGGGTTCCACACCGACGATCGTCCCGTCCTCGGCCCAGGTCACCAACAGCAGGACCGGGGATGCTGCAACGGGCTCGAAGGTGCGGCCGCCGTCGTCGCTTCGCATCAGCCCTTGCTCTGTCGTGGCCAGCACAACCTCGGGGTCGTCGGCACTTACGGCGAAGTCGGCCATCGGGATCTGACTACGGGTATCCCAGGTCTGTCCGTCCTGACTGACCATGAACTCCCCGGTCAGGGAGTTCAACCCGTAGACCAGACCGTGCCGCGCCTCGAGTGAGTGGAAGTCGGCCTCTCCGGCCAGGGACAACGATTGCCAGGTCTGGCCGCTGTCGGTGGACTCGATCAGACCCAGGGAACCAGGACCTCCTTGCCCCGCACCGGGATGACCACCGGCCAGGAAGTGGCCGGGACCCACGACGGTGAAGCCCATGAAGTCCTGAACCCGGCCCGCTACCAGGGACGCAGCTCCGTTCTCGGACACGCGGAACAGGCCGACATGCGTTCCCACGTACAACGCACCGTCCTTCGGATCAACCCCAAGGCCATGGACATGCGCGATACCCGCCTCGTTCGATCCGGTCGACCCAGGCCCGTCGTCCTCACCAGTCGTGAAGAACAGGATTCCACCGACCAGCGCAATGACCATCACCAGACCGGCGAGCAGGACGGCGTTGCGGTTCGCGCGAGGGGCCTGAGCCGGCACCGTAGGTTTGCGAGCCGGCGTCCGAGGACGGGGGCCGTGGGTGGGCGAGATGCTCGTTCGTGCGCTGGGCATGGATCACCTGTGGGGTTGACGGCTCGAGGCCGGGAGGAACGGAGAAGTACTACGATACTTGATAGTAGCCATCGACCAACAAGCTGCCGATTTGCTCGCTCGGACTGACCCGAGGCGATTAGCTGTGAGGAGTCCGCGTGTCGTCACCAGCCCACTGCCGGATCGCCGCCTCGCTGCTTGCGAGCTTGTTCGTCCTGACCGCCTGCAGCCCCGGGGCCGACACTCCGTCACAGGTCGCGGATGTTGACGCTGCACCGACGGTGTTCCACGGCACCATGTTGGCTGCGTCTCCGGGCCGGCCCGAGTTGACCCTGCGCGACACCGAGAACCAGGAGTTCTCGCTGACCGAGCGCCCTGAGGGGGAAGTCACCGTCGTGTTCTTCGGCTACACCCACTGTTCCGACGTATGCCCCACCACGATGGCCGATCTCGCCGTGGCCAGCCGGCAACTCCGGCCCGAGCTGCGCGAGCAGGTAACCGTCGTTTTCGTCACCGAGGATCCTCGGCGGGACACCCCAGCGGCCTTGCGGCAGTGGTTGGACCAGTTCGACTCGACCTTCGTCGGGCTGCTCGGCGGAAATCCGGCGACAGAGGCCGCACTTGCCGAGCTCGCGTTGCCCGAAAGCACCCAGATCCCCCAGCCAGACGACCCCATCGTCCATCCCGACACCGGCGACGGCTCGCACGACCACGGCGACTACGCGATAGAGCACTCCGGCATCGTCTACGCGTTCGGGCCAATCGCTACGCGTACCGCGATCGTCTACACCGGCGGCTTCTCGCCACGTCAGTACGCCGAGGACTTCACTCGACTGGCCGAGACGGGGTAACCGACAGACGTCGTACGCCGTGTGCTGCCGCCTGATCGACCCGAGGGCAATGCACGCTGGATCACGGGCTAGCGGTCTCGGGCGGCGGCGCAGAGGCAGCCGCGTTCTGGCAGTGCAGGATGATGGCATGACCCTCGGACGGCGTTAGACCATGACCGCGGCGGGGTTGGGGCAACGCGACGGACGCGAAGCCATCGAGGACTGGTTCCTGCACCGTGGGGTCCCCCACCTGATCGCCGATTACAGCCCGAGCCGCGACATCCTGACCCGGGCAGCGCCACTGCTCTACGTCGTCTTCGTCGCCGAACTCACCTTCGTCATCGCCAGCACCTGGCCGGTCTGGCTGCGCCTGCTGACTGCGGTCGGCATCCTGGTCGTCTCGACCGTCATCTGGGTCACGTCCAACCGGTTGCGCGGACGGGCGGTTTTCGCCGACGTCACCCGTTTCGGGGTTCTCGAGGTCGCGGTGTTCATCTTCGGGCCGCCAGTCGCTGCACTGGTCACCGGCAGCGGCTGGCCGACGGCGTTGTGGCTGCTCGGTGGAAACCTGACTCTGCTTGCCCTCACCTATGCGGTGACCTCGTACGCGCTGATTCCGCTCGGCATCTGGGCACTGTTCTTGACCGTCCGGCAACTGCGCACCGTGCTGCCGGTCGTGGGGCGAATTCTGCCGACGCTGTTGCTGTTCAGCGTATTCATGTTCCTCAACGCCGAGATGTGGAAGGTCGCCTCGGAGATGCCGTTGGGTCTGTTCGCGATCACCATGGGCCTGTTCGCCGCTCTCGGCGCTGTCCTGACCTGGTTGAGGCTGCCTTCGCAGGTCGACGAGTTGGGCGAGTTCGACCATTGGGGGGAGGTGGCCCGAGAGTGCGGCGATGCACCGTGTGGCTCCGTCAACGCTCGCAGTCCGGACGAAGCTGTTCCGGCGATCCCGCTGAACGGCCGCGAGCGGCTCAACGTGACGCTGCTGCTGTTCACCAGCCAGTTCGTCCAAGCCCTGATCGTGACCGGAATCGTCACCGCTCTCTACGTCGGCTTCGGGATGCTCACGATCTCCACGGCGACCTTCGAGCAATGGGTCGGCGCCCTGCCGAGCGTGCTGGGGCCGACGGTCTCGTTGTTCGGCACCGACGTCTACCTGTCGGTCGAGTTGTTGAAGACCGCCGGCTTCATCGGGGCGATCGGCGGGATGCAGTTCCTCGTGACGTCCTTGGTGGACAAGGACTATCAGCGCGAGTTCTTCGGCGAGGTACGCAGCGAGCTACGCCAGGTCTTCGCCGTACGCACCGTCTACCGCGACCGTCTGGGCCGGCCCGCCGATTCGCCGAGCCGATAGCCCTTCATCGGATGCAGACTCAGCAAGCGGCTCTAAGCGAACTGATGCGCGAGGTCGGAGCGATCGTGCGGCCGCTCGGTTTTCGCGGTTCGTCCCGGAACTGGCGGCGCAATGGACAAGGCCGACGCTGAGCAGCACGGCATGGGACTCGCCGGCGACGAGTTCCTGCCCGGGACAAGCAACGTGAATCACGCCTGGGAAATCGGTCTTGTTTTTCGACCGGCCTAAACACCGCCTATCAACCCGATGTCGACGAGGCGCGGGCCAACTTGCTCCCCGTCGTCGAGCGTCAGGCTCGCCGTGTATTACAACTTCTGGAGCCCGGCGTGTACCTCGATGAACTCCTCGCGCAGTCGCCGAAGTCCACCTACAAATGTGAATACATCGTGCAGCTGCTGGCCGAACGCGGTCCCTCGCTCGCTCTCAACGAGGCAATCGCCAACTTGCGCGCAGCCTGTCAGGACAGTCTGTGGTGGGACGGCTATTTCGACCAGTGCGTTCGGTTCGCCAACATGATCGCGGCCCGAACGGTCTCACCGGGTTAGCCGTGGTGACCGTGAACGACGGCATGGCCCCGACCGCGAGAGATCATCCAGCGGTTGATCGGGAGCGCGATCACGAAGGCCACCGCCAGAGCGAAGGCCAGCGCGACCCAGAAGACCCAGTTGTCCAGGCCCGAGTCCATGGCACCCGGTACGTAGAGCATGACGAGGTTGTCCACGATCTCCATGATCGCGATCGAGACGGTGTCCGCGGCGAGCGCGAGCTTGACGGCAGCCGCGAAGGCCAAGCCGGAACGCAGCAGTGGACGCATGGTCAGTGCATAACCGAAGAAAAAGGCCAGGACCACGGCCAGCACGATCGTCTGGCCGTTGGACCAGCCCAGCGCGGTGCCGATGATCATCCCGAGCACTTCACCTATCGCGCAGCCGGTCAGGCAGTGCAGCGTCGCCGAAATGGCGGTCGCCCAACCAACGGAGAAGTAAGCAGGTATCGATGTCATGATTCATATATACCCCTGGGGGGTATATCGGTCAAGGTGTAATCCGCATGAAAGTTGACGTCGCCCCTCGGGGGTGAATGCGTCTCCCGCGCTTCAGTCGATGAGGCGAATCCGTAGCCGCCGGTTGGCCTTGCCCTTGTTCTCCACCTTGACGACGTCGATGCCGCCGATCTGCTTGGTGGATGCCACGTGCGTACCGCCGTCTGCCTGTACGTCCAGCCCGACGATGTCCACGATCCGCACGACCTCCAGCTCGTGCGGGACCAGGTTTGTCGCAGTGCGGATGATGTCCGGGATGGCGAAAGCCTCCTCGCGAGGGAGATTGTCCACCCGGATCGCCCGGTCGGCGGCCACCTCCACGGCACAGGCCGCCGCGATCCGGTCCTTGAAGTCAGCCGGGATGTCGGGCAGGTTGAAGTCCATCCGAGCCACGCCTGGCTCCATGTTGCCGCCGGTGACCAGAGCTCCGAAATCCCGGAAGATCACTCCCGCGAGCAGGTGCAGTCCTGAGTGCGTACGCATGAGCGAGGACCGGCGATCGTCCTCGATGGCACCGCGCACGGACGTACCGACCAGCGGCAGCGGGTCGCCAACGGCTGGAACCAGATAGAGGTCATCACCGCGGCGGGTGTCGACGACGCGGGTCTGCACGCCGCCCCAGAGCAGCACTCCGTGATCCGGCGGTTGACCACCACCGCCGGGATAGAAGGCCGATCGGTCCAGCACGATCCCGGACTCCGCGTCGCTGGCAAGGACCGTCGCAGTCCATTCGCGCAGCGTCGCGTCGGCCAGGTCGAGACGTTCGGTACGGGAGTGCGAGTGTCCTGCCATGGAGCAGGGTCTACCAGGCGTTTCCCGATGACGTGCCACGCAGTGCCGGGCGTACGTCGACGAAATACAGGATCGATGCCACCAGTGCCGGAATGCCCAGGAAGGAGATCGGGCCGGTCAGGTAGGTGATCACCGCAGCCAGGGCGGTGATTCCCATCCAGGCCGGCTTGGTCAGCCGCTCGGTGGCCACGTACCCGGCGTTGGGTCGGATGGTGGCGTCGATGAAGGCGGCGACGTGCAACGCCAGAGCGGCCCAATAGAGGCCCACATTCATCCAGTACTCGACCAGGTCCACGCGTTTGACACTACGCGGCGGCCGCGGTCGAGGTCAGCAGATCGGAGTGCGTCGTCAGCCGACCTGCCGCAGCCGGACCGGACCGACCACCCGTGGCCGGAAGACGACGAGCCCCGGCGCGGGGGCACCGGGGCTCGTCGATCGATCTGCGTCGTACGGGTGTGCGATCGTGCCGAATGCTGCCTTACTTGCTGGCAGCGGCCTTGCTCGTAGCGGTCTTGCGGGCGGCCGTCTTGCGCGCCGGAGCACGCTTGGCAGCCGTCGTGTTGGCGCTCGCCGACTTGCTAGCAGCGGACTTGCTGGCAGTCGACCTGTTGGCGGTCGACCTGTTGGCAGTCGACCTGTTGGCAGTCGACTTGTTGGCAGTCGACCTGTTGGCAGTCGACCTGTTGGCAGTCGACTTGCGGGCAGCGGACCTGTTGACAGTGGATCTGTTGGCAGTCGTCTTCCGAGCCGGCGACTTGGTGCTGGCCTTGGCTACCGTCGACTTTGCCTTGCTGGCTGTGCTGCTGGCGGACTTGCGGGCATCCTTGAGCTCAGCCTGCGCGTCGTCGATCAGGTCCTCGAGGGCATCCTCGACGCGATCGACGGCGCCCTCGGCGCCCTTGAGAATCCGGGTGAAGCTGGGAGCCCGGCGGAAGTCGGCGACCACCATCTGGCCACGCTTCTCGTACCGACGAACGGCCTTGCGGGCGGTGGAGACAGCTTCGGTCATCGCCTCGCGCACCGCCTCGGCAATCACCTCGGGACGAACCCCGGCGACCTGAGCGCTGGCGCGGCTGCGGGCCTCGTCAGCAGCGTCACGTACGTCGCCGGGCAGTGCGTCGGCCCGGTTGCGGACGTCGACTGGCAGGGCCTCGACACGGGTGCGCAGATCGGCAACCAGTTCGCGGGCGAGCTTGGCGGCGTGGTCGCTGGCGCCGATGACCGCGTACAGCGGTGTCTTGGCCGTGGCGATCGCCGTCTTTGTCTGGGCGAGTGCGGCGTCGCTGGCGGACTTGGCCTCGTTGGTCAGGTCCTGGCTTAGGGACTGGATGTCCTGGGTGATGCTCATGCGGTTCCCTCCTCGGGGAGTGGATCGTTTACCGGGTCTGTGGTTGTTGGACCGGCCTTTGTGGGGCTGGTCTTGTTGGTACCGGTCTTCCTGGTGCTGGATTTCGTGCTGTTCTGCGTGCGGGCCGCGGGCTTGGCGGCGGCCTGGCTGTGCTCGCGACAGAAGGTGTCGTAGAGCTCCAGGAGCACCTGCTTGTGCCTCTCCGACAGGTGCGGGTCGAGCCGGATCGCGGTGGCGACCTGCGCGTCGCCCAGTCGTTCCTCGAGCAACCCCGCCTGCTGGTAGAGCGTCTCTGCCGAGATCTGCAGGCCCTTGGCGATCTGGGCCAGGATCTCCCCGCTGGGCTTGCGCAGCCCCCGTTCGATCTGGCTGAGGTAAGGATTGCTCACCCCCGCCGTACGAGCCAGTTCGCGGAGTGACACCTTGGCCGTTTCGCGCTGCTCGCGGATGAAGCCACCCACGTCGCGTACGGATTCGGTCAAGCTCTGCATGACACCAAGCGTATGACGCACTGCTAGCTACAGCAAGCGTACAGCTAGCGATACCGCCGTGACCTCCCTCACGCCGCCCCCGGACACCCTCTTCGACGGTTATGCGCATAACCGTCGAAAAAGCAGCGCTCTGGCGACGGTTATGCGCATAACCGCGCAGGATCCGCGGGCTTTCGGGACGTTGCGCGGAAAACGTTCGGGGTGGTGAGTGCTAGCTGGAGGGTCGTCTCGTCAGCTGAAGATGTCGTCGACAGCGCGGATGGTGCCGACCGAGCAACCGCCGCCCACTACCGGAGCGCTGGCCCATCGATCCAGGACCGCACCGGTGAGTCCGAGCCGGCGCAGTCCGGCCACGACGACCGGCATGCGGGCGCGCTCGTTGCCGTCGTCGATCTTCACGACCACCGAGCCGGCCCCGGGTACGGCGGCAACGTGCACCCCCTCGGCGCCGGCCTTGCTGAGGACACCGGGCAGTTCGCTCATGAGTTCGGTGTCCTCCCGGCCGATTCCGGCCACGTAGTAAGGGTGGGCTCGCATGGCGTCGGCCACCGTCCGTGCCTGGCCTGACTCGCCCGCGAACCGGACGAAGGCCCGGGCCAGCCCGGTCAGGCTCATTCCGAACAGCGGAGCGCCGCAGCCGTCGACGGTGACCGGTTCGAGCGCCTCCGCGGCGTATCCGCTCAGCACCCGACAGAGGTGGACCTGCAGTGGATGCTCCGCAGTCAGATAGGAGTCGGTCGGCCAGCCGTTGGCGAGGCACGTCAGCAGCATCGCGGTGTGCTTGCCGGAGCAGTTCATGTACGCCCGCTCCGATCCTCGGCCAGCGGCGAGGACCGCGTTGCGAGCGGCTTCGTGCATCGGCAAGGCGGGCGGGCACTGCAGGTTCTGTTCTGACAGCCCCGCAGCGCGAAGCGTCGCACGCACCAGGTCGGCGTGCTCGGGTTCCCCGGAGTGCGAGCCGGTCGCGATCGCCAGCCGTGAGCCGTCCAGCACAAGCCCGGCCCGCAACATGCCGACGGCCTGCAGCGGCTTGACCGCTGACCGGGGGAAGGTCACCGCGTCGGGATCGCCGGCGCCGGCCACGACCTTATAGTCGGCATCCAGGACCAGGGCACTGCCCCGATGTACGGACTCGACGAGGCCGCCGCGGACGACCTCGACCAGGATCGGGTTGGGCGGGTTCGCTCCGAACGAGCGCGGCTGGCTTCCTCCTACCGCCGCGCTCACGCGTTCGCAGCCAGAGGGCGTACGCCGAGCAGGGCACGCGCCTCAGCGATCCCCATCGGCGGCCGCTGCGCGATCTTGGCCAGCCCGACCGCGCGGGCGACAAGCTGGGTGTTGTCGCGCACCGGTTCTCCCGGTGCGTAGCTCAGTGTGTCCTCCATCCCGACGCGCAGGTGGCCGCCGGCCGAGAGCGCGGCGAGCATCACCGGGAGGGACGTGCGCCCGACGCCGGTCGCAGCGAAGGTCGCGCCCTCGGGCATGAGGCCAAGCGCGGCGACCAGCGCGTGCGCCGTACCCGGCATGCCGCCCGGGACTCCCATCACCAGGTCGACATGGACGTGTTCGCCGTACGGCGGGCCGTGCTTGTCCAACAGCCGCTGCAACGTGGTCAGCTGGCCGAGGTCGAAGATCTCGTACTCCGGTACGACCTCGGCATCGCGCATCCGGTTGTGCAGCTCGACGATGAAGTCCCACCGATTGAGGAAGACGTCGCGGCCGAAGTTGACCGTGCCCATCGAGCAGCTCGCGGCATCCGGGCCCGCCTCCAGCACCCGAAGCCGGTTCTCCTCGGGATCGCTGACCGCCCCACCGGTGGACAGCTGGACGATCAGCGAGGTGCTCTCCCGCAGCGCGGCCACCGTTTCGGTGAGCCGGGCGAGGTCGAGCGTCGGCCGGGTCTCGTCGTCGCGGATGTGGACGTGGATGACCGCGGCTCCGATGGCCTCGGCATCGCGCGCGGTGGACACCAGCTCGTCCAGGGTCACCGGGAGCGCAGGTACGTCGGCCTTGCTGGATTCCGCGCCGGTCGGGGCGACGGTGATCAGGGTGGTGGGCGGTGCGATCTGTCGTGCGGAGGTCATGCCCTGATCGTGGCAGACCCGTCGCGGCTGCTGTCTTGATCCGGGCCAGCGGGCCGGTCCCGGCCGGTGAGCCGGTCCCGGGCCGCGCGCCCGGCCGGTACGACGTCATCGGGTGCGGCGTCCGGGTCGGGCTCGATCGCGGCCATGCTGCCCGCGACCAGGAGTCGGGCGTCGTCGGGGACGGTTCGCTTGAGCGACAGAAGGGCGATCGGGCCGAGCTCGTAGTGCCAGGCGGCGCTGGTCACCGAGCCGACCGTACGACCGTCCCAGGTGACCTCGGTACGGCGCTCGGGCAACGCCTCGCTGACCCCGTCGAGGTGAACGAGGGCCACTCGGCGGGGCGGGCGACCGAGATTGTGGACCCGGGCGACGGTCTCCTGACCGCGGTAGCACCCCTTGGTCAGGTGTACGGCCGACCGGATCCAGGACAGCTCGTTGGGGATGGTCCGGTGGTCGGTCTCGAAGCCCTGCCGGGGCCGGCGCGACTCGATCCGCAACGCTTCGTAGGCCAGCATGCCAGCCGGAACGGCACCAGCGCCGCCGAGCCGATCCGCCCAAGCTGACAGCTCTGCGCGTGGCACCAGCAGGTCGATGGATGACGCGCCCGCTGTCGCTGCGGGACTGGTCCGTATCCAGCCGACGGCTGCCAGCGGCAGAGCCTGCCCCGCCCCGGGAACTGCCTGGATCCCGAGCGCGGCCAGGACCGCGGGCGACTCCGGGCCGGCGACCGTGAGTAAGGCCCAGTCGTCGGTGACCGCAAGGGGTTCGACCCGCAGCATGAAGCGCATGGATTCCAGGAAACCGAGGAGGCCGGCCGCGGTGCCCGGTTCGACATCCAGCCAGACCGTGCCGTCGAGCTCGGTGACCTGGGCATGGTTCTCGATGTGGCCCGTCGCGGAGAGCACGAGGGTCTCGGTGACCTGGCCGTCGGCGAGAGACTTCAGTTCCTGGGTGCTGAGATCGTTGAGCCAGCTCAGCCGGTCCACTCCGTCGACGGTCAGGATCTCCCGGTGACTCCGGTCGACGAAGGCCGCGTGCTCGGCGAGGTGTCGCTGTTCGCGGAGCGGGTCGCCATAGTGCGCCGGGACCGCAGCATCCTCGTCCTCACCGGCTACGGCGCCGGCCAGATCGAGCAGAACCGAGCGGTACGTCCCCCCCGGGGCGGCCGGCAGGCCTGCACCAGGCGTCGGCTGGGCTGAGAAGCTCACGTCTAGTGCGAACCCGCGCGGCAACTGGCGCATTCCCCGGACAGGGTCACGTGGCCGACGTCCACCCGGAAGCCGTGCTCGCGCTCCATCGCCGCGACCACATCGGTCAGAACACTCGAATCGGCCGAGATGACCGACTCACACCGATGGCAGACCACGTGCAGATGCTGGTCCTCGGCCAGGTGATAGACCGGGGCCCCGTGACCGAGATGGGTATGTCCGATCAGGCCGAGTTCTTCGAGCAGGTCCAGGGTGCGGTAGACCGTGGTGATGTTCAGCGAGGGTGCGCCCTGCCCGACGTGGTGATAGATCTGCTCCGGAGTGCAGTGCTCGAGATGCTGGACGCCTTCCAGAACCTGCGCCCGGGCCGAGGTCACCCGCAGCCCGCGGGCCCGCAGCTGGGCGGTCAAGCTCACGTCGTTCATCTCACGTCAATTCTAGGTCACCTACCGGCAGTCTCTATGCCGCTCACCCTCGATGCCGCTCACCCTCGATGGTGATCATCACGGGGTAACCGTGCACGAGAACTGGCTTGTCGGGGTGCTCGCCGCGGCGGACAGCCCGATTCGCCACTTCTCGACCCCATGCGGTCGACGTACGAGCGCGGCGTACGGCGGTTGGCGTACGCCGGATTGCGTTCCGGCGCTGATGACGCGTCGCCCTGACCCGACGAACCTTGAGGGCATGCACCCGAGGAGCAGACCACCGAACGAGGAGATCATTATGAGCACCGAAGTCGCCATCCGCGAGGACAGCCCGACCGTCATCCGGGCATCTGACAGCGAGCGGGAGTACGTCGCCAGGATCATGCAGGCTGCTGCCGCCCAAGGGCTACTGACTCTGGACGAGGCCGACGAGCGGATGGCCGCGGTCTATGCCGCCCGCACCCGCGCCGACCTGGCACCGTTGACCACCGATCTGCCAGACGGCGGACGGCGGCTGATGGAGAACACGCCGGAAGCCCGCAGCGCTGCCCGGACCGGCCTGATCCGGCATGCGATCACGGTGGCCGTCGTCGCTCTGGTGCTGGTCGGCGTGTGGTTTGCGACCGGGGCGTGGTTCTTCTGGCCGGCTTGGCCGTTGGCGTTCATGGCGTTCTCGCTGTTCGGGCATGCCCGCCGGATCGGTGTGGTGCCCGACCGGCGGCGGCACTGGCAACGCTGACCCCGCGGGGCGAATGAGTCCGGAGCCTGGCCCGCGAGCCAGGGGTGTTATCGGGAACACTCGGGGCATGACGATGTCAAAGCCGGGAGGGGAACAGGGTGACCGTTGGCGCCACCTAGCTGCCGCGCTCGTGGCAGCCGTGGCCATGTTGCTCGTGGGGTCTGTCTACCTCTTGTCCGCAGTTCTGGTTCCCGTTTGGGCGTTGCTTCCGCTCTGGATCCTCTGGCTGGTTCTGACCGGATACGGCGTGGCGCTCGCGCGCCGCAGTTCCTACCGCGTGCTGGCCGTCCCAGCCGTAGCGTCGGCCATCTGGCTCCTGATCGTCACGTTGGGAGTCCAGTTTCTGCACTGGGACTTCGACTTGGGATTGACGTGGTAGCTGACCCGAAGTCGGTAGACCTCGATGCGTCCGGGGCCGGAGTGCAGCGGCCGAAGCCCGTTCCGTACTCACGATCAGCGAAGTCGAGCAGGGCGCAGGCCCAGGGTGCGGCTCGATCCCCGTGGGCGATCGTGCCCTCGGCCGGCTTGAACCTGACGATCACCCCGACGGCTGCGGGCCCGATCTCGACCGTCCCGACCGGTGCCTCGCCGGGAGCAGCTCGGCGCAAGCACCCGTCCAGCACCACCTCCTCGGCGGAGGAGGCTTCAGGTCGGTAGGCCGGACTGAGCGCATGCATGACCAGGTGACGCTGTGCGTCGGCAGCGACCAGCAGCGCGTCCTGCAGTCCACTCGCGGTCAGGCCGGTATCGAGCCCTGCGGCAACTGTCGCCTGCAGGAATTGCAGCGGAAATCCTGGCAGCGCCCGGGCGATGGTGGTCAGGCCACCAGCGAAGCGCGGGTTGAGTTCAGTCGGCAGCCAGCCGTCGGCGGTCAGCACGCCGTCCACGCTGAAGCCGCCGCGGAAGTCCACGGTTCGAGCCAGGTGCTTCCCGGCGGCGCGAGCCGCGTGCCGCATCACCTCGCGGTGCTGGGCAGGTGGATCCCACCAGGATGACATCCCGGCAAAGACGAAACGATCGTGCTCGCCGCGCAGGACCAGCAGCTCGACCGGGCGCAGGACCGCGACGCCGTCAGGCAGCACCACCCCGTGGATGCTGCACGGAACACCGTCGAGGAACGGCGCGACTCGTACCCGATCGCAGTGCCGCTCGAACAGTTCGACGGCCCTAGCGGCAGCGGTCGGGGTACGCACCCAGCGCACGAACTCACCGCCCCCGTGCATCCCCTCTCGGGCGTCGCCGGACCACACCGTCCCGCTACCTGAGTCGAGATCCCTGGCGGCGGCATGCAACGCCGGCGCCCTGACCGGTACGACACGGGTCGGCGGTCGGCCGACACCGGCGGCGTCGAATATCTGGTCCCCGATCGTCTTGTCTTCCAAGGCAGCCCAACTCGCCCGGCGACCTCCGAGGACCCGCCGGCCGAGCAGGGTCTCCGGCACATCGACGAAGGACAGGACCCACCACAGAGCGGAGCCGTCCGGGTCGTACTCCTCGACCAGCTCCACCACGGCAGGCGGGAGATCGGCGACGAAGGCGCAGTGCGCCCGTACCTCGGCACTCATCGTCTCGGCTCGGCTCGGCAGCGGGTGCAGGACGAGGTCGGCGATTTCTGGACTGGGCGGCGGACCCAGGCCGGGGCCATGCGCGACGACCAGCGGGCGCTCCGCCCCGTAGCGGAGCAACTGGTCGACGAGCTCGGTGGCGGATGCAGCAACGGTGCTCACGACGATGACCCGACGGCCCCGGACGATGGAGGCCAACCGCTCGCCAAGAGCGCCCACCGCGAAGCTGTTCTCAGTCACCAGGCGACCCTACGAACCTTGGCCAGGCAAAAAGCCGTGGCGATTAGCCAGCAAAACGTCAGGATTGCGGAAGGCCCACTGGCGGTTTACGTCAAAACCGCCAACGGTGGGGCGGGGGCCGAGCAACCGGTACGGTCGCCGCGTGCCCGACAACGACCCATCTCGCGCGGCATCATCTCTCGTGGTCGGTCGCCTTCTGGACGGCGTACCGGAGTTGGTAGATCCGGCGCAGCCGATCGCATCGGCGTTCGATCTGGGGCTGGTTCGCGGTGACGGAATCTTCGAGTCCTTGCTCGTACGCCACGGCGGTGTGCGGGGGCTGTCTGCGCATCTGTCCCGGCTGGCCGACTCTGCCGAGAGCCTCGAGATGGAGGCGCCGCACCGTTCGGCCTGGGCGTCGCTGGCGGCCGCATGCGCCGACGGCTGGCCGCCGGAGGTCGAGGGCGTCCTCAAGCTCGTGATGACCCGCGGGCTCGACGGGTTGCCTGGACCGCCGACCTGCCTGGCCACGCTGGCGCCGGTCGCGCAGGAAACCCTGCGGCAGCGTCGCGAGGGCGTCGGAATCCGGCTGCTCTCTCTGGGGATCGGCTCGGAGGAGAGGGCTCGTTCGCCCTGGCTGCTGGGTGGGGCGAAGTCGCTTTCCTACGCGGTGAGCATGGCCGCGCTGCGGCAGGCCAAGGCCGACGGCGCGCAGGACGTCATCTTCGTATCGACCGACGGGCTGATCCTGGAAGGGCCGACGTCGACGGTGGTCTGGGCCGCCGGCCGGACCTTGCACACCCCGCCGACCGATAGCGGCATCCTGGCCGGAACGACACAGGCTGACCTGTTCGAGCACGCCGAGCACGAAGGGTGGACGACCGCGGTCGTGCCGACTCTTCCGGCTGATCTCGTGGCGGCTGACGCGGTCTGGCTGGTCTCGAGTGTGCGTGGAGCGGCGGTCGTCACCTCCATCGACGGCGCCGCACGTGGGGACGCCGGTCTCACACCGACCGTGCACCGCTTGCTCAACCTCCTCGACGGCTGATCGGCGCCAACCTCGATCCTTGGTGATCTTGACCTTGTGGTGGCGACACGCCGGACGGATGGCCGGAAAACCGCAAATAGGTCAAGATCACCGGGGAATGGGGCGCTACCGGGCAAGGCCGGATTGGTAGGCGAAGACCACGAGCTGGGCCCGGTCGCGGGCGCCCAACTTGAGCATCGCCCGGCCGACGTGGGTCCGTACGGTCGCCGGGCTGACTACCAGAACGGCAGCGATCTCGTCGTTGGAGCGGCCGGTGGCCACCCAGCCGACGATCTCGCGTTCCCTGGCAGTGAGCGAGTCCAGCCGAGGATGGGGATTGGGCCGGTTGGGCTGCTGGCTGGTGAACTCCTCGATCAGCTTGCGGGTCACCGAGGAGGCCAGGAGCGACCCACCGTCGGCGACAACCCGGATGGCGTGCAGCAGTTCAGCCGGCTCACCGTCCTTGATCAGGAAGCCGCTGGCCCCACCCCGCAGTGCTTCGAAGACGTACTCGTCGAGCTCGAACGTGGTCAGCATGATCACCCGGGTGGTCGAGCAGGTCGGATCGGCGACGATGTCGCGCAGTGCGGACAGCCCGTCCTTGACCGGCATCCTGATGTCCATCAGGAACACGTCCGGCCGTTCCCGCCGGGCCAAATCGACTGCCTGCTGACCGTCCTCGGCCGATCCGACCAACGCCAGATCGTCCTCGGTGTCCACCAGGACTCCGACCCCGAGCCGTACGAGCGACTGGTCGTCGGCGACTGCAACCCGGATCACGACGAGCGTTCCGATGCGTACGAGCTGGGCGAGGCGAGTTCGGCGGTCAGATCATCTGGGCGATCGGCTCGCTCGGGCAAGGGCAGCCTGGCCCGTACGGCGAATCCCCCACCCTCACCGGCACCGGCCGTGAGCCACCCACCGAGGGAGGTCGCACGTTCGCGCATTCCGGTAACACCCTGTCCCGCATCCGGACCCGGCATCGGGCCGATGCCATCATCGACGACCAGAACGGTGATCGCATCGTGGTCGTAGTCAACCGTCACGTCAACGCGCGCGGCGCGGGAGTGGCGTACGACGTTGGTCAACGACTCCTGGACGATCCGGTAGGCGGCGAGGTCCACGCTGGACGGAGCTGTTCGCGGTTGGCCGCGCACGTCCAGATCGGCGGTCATTCCGCCGACCCGGACCGAGGCCAGCAGGTCGGGCAGATCCCGCAACCCCGGCGTCGGCAGCAGCGGCGCCTCCCCGTCGGCATTGCGGAAAACCGCAAGAGTGGCCCGCAACTCGTCGAGGGAATCCTTGCTGGCCTGCTTGATCGCCGCCAGCGCGATCCCCGCCTGCTCGGGACGGCGGTCGAGCACGTGCAGGGCGACACCGGCCTGCAAGTTGATGACCGCCAGCCCATGACCCACGACGTCGTGCACCTCCCGGACGACGGCGAGGCGTTCCTCGTACCGCCGTTGTTGGGTCTGCTTGGCGAGCTGCGCAGCGCGGCCGTCCCGCCAGGCCCGCTTGATCGCACCCAGTGCCCACGGGACGAGCAGCCAGCCGAGATAGGGGGCGAACCCGCTCAGGCTCCGACCATCGACCAGCCGGCCGATCAGCTCGCTGCCGATCACGGTCACCACGGCCAGCGAGCAGGCGATCAACGAGGTCCTGGTGGGAAGCCAGAGCGCGACCTCGACCATCAGGAAGGCGATCGCGAAGAACACCGGTCCCGCGGGATAGCCGAGACCGAAGTACACAGCGGTGGCAGCGCTGGTGATCGCCAGGGCGAGCAACGGCGCCGTACGGCGGAAGACCAGTCCCAGCGCCGTTCCGGCGATCAGCGCGATACCGAGCACATCCACCCCGAGCCGGTCCGGCTGGTACTCCTCCGCACCATGGGTTCCCAGGGACATCGCCACTCCGGCGACGACGGCAAAGACGACGTGCAGCAGCAGGCTGCGCCGGCCGGGCTCCCCGGCAGCGTGCGCCCAGGGGCCGCCGTGGCTGTGCGGCCAGAGACCATCGCTCCAGCCGCGAGCTTCTACCCA
>JAABUR0100004962.1_pt1 | contig 17294 bp, 14 predicted proteins | sample 5560091 | NCBI WGS metagenome assembly JAABUR01 (sample SAMN10711879, study PRJNA513375) | rock metagenome | isolation source: Antarctica rocks | place: Antarctica: Victoria Land, University Valley sud | reverse complement strand
CCCCCGACGAGCTCGCCGGCCGCCGAAGCGGGAACGGCTACGACCTGCTCATGACGTCGGCCGTGAACGGCCGCGAGTACGGCCACGACCACTGGTCGTCGGCCTACTGGTCGTTCGAGGAGATCATCTCCTACGCGTCGTGGAACTCCGTTGTCGAGTCCGGCGCACTGATCGGCAGCGGCACCTGCCAGGGCGGCTGCATCCTGGAGCTGTCGATCCGGCACAGCCAGGAGGAGTACCCGTGGCTCGCCGCCGGGGACGAGGTCACGCTCAGCATCGAGACGATGGGTGAGATCGTCGCACCGGTCAACGCCCCCGCACGGGGTGCCTGGCCCGGCCGCAAGTCGGCACCCGCAGGCTGATCGATCACCCTGGTAGCGCTGACCGTGTAGCACGCCGTGGCAGGTATCGAGCGGGCGCCAACACGCAAACCGCCCCCTCGCCCCCAGTGTCTCGGGCAGAAGAACGGCGTTTGTGCGCGGGGGAGGGCCGCCCGTCACCGGGGACGAGCGAGGCGCCAATACCCGGCCGTGCCGGGTCAGGACAGGAGCCCCAGCACTCCGGCACCGAGGGGAACCCCCAGCTCCGACCGCCGCGCTCGGTAGCGCTCGACGCTGGCCAGCTTCACGTCCTCGTACCCGCGGACGAGCTCTGCCGCCTCCGCCACCGCAACCGCGGTGTCGTATGCCCCAGTGACATTCGAGCGCGGTTCGAGCGCGTCGGCGAGACGGTCGATGACGTCCGTGTACTCCGCCGCGAGCGCCCGCTCGATCCGCCGCACCTTGGCCATCCCGAACGGGTCGAGCGGCGTGCCGCGCAGCCGCTTGCCCACGGCCAGAGCTCTGAGGACGGGGCGGAAGTGCGGCCCCAGTTGCAGCTTCTTGCCCATCCCGGCTGAGCGCAGCGTCGGCGGGTGCAGGTTGTAGGTGGCACGCATCGCCCCCGGCACCTGCGCCAGCACGTCCTGCTCGAGCGCGGGGTCGGTGAGCAAGCGGGCGACCTCGTACTCGTCCTTGTAGGCACCGAGGCGATGGGCGCCGCGGGCGACAGCCTCGCTGAAGGCGGTGCCGTCGCCGACCCGGCGCTCCGCGAGCCACGCCCGCTCGACCAGGGCGACGTAGTGGTGGGCAGCCGTCGGCCCGCTGTGGTCGCGCATCGCAGCGGCACGCACCGACGCGAGCCGCCGGGTCTCGCCCTCCAGCGCCCGGCCCACCAGGAAAGCGCCTCCGTCCGGCACCGGCCGGCTCGTCCGCGCACCGGTGGCGGCGGCGAACACGTCTGGCGCGGCAACGCTCGCGCGGCCCCACCGGAAGGCGGCGAGGTTCAGCTCGACCGCGACCCCGTTGAGCTCGATCGCCTGCTCGATGCTGGCTGCCGACAAGGGCAGGGCACCGGCCTGGTAGGCAGCGCCGACGACCAACACGTTGGCGGCATCGGTCGAGCCGAGCAGGGCCTCGGCCGCTCCCAGTGCGTCGATGGTCTGCACGCGGGCGGCGACATCGCTCAAGCGGGCGAGCATCGGTCCCTCGTCCGGGTAGCGGACCTGGGGGTCGAACACCATCTCCCCGGTCGGGGTGCGGCTGGTCGAGGCGATGACAGTCGTCCGGTCGGGCGAGGCGAGCGCGAGGTTGCGGGCCTCGGCCGCCACCATGAGGTCGAAGGCCAGGACCACGTCGGCCCGGCCGGCGCTCAACCGGTTGACCGGCGCGCTGCCCTCTCTCGACAGCCGCAGGTGCGAGGTGACCGGCCCGGCCTTCTGCGACAGCCCCGTCTGGTCGAGGCCGAGGGCGTGCAGCCCGTCGCGCAATGCGGCGGTCGCGAGCAGCGCGTTGACGGTGACGATGCCCGTGCCGCCGATGCCCGCAAGGAAAACGTCGTAAGTCGGGTGGGGCAGCGGCAGCACCACGTCCGGCAGCAGCGGGGGAACCGGCCGCTGATGCGCGGGCCTCGACCCCGCCGGAGCGGCCTGCACCGTGATGAAGGACGGGCAGTCACCGGCCAGGCAGCTGTAGTCGGTGTTGCAGGACGTCTGGTCGATCTTCGTCTTGCGGCCGAACTCGGTGTCGATCGGCTGCACCGACAGGCAGTTGCTCTTCACGCCGCAGTCGCCACAGCCTTCGCAGACGGCCTCGTTGATGATGACGCGGGTCGTGCGCGGCGCGATCGTGCCCCGCTTGCGCAGGCGGCGTGCCTCGGCCGCGCACTGCTGGTCGTAGATGAGGACCGTCACGCCTGGGACGTCGCGCAGCAGCCGCTGGGCCTCGTCGAGCCGGTCCCGGTCCCAGACGAGGGCACCCGGCGCGAACTGCGCGGCCTTGCCGTAGTGCTCCGGCTCCTCGGCGCACACGATGATTTTTGCGACGCCCTCGGCGTGCAGCTTGCGGGTCAGCTCGGGCACCTGTAGGCCGCCCTGGGCTTTTTGGGCCCCGGTCATCGCAACGACCTGGTTGAACAGGATCTTGTACGTGATGTTCACTCCGGCGGCGACGCAGGCCTGCACGGCGAGCTGGCCGGAGTGGAAGTAGGTGCCGTCGCCGATATTCTGGAAGATGTGGGGCACGTCGGTGAACGGCGCCTGGCCGATCCACTGCGCGCCCTCCCCGCCCATCTGGGTCAGGCCGGTCACCTGCGCGCTCTCTCGCGAGGCGAGGGTGACCATCGTGTGGCACCCGATGCCGCCGCCGCCGAGCGAGCCCTCGGGCAGCACCGTCGAGCGGTTGTGCGGGCAGCCGCTGCAGAAGTACGGCGTGCGAGCCACCGGGGTGAGCGACAGCGCAGGCGGTCGGCGCGGAGCGGGCGGGATGAGCGCCACCCGGTCGGCGAGCCACGCGCGAAGCGGGGCGACGAGCCGGTCCGCGGTCAGCGCCCCGCCGGCGGGGACGAGCAGCTCACCGCTGCGTCCCCGCTTGCCGAGCACGCGCGGTGCGTGCGCCGTGCCGTACAGCAGATCGCGGATCTGGGTCTCGACGAAGGGCGTCTTCTCCTCGACGACCAGCACCTCGTCGAGCCCGCGCACGAAGCGCTGGAGGACAGGGGCGCCAAGCGGGTACGGCATGCCGATGCGCAGCAGCCGCACGCCCGCACGGTGCAGGGCGGCGTCGTCGAGCCCGAGATCGGTCAGGGCTTGCCGCACGGCGTCGTACTGGGCGCCGGAAGCGGCGATGCCGAGCGTGGCGCGCGCGGGATCCACCTCGATGACGTCGAGCGGGTTCGCCGCCCCGAACGCCTCGACCATGGCCCAGCGCGGCCCGACCAGGTCGGCCTCGGCCGAGAGGCTGTCTGTGGGCGACGCCATGACGCGCTGCCGGTACTGCCAGGGCCAGCCCTGCCACTGCACGCTGGGCACGGTGATGGGGAGTGCCTCGAAGTCGGTGTCGACGGTGAACAGCCCGTCCGCCACGTCGGCGACAATCTTGAGGGCGACCCAGCATCCGGACGCCCGTGAGAGCGCGACGCCGTACAACCCGAAGCTGACCACCTCTTCGGCGTTGCGCGGATAGAGCACGGGGATGCCCATGGCGGCCAGCGAGCGCTCGCTCACGCAGGGCAGAGTTGAGGACTTGGCGCCCGGATCGTCGCCGGCGAGAACCAGTGCGCCGCCGAGCGGGTGGGCTCCGTAGAGCGACGCGTGGCGCAGCGCATCACCGCTGCGGTCCACGCCGGGGCCCTTGCCGTACCAGACCCCGACGATGCCGTCGTGGGTGCGCGTGCCAGCCGGCAGCTCGACCTGGCTGCCCCACACCGCCGTCGCACCGAGCTCCTCGTTCAGGCCGGGCACGAGGTGCATCCCGTACTGCTCGCGCAGGGAACGCACACCAGCCAGGGTCTTGTCGAGCCCGGCCAAAGGGCTGCCGGGGTAGCCCGAGACCAGGCTTGCGGTGTCGAGCCCGGACCGTGCGTCACGCTCGTGCTGCTCGACGAGCAACCGGGCGACGGCTTGCGTCCCGGTCAGGAGCACCGGGCGGCCGCCGGGGCGGTACCGGTCGGCGAGGGTGTAGTCGGAGCCCGCGGGGGCGGGAGGCTTGACCAGGTCTGGACGCTCGGTCAGGTCAGCACGTTCGATCAGCTCAGTCACGTCGTGCTCCTTCGCATCCGCCTGCTAAGCACTTCATCGACTGTGGTGGGCGCTACGTATAGCGTCAACGTGTTCGAGAACAGCTACGCAGTTCGCTCACGTGCCGGGCAGGTAGGCAGGCGGAGGTGTGCGAGGTGAGCAGTTTCGACCGGCTCGACTTCGACCTGCTGGCTGCCTTGTCCGAGGACCCGCGCACCGGGGCGAGCGAGCTGGCGATCCGCCTCGACGTCACCCGCAACACGGTTCAGGCCCGGCTGCACCGCCTCGCCGACTCGGGTGTGCTCGAGGGGTTCAGCGCCAGGGTCGACCTCGCCCGCCTGGGTCTGCCGGTCTCCGCCTTCCTGCACCTCGAGCTCGCCCAGGGAGCGTTGCAGTCGGTCATCGACGCCCTGCGGTTGCGCCCGCACGTGCTGGAGGTCAATGCCACCACGGGCCGCAGCGACCTGGTGGTCCGGGTCGCCGCGCACAGCCATCCGGAGCTGCAAACGGTGCTGCAGGACGTCCTTGCCATCCCCGGCGTCGTGCACACGGTCACCGAGATCGCCCTGACCACGCCCGTGCCCTACCGCGTCGGCCCGCTGCTCGCCACGCTGACCGAGGACCGCGGACGCGGGCGCGCTCAGCGCAGCGACCTGGCCGGGCGGCCTACCCTCGGTCCGGCGATCCCGAGTCCCCCTACCCCCACATCGGCAGAGCGGGACAGCGCGAGATGAGCGGCGCTCGGCGAGCACCGACCTGCCCGCGCTGGCGGCAGGGGCCGCTGAGACCTGGTCTCGGAACTCAGGGTGTGTCGCTAGGCGGTCCGGCGAGGAGAGCAGGATCTAATCGGCGCTCGTGGCGAAGCCGAGGCAGCAACGGTTGGTCGATGATCGGTTGTGGAGCTGCTCGCACCGTTGATTCCGCCTTGGCCGCCGGCCCGCGGCCCGGGTAGGCGGCCACCGATCGGCGACCCGTGCCATTGGGGCCCGCCGGTTGGCGCTGTGATGGGAGGTTCTGATGGGCTCGTTCGACGTGCCTCTGAACGACGACCGCACCCAGCTCGAGGCGTTTGTCGAGGAGTACCGCAGCGCCGTCGAGAGCACCCTCGATGGCGTAAGCGACGAGCAAGCCCGCAGCCGGCTCGTGCCGTCATCGACGACGCTGCTCGGGCTACTCAAGCACGTCACATGGATGCAGCGAGTGTGGTTCGAGGAGTGCATCGGCGGTACATCCCGTCTGGAACTCGGCTTGGTGCACAGTCCAGAGGAGTCCTTCCAACTTGCTGACGACGACACCGTTACCAGCGTCAAGGCGGCCCACAGGCAGGCTTGCGCGACGGCCCGCTCGGACGTGGCCGACCTCTCGCTGGACGCTGTCGTGACGGGCCATCGCACCGGGCCCCGCACATTGCACTGGGTGTACTTGCAGGTTCTGCGCGAACTGGCCCACCACTGCGGTCACGCCGACATCCTGCGCGAACAGATACTCGCTGGTTGAGTTCTGAGACCCGGTCTTAGAAGGGTAGGTCGGCAGGGTCCGCCGCAAGGTGACCCACGGCCTCGTCGACGTGCCAGTGCCAGTGCCGGCGCCACGGCGCGGATCGACAGGATCAGCGGGACGTTGAACGGCGCGATGACGCTGACGATGCCGGCCGTAACCCGGCGCGAAAGACTCAGCCGCGGTTCGTGTGGGCGCAGCCGCTCGCCGTACGGGTTGGGAGGCGAGCCCGGCCGCCTCGTAGCACTGCTGCACGGCCAGCGACGTCTCGAACTGACCCTTGGCCATGATCGCGCCGGCCTCGCGGGAGATCCACGCCGGCGACCTCGTCGGAGTGTGCAGCGCAGCGTCGAGTTCTCCTGGGAGATCGTTCACCCGTGGTGAGCCCGGCGGTGGCTCGCTAAGGTGTCCAACCCGAAGTCGGCGACGGGGTCGCGCCACACCGAATGAGCGTGATTCGCGGTGCGCTGCGTGTTGTCCCACTCGATGAGCAGCCGGGGGGCTTGCAGTCGGTAGTAATGCGGCTCGCCGGGCTCGGTGGACCCTGCCCAGGCGAAGTGCACGGCGTCCAGTACCTGCTCGTCCGCATATCGGGCGGTCGGGGACACGCTGGCCGGCACCCGGTCGAAGTAGGTCGCCAGCAGCGCCCGGACCCACGCGCGCTGCTCGGCGTCCAATTCGGCCGCGGCGACCCCCTTCGGGGTCACGGTGTACTCCACCGCCGCGTGATCGGCGTCCTCGTACGCGGCCGCGTCGTCGATCGCGTCGCTGAGGGCCTGCAGCCTGGCCTGCTCGACGGGGTCCGGGAACCGTTCGTCGCGCCAGATGCCGGCGAGCGGGATGACCCTGTCACCGGCGGCAACGGCCGTCCGGTTGGCGGTGACCAGGTCGGACGGGGCGCGGGGCAGCAGTACGGCGCGGTCGCGCATCTCGGGGCACATGGACCGGATCAGGTCGCGTGCCAGGTCCTCCACCCGGGCCAGCGGCCGGTTCACCGCGCCGCCCAGCAGCGGGCTGACGGCCGGGTCCGCGCCGAGGAAGCACGGGGTGGTGGCAACGAGAACATCACCGCTGATGAAGTTGTTCAGGGACACGTGGTGGCCGCCGAAGCGCCAACCCCACGGCTGCGTGCCGCCCGGCTCGCCGAACACCCGCAGGTAGTACAGCCCGGCGTCGCGGCCGCGCTCGCGGTCGAACCTGGTCACGAACCCCTCGGCCTGGTCCAGCACGTTCTCCAAGCCCATGATTGTCGCCGTGGTGACGTAGCCGGGCGTCGACAAGCCGGTACTGACCAGCTGCATTGCTGCTCGCTGTTGCGCAGGCCGCTGCTGGTGGAAGGTGAGCCCACCGTGATTGGTCGGGGTGTAGAACCAGCGCCGCCGCTCGGCGTCGGACGCGTCATCGGCCGGTGCCGTGCCGACGGCGGTCTCGCGCTGGTGCCGGTCAAGGGTGTCCAACCATGCCTTGGCCGCATCGGCCATCAGGCGGGCCACGTCTCGGCGTGCGGCCAACTGGTCTGTGGCGATTCCCGCGTCGGCCATTTCGGCAATGTAGCGACCACCGACTGGGCACCACCCTGCCCCTACCGGGCCCGGCCTTCTCAGTCGATGGCGTCGTCTGTCAGCGCGACTGCCAGGTCAGCCGCGCCCACCTCGGTCCCGTGACACGCTCAGGCTGCGCGAGATGCCGCGCGCGGCCGCGAGCACGGCCGGCACGTAGCGGCGCGCCTGCAACCCCCGGGCCGGGACGACGATCGACAGGCCAGCTACGACAATGTTGCCCGCTCCGTAGACCGGCGCGGCGACAGAGGCGGACACGAGCTCGACCTGGCGGACGCTGATGGCGTAGCCGGCGCGGCGAACCTCGGCCAGGCTGCGGCGCACCCGGCCCGGGTCGGTGACGGTGTGCTCCGTCAAGCGCTTGAGCGGGCGAGCCAGCACGGCCTCGACCTCGACCGGGGCTGCGTGTGCGAGCAGGACCAGGCCGACCGCGGTCGCGTGCGCCGGGAGCCTGCTACCGGGCCGGCTGACCGCGTGCACCGCACGGCTGCCGGAGATGCGCTCGACGTAGATGACGTCGGGAACGTCGAGCACGGCAATGAGGATGTTCTCGTGGGTCGCCTCGTAGAGGTCCTCGAGGAACGGCAGGGCCGCCTCGCGCAGACCGATGCTGCGCGGCGCCAGTGACCCGACCTCCCAGAGGCGAAGGCCGATCCGGTACCGCCCGTCCTCGTCGCGCTCGAGTGCGCCCCACCGCCGCAGCTCGGCCACCTGACGATGCGCGGTGGTGAGGGGGATGTCCGCCAGCCGGCCAATCTCGGAGAGCGTCAGCGTCGGACGGTCGATGCCGAAGCAGCCGAGGATAGCGAGCACCCGGGCCGTGCCCGATGCCCGTGGCCCTCCGGGCATCACGCCCCGTCCCGCCGAGAGCTTGTCTTCCGCTCAGCGGAATCCTAGGCTCGCTGGGGGATCGGGTCAGGAAGGCTCACGTCCACGGCGTGGCCTGACGAGGGAGAGACGTTGACCAGCGGCACCAGCACTGACCCGAGTATCGGCACGAGCACCGGCGCGTGGCTGCCGCCCGGCTACCGGGCCGAACCTCCAGGGACGCACCCGCCCCTGTCGTTCATGGGCTACAAGAGCACCGCCCTGCGCTACCCCACGCAGGCCCTGCACCCGCTCCCGCAGCGGTTGACCGAGGTCACCGGCCCGCTGTTCGGCGCCGAGCGCCTCGGCGCGGCCGAGGACGACCTGACCCATGACGACGGCGGGGAAGCCGTCGGGCAGCGCATCATCGTCCATGGCAGGCTGCTCGACTCAGACGGCCGAGCAGTACCGAACGCGCTGGTCGAGGTGTGGCAGGCCAATGCGGGCGGCCGCTACCGGCACGTCGTCGACCAGTGGCCCTCGCCGCTCGACCCGCACTTCTCCGGTGCCGGACGCGTGGTCACCGACAGCCTGGGCCGCTACCGGTTCACCACGATCAAGCCAGGCGCCTACCCATGGAAGAACCACCACAACGCGTGGCGCCCAGCGCACATCCACTTCTCGGTCTTCGGCCAGGCCTTCGCCCAGCGGCTCGTTACGCAGATGTACTTCCCTGACGACCCGCTGTTCTTCCAAGACCCGATCTACAACTCGGTGCCGGACGAGCGGGCCCGCGCGCGGATGATCTCGGCCTACGACCACGACGTCACGACCGACCACTGGGCGCTGGGCTTCCGCTTCGACGTCGTGCTGCGCGGGCGCGAGCAGACGCCGTTCGAGAGTGCCGACGATGACGACTGACTCCCTGACAACGAGCGTGCCACTGGGCCCCACTCCGTCACAGACCGTCGGCCCCTACCTCTCGATCGTGCTGCCCTGGCCGGACGGGTCCGATGTGGTCGCCCCGGAGACGGGCGACGCCGTCACCATCAACGGTCAGTTGCTCGACGGCGCCGGTGACCCGGTGCCCGACGGCCTGATCGAGGTCTGGCAGGCCGACCCCGACGGGCGTTTCGACCACCCCGACGATCCACGCGGCGCGCAGGCCTACCCCGGCTTCCGCGGCTTCGGTCGGTGCCCGACCAGCCCCGACGGGCAGTTCCACTTCCGAACGGTCAAGCCGGGTACGCTGCCGGACGGTGCTGGTGGCAGCGAGGCCCCGCACCTTGACGTGTCGGTCTTCGCGCGGGGGCTGCTGCACCGCCTGGTGACCCGCATCTACTTTCCAGACGAGGACGCTGCCAACGCAGCCGACCCTGTCCTGCGCGAGCTCGACCCGCGGGAGCAGCAGCTGCTGACCGCGACGGCCGAGGACGCGGGCACGCTGCGCTTCGACATCCGGATGCAGGGGCCCGACCAGACGCCGTTCTTCGCGATCTGACCGGTCGGGGAACCGACCGGCGGCGAGCTCACCGCCTGCGCCGTCGACGGATCAGGCGTTCTCAAACTCCTCGCCCCGTCCATGCCCGATGTCTGCCTCCGGTCAGGGTGTCGACGGTGCCTGACCCGGCTAGCTGACCCGGCGGCCGGCCTCGGCCAGGGCTCCGCGCAGCCACTCGTGCTCGAGGTCGCCGTCGTGGATGGGGTGCCACCAGAACGCGCCGACCAGCGGCACCGCGTCGAACGGGCATGCCATGGCACGCACGTCGCCCGAGGCGGTGAGGCGGTCGGTCAGCTTCGCCTGCACGAGGGCAATCCGCTCGCTGTGCGCGACCAGGAACGGCAGGGCGAGAAAGCTCTCGACCACCAGCTGGACGTGCGGCTCCACGCCGAGCATCTGCAGCTGCCGTGAGGCGGGGGTGAACGAGCTGGGGCCGTGGTAGGTCAGCACCCAGGGCAGCTCGGCCAGGTTGTCCATGGTCAGCTCCGCGCCGACCTTCGGGTTGTCGGTCGCGACGAGGAAGACGTACTCGTCCTCGTACAGGTCGATGTGCGAGACGTCGGACATGAAGCCGTGGGGCAGCAGCAACCCGTCGAGGGTGCGCAACGACTCGGGCGCCCGCTCGATGACCGCGGTCTGCAGCTGCCGGAACCGCACCCGCACCAGCGGCGCCTGCTCGCTCAGCACGTCGCCCAGCGCCTCGCCGACGACGGCGATGGCGTAGTCGGAAGCCAGCACGACGAACTCGCGACGGCTCTGGGCGGGCTCGAACACGGCCTGGGACTCGAATACGCGCTCCACCCCGGCAAGAGCCAGCGAGGTCCGCGGCCGCAGCTGCAGCGCCAGCGGCGTCAATTGATAGGAGTTGCCCACCCGGGTCAGCAGCTCGTCGTCGAAGTGCCGGCGCAGGCGCGCCAACGAGGCGCTGAGCGCCGGCTGGCTGAGCCCGAGCTTGTTGGCAGCGCGGGTCACGCTGCGCTCCTGCAGCAGCGCGTCGAGGCCCAGCAGCAGGTTCAGGTCGAGGTTGACAAGCCGCACCAATTCACTTTCGCATAAGCCGCGCTGATGAGCCGCATCACCAATGCGCTCTTCCTCTCCACGCTGCGTGACAGCACAGTGAGCGACAGATCACAAGACCCTGCCACCAGGCACGGTCACCCGATGGAAGGACCCGAGCGCATGACGTCAAGCAAAGTCCGGGCGGTGATGGGGGCGACCAGCCTCGCGGCCGCCGCCGTGTTGACGGCCTGCGGCTCGTCCTCGTCCCCCTCCTCGAGCGCCTCGAGCGCCTCAAGCGCCGCGGGCACTGCGAGCGGGTCCGCAGGCAGCAGCGGATCCTCCAGCGTGGGCGGGGGCTCGGGCAGCCCCGCTGACTTTTTGCAGAAGGCGTACAGCGGCACCCTCGGCAAGCCCCCGATGACAGCCCCCGCGCACAAGAGCGGCGTGAGCATCTGGCTCGTGTCGTGCGGCCAGATCTCGGTCAGCTGCAGCAACCCGGTCGCGAGCGCCACCGAGGCGGCCAAGGCTCTGGGCTGGACGGTGAACGTCTGCGACGGCCAGCTGAACCCGACCGGCTGGGCCTCCTGCATCCGGCAGGCCACCGCGGCCAAGCCGACCGCCATCCTGCCGGTCGGGCTGGACTGCCCGCTGATCCAGCAGCCGCTCGTCGAGGCCAACAAGGCCGGGATCAAGACCATCGCCGCGGGCGGACTCGACTGCGCCGACCTCGGTGGCCCCAAGGTCTTCTCCGGCACCCTGCCCTACCTCGCCGGCGTCAGCGGCTCCGACTGGTGGCGCGGGCTCGGCGCCCTGCGGGCCGACTACCTGATCGGGAAGACGAACGGCAAGGCCAAGGTGCTCGAGCTGAACTTCTCCGACGCGGTCTGGGGCCCGATGCAGACCGAGGGCTTCGACAAGGAGCTCGCGAAGTGCAGCGGCTGCTCGGTGGTCAAGAAGCTCGACGTCGGCAACCAGGATGTCGTCTCCGGCACGCTGCGCACGAAGTTCTCGACGGCCCTGCTGCAGAACCCGACCACGAACGGCGTCTCCGTGCCGCTCGACGCCTGGTTCCCGCTCGGCCTGTCGCAGGCCGTCACGTCCTCCGGCCGCGCCTCGGCACTGACCGTGGTCGGCACCTTCGGTGAGGCGCCCAACATCGACCTCATGAAGAACAACGGGGGCGAGACGGCGAGCTCCGCCTTCTCCGCCGCGCAGAGTGGCTGGGGCGCCATCGACACGACGATCCGGGTGCTGGCCGGCCAGGCTCCCGTGGCGCAGGGCATCGGCTACCAAGTGATCGACAAGACGCACAACCTGCCGGCCAGCGGCCAGTCGTACACCTACCCGGGGCTGGACTTCAAGGCGGCCTACAAGAAGGCCTGGGGCGTCTGATGAGCTCGGGCCTGACACCCGGCGCCGACCGGGTGCCGGCGCTTCGGATCACCGGCCTGACGAAGCGATTCGCCGGCGTGACGGCCCTCGACGCGGTTGACCTCTCCGTCGCCCACGGCTCGGTGCACGCGCTGCTCGGCGGCAACGGCTCGGGCAAGTCGACCCTCGTCAAGGTGCTCGCCGCAGTGCACCCGGCCGACGAGGGGAGCGTGCAGGTAGGCGGGCAGACGTTCGACGCGCGGCACCTCGACCCGGTGGCGGTACGCGCAGCCGGACTGCGCTTCGTCCACCAGGACCTCGGCCTGTTCGACGGGCTGTCCGTCGCGGAGAACTTCGCGATGGCCGAGGGCTATCCCACGGCGGTGGGCGGCCGGATCGCCTGGCGGGCCCTGCACCGCCGGGTCGCCGAGCTGCTGGATCGCTACGAGATCGCCGCGACGCCGGACACGCCCATCGCGGCGCTGCGCCCGGCGAGCCGCACAATGGTCGCGATCGCTCGCGCGCTGGGGGGTGCCGGCGACGACGGACGGGAGAACGGCGAAGCCAACGGCGCCCCCAGAGAGCTCGTCCTCGTCCTCGACGAGCCGACGGCGAGCCTGCCCGAGCACGAGGTCGAGGCCCTGCTCGACGCCATCCGGTCACGGGCCGCGCTGGGTCAGACGATCGTCCTCATCAGTCACCACCTCGGGGAGGTGCTGGCCGTCGCCGATGCGGTGACGGTGCTGCGCGACGGCCGGCTGGCGGGCACGCTCAACCGCAGGGAGGCGAGCGAGGCAGCAATCGTCGACCTCATTGCCGGGCGCACCATGGGTGACTTGCGGGCCATCGCCGCGGCGCCCTCCGAGCCGGGGGCGGAGCGCCTCACCCTGCAGGGAGTCGCCGCGGGACGCCTCGAGGCGGTCGACGTGTGCGTGCGTGCCGGTGAGGTCGTCGGCGTCGCGGGGCTGCTCGGCTCCGGGCGCAGCACCCTGCTGCGCGCGGCGTTCGGGGCGCAGCCGCGGCGGGCCGGGTCGGTCCGCATCGACGGTGCCGAGGTCGACATGCGGGACCCCCTGGCCGCCATCAAGGCGGGCGTCGCACTGGTGCCCGAAGACCGGGGCGCCGACGCTGCCTTCTCCTCCCTGGACCTGCAGGACAACATGTCGGCCTCGGTGATCGGACGCTACTGGCGCCGCGGTGTCATGCAGCGCCGCAGCGAGAGCCGCGACACCTCCTCGCTGATGAGCGAGTTCTCGGTCAAGGCAGCGTCGTCGCGCGCGCCCTTCACCTCCCTGTCCGGCGGCAACCAGCAGAAAGCCATCCTCGCTCGGTGGCTGCGGCGCAAGCCCAAGGTGCTGCTGCTCGACGAGCCCACGCAGGGGGTCGACGTGGTGGCCCGAGCCGAGATCTACCGCCTGATCAAAGACAGCACCACCGAGGGCTGCGCCGTGCTCGTCGCATCGTCCGACTTCGACGAGCTCAGCATCCTGTGCGACCGCGTCGTCGTGCTGCAGGGCGGCCGCATCACCGCCGAGCTGCACCGGCCGGACACCACCGCAGCGCGCATCACCGAGCTAGTGCAGATCGAGCAGACCAGCCAGCAGAGCACCCACCGCACCAGCGAGCAGACAACCGAGCCGAGCAGCCAGCAAGGGGCAGCCGTATGACCGCCGTCCAGACGAGCGTCGCGAGCCGCAAGCAGCCGTCGCAGGAGCAGCAGCCGCCCGGGCAGCGTCGCTCGGTCACCAGCGGCTCGGCGCTGCACTTCGCCGAACGCTGGGCCCTGGTCGGGCTGTTGCTGCTGGTGATCGCCTTCTTCAGCTTCTACAGCAAGACCGGCAGCGTCTTCGCCACGTCGGCCAACGCGGGTGTCGTGACCGGTAACCAGGCGGTCATCGCGCTGCTGGCGCTCGCCGCGATGTTCCCGCTGATCGCCGGCCACTTCGACTTCTCCGTCGGCGCCAACAGCGCGCTGAGCTCGGTGCTGTGCGCCTCGCTGATGTCGCACCACCACACGCCGCTCCTCCTCGCCATCGTGGCAAGTGTCGCGCTGGGCACCGCAATCGGCGCGATCAACGGGATCCTGGTCGCCCGGTTCGAGTTGAGCGCCTTCATCATCACGCTCGGCGCGTCGACGCTGCTCGGTGGGATCATTAGCTGGGACACCAAGGGCCAGACCATCGCCACCGGGATCTCGCAGAGCCTGACCGGCTTCGGGTCCAACGCGATCTTCGGCATCCCCCAGCTCGTCTACCTGGTCCTCGTCATCGCCATCGCCTGCTGGTATCTGCTCGGCCAGACCCCGTTCGGCCGCAAGCTGTACGCCATCGGCGCCAACGCCCGCGCCGCCCGGCTGGTCGGCGTGCGGGTTCGCCGTGAGGTCTTCCTGTCGTTCCTGATCGCAGGTGCGCTGGCCGGCGTGGCGGGTGTGTTGAGCACGGCCCGCACCGGCGGCGCAACCGCCGACCCGGGCACCAGCCTGCTGTTCCCGGCCATCGCCGCGGTCTTCCTCGGCGCGACCGCCGTCCGGCCCGGGCAGTTCAACGTCATCGGGACGATGGTCGGCGTGCTGTTCGTCGCCGCGAGCGTGAGCGGGCTGACGCTGGCGGGAGCAGCCGACTGGGTGCAGCCGGTGTTCAACGGAACCGCTCTGATCGTCGCGGTCGGGCTGTCGACCTACCTGCGGCGCCGGCGGGTCGGGGCGGGCCAGACCTAGGCCAGACCTAGGCCAGACCTAGGCCGGCTCCGCCCCCGGCAGCACCGCCGACCACCCGCCGTCGACGACCAGGTTGGCGCCGGTCACGTACGAGGCCTCGTCACTGGCGAGGAACAGCGCGCATCGCGCGACTTCCTCTGGCCGACCCACCCGGCCGAGCGGGATGTGCCGGGAGATCCGGCGCATCGGGTGGTCGGCCGCGAGCAGGTCGCGCTGGGTGGCCGGGGTCTCGATCATGCCGGGGCTGACGCAGTTGACCCGGATGCCGTGGGGGGCGCCCTCTGCGGCCAGCTGCTTGGTCAGCGCGACGACCGCGCCCTTGGCCGCGGTGTGCGCCACGCGAGTGTTGGTGAGCGAGCCGGTGATGCCGGCCGTCGAGCCGACGAGGACCACCGACGACGAGCCGCGCTCTCTCAGATGCGGCCAGGCTGCTCGGGTCACCAGGAACACCAGGTCGAGCTCGTTGCGCAGCACGAACGTCCAGTCGGCATAGGCGACCTGCTCCAAGGGGGCGAACCTCGTGGCCGCCGCGTTGTTGTAGAGCACGTCGATGCCGCCGTGGCGCCGGGCGGCCTCGTCGACCCAGCCTTCGGCGGTTGCCTCGTCGGTCAGGTCGACCGGGTGCGAGCTCGTCATCGTGCCGCCGGCTTCCCGGACCAGCTCGACCGTCTCCTGCGCCCCGGCCGGCTGCACGTCGGTGCCGACAACGGTCGCACCCTCCGCGGCGAACAGCAGCGCGGCCGCCCGGCCTTGCCCACCGGCCGTCCCGGTGATCAGCACGACCTTGCCAGCGAGGCGCCCGTGCGTCGCGTGATCGGACGTCGTCATGCCGTGCTCCCCGGTGAGTTCGTTCAGGACCGTCAGATGCCGGACTGTCAGGCGCGCCGAATCATCAGGTGCGCCGGGTCGTCAGGCACGCAGGGCGTCGGAGATGGACTTGACGCCCCCGTGCGCCGTCATCCCGCCATCGACGGCGATCTCGACCCCGTTGACGAAGGACGACTCGTCGCTCATCAGGTACACGATCAGCGGCGCTACCTCGTCGACGGTGCCCGTGCGGCCGAGCGGCGTCTCCGCGATGTTCGCGTCGCGGAAGACGGGCGACGCCGACGCGGTCATGGGCGTCTCGATGTAGCCCGGGTGCACCAGGTTGACCCGGATGCCGAGGGGGCCGAGCTCGAGGGCAGCAGCCTGCGACATCCCGCGCAGCGCCCACTTGCTGGTCGTGTACGCCACCGGGTAGTGCGCGGTCAGCGCCGCGACGGAGCCGACGTTGACGATGGAACCGCCGCCGGTCATCAGCGGGACGAGCGACTGCATGCCGAGCAGGGCGCCGACCACGTTGACGTCGATGACGCGGTGCAGGTCAGCGGGCTCCAGCGCCAGCAGCCGGGCGCGCCAGGTGATGCCGGCGTTGTTGACCAAGCCGGACACAGCAGGGCCGCCGGCCGCAACCCGGGCGCGCAGCTCCTCGACCAGGCCGGCCCAGCCGGGTGCGTCGGTGACGTCGAGCCGGCGGTAGGTGAGGTCGAGCTCGCCGGATGCAGCCAGCACGTCGGCGGCAGGCTCCTCGGTGACGTCGACGGCGACGACAGCCGCCCCCTCGCGAGCCAGCGCGATCGCATCGGCGGCACCCTGGCCGCCCGCGGCACCGGTGACGACGACGAGCTTGCCAGCAGCCCGCCCGCCGCTCATGCCCGGTTTCGCGGTCGCGGCCGGGCCGGTGGAATGTCGGGGGCGACGTCGCCGGCGACGACTCGGTTGCTGATGGTGCCGATGCCCTCGACCGTCATCGTGACCACGTTGCCGGGGCGCAGCGGCGGCGGCTCCTGACGGCCGGCGCGGCCCCAGAGCTCGGCCAGGCACCCGCCGTTGCCGCAGGTGCCCGAGCCCAGCACGTCGCCCGGGCGTACGGCGGTGCCGCGGGAGGCGTAGGCGATCAGGTCCTCGAACGGCCAGCCCATGTTCGACAGCTGGTCGCGCCCGATCTCGACCCCGTCGACGTCGACCGTCATCAGCACCGGCAGGAAGCCCTCGTCGTCGTGATGGCCCTCAAACTCGTCGGCCGTGACCAGCCACGGCCCGAGGGTCGAGGCGAAGTCCTTGCCCTTGGCGGGGCCGAGGCCGACCTTCATCTCCCGGCCCTGCAGGTCGCGGGCCGACCAGTCGTTGAGGATGGTGTAGCCGAACACGACCTCGCGCGCTTCCTTAGGGCTGAGGTTGCTGCCCTCAAAGCCGATCACCACAGCAACCTCGAGCTCGTAGTCGAGCAGCGAACACCCCGGCGGCATGGCGACGTCGTCACCCGTACCGATCAGCGCGTAGGGGTTGGTGAAGTAGAAGGTCGGCACCTCGAACCACTCGGCGGGAACCCCGGCGACGCCGTCCACCGACTTCCGCACGCCCTCGACGTGCTCCTCGAAGGCCACGAAGTCACGGATCGTCGGTGCCTGCAGCGGTGGCCGCAGGCGCACCCGCTCGAGCGGGACCTCCGGGGAGTTGCGGGTCGCTCGGGCACCCGCCTCCAGCGCGGCCGGCAGCCCCTCGCAGACGAGGTCGAGGACCGTGGTGTCGTCCGCCAGGGCATGCACTCCCGAGCCGACGACGACCCCGCCGTAGGTGCGCCCTGCAAGCTCGTACGTGGCAAAGCGCATAGCTGCGTCCTTAGCCCGGATCCACCGATGATCTTGAGGTGCTGACGGCGGGTTGAGACGCGAAATGCCCTTGCACGCTGGGACGATCTGGTTTGTCTAGGACCCGATCAGCACCGACGCGAAGGGCATCTCGCGG
>JAABUR0100004956.1_pt1 | contig 17308 bp, 17 predicted proteins | sample 5560091 | NCBI WGS metagenome assembly JAABUR01 (sample SAMN10711879, study PRJNA513375) | rock metagenome | isolation source: Antarctica rocks | place: Antarctica: Victoria Land, University Valley sud | reverse complement strand
CGACCCGCTCGGGGATCACAACGGACATCGAGCCAGCGCCTCGCTCAACAGCGCCCCAACGTCGCCCAGGACGTGCTTGCCGTCGCTGACCACCGTTCTGCCTCCGACCACGACAGACCGTACGTCCGCGGTGCCGGCGGTCATCGCGATCTGCGCGGGATCGGTCCCGGCCGTACGAACGCTCACCGTGTCGAGGGCGACCAGATCGGCCAGCGCGCCGACCTCGAGTCGTCCCGCGTCCGGCCAACCAAGCGACGCATGCCCGTCAGTCGTCAGCGCCTCCACGACTCCGGCCGGGGACAGCGTGCCGCGGCGGCCCGTACGAAGTCTTTCGTGCAGTTCGATTCCGCGAGCCTCGGAAAGCAGGTCGGCGGCCACGTGCTGGTCGCTGCCTGCGCAGAGCCGAACCCCGGCAGCGATCAACGGTCCGGTCGGCGCTAACCCGTCAGCCAGATCGGCCTCAGTGCTCGGACAGAGGCAGATCGTGACGCCTGCGCGGCCGAGGACCTGGATGTCGGACTCGGTCAGATGCGTCGCGTGCACTGCGGTGGTCATCCGGCCGAGCAGCCCGTGCCGGTCTAGCAACTCGGTGGGAGTGCAGCCGTACACCGCCTGGCAGGCCTCGTTCTCGGCGGGCTGCTCGGACAGATGTACGTGCAGAGGTCGCCCGTTGGCCTCGGCTCCGATCCGAGCCAGATGCTGTGCAGATACCGCGCGCACCGAGTGCACGGCGACCCCGATCCGGGTGCTGGCATCCGAATCCAGCCTGCTCACCCGATCCGCCCAAGCCTCGATGTCGCGGTCGGCGAATCGTTGCTGCACCTCGTTGAGCGGCAGGTGCCCCCTGGAGTCGAGGCCGCCGCTGAGGTATGCCGCATCGAGCAGGGTCAGCCGGATACCGGCCACCGCCGCGCCTTCCCGCAGCGCGTCGCCCATCGCGTTGGGGTTGTCGTAAGGCTGCCCGCCGGGTCCGTGGTGCAGGTAGTGGAACTCCCCGACGCAGGTCACCCCTGCCAGCGCCATCTCGGCGTACACAGCAGTGGCTAGGGCGCGGTAGCTGTCGGGGTCGAGCCGGGCGGCGACCAGGTACATCGCCTCACGCCAGGTCCAGAATGTGCCGCCGCCATCGTGGGTACGTCCGCGCAACGCCCGATGGAAGGCGTGCGAGTGGGCGTCGGCGAACCCGGGGAGGACGATGCCGGGAAGCCGCACGTCGCCCTCGGCCGGGCGTACGCCGGTCTCGACGGTCTCAAAGTTCCCGTTGGCGTTGGCGACCAGCCGTACGTCGGCGGCCAGCCCCGAGGGCAGCCAGGCCTGCGGGCACCACCAGGACGTGGCAGTCACGACTCGTTCATCGGCACGCGTACGCCGCGCTCTGTGGCCACGTCCTCGGCGCGCTCGTAGCCGGCATCGGCGTGCCGCATGACTCCGGTCCCGGGGTCGTTGGTGAGGACGCGCTCCAGCTTCTGTGCGGCTAGCTCGGTGCCGTCGGCGACGCAGACCTGGCCGGCATGGATCGAACGGCCGATCCCGACTCCGCCACCGTGGTGGATCGAGACCCAGGACGCCCCGGACGCGGTGTTGAGCAGGGCGTTGAGAAGTGGCCAGTCGGCGATGGCGTCCGAGCCGTCGGCCATCGACTCGGTCTCCCGGTACGGCGAAGCCACCGATCCGCAGTCCAGATGGTCGCGGCCGATGACGATCGGAGCGGCCACCTCTCCGGCGGAGACCATCTCGTTGAAACGGAGGCCGGCGCGATCGCGTTCGCCGTAGCCGAGCCAGCAGATCCGGGCCGGAAGTCCTTGGAAGGCAATGCGTTCCCCGGCTGCGGTGATCCAGCGGCGCAACCGGTCGTCATCGGGGAAGAGGTCGAGGATCGCGCGATCGGTGGCATGGATGTCGGATTCTTCGCCGGACAGGGCGACCCAGCGGAACGGGCCCTTGCCCTCGCAGAAGAGCGGGCGGATGTAGGCCGGGACGAACCCAGGGAAGTCGAAAGCCCGCCCGTACCCGCCCTTTCGGGCCTCGTCGCGCAGCGAGTTGCCGTAGTCGAAGACTTCCGCACCAGCGTCCATGAAGCCGACCATGGCTTCGACATGGCGAGCCATCGAGGCCTGCGCCCGGTCGGTGAACTCCTCGGGCTTGGTGCGCGCGTAGTCGTCCCAATCGTCGGGGTCCACGTCTTGGGGTAGATAGGACAGCGGGTCATGCGCTGAGGTCTGATCGGTGACGATGTCCACCTTGACCCCGCGCTCGAGCAGCATCGGCAGGACCTTCGCGCAGTTGCCGACAAGTCCCACTGACAGCGGGCGGCGTTCGGTGCGGGCTCCCTCACAACGGCGTACGGCGTCGTCGAGATCGTCGGCCAGTTCGTCGAGATAGCGGTCTTTGATCCGCCGCATGAGGCGAAGCCCGCTGACGTCGATCACGAGGCAGACTCCGTCGTTGAGGGTGACCGCCAGCGGTTGTGCACCGCCCATCCCGCCGCATCCTCCGGTGACGGTCAGTGTCCCAGCCAGCGTGCCGCCGAATCGCTTCTCGGCCACTGCGGCGAACGTCTCGTACGTACCCTGCAGGATGCCCTGGGTGCCGATGTAGATCCAGGAACCGGCCGTCATCTGGCCGTACATCGTCAGCCCGAGGTTCTCCAGGCGGCGGAACTCCGGCCAGTTGGCCCAGTCCGGTACGAGGTTGGAGTTGGCTATCAGGACCCGCGGTGCCCACTCGTGGGTACGGAAGACGCCGACCGGGCGGCCGGACTGAACGAGCAGGGTCTCGTCGTCGGTCAGGTTGGTGAGCGAGCGGACCATCGCGTCGAAGCTCGGCCAGTCCCGCGCAGCCTTGCCGGTGCCGCCGTACACGACCAGGTCATCGGGGCGTTCGGCGACCTCGGGATCGAGGTTGTTCATCAGCATCCGCAGCGGCGCCTCGGTCTGCCAACTGCGGGCGGTCAGATCGATGCCGCGGGGGGCTCGTACGGGGCGCGGTCCAGTCACGCTCCGGACCCTATTCCCCGCGCCCCCCAACTAACTGGTCAGTTGCCGCATGGTCGGAGTGCGGCAATTGACCAGTTAGTCGAGGTGCAGGCCGGCGATCCGGGCGAGCACGTCCTCCAGCCGGTCGCCCCATGCGGTTGTGATCGAGCCGCTTGGGAGCGCTAACTGCACCGCGTCCAAGCCGGTGCTGGAACTGGCGAGGGGCTTGTTGTCGAGGAGGAGATCCGTGGCGTACGAACGTGGCGTGGTTGGACCGCGCCACATGGGCGAGCCCGGGCCGAGGTCCACCGTGGTGTGCAGCACCGGACGACCGTCGCGTTCGATGCGAGTCGTCCCGGTCCAGCGCCCGGGCTCTTCACCGTGCCGGCCGAGTACGACTCGTTCGGTGACGCGCAGCCCGGCATCGCCGGCCAGCGCGACCTGAGTGAACCCGTGGTGTTCGGCTCCCGCCGCGACGATGGTGGGCTCGAGCAGCACCTCCAGCCGACCGCCGGGAGCCACCTCGGCATGCAGCTCGGCGGTGGAGCGCGCATGGGCTCGCGCGGGCAGGCACACTGCCGCTGCCACGGAGCACACCTCCAGGCGCGCACCGGCTTCCACGTACAACCGGATGACCGCGACGTCGCCACCAAGTGGCCCGAAAGCCTTGGCTACCAGCTGGATCCGCGACTCCCCGGTGCGGCGGACGGCGAGCTGCCCGGTGGCACGGACCACTGGAAGCACGGTCCGACCGTCCGGTCCGCGGCGGGCCGCCACCTCGACCAGGCTTCGCATCCCGCTGATTCGAGGCTCTTCGCCGTGTGCTGCGGGGTGAGCAGTCACATGCCTCTGCGTTCGTCCGTCAAGCCGCGCGGCGGTCGGCAACGCGTTCCCGAACCCACCTGGCCACCGCCGCGGCCCGGGGGTCTTGCCGCAGGGAGAGGAACACCGTCGGCCGATCCCCACGTACCGCAGCCGAATCGCGCTTCATCACGTCGAGGTCAGCGCCGACCAGCTCGGCGAGGTCTGTCTTGTTGACAACGAGCAGGTCAGCCGACGTGACTCCGGGACCGCCCTTGCGCGGCACCTTGTCCCCGCCTGCCACATCGAGGACGAACACCTGAGCATCGACCAAGCCGTAGCTGAACGTCGCTGTCAGGTTGTCGCCGCCGGATTCGACGAAGAGCAGGTCGAGACCGCGGTGACGCGCCTCGAGCAGTTCGACCGCATCGAGATTGGCTGAGATGTCGTCCCGGATGGCGGTGTGCGGACAGCAGCCGGTCTGCACCGCCTCGATCCGGTCATCGGGAAGGACGGCGTTTCGGCGCAGGAAGTCCGCGTCCTCGGTCGTGTAGATGTCATTGGTCACGACCGCGAGGTCGTACTCGTCGCCGAGCGTGCGGCAGAGTGCGGCGACGAGCGCGGTCTTGCCGGAACCGACCGGACCGCCGACGCCGATCCGCAGCGGTCGACGGTTCTGTCCGCCATCACCGCTGACCGCCTTGCCGCCACCGAGGTACAGCGCGCCTGACCCCTCGTTTCGGGGGGTGGACCGAGGTACAGCGCGACTGACCTCGGAAAGGGCCGGATGCCGGTGCTGATTGGAATCCCCGCCGATGTCGTTGACGTTGTGGTCAGGAGGGACATTGTGGTCAGGAGGCAAAGAGCCGGTCCTTTCGGGAGGCGTGGGTCTCGGCCAGCAGGTCGAACCACGGGTCGGACAGCGCGCACATCGCGTACAGGGCAGATCCTGGCTCGGCGTGATCGCGGGCCGCCCGGTCGGCGACCGCGTCGATCGCTGTGCAGAGACCAGCGGTGATGGTCGCCACGATCAGCGGATCGAGGGAAAGCAGCCGTTGCGCAGCTGTGGCCGGTCCGCTGATCGCCAGGTAGGCCGCGACGTGGGCAGCTGAGGCTGGATCCAGCCCGGCTGCCGCGGCCGCGACGCCGAGCGCGATCGAATGATGTGGTGAATCGGGCAGGGCATCCCACGCCGGATGTGGCCAGGCTCGTCTTCCCAGCCGGGTAAGGCCTCGTCCCAACGCCCGGGAGGCACTTCGCAACGCAGGCGAAGGCGTACGCGCATCGGCCTCCGCGTCCAGGTCCGCCAACCGATCGGTGCTTTCTACGGCGTGGCAGGCAGCGGCGGCGAAGGCTGCGGCGACCGGGCCGGCGGTGTGCAGGCGGCGGTCGAGGAAGTCGGCGAGCGACCCTGTGTCGGTCACGAATCCATCAAGGATCGCCTGCTCGACTCCGCCCGAGTGCGCATGCCCGCCGGTGGGCAGCCGGGCATCGGCCAGGGTCAGCACCGCGGCAAGAGCGCTCATCGGCGCAACAACGTCGATGAGCTGACGATCGACCGGCCGAGGATCAACATCGATCGATCAGAACAGGAAGTAGCGCTGGGCCATGGGCAGTTCGGCCACCGGTTCGGGTTCCCAGACCTCGCCGTCGACGGACACGGTAAAGGTGTCCGGATCAACCCGGATCTCGGGTGTTGCGGTGTTCTCGGGCATGTCCTCCTTGCCAAGCCCACGCACGTTCGCCACCGGAAGCAGCCTGCGCCGTACCCCGAGCCGGTCGGCCAGACCGGACTCCAGCGCGGCCGGAGACACGAAGTGGGCCGACGTCTGAGCCGGTACGACGCCGTACGCGCCGAACATCGGCCGCGGCAGGACCGGCTGGGGCGTGGGGATCGAGGCGTTCGCATCGCCCATCTGAGCCCAGGCGATCATCCCGCCCTTGATGACGAGGTGCGGTCGTACGCCGAAGAAGGCCGGCTCCCACAGGACCAGGTCGGCGAGCTTGCCGGGTTCGACCGAGCCGACTTCAGAGTCGATTCCATGCGCGACCGCCGGGCAGATCGTGTACTTCGCGACGTACCGGCGCGCTCGCATGTTGTCCGCTGCACCATCGCCTGGCAGCGATCCGCGGCGCGCCTTCATGACGTGCGCGGTCTGCCAGGTCCGGATGACGACCTCGCCGATCCGGCCCATCGCCTGGGAGTCCGAGCCGATCATCGAGATCGCGCCGAGGTCGTGCAGCAGGTCCTCGGCCGCGATGGTGGTGGGGCGGATCCGGCTCTCGGCGAAGGCCAGGTCCTCGGGGACCGAGTCGTCGAGGTGATGGCAGACCATGAGCATGTCGAGGTGCTCGTCGATCGTGTTGACCGTGTGCGGACGGGTCGGATTGGTCGACGAGGGAAGCACATTCGGGTGGCCGGCGACGGTGATGATGTCCGGTGCGTGCCCGCCTCCGGCCCCTTCGGTGTGGTACGCGTGGATGCTCCGCCCGGCGATCGCGGCGAGCGTGTCCTCGACGAACCCGGCTTCGTTCAGGGTGTCGCTGTGCAGGGCCATCGGTACGCCGTAGCGGTCAGCCACCGTGAGACACACATCGATCGCGGCGGGCGTGGAACCCCAGTCCTCGTGCAACTTGAATCCGCTTGCGCCACCGCGGAGTTGCTCTTCCATCGACTCCGTCGACACGGTGTTGCCCTTGGCCAGCAGTGCGACGTTCACCGGCCAGGCATCCATCGCCTCGAGCATCCGCGCGAGGTAGAAGTCGCCGGGCGTGATCGTGGTCGCCTTGCTGCCCTCGGCCGGTCCGGTGCCGCCACCGATCAGCGTGGTGATCCCGGCACCGAGTGCCTCGGGGACGATCTGCGGGCAGATGAAGTGCACATGGCAGTCGACCGCGCCGGCAGTGAGGATCCGCCCGTTGCCGGCGATGACTTCGGTCCCTGGACCGATGATTAGGTCCGGATGCACGCCGTCCATCGTGTCCGGATTGCCGGCCTTGCCCAACGCGACGATCCGGCCGTCCCGTACACCGACGTCTGCCTTGATGACACCCCAATGATCGAGGACGACGGCGCCGGTGATCACGAGATCCGGAGCGCCCTGGGCCCGGGTGGTCCGCGACTGGCCCATCGACTCTCGGATGACCTTGCCGCCGCCGAAGACTGCCTCGTCGCCAGCGAAGTTCGCCCCGCCGCAACGGTCTTCGGTCACCTCGATCAGGAGATTGGTGTCGGCCAGGCGGATCCGGTCGCCGACGGTCGGCCCATACAGATGGGCGTACCGGTCGCGCGGGATGTCTACCATCAGCCGTCCAACTCGCCGGGCGCATTGCTCGACAGTCCCGGGACGATCCGGTTGCCGCCGATGGCCACGGCGTGGACGGTCTGGCCGATGCCCGGCTCGAAGCGCACCGCCGTGCCTGCCGCAACGTCGAGCCGGAAGCCGTGGGCCGCAACCCGATCGAACTCCAGCGCCGCATTGGCCTGCGGCAGATGAAAATGGGAGCCGACCTGCACCGGACGATCGCCGGTGTTCGTGACGTGCAGATGAATTCGAGCCGCGCCAGGGCGCGTACCGATCATCCCCTCGGCGGTGATGACCTCGCCGGGCACAATGGGTGCATCTGCTGGCGACGAGACGGTCACGGAATCGGGTGATGGACGCTCACCAGCTTGGTTCCGTCCGGGAAGGTCGCCTCCACCTGCACCTCCTGGAGGATTTCGGGGACGCCGGGAAGGACGTCGTCGCGGGACAGAACGGTCCGTCCGGTCTGCATCAGCTCGGCCACCCGTACGCCGTCCCGGGCGCCTTCCAGGACGTGGTCGCTGATGATCGCTGTCGCCTCAGGCAGGTTTAACCGGAGTCCGCGGTCACGTCGCCGGCGGGCGAGTTCGGCCGCATAGGAGAGCAGCAGCCGTTCCTGCTCATGCGGGCTGAGGTGCACCGGGGCCTACCTCCGTTCGATCAATTCCCCGTGCCCGCACGCTAGTGGCCCCGTGTAACAGCCACGTTGCGCCTCCCCCGAAGTTGATCATCGGAAATCGGGGACTTTATCGGCGGCGAAGGGCCCAAAACCCGCCTTGATTCCGATGATCAACTTGAGGTCCTACAGCATTCCTTGACATGTGACCGTTTGGTCACCTATGGTTCTCTCGTGACCGACGACGACGACCGCGTGTTCAAAGCACTCGCGGACCCGACCCGTCGCTTCCTGCTCGATCGGCTCTTCGTGCGTGACGGCCGCACGCTCACCGAGCTCGAATCCGAGTTGGAGATGACCCGGTTCGGTGTCATGAAGCACCTGCGCGTGCTTGAAGACGCGGGTCTGGTCATCACTCGCCGGTCGGGCCGGGAGAAGTTGCACTTCCTGAATCCGGTGCCGATCCGGCTGATCCACAACCGCTGGATCGACAAGTACAACGAACGTCAGGTGTCGGCGCTCGCCGATCTGAAAGCCCAACTCGAGGAGCAATCATGACCAGCACGGTTCAGACCAGCACGACGACCCAGGTGTACCGGGTCTACATCAAGGCCAGCGCTCAGGCGATCTGGGAGGCAATCACTCAGCCGGAGTGGAGCAACCGGTACGGCTACACCGGGTACGTGGACTACGACCTGCGCCCAGGGGGTCACTACAAGGTTCGCCCGGGCGAGGAGTTCAAGTCCGCATCCGAAGCAATGGGAAACACGCTTCCCGAAATCATCATCGAGGGTGAGGTGCTCGAATCCGACCCCCCGCACAAGCTGGTGACGACGTTCAAGATGCTCATGGACCCGGAGATCGCCAGCGAGGAGACCACCCGGATCACCCACGAGATCAAGGAGTTGGACGGGTACTGCTCGTTGACCCTCACCCATGAGCTGGACGGCGCGCCGAAGCTGGCGGCCATCCTCAGCGGGTCGCAGGAGGAGTACGGCGCTGGTGGCGGACACGCCTGGGTACTCAGCGACCTCAAGACACTGCTGGAGACCGGCTCGTCCTTCGCCAACAGCTGAGCCGGCCCGACGCCCCGTGATCTTGACCATATTGTCGGTTTGGAGCGCCTGACTACGGCGTGTCGCCGCAATAACGTCAAGATCACGGGGGCGAGCAAGCTGAGGTCAGTAGCCGGAGGTGCCGACTTCGGGGTGGTCGGCCTGGATGATCCGGTGGATCTCGTCGATCACCCCCATGAATCCGACCGACATGTTGGACAGCACCACCACGTCCAGCCCGGGATCCGGATAGTGCCGGGCGATCCCGCCGGCGCCGGTGTTGATGCCGTCCTTGTAGTAGCTGCGGACCGTGCCTGCGGCGTCGCGGACGAACTCGGCTCCGAACCCGTACCAGACCGAAAGGCCGTCCCGGTCGTGGTGGTGCACCTGCGGAGTGAGGAACGCCTCGGTCATCTCCGGCGTGAGCAACCGGCCCGCCCGTACGGCCTGCAGGAAGCGACCCATGTCACCGGCGGTGACCTGAGCTCCGTCGGCCGTTGAACCGATCGGCGGATAGCTGAAGACGTTCAGCTTCCAGCCGGTACGGGCGCCGTCTTTGTCGGTCACCGGATCCCAACCCTCGGCCACATCCGGGGCTGCCTCGCGACGGTCGAAGAAGCCGGAGGACTCCATGCCGGCCGGGGCGAAGACGGCCTGGGGTATGTGCTCCCGGTACGGCGTACCGGTGATCTCCTCGATCGCCAGGCCCACCAGGATGTAGCCGACATTGCAGTACCGACACTTCTCACCCGGCGCGAATAGCGCTGGCTTGTAGGCGAATTGCGGCAGGAAGTCCCAGGTCTCGGTGACCGAGTACACCGGCTTGTCCACCCACAAGGCTTCGTACTCCTCGCCAGCCTCCTCGTCCGCGTCGTCGGCGATACCCGAGGTGTGATTCAGCAGATGCCGAACCGTCACCGCCGACGAGATCGTGGTGCCCGCAAGCTCGACGAGGCCGGTGATCAGCGCATCGAGGTCCAGCCGTCCGTCGCCGACCAGCTGGAGCGCGGCGACCCCGGTGAACAATTCGTCATCGACGCGATGTCGAACCGGGTCGCCATCGTGTTCGGCACCGGCCAACGACGAGAGGCCGGACCGTACGCACCGGCGAAGACCGTTTCGCTATCCCGCTGCACCAGAACGGCACCGGAGTACTCATCCTCACCGGCGCGCTCACGCAGCCAGGCATCGAGCTTGTCGAAAGGCATCAGTAGGCAGCCGCTCCCGTCGATGAGAAGCTCCACCGGGTCGCCCGGTTGGGGACGTCGTCCTCGACGATGCCGATGACGGATTCGGGCAGCACGGTGAACAACGGATTGACCGCTGGGTCCGGGAAGCCTTCGCCGTACTTGACCACGTACGCCTCGGTCACGCCACTCAATTCCGGTGCCCCCTCAACCCGTCGGGCCCGGCCGGTCAGCGTCACCGCCTCGTCGGCGCGCTCGGTGGCCACTGAACATCGACTGTCCGCCAACAGGTTTCGCGCCTTGCGCGACCGGGGCCCACAGCTGAACCACAGCGCATCCTCGAACCACACCGCCCACACCGCCGACAGGTTCGGCTGGCCGGCCGGATCCGCCGTCGCCACCCAGAACCGCCGGGCAGATTCCAGGTGATCCACCGCCCATGACCACGGCAGCAAACCAGCGGCGTCGTTGGCTAAGCCGTAGTCGGGCATCCACGGGCGGTCGGTGCGGGCGGGCTGCCTCATCGAGTCGCCAACGTCAGTCCGTCGCCGCAGCGGGCGAGTCCGGTTCAGGCGGCACCTCAGCACCGTCGCGTTCGTCCCGCTCGGCCCACTCCAGCAGGGTGTCGATGGAGAACACCGCCTCGTCGATGCCCTCGTGCAGATCTCCGAGCCGGGCGAACCGCTCGGGCACGGTCGCGATCGTGAAGTCCCGCGGATGCACCGAGTCGATCTCGGCCCAGTCGATCGGCGTCGAGACGGTGGCTTCCGGATTGCCGCGCACCGAGTACGCCGAGGCAATCGTGTGGTCTCTAGCGTTCTGGTTGTAGTCGACGAACAGCAACGCCGGATCTCGGTCCTTGCGCCACCACGTGGTCGTCACATCGTCTGGCGCACGACGTTCCACCTCCCGGGCAAAGGCAAGCGCCGCACGCCGTACGTCGGAAAATCCCCACCGAGGTTCGATCCGGACGTAGATGTGCATCCCGTTGCCGCCCGAGGTCTTCGGCCAGCCGACCGCGCCGAGTTCGTCGAGCACCTCATGGGCGACGTGCGCCACCCGGCGAACCCGGTCGTACGGGCAATCGGGCATCGGGTCCAGGTCGATCCGCCACTCGTCAGGCTTTTCGGTGTCGGCCCGCCGGGAGTTCCACGGGTGAAACTCCACTGTGGACATCTGTACGGCCCAGATCACGTGCGCTAGTTCGGTGACACACAGCTCGTCGGCATGCCGGCCGTACCGCGGGAAATGCACCCGTACGGTCTCCAGCCACGGCGGCGCCCCGTGCGGGACCCGCTTCTGGTGCACCTTCTCCCCGGAAACCCCTTCGGGAAAGCGGTGCATCATGCACGGCCGCTCACGCAGCGCGCGCACGATCCCATCACCGACGCTCAGGTAGTAGTGCGCCAGGTCGAGCTTGGTCTCACCGCGCGCGGCGAAGTAGACCCGGTCTGGGTTGGAGATCCGGACCGTACGGTGCCCGACATCCAGCTCGACAGCCGGACTCTTGCCCTTCCCGGTGGCCACGCATTGACGCTATCGGCCGATCGCCAGGCCGGGGTACGCCTGGTTGGCTGCTCGCGTCGTACGACCAAAGGGCGGATGCCGCCGCGACCAGAGGCAGTACAGGATGATCCCGACACATCATCGACGGGACGGACGAGGGCATTGGCTGAATCCCTGCGCGTCAGCGTTGTCGGCACGGGCTACCTGGGGGCCACGCACGCCGCCGGGATGGCCGAGATGGGCCACACCGTCGTGGGGTTGGACATCGACGCCGACAAGGTGGCCCAGCTGTCCTCGGGGCACGTGCCGTTCTTCGAGCCGGAGTTGCAGGAGCTGCTGGGCCGTGGCCTGGCCAGCGGACGGCTGCGGTTCACCACGTCCTTCGCCGACGCGGCCGCCAACGCAGACATCCACTTCCTCTGCGTCGGGACACCGCAGCAGGTCGGCAGCGACGCCGCTGACCTGCGCTTCGTCGACGCTGCGGTCCGGTTCCTGGCCGCGGAACTGACCACACCCTGCCTGGTGGTGGGCAAGTCGACCGTGCCGGCCGGTACGGCGACGCACCTGGCCGCTCAGCTACGTGCGCTAGCGCCGGCCGGTGACGGCGTCGATCTGGCCTGGAATCCGGAGTTCCTCCGCGAGGGGTACGCCGTACAGGACACGCTGCGTCCTGACCGGCTGGTGTTCGGGGTGACCACCGCCGAGGCCGAGCGGCTGCTGCGGGCGGTGTACGGCGTGGTCATCGACGGCAACTGTCCGGTCATCGTCACCGACCTGCCCACCGCCGAGCTGGTCAAGGTGGCCGCCAACTCGTTCCTGGCCACCAAGATCTCGTTCATCAACGCGATGGCCGAGATCTGCGAGGTCACCGGCGCCGACGTCGCGACGCTGGCCGAGGCGCTGGGCCACGACGACCGGATCGGTCCGCGGTTCCTCAAGGCCGGCCTGGGTTTCGGCGGCGGCTGCCTGCCCAAAGACATCCGGGCGTTCATGGCCCGAGCCGAGGAGTTGGGTGTGGTGCAGGCCGTGTCGTTCCTGCGCGAGGTCGACGCGATCAACCTGCGCCGCCGCGCGCGGATGATCGACCTGTCCGTCGCCGAACTCGATGGCCACGTCGACGGCAAGCGGATCGCTGTCTGGGGCGCGGCGTTCAAGCCGGATTCCGACGACATCCGGGACTCTCCCGCCCTGGACGTCGCCAGCGCCTTGCAGTCACGGGGGGCCGACGTGGGGGTGTACGACCCGCAGGCCCTGGACAACGCGCGGAAGAAATACCCGCAGCTGGACTACTGCACCACCGCGGTCGAGGCGGCCCGCGATGCCGACCTGATCCTGCATCTCACCGAGTGGGCGGAGTTCCGGTCACTCGACCCGGAGACTCTCGACGGGATCACTCGCGGAAAGCGAATCCTGGACGGGCGCAACGCGCTGGATGCCAACAAGTGGCGAGCGGCCGGCTGGACCTACCGGGCGCTCGGGCGCCCCGCGGACTCGGTTCAGTAGTTCGCCGAACCTGGGTCTGTCGTACGGCGGGTTCGGTTCAGTAGTTGCCGCCGCCGCGGGCGACGGTCAGGAACGTCCGGAACAGGATCGCTAGATCCAAGGAGAGCGACCAGTTCTCGACGTAGTCCAGATCGAGCCGAACCGCGTCATCCCAACTGAGCCGCTGACCGATCTGCCAGAGTCCGGTGATTCCCGGCTTGACCAGCAACCTGCGACGGACGTCGCCCTGGAAGTCGGAGTCGCGTACGGCAAGTGGGCGCGGCCCGACAAGGGACATCTGGCCCATCAGAACGTTGATCAGTTGGGGCAATTCGTCGATCGCCGTACGCCGGATGAATGATCCGATCGGGGTGACCCGTGGGTCGGACTTGAGCTTGAACAGCAGGCCGTCGGCGTCGTTCTCGGTGTGCAGTTCGGCTAGACGTTCCTCGGCATCGGTGTACATGCTGCGGAACTTGTAGACCTGGAACCGCTGACCGTTCATTCCGATCCGGTACTGCTTGTAGAAGGCAGGTCCGCGATCGCCCATCCGAATCAGGATCGTGACGATCAGGAACAGCGGGGACAGCAGGATCAGCCCGAGGACTGCGCCGATCCGGTCGATGATGGCCTTGACCCAACGCTTGGCCCCCGTGAATTCGGGCTCATCGACGTGCAGGAGCGTGACGCCGCCGACGCGGCGCATGCTCAGCCGGGGGATCGCAACGCCGCTCAGCGACGGGGTCACGACCAGGTCGATGCCGCGGCCTTCCAGACTCCAGGCGATGGACCGCAGTCGACGAGCGTCGATGTACGGCCCGGGGGTGACCACGACGGTGTCGACCTCGGCCTGGCGGGCCGCTTCGGCGACGTCGCTGATCCCGCCCACCCGCTCCACCGAGAGCCATTCCGAGTCGCTGCTCGGCTTGGGTGTGCAGGCGGCAACTGCCCGCAGACCCGCCTGCGGGTGATGCAGGAGCTGAATGACCATTTCGTTGACCGAGTCGGCCGAACCCACGACGAGGGCACGGTGGCTGAGCTGACCGTGGTGGCGCTGACGGACCAGCCACTGCCGGGCAACACTGCGGCCCATCAGCAGCAGGGCCAGTCCGAGGACGAACGAGGCCGTGGTGTAGCCGCGGGCGATGTTGAACTGGAAGGCGTAGGCGACAATCGCCACGAGCCCAAACGTTCGAGCAGTGCCGGCCAGGATTCGCTTGTACTCGCCGGGCCCGGTGCCGAAGTGACGACTCTCGTAGGCTCCCGACGCCGCCCCGATGAGCAGCCAGCTGATCAACAGTCCAGCCGAGATCCAGCCGTACCGAAAGACGAGGTTGTCGGCAACCCGTCCGTCGAACCGGCCGAGATAGGCGAGGATCTCGGCCACCACGATGAGTCCGGCGTCCAGTACCACGAGCATGGCGATATGACCGCGGCGCCAGTCGTTGCGCGGAACGATCTCAGTTCTGAACTCGGTAACTGCTGTTAGGCTCGGTCCCGCTGCGACCACTAATCTCCTCGGTTCTGGTTGATCTTTGCTGACTTTCGGGCCAATCGCCCTCCGCGAGACTAGCCGCTTCAGCTGGGGCAGTAACACCCGGTAAGGCCGGGTTGTGAAACCTGTTCACGTCGTCGTGAGTCAGCGGAGCTGAGTGTCACCTCGTCGTGACTCAGCGTAGCTGAGATGTCGGCTGCCTCGGTCGGCTGCCTCGATCGGCCGTGTCGACCGCCCGCTGGGCTGACCGTCTCGCCTTAAACGGCGGCCTCAGTCCGGCCCCGGGTTAGACTTCGGTCGAACGTGTGATCCGGGTTGAGACCAACGTGGGGACCGTCCGGCGCACAGGCATGAAGCGGAGAGTTCGGGTGTACATGGGGTTCGATCAGCGGGTTCGCGTCGTCCCGGCGCCTGACCACCCGTTGGCCCAGGACTGGCCAGTGGCATGAGCCCCCGCCACGGCGCTTACGAGCCGCCAGACGAGACTGACGAGGAGACCTTCGACGAGTCGCTGTACGACGAGACTTCGGGATCGGACGGCGACACCCAACACGGCTACGGATCCCGCTCGAAGAAGCGACCCAAGAAGGTCCGTCCGCCGCGCAAGTCTTGGCAGAAGGCGTTGATCGTCGTCCTGATCTCGGGGCTCGTGCTGGGCCTGGCGGCGGTCGGGGTGTTCTTCTACTTCACCGAACGCTACCTGGGCAACATCGACCGGATCGCCAACCCGTTCGAGGAAATCGACGAGAGCGAGCGTCCCCCACCGGTGACGCCCAAGAACGGGGAGGCGCCGATCACTTTCCTGCTGGTCGGCTCCGACTCCCGCGACCCGTCCGGCGAAGGCCCGCCCGGTGACCGGTCCGACGTGATCATGCTGATGCGGATCACCGGCGACCGCCAGCAGGTCGAATTCATCTCCATCCCCCGCGACTCCTGGGTGCCCATTCCGGGGTACGGCCTGAACAAGATCAATGCCTCGTACGCCTTCGGCGGCCCTCCCCTGCTGATCCGGACGGTCGAGGCGCTCACCGCGGTCCGGATCGACCACTTCGCGGCGGTCGACTTCGCCGGTTTCAAGGAGATAACCGACGCGCTGGGCGGTGTCGACGTACGAGTAGCCGAGACGACCTCGCAGGGTGGGGTGACCTTCGAGAAGGGGCTCAACCACCTCAACGGCGAGGAAGCTCTGATCTACGTCCGGCAGCGAAAGGGCCTGCCCGGTGGCGACCTCGATCGCGTCCAGCGTCAGCAGAATTATCTGCGCGCCGTCATGAACACGGTGTTCGCGCAGAACATGCTCGGTGACCTCGGTCAGACCGACGCACTCCTGCTGGCCCTGACCAGCGCCATCAGTGTCGATGAGGGCTTTACCAACGCCGACATGCTCGGCCTGGCGTACGCGCTGCGTGGACTCGACCGCAGCAGTCTCGGCTTCCTGACGGTCCCGGTGGCCGGGCTCGGCCGGGAAGGCGCGGCCAGCGTCGTCTACATCGACACCGGGGAGGCGGCCCCGATGTGGGGCTACCTGCAGGAAGACACGCTGTCGGACCATCTCGCCGAGTTCGGGGACGACCTGCTACCCGAAGTGCCCTACTGATCCAGGCGTACGGACCTGTTTCGCGGAACGGCTCGCCGCGGCGTACGCGAATTGCACTAGTGACTTGGAGGTTGCGCGGATGGCGCCTCCACGCGCGGTAGTCACCGGCGGAGCGGGATTCGTCGCTTCGCATCTGTGTACGCGGTTGCTGGACGAGGGCTATCACGTCGTCGCGCTGGACAACTTCCTGACCGGTGCGCCGGGCAACGTCGAGCACCTGCTGGAGCGGGACGGGTTCCGCCTGATCCGCGCTGACGTGACCGACTACATCCACGTCCCGGGTGAGGTGGACGCGGTCCTGCACTTCGCCTCGCCGGCGTCGCCGATCGACTACCTCGAGTTGCCGGTCGAGACGCTGAAGGTCGGCTCGGTCGGGACTATGCACGCGCTGGGTCTGGCGAAGGAGAAGCGGGCGCGGTTCCTGCTGGCGTCGACGTCCGAGACGTACGGCGACCCGTTGATCCACCCGCAACCGGAGACCTACTGGGGCAACGTGAATCCCGTTGGGCCACGGGGGGTTTACGACGAGGCGAAGCGGTTCGCCGAGGCGCTGACCATGGCCTACCGGCGGACCCATCAGGTGGACACCAGCATCGTCCGGATCTTCAACACTTTTGGGCCACGGATGCGGCCGAACGACGGTCGGGCGATTCCTACCTTCATCCGGCAGGCATTGACCGGCAACTCGATCACGGTGGCCGGTGACGGGCTGCAGACCCGCTCGATCTGCTACATCGACGACCTGGTCGACGGGCTGGTGCGGTTGCTGGCCAGCGACCTGGCCGGGCCGGTCAACATCGGCAATCCGCACGAGCTGACGATGATCGCGCTGGCGGAGTGGATCCGCTCGCTGGCCGAGTCGTCGTCGCCGATCGTTTTCGTGCCGCGGCCGGTCGACGATCCGTCGGTACGCCAACCCGACATCACCCTGGCGCGTCGGGAGTTGGGCTGGGAACCGCACGTTCCGCTGGAGACCGGGCTCAAGCAGACGATCGACTGGTTCCGCGAGCATCCACACCTGATCGAGCAGATCGGGACTCCGGCCGAGGCAGTCGTCAACCGGCCTTGAGTGACCGCGCCGGCTTGTCCGGTTCACCTAACCGGCGTTGCCGGCCTACCCGTGTTGGGCAGTTCGCCGGCCAAGGCCCCGAGCAGCGGTAGCAGCGCCGCAGCGATGGCGTCCCCTACGCGTTGGAACTTGTCGAGGTTTCCGCCGATCGGGTCGGCAATATCGTCGCGCCTGCGGTCCCGCTGCACGATCCGGGCGGCGCGCAGCTGCCCCATCGCAC
>JAABUR0100004954.1_pt1 | contig 17313 bp, 17 predicted proteins | sample 5560091 | NCBI WGS metagenome assembly JAABUR01 (sample SAMN10711879, study PRJNA513375) | rock metagenome | isolation source: Antarctica rocks | place: Antarctica: Victoria Land, University Valley sud | reverse complement strand
CGCGCACGTAGACGAGGATCGTGTCGTGCTTGGCCGGCCAGCGCGTCTTGGGCTTGGCGCCGTAGTCGTAGGCCCAGACGATCTCGTTGAGGAACGCGCCGGGGCCGAAGATCTCGTCGAGGAGGAGAAGCCGGACGCGGTAGGCCTCGCGCGGGTCGAGGTGCACGTACAGGGTGCCGTGCGGGGCGAGCAGCCGGTGCGCCTCGCGCAGCCGCGGCTCGAGGAAGCCCAGGTAGTCCGCGTGGTCGTCGTCGTAGGCCAGGCGGGAGAGCGGCTCGGAGCGGTAGCGCCGGCCGCCGAACCCGGTGCGCTCCCCGGCCTCGTCGGCGACCGTGCGCAGCCGCCGTGCCTCGCGCACGCGGCCCGTGTTGAACGGGGGGTCGATGTAGATGAGGTCGAAGGCGCCTGCGGGCAGACGCGGGAGCACGGCGGAGTTCTCCCCGTGCACGAGCAGGTCCTCGGCGGTGAGCGGGAGGCGAGCCGGCAGCGCGCTGAGCTCTAGGGTCCGCATCGCGCTCCCGTCACCCCGCGGCGCCGGCCATCTCGAGCACCTTGGTGAGGGTGCGCCAGTTGCGCACGGTGACCGTGGGCGCGAGGCGCCGGTCGCCCACCAGCTTGCTCAGGGGACTGTCCTGAACTCCGTTCGGGCACCACAGGTGGACCTCGCGTCCCCGGACGCTCCACTGCTCGGGGGCGAAGTCGCGCTCGGCGAGCTTCTCGAGCAGGGCCCGATCCGGCTCGGAGGGGAAGAAGGCGACGAGGTGGCGAGCCGGGTCGCCGGCGACGGCGCCGAGGGGGTCGGCGGCAAGCAAATCGCTGAGCTCATCCGCAGTGCGCACGATCACGTCCACCTCGAGCTCGAGTCGGCTCTCGATCTCGCTCTCGATCTCGCGCGCGACCTCCGACGGCGGCGCGGAGGCGCGGAGCACGACGTTCCCGCTCTGCCCCTGGGTTCGCACCTCCCCGTAGCCGAGCTCACCGAGCCCCTCGCGCAGCGTGGCCATGCTCAGGCGGCGGTGGCGCCCGAGGTTGATGCCCCGCAGCAGGGCGACGAGCGTGACCCCGGCGCTGGGCTCCCGAGGGTCTGCGCTCACCCGAGCAGTTCGCGCAGGGCAGCGGCCGTGGCCTCGGGAGTGATCCCGAGCTCGCGCAGCACGAGCGGCCCCGGCGCGGAAGCGCCGAAGCGCTCGATGGACACCGCGCGCTCGACCCACCGCTCCCAGCCCATCCCGATGCCGGCCTCGACGGAGACGCTCGGCAGTCCCGGCGGCAGCACGCTCGCACGGTAGGCGGAGTCCTGGCGGGCGAAGAGCTCCCAGCTCGGCATGGCGACCACGCGGGCGCCGACGCCCTCGGCGGCGAGCGCGTCGGCCGCGGCCAGGGCGACGGCCACCTCCGAGCCCGTGCCGACGATCGCCCCGCGCGCATCCTCCACATCGCGCAGGACGTAGGCGCCGCGCGCGAGGCCCTCGGCGCCGGCGAGCGTCGCGCGGTCGAGCACGGGAACGCTCTGCCGGGTGAGGACGAGGCACGCCGGGCCCTCGATCTCCTCGAGGATCACCCGCCACGCCTCGGCGGTCTCCGCCGCGTCGCTCGGCCGGATCACGGTGAGGCCGGGGATCGCGCGCAGCGCGGCGAGGTGCTCGACGGGCTGGTGGGTCGGGCCGTCCTCGCCGAGGCCGACCGAGTCGTGGGAAAAGACCCACACGCACGGCAGCTCCATGAGCGCCGAGAGGCGGATCGCCGGGCGCATGTAGTCGGCGAACTGCAGGAACGTCGAGCCGAAGGGCTTGAGGATCCCGCCGTGCTGCGCCATCCCGTTGACCGCCGCCGCCATCGCGTGCTCGCGCACGCCGAACGGGACGTTGCGCCCGGAGCGCGCGCGCGAGTAGGTGCTCTCGGTCTTGAACGCGGTCTTCACGTTGTCGGTGAGATCGGCCGAGCCACCGACCATCGTGGGGACGAAGGGAGCCATCGCCTGCATCGCCACGCCGCTCGCGGCGCGGGTGGCGAGCGCGGAGCCGGCCGGCTCGTCGAGGGAGGCCAGCGCTTCCGCGAGACCCGGCAGCGGGCGAGCGGCCCAGGCCGAGTCCCACTCGGCCGTGAGCTCGGGGCGCTCGCCGCGCCAGCGCGCGAAGCGCTCCTCCCACTCGGCCTGGAGCGCGCCGCCGCGCTCCGTGGCGTCGAAGCCGGCGTACACCTCCTCGGGCACGTGGAAGTGGGGCTCGGGGTCCCAGCCGAGCGCCTTCTTGGTCTCGCGCACCTCCTCGGCGCCGAGTGCGGAGCCGTGGACCCCGGCCGTTCCCGCCTTGGTGGGCGCGGAGTAGCCGATCACGGAGCGCACCCGGATCAGCGACGGGCGCTCCTTCTCCTCGGTCGCGGCCACGATCGCCGCCTCGAGCGCGGCGAGGTCGTTGGCGTCCTCGACCGAGGAGACGTGCCAGTCGTAGGCCGCGAAGCGTGCCTCCACGTCCTCCGTGTCGAACGCGAGCGCGGTGTCGCCGTCGATCGAGATGTGGTTGTCGTCGTAGAGGTAGACGAGGCGCCCGAGGCCGAGGTGGCCGGCCAGGGAGGCGGCCTCGGAGGCGATCCCCTCCATGAGGTCGCCGTCGGAGCAGATGCTGAAGATGCGGTGGTCGACCACCTCGGCTCCGTAGCGCTCGCGCAGGAAGCGCTCAGCCAGGGCCATCCCGACGCCGTTGGCAAACCCCTGGCCGAGCGGCCCGGTGGTCGTCTCGACACCCGGCGTCACGTTCACGCGATCGCGCTCGGGGTGGCCGGGCGTGCGCGAGCCCCACTGGCGAAAGGCCTTCAGATCCTCCAGCGAGAGGTCATAGCCCGAGAGGTGAAGCGCCGCGTAGAGGAGCAGCGAGCCGTGGCCGGCGGAGAGCACGAAGCGGTCGCGGTCGGGCCACTGCGGGTCGCGCGGGTTGTGGCGCATGATCCGCGCGTAGAGGAGGTAGGCGGCGGGCGCCATCCCCATCGGCATGCCCGGATGCCCCGAGCTCGCGCGCTCTACCGCGTCGATCGTGAGCGTGCGGATCGCGTCGACGCACAGCCGGTCGAGCTGGGCGGCCGGGAGTGCGTCGGTGGAGGTCATCGCGAGGGCGGGTGCGGGAGCTTCGAGCGTGGCGGGCGGCGGGTTCATGGCAGCGTATCCTCGCCACGCGCCCGGACGCTCCCGCCCGCGGAAGGCCGGTAAGGTTCCCGCCGTGGCCGACTCCTCTCCCTCCGCCGGCGGCCGGCGCGGCTCGATGCTTCCCACCCGCGGCGCGCGGCGCGGCCTCGAGTCGGTCTTCGTGCGCATGGTCGCCACCGCGGGCATCGTCGGCATCGACGTGGCGGTGGCCGCGATCCTCGCCAGCTCGAAGGTCGAGGGGTGGATCATCGGCCTGGTGATCGGCCTCGTCTCCGTGGTGCTCTCGGGCATCCTCTGGTCCTCGCGGCAGCTCTGATCCGAGGTGAACGCTCTCCGCACCCCCGACGAGCGCTTCGCAGGCCTGCCGGACTTCCCGTTCGCCCCGCAGTTTCGCGAGTGGGACGGCCTGCGCCTCGCCCACCTCGACGAGGGGGAGGGCGCTCCGGTGATCTTCGTCCACGGGGAGCCCACGTGGTCGTTCCTGTGGCGCAAGGTCATCCCGCCCGTGCGCGACGCGGGCTTTCGCTGCGTGGCTCCCGACCTCCCGGGCTTCGGACGCTCGGACAAGCCGAGCGACCTCGAGTGGTACTCCTACGATCGCCACGTCGCGGCGGTCGCCGCGCTGCTCGAAGATCTCGACCTGCGCGGCGCCACGGTGGTGGTGCACGACTGGGGCGGACCGATCGGGCTGCGCCTCGCCGTGGAGCATCCCGACCGGATCGAGCGGATGGTGATCCTCGACACCGGGCTCTTCACGGGACGCCAGAAGATGACCGAGGCGTGGATCCGCTTCCACGACTTCGTCGAGCGCACGGAGGACGTGCCGGTCGGGATGCTCGTTCGCGGCGCGTGCCACACCGATCCGGGCGACGAGGTGATCGCCGCCTACGACGCCCCCTTCCCGGGCGCGGAGTACAAGGCTGGGGCGCGCGCGTTCCCGCTCATCCTCCCCACCCGTCCCGACGCGCCCGGCGCGGAGGCCGGCCAGCGCGTGCAGGCGGCCCTGGGAGAGGACGAGCGGCCCAAGCTCGTGCTCTGGGCCGACTCCGACCCGATCCTCACGCTCGAGACCGGCCGCCGCTTCGCCGCCGCGCTGGGCACGGAGGTCCACCACGTGATCCCCGACGCGAGCCACTTCCTCCAGGAGGATGAGGGCGCGCGCATCGGCGGGCTCATCGCCGACTGGCTCTAGAGCGGGCTACGCGCTGCGGGTCTCGGCCTTCTCGGGGAGCGCGGGCTGCGCGTCGGGGGCGCCGAGGCTGGGGTCGCTGCCCTGCGCGCGCAGCTCGTAGCCCGCGCGGCGGGAGCGGTCGAAGTCGAGCATGACCCGGTCGGCCTTGATCACGCGGCTGATGCCCTCGTTCACGCGCCGGGGCAGCACCGCCATCGTCTTCCACAGCGAGCCGATCGACTTGGGGACGTAGACGTCGAAGCGACCGGTCTGGAGCGCCTCGACGATGGCGGCCGCCACGTCCTCGGGCTCCACGCGCTTGAACCCCCGCGTGCTCGAGCTCAAGCCGTCCGTGAGCTCCGTGTTCACGAGCCCGGGCATGACCACGGAGAGCTGCACGCCCGTGCCCTGCAGCTCGGCGCGTAGCGCCTCGGTGAGCCCCACCACCGCGAACTTGGTCGCCGAGTAGGTCGCGACTCCGGGGATGCCGAACTTGCCGGCCGAGGAGGCGATGTTGACCAGGTGGCCGCTTCCGCGGGCCACGAACCGGCGCACCGCCAGCCGGGAGCCGGTGATCACCCCGTGCAGGTTGATGTCGACCTGCCGGATCGCCGCCGCGTCGTCCTCCTCCACGAAGCGCTCCATGTGCATGATCCCCGCGTTGTTGACGAGCACGTCGAGCGGTCCGAGCGCGCGCTCGACCTCGTCGAGAAACCGCTCGAAGGAGCCGCGGTCGGTCACGTCGAGCGGCAGGCCGAGCGTGCCGCCTCCGAGCGCCGCCGCCTCGCGTTCGGCGAGCGGACCGTCGAGGTCGCCGATCGCCACCCGGGCGCCCTGGCGCACGAGCGCGGTGGCGGTGGCGCGTCCGATCCCGCGCGCGCCGCCGGTGATCGCGACGACGGTGCCTTGCAGGGAGCGAGCGGGCGGGGCCATGGGTCCTCCTGGGGAGCCGGTCAGCGGACGAACGCCGAACCGTACCGTGCGCTTGAGGCCGCCGGCGGCGTGGGTAGCTTGGCGCGGGTGAGCGGCCTCTCCCTTCCCGTCCTCGTTGCGATCTTCGCCGCCGCGGCCGGGGCGGTGTGGTTCGCCGGGATCCAGCTCTCGAACACGACCGACGTGCTCTCCACACGGCTCGGGCTCGGCGAGGCGCTCGGCGGTCTCATCCTGCTGGCGATCGCCACCAACCTTCCGGAGATCGCGATCACCGCGAGCGCCGCCCTCGCGCACGACCTCGGGATCGCGATCGGGAACATCCTCGGCGGCATTGCGATTCAGACCGTCGTGCTTGCGGCGCTCGACGCCTTCGGGGTGCGCGGCAAGCGCCCGCTCACCTACATGGGCGCCTCGCTTCAGCTCGTGCTCGAGGCGGTGCTCGTCGTCGCCGTGCTCGTGGTGGCGATCATGGGCACCCGGCTCCCTTCCTCGCTCATCGTCGGACGCGTCGCCCCCGGCGGCCTCCTCATCGTGGTGCTGTGGGTCGTGGGGCTGTGGCTCCTCGGCCGCGCGGGCCGCGGCCTTCCGTGGCAGGAGCGCGGCCATGCGCCCGAGTCCCAGTCCGAGCCCCACGGCCACTCCCGGGCCAAGAAGGAGCAGGGCGCGACGGAGAAGGGCCATTCGACGGCGCGGGTCGCCCTGATCTTCGGCGCGGCGGCGCTCGTCACGCTCGCCGGCGGCGTCGCGCTCGAGGAGAGCGGCAACGCGATCTCGGGCCACATCGGCTTGAGCGGGGTGATCTTCGGCTCGACGATCTTGGCCGCGGCGACCTCGCTGCCCGAGCTCTCCACCGGGCTCGCGTCGGTCAAGCTCGGCGACTACAAGCTCGCGTTCTCCGACATCTTCGGCGGCAACGCCTTCCTGCCCGTGCTCTTCATCATGGCCAGCCTGCTCTCGGGCTCGGCGGTGCTGCCCCAGGCGCAGGACTCAGACATCTACCTCGCGGCGCTGGGGATCCTTCTCACCTCGGTCTACGCGTGGGGGCTCATCTTCCGGCCCTCACGGCGGGTGCTCGGCATGGGCGTGGACTCCCTCGTCGTGCTCACGCTCTACATCGTGGGCATCGCGGGGCTCGTGGCCGTCGCCTCGAAGTAGTCCCGCCCACGGCGGGCGGGCGGGCTCTAGCCGCCGGGCGGCGTCGGAGGCACGGGCACGCGGATGCTCGTGCGCGGCAAGGGAAGCGCCGGGGCGCCGTGAACGCTCGGAGTGCCGCGATGCCCGGGGGTCACCACGGGGGCCTGCGGCCGGCCGTTCTGGTGCGCGGGCTGGCCGGGGCTTCCGAAGCGGCGCCTCGGCGCGGTGCGCGAACGGCCGCGCGTGCCGTGGCGCGCGTGGGCCTGCGCCGAGTTGCCGCGATGGCGGCCCGGCGCGCTGCTCGAGCGCCCGTGGGTGGAGTGCTTCGTGCCGGCCGCGCGGGACGCGCCCCGGGCGGTGGCGGAGATCGAGCCGCTGATGAGTGGCGCGGCCGGGACCGGGACGTCGCGGCTGTGGCGAGACGCGGCGGAGCCGGGAGCGGCGCGATGACGCGCCTTCGCTCCTGTGGGCGCCGAGGGACGCTGGGCCGGCGCGACCGGAGCACCAGCGGCGGAACTCGGAGACGAGGCCGCGTCCCCCCGAGGTGCGTGCGGGTGCCCACCGGAGGCGTCGATGGCCACGACCGTGCCCGCGGTGCCCGCGCCGGCCAGGGCCACCGCGGCAAGGATCTTCGCGCTCACGCCCGCGCCCTTGGCGCCGGCGAGGGCCAGGCCGCCGCCGGCCGCGCCGCCTCCGCCGCCGGCCGCGCCGCCTCCCCCGCCGAGCTTGGCGGCCACCGCCGCCGGCATCGACGCGTGCTTGAGGGCGAGGCTGGGGATCACCGGGATGACGAGCGCCAGCGCGGCACGTTGCTTGCCGACGTGCGCGCGGTACTCGCGGCAGCCCTCGCAGTCGCGCAGATGGCGGCGGAGGTTGCCCCGGCGCAGCGCGCTGCCGTGCAGAGTCGAGAGCTGCTCGCGTATCTCGTAGCACGGCGTCTCGCGTGCCGCCTTGGTGGCGATGAGCGACTCACGCGCCTGGAAGACGAGCGCCTTGACCTTTGGCTTGGGCACGCCGATCACGTCGGCGATCTCGTCGTGGCCGAGCGAGCCGATCTCGGCGAGGACGAGCGCCTCGCGCTGATCGTCGGGAAGCTGGCGCAGATCGGCGAGCAGCTCCTTGAGGTCGCTGCGGCGCTGAACCTCGTCGGCCAGCCCCTCCGTGGCCACCTCGATCTCCTCGCCCGTGGCCTGCTCGCGGCGGGCGCGGAGCATGGAGAGGCAGCGATTGCGGGCGATCGCATAGAGCCAGGGCTTGAGCTGGATCGGCTTGGAGGAGCCGACCAGGTTGCGATGCGCGGAGAGGAAGGTCTGCTGAACGGCGTCCTCGCCCTCGTCGGCGCTCGAGAGCATGTGCCGGCAGAAGGAGAGCAGCGCCCGGTGATGGCGGTCGTAGACCACCTCGAAGGCGGCCGCGTCACCTGCGCGCACGAGGGCGACGAGGCGCTCTTCGGAGGCTGTGCGCAAGAGCCGCGGAGAGCGGCGCGCGGGCGCGCGGGGCGCCGCCACGGTAGAGGCTTCCATCCAGCCAGTATCGCGCGCTGCCTGCCTGAACGCGAGTGTGTACCGCTCATACCTGGACAAACGCGCGGCTGAGCGCCAGGTTGGCCGGTTATCCTCGCGGGCGCATGCCGTACTTCTCCCACGAGGGACACAAGCTCTCCTACACGTCCTTCGGCGCGGGCGCGCAGACGACCATCCTCCTGCCCGGGCTGCTGTTCTCCCAGCGGATGCAGTTCCCGCTCGCGCGCTCGCTGGCGGCCCGCGGGCAGCGGGTCCTGACGCTCGACCTGCTGGGCCACGGCGACTCGGACCGCCCGTGCGAGATGACCCGGTACTCCATGCAGGGCTTTGCCGCCCAGACGGTCGGCCTCATGGACCACCTCGAGCTCGAGGAGGCGGTGGTCGGAGGCACCTCGCTCGGAGCCAACACGACGCTCGAGGTCGCCGCACTCGCTCCCGAGCGCGTCCGCGGGATGGTGGTGGAGATGCCCGTCCTCGACTCCGCGCTGATCGCGTGCGCGGTCGCCTTCACTCCGCTCATGCTCGCGCTCAGCGCCGGGGAGCCGGTCATGCGCCTCGTGCAGCGGGTGGCGCGGCTCGTGCCCCGGCGCGGCGTTCCCGAGCTCGTCAGTCTCATGCTGGACTGGATGCGCCAGGACCCGGCGCCGAGCTCGGCGGTGATCCAGGGGCTGTTCTTCGGGCGCATCGCGCCGCCGCCGGTCGAGCGACGGGCGATCGAGGCGCCGGCCCTGATCATCGGCCATCCCCGTGATCCCGTCCATCCGTTCTCCGACGCCGACGCCCTCGCCCGCGAGCTTCCGCGGGGGCGTCTGCTTGACGCCAACTCGATCCCGAGCTGCGGATCACCCCGGAGCGGCTGACGGGAGAGATCGCCGACTTCGTCGAGGAGTGCTGGGCGCCGCGCCAGCAGTCACGGGCCGCCCGGCCGCGCCCCGCGCGGCGCCGGCGCGCCGTGGGCTCCTAGGTACCCTTCTCGGACGATGGCCAGCCGGCAGGAGGAGAAGGAGCGCCGCCGCGAAGAGCGGCTCGCCGCCGAGCGCGCGGCCGCGGCGCGCGCCACCCGGGGGCGTCGCCTGCGGCTGCTGATCGGAGGCGCGCTGGCTCTCGCCCTCGTGGCCGCGATCGTCGTCGCCGTGGTAGCCGGCGGCTCTGACTCCAAGAAGGGTGGCCCGAAGACCGCCGCGAGCGGCGGCAAATCGGGACTGCCCGCCGTCAAGACCACCGACCTCGGAGCGGCGGTGCGCGACGCGGGCTGCCAGCTCCGCGAGTACACGCCCGGCCCGCACGACCGCGACCACGTTCCCGACAGCCAGAAGGTGACCTACAGGACCAACCCGCCGAGCTACGGCGCCCACTCCCAGGCCCCCTCCTCCGACGGCGACTACGTCGGCCAGGGCTCGCCGCCGCCGGGGCGCGCGGTGCACTCGCTCGAGCACGGGCGGATCGAGATCCAGTACCGGCCGGGACTCCCCGCCCCACAGGTCAAGCAGCTCGAGGGGCTCTTCAACGAGTCCGCCGGCCCCTACGAACCGGGGCAGTACATGCTGCTCTTCCAGAACGACACGGGGATGAAGGACGACGTCGCCGCGGTCGCGTGGGCGCGCACGCTCACCTGCCCCCACTTCACTCCCAAGGTCTTCGACGCGTTCCGCGCCTTCCGCCAGAAGTACACGCTCAAGGGGCCGGAGTTCATCAACCAGGCGGAGTAGCGGGTCCGAGGCGCGCGGCTCGGCCGCCGCAACCTCCGCCGAGCGGCCGTGTTGGAGTCGCGGCATGCGTCGTGCGCTCTTCCTCGCAGCTCTCGCGGTGTGCGCCGGCCTGGTCTGGGTCGCCGGGCCCGCGCTCTCGCGCGCGCCCTACGTGCCGCGCGCGGTCGACTTCGAGCTGAAGGTTCCGGGCGCCCTCGAGCGCGCGGGCGGCGCTCGCGCGGTCACCGCCACCGCGGCGAGCGCCCGGCCCTCGCCGGTGCTCCGCGCCTCCCGGCGCTTTGACCTCTTCGGCCTGCGCTGGCGCGGCGGCGCGCACGTCCGGATCCTCGCCCGCGTGCGCCGCGACGGCGGGCGCTGGAGCCGCTGGGTCCCGGCCGCGGGCGCCGACGACCACGGGCCCGACGGCGCCCGACCCCTGTCGGCGTCCGACCCCGTGTGGGCGGGCGGCGCCGACGAGCTCCAGCTCCGCCTCTCGCGACCGCTCGCCGGCCTCAAGGTCCACTTCGTCAACGTCACGGGCACGGCCACTCCGACCGACCGCGTGCAGACGGGCATCCGCCGCGCGGCCCACGGCGCCTACGCGCTGCTCTCCCCCGACGACGCCCGCGCGGAGGGCTCGGCGCTGCCGGGTCAGCCTCCGATCGTGCCGCGCTCGCAGTGGGACCCGGGCAACCAGTGCCGGCCCCGGTACGCCCCGCAGTACGGCCGCGTGGACATGGCCTTCGTGCACCACACAGTCAACGCGAACTCCTACGGACCGGGCGACTCGGCGGCGATCGTGCTCGCCGTCTGCCGTTACCACCGCGACTCCAACGGCTGGAACGACATCGGCTACAACTTCCTCGTCGACCGCTACGGCAAGATCTTCGAGGGTCGCGCGGGCGGCATCGACCGCGCGGTGATCGGCGCCCAGGCCCAGGGCTACAACTCCTACTCCACCGGGGTCTCGAACATCGGCGACTTCACCTCCGTCGGGGAGACCTCGGCCGGCATCCGCTCGACGGCTCGGATCATCGCCTGGAAGCTTCACCTCCACGGCGCGCCCGTCGAGGGCAAGATCACCGAGACCTCGGGCGGGGGGAGCCTCAACGCCCACCCTCAGGGTGAGCGCATCACGTTCAATCGGATCTCCGGACACCGCGACGGCGACGCCACGGACTGCCCCGGCAACGCGCTCTACGCCCAGCTCCCGAGCATCCGCTCGCTTGCTTCGCAGTACTACGCGAGCCTGCCGCCGCTCGGGCCCTCCCTGTCTCTCGGCGCAGTGCCCGCGGTGGTCCGCTACCCGGCCCCCGCGATGTTCCGCGGCCGGCTCACGCTGCCGGACGGCTCGAGCCCGGCGAACCAGCTCATCGTGGTGGAGCGGCGCGCCCCGGACGGCACCTTCGCCCCGGTGGCCGAGGCGACCACCGGGGCGGACGGCGCGTGGGCGACCTCGCTCGCCGTCAGCGCGAACGCCTCCTACCGTGCCCGCTGGGCCGGCGACCCGAACCGCGGCCCCGTCACCTCGCCGACGGTCGCGGTGCCCGTGCGTCCCGCGGTCACGCTGCGCGCGGCGGCGCGGCACGTGCGAGCCGGCGGCGCGGCGCGGGTCTCGGGCACGGTGACCCCCGCCAAGGGGCTCGTGCGGCTCGTCCTCTCGCGCCGCCAGCCGAGCGGCCGCTACTTCGTCGTGCTCTCGCACCGTGTGGCGGTGAGTGGGGGCCGCTTCGCCACGGCGCTCACGTTGCGCACGCGCGGGCTCTACCGGGTGAGCGTCCGGACCGGCGCCGACTCGCAGAACGCATCCGGGTCCGCCACGCCGGTGTCGGTCCGCGCGGTTCCATAGCGCACGGGCTCCTCTGCGAGGGGCGCATCAGTCTGGCCTTGGCGAAGGGATCCAAGGGTCTGCCGGGCGATTTACGTATCGGACGCATGGACCGGTCCGCTCGCGGCGCTACTCGCTGAAGCCCTGTGTCGCCATGGCGGGTACAGGGCTTCACGCGGCGGCGCGTGGCTTCTCTCGCTCCCGCGCGATCCGGGGCTCTGACCAGTTCGTGCAGATGCTCACGCGCGAGCGAAAGCAGGTCCGCCTGACGCTGCTCAGTGCGGCCAAGCGAAGAACCGCTGCCCCCGGTTCGGAGCGGCCGAGAGTTTCTGCGTGTTCCTGAATCGAGCAGTCTCGGGCTGTCGCGCCCGAGAACCGCACGAGGCCGAGGCATTCCGAGAGGACGCGTGATGCCGAACAGCGGCTACTCATGTCGAGCGGCGTCAAGGCGGTCGGTACTGGCGCCGATACGACTACGTGGCCCGCGAGCCAACAAGCACATCGAGGGTTCCTCCGCCGGCCAGCACAATGCACCCGGCTCTCATGAATCGTGAGCGTGGATCTTTCGATGCGTGGATCCGACGGAACTGGTGGTGCGTTCTGTGCCCGCTGATCTCTTTTGGTTGGCTGACATGGGTTGGCTTCGCGTACGTCGGTGCGCGTGCCCGTATGAAGAGCTGGTTCGGCTTCGCCATCGCCTATGGAGTGTTAAGCGGCGTCGCAATCGGACTACTCACTGCCGCTGGCAACGACACACGAGGACCGATGCGCAGCGCAGCGATGGCAATCTCATTGGGGATGATGGTCGGAGGGACGATGCATGGTCTCGGCATTCGCGGCCGCTACGAGGCCCGGCGAGCGGAGATCTCAGACACGACCCTCGAAGCTGCAGAGCGGCGGCTTTCGGCGCAGCGGTTCGCAAGAAGGCTCATACGCGACCAACCCGACGAGGCGCGGCAGCTCGGAGTTGGCCGACCTGATCTGCTCGGTTCGTTCAACGCCGGTTTGGTCGACCTCAACAGCGCGCCTGCGTTCGTCATCGAGTCCGTCAGCGGTATCGACGCACAGACTGCCGCCCGCATCGTCCAAGCCCGCGAGAAGATCGAAGGCCAGTTCGAGTCGCTCGGAGACATGGATCTCGTCGTCGACCTGCCCGAGGAGATCCTGGCGAAACTGCGTGATGTAGCCGTATTCGTCCCGAGGTAAGCCCCCTACGGCCCGACCCTGAGGGGCTTCCGCCTTGATCGGGAAGGTCCCTCCCGACCTCGCGGCGCTTGCCTTCTTTCCCACGCCGGACGAGGACCGCGCCGCGGGAGCGGTCTACGGCGCTAGGGCCGGCGTTCTCCCCGCCGGGCACCCGAGCGCCCGCGGACCTTGTCGAAGAGCAGCAGACGAGGATGAGGACGGGCGCCGCGAAGACGAGCTGCCCCCCCAGTGGCCGAAATGCGCGAGCGGCAGGGTCACTGGTTCACCGAGGAGAGAAGCCACAGGCCGAGGCTCGTGAAGCCGACCATGACCACGAGCATCCACGCCTGGGAGCGCACCGCGTCGCGCGCGTCGCGGTAGAGGACGAGCGCACGGTCGTGGGCGAGCGGAAGGCCGCCCACGTCGCCGAGGACCAGAGCTCCCACCTGCACGTACCAGATCCCCGTCGCGGAGACGATCGCGTAGTCGATCGTCGCGCGGTGGGTGCCGAAGAGGTTCGCGCCGTGACCGAGCGGATCGGAGACGAGGTAGCCCATCGCCTGGCCCTGGTAGGCCAGCAGCGAGAAGTAGTGCGCGACGGCGCGTAGGCGAGCGCGATCGGGATCAGCGAGTGGACGAAGCGTGCGCCGAGGTCGCGCTCTCCCGGCCGGCGCTCCACCGTGCGCATCCCGCCCACTCCCGCGGCGTACAGCGACGCTGACGAGCGCCACGCAGACGAGAAGCCCCACCGTCGCCGCAAGCTCGGTCGCCGTCGTAAAGCCCAGTCCGAGATGGCGGATGGAGCTCGTGAAGCCGGGAAGCAGGCGGTTCCAGATCGGTCCGGCCGAGAAACCCGTCGAAAGGTGGTGGTGCCGATCGCGACGCACAGTAGCGCGACCGTCCCGGGAATCACGGTCAGGCCCGGCGCTCCGCCGAGCGGCGCGCCGGGCGGAGCTCGCGCCCGCGACGAGAAAAGGGGGAGAGCCGCGCGAAGAGTCCGAACAGCGCCCCGAACCCGTCGGCGCGCTCGCTCCAGGGCTCGACCCCGTACACGGTCATCCCGATGAGCTGCACCAGCGCGTAGGCGCCCGCGAGCGCGCCGATGATCGCCGGCTCGGCCTGTTGACGAAGACCAGCTCGAGCCAGCCGAAGGCGAGGATCGTCGCCGCCGCCGGCCAGCGACCGAGCCGGTCGGGGTAGGGCAGCGGCTCGGGGAGCGCGGCGCCGTGCGCGACCCGGCGGGCGCTCCACGCCACGCCGCGGGCCAGCGCACGCCACGGAGAGAAAGCACGGAAGACGTCGCCGAACAGAGCGCTCGCCAGGGAAGCCGACCCAGAAGATCACGTACACGAAGGTGGGCGCGAGGTTCTGGGTGGGCAGTGCGGTGCCCGCCCACGCCGAGTAGAGGACGACCGCGAACGCGGCGATCCCCACCAGGCCACACACCGGGTCGACCCAGCGAGGGAGCGTGAGGAGCCGATGGCTCCGCGTCTCCCTCGAGGCGGGGCTGGGGCCACAGGACGGCGAGCGCGAGGAACGAGACGATGAGCACCACCGCCGCCGCCCAGCCGAAGAGCCAGGGAGGAATGGGCAGGTCGGCCCGGCCCACCAAGCCGTGGGCCGAGGCGGCGGCGGGAAACGCCGCGCCGGCGGAGGCCAGGCCGGCGGCCAGTGCCGCGAAGCGCCTCATGGCTCCACCTTGAGCGCGCCGATGGGCTGGTTCTCGTGCTCGAGCTCGACGACGAAGAGGCCGCCGATTCTCGCCGGGAAGTCGAAGCGCACCGTCCCCCCGGCGGGTATGTCGCGCTTGAGGTCATAGCCGTGCACGTGGATCTCGTCGGCTCGGTCGGAGGTCACGGAGAAGCGCACGCTGCCGCCCTCTTGGCGGGAATGCTCTGCACGCCGCCGACGACCTTGGCGCCCTCGACGCGGATCTGCACGGCGGTGCCTTGCGCTGACTTGGTGCTCGTGCTCGAGGAGCTCGCGAGCACGAACGCGACTATCGCGACGACGAGCGCGAGGGACACGAGCGCCAGCCGGGTTCGGGTTGTCATGGGTGGACCTCTCTAGAAGAAGAAGGTGACAGGAGCTACCCGCCGCGCGCGGGCGCGGCCGGCTGAAGAGATGGGAACCCTGCTCAGGCGAAGCTCGTCGGCGGCCCGCGGCCCGCGAGATGGCCCGCGAGCGGCTCGAGGGGCGCGGGCGAGATTCGAGGGAGGCGCAGCAACGAACGCGCCGGGCGCCGGGACGCGCCCCGGGCCGCTCGCCCGGCGACGTGGCCGACGATGGCGGCCGCCCCCGCAGGAGAAGGGCCACGACCAGCCCGAGGAGGAGAGCGAGCGGCACGGCGACCCATCCTCCGTGCCCGAGAACGCCCGCGAGCCCGACGGGATGCCCGGACTCGAGGAGTCCCTCGAGGCTCTCCTGCACCGCGTAGAGCGCGAAGAGCGCCATGCTCGCGGCGGGCCAGAGGACCCAGCGCGAAGAGCGCTCCGAGCGTCAGCGAGCGCCCGTGCTCCACCTCCACCACTCCGGTGGGAGCCAGGGTGCGCACGGGATAGGAGCAGCGACCGGTGCTGACGTAGGCGCCGTGGCGACGCTGGGGCGGGGCCACCCCGATTCCCGCGGGAAGGAGGATCACGCGGCCGTGGGCGAAGAGCTCGAGGTGGACGCGGAAGCGGCGCGGCGCGGAGTCCGGAGGTCGCGGCCGAGCAGGCGAGCGGCCCGAGCGGCCTCGCGGAGCGCACCGCCGCGCCGTAGGGCGGTGGGCGATAGCGCTCCCCGACGCCCACGGCGGCGGGAACGGGCTCGCTCACACCGCAGCCCGTCGATCCGAGCAGCGTCGCGGCGGGCGCCGCCGCGACGGCGCCGCCTCTCACCTCCGCGGCGCGGGCGGTCCGCCCGGAACGATGTCCCGCTCCGTCGGGCGCAGCTCCTCGTCGAGCTCGAGCTGCCAGAAGTAGCGGGAGAAGGTCCGCCCGGCCCGGAACTCGCCGACATGGGGCTCGACGCGCTCCCCGGCGGCCATCCGCGCGATCAGCTCGGGGTAGGTGCGTCCGGGTAGCGCCGCGTACATCGGCGCGGGAAAGGCGCCCCCGAAGCGCGTGTTGACGTCGGTGATCGCGATCCCGATCTCGGCGTCGCGAAAGACCTGCACGGTGCACGGTCCGCGCACGCCGAGCGCCTCGACGACGCGCCGCCCGAGCGCGATCAGCTCGGGCTCGGCGATCACCGTGCCCTTGATCGATTCACCGCCGCGCGACTCGAGCATGGTTCGCGGGATCGCGTTCAAGCAGTGGCCCTCCGTGTCGGAGAGGCAGTCGATGGAGAGCTCCGGTCCGTCCATCCACTTCTGCACCATCACCGGCTCGGGGACGTAGCGCACGAAGAACGCCGCCTCCTCCGCATCGCGAGCGAGGTGGATGGAGCGCGCCCCCGAGCCCTGGCGCGGCTTGACCATCACGGGATAGGAGTCGGGCTCCTCCCCGGGCAGGACGGTCGGCGGCGAGGGCAGGCCGAGGCGCTCGAGGAGCCCGTGCGTCTCGTACTTGTCGTAGGTCGCGCGGGCGATCTCGGGGTCGGGAACGAGCGCGGGGAGCGCGCCCTCGGCGCGCGCGCGGGCGAGCACCTCGATGTCGAGGTCGGTGAGCGGGATGACCGCGCCCACGCCGAACTCGGCGCACAGGGCGGCGAGGGCAGGAACGTAGTCGGGATCGGCGATGGGCGGGACCGCCCGGCGCACGTGGGCGGCGTACTGGGCGGGCGCGAGCGGGTTGGGATCGGCGGCGATCGTCGTGGCGTGCCGGGCGAAGCTCGCGACGATGTCGTAGCGCTTGCCCACGCCCGTGAGGAGCACGGCCGGGGCGGGCGGTTGCGGCCCGCTCACCGGCCCCAGCCCCCGGTCTCGCCCTTGTAGAGCCCGTCGCCGCGGAGGAGCACTCCGACGGTCCGCGCGAGGATCCCCGCGTCGAGCGCGAGCGAGGCGTGCTCGACGTAGAAGAGGTCGAGCTCGATGCGCTCAGACCAGGGCAGCGCCGCGCGCCCGTTGACCTGCGCCCAGCCGGTGATCCCCGGCTTGACCTCGAGGCGCCCGCGCTGGCGCGGGCTGTAGGAGTCGACCTGCGCCTGCAGCGTCGGCCGCGGTCCGACGAGCGACATCTCCCCCCGCACCACGTTCCACAGGTTGGGAAGCTCGTCGAGGGAGGTGCGACGCAGGAAGGCGCCCGCGCGCGTGATGCGGTCATCCCCGGCGGCGATGGCGAGCCGCGCTCCCTCGAACTCCGCCCCGGAGACCATCGTGCGCAGCTTGTAGATGTGGAACGGCGCCCCGCCGCGGCCTACCCGGAGTTGGGTGTAGATCGGGTGGCCGGGCGACTCGAGGCGGATCGCCAGCGCGAGCAGCCCGACGAGCGGCGCGGTGAGCGCGCACGCGGGAAGGGCGATGAGGAGATCGAGGGTGCGCTTGAGGGCTCGCTGCCCCGGTCCGAGGGCGGAGCGCACCTCTTGCGTGGGAGTAACGGACGTCGCGGCGCCGAGGCTCATCGCGTCCCCTCCGCCGGCTCCCAGCCGGCCTCGGTGCCCTCGCGCAGCCAGTCGAGCAGCCCGGCGGCCAGCGAGGCGGTGGTGAGCACGTAGTAGCGGGCCAGGAGCAGCGGGCGGCGCGCGCGGGCCGGTGCGGCGGGGCTGTCGGCGGCGGCCGCGGCGGCGAGCAG
>JAABUR0100004952.1_pt1 | contig 17314 bp, 20 predicted proteins | sample 5560091 | NCBI WGS metagenome assembly JAABUR01 (sample SAMN10711879, study PRJNA513375) | rock metagenome | isolation source: Antarctica rocks | place: Antarctica: Victoria Land, University Valley sud | reverse complement strand
TCAGAAGGCTTTAATGCATATGTTCAAGCACAGAAGAAGAGACCCTACACAACTCAAGTGGCCAGCTCACTGGTAATATATCTATGTGGAGATCTTTCTGCACAGAAATTAGGAGGAGAAGAATATGATCCTTGGAGGACTCTGAGAAACATGACTGTAGGGTGTATATCCTCAATTCCCTCTTATAGATGGTAGGAAGCGAGATATTATAGTATCATCTTTTAATGCTTATCTCAAAGCAGGTTCATGTACCTTGGGCAATCTTTCAACTACTCCTCCAAGGCTCTATCCTTGGCACTAAAGGTCGTTGTAAACCAGATTGTGTTTGCGCCTATATTCAACACTTACTTCTTCGGAATGTCATCGATACTCGCAGGTGATACTTTAGCCAAAGTCTGGGGGCGCATCAAGGATACGGTCCCTATCAGCGTTTTCAATTCTCTGAAGCTGTGGCCTGCTGTGACTGCTTTCAACTTCACTTACGTCCAACCTCAGTATCGTGCCCTTTTTGCAGGTCAGCCGTCCTAGTAACAGGCTTCTCCCACATTGCTAATGTATGGGCAGGATTCGTTGCAATAGGCTGGCAGTCCTATTTATCATGGTTGAACCAGCGGGCAGTGAATGCGGAAAGAAACCGGGAAGACTTGACAGTTTCTACCAAAGCAACTAGGTCCAACAAGTGTTAAGTATGATCTCAGCTGAGTCCTAATCATCCGGCCTTCGGATTATAGAAACATCTTTCATTACAAACTCTCATAGGGGCATCGATGCTATTAGAGCGCCTTCCGAGGCTCCAGGTCTTACAATATTAGTTCTGGCTGTCGATCACCAGGCTTACTGATACCCTTCCAAGCACAGGTATGAGTTTGCCAGCGAGATTACGAATCTGCATCTTTCTCATGCCCCAACCGCTGAACAGCAATGGCTTTTCGACTTTTACATATGCGCCTTTACAATCTTCCAAAGGAGCATACAGTTGTGGTACGAGAAATTAAATCGGAGAAGTCATAAGCTACAACCGCTATGGAGCTGTCTCGACATCTAATGGTAAGCCGCCTGTCAAGGAAATGATGGTTGTACAGATTTATTAGACTTACCACATCAATGCCACTCAACCTGGCCAATGCACAACAAGACTGTTTGACTCTACTCTGGTGTACATCGTTCATCTATACTTCCACTTCGACAATTCTACAATGCGATCGCTCTGGAAGAGGAACACCGGTGATGATATGATCTCAACACAGCTGCCGGCAGAGTCGACGGGCAGTCTGCAGCTTTGTTGATCGATTCGTGGCAGGTCGCTCCTGCTGTAATTCCCAGTCTATTTTCCTCGGTATGAAGACCTCGACATGCTCAGATACCCCTTAGATGCTAGCTCAGCATGGAGAGACAAGTAGAAAGAAGATGTCTCATGCAATGGTAACAATCCTCCGACCGACATCATGAATACTGCAAACCGTCGATGAAATGAACAGATGTAATGAGATCAAACCAATACGGTATTAGCCAAATCATTGCGTTCCTTCAATTAAGCTGCTCAGAAACCTCATTGGGGTAATTTCAAAGGTTGGATACTTTTCTATCAATTGATAGACTCTTGCTTTCCTTTCATTCGTCTTTCTCAAACAAAGGTGACCGCCGGATTTGGCTCAGCAAAATCTGAACACATGCAGCCCTGCGGAGTTACCGGGGATTTAGCCGGCGTTTCTTGCATCTTGCATGGAGTCGCCCTTAGCCCCATTCTCGCCATAGCTTATAAGTCTTCTTCGATCTCTTTCAAAACATGAGCACCAGAAATCACCTGGCGCAACCCGCGTCTTCAAACTTAACGGTATGGACCCCCAACTCGCGGACAAAAAGCAAGCGCCAGCATCGAATGTCCCAGAAGGAAATAACATCGAACTACTCGAGAAAACAGAGATAGAACCGGAAGAATTCGTCCCCAAGGGAGGCATCATAGAACCACCTAAGCAGAAGCAAGTGTCCCAGAATGAGAATGCGGCCGTAGCTGGCGCTACTGAGCCAGAGCCGCCATTTTCGATATTTAGCCGTAGCGAGAAGACCTTCATCGTTGTAATTGCATCTCTAGCTGCATTGTTCTCTCCTCTTTCTGCCAATATCTATTATCCAGCTTTGAATGTTCTAGCTAAGGATCTCAATGTCTCGAATTCCTTGATCAATCTAACCGTTACGTCGTACCTGGTAAAAAAAAATTTACACTGATACAGAGGCAACGCTGATAGACACATAGATATTCCAAGGACTTGCGCCCACTTTCATCGGAAGCTTATCAGACGAAACAGGTCGGAGACCATCATATCTGATATGCTTTGTTATCTATATTGGCGCTTGTGTCGGTCTAGCACTGCAGAACAACTATGTGGCATTGTTCGTTCTTCGTTGTTTGCAGAGCTCAGGAAGCAGCGGTACCGTCGCCTTGGCCAACGCTGTTATCGCGGACATTGTCACCTCAGCAGAACGAGGTACATATATAGGATATGCGAGCATGGGCGCATTGGTCGGTCCTGCGATTGGTCCCCTTATTGGAGGAATCTTGAGTCAATTCCTTGGATGGAGGGCTATTTTCTGGTTCCTCACAATATTCGCAGGAGTCACCGTCACAATTATCATTCTTCTCTTCCCTGAGACGTGTCGCAAGGTTGTTGGCAACGGGTCTTTGCCTGCTCAAAAGTGGAACATGTCACTCTTAACCTACTATCATCTTAGGAAGCAGCGCAAAGCTGGGCTGGAAGGCGAGTCAAACACGAGACTAAGTTTCAAGAGTCGCCCTAACCCTCTGAATTCGGTGTACATCATCTGCGAGAAGGAGTCGGGTATCATTCTTCTTTACGCTGGTACCCTCTTTGCTGGATATTACATGGTCCTCACTGGTCTGCCCTCACAGCTTGCGGAGAAATATCATTTCAACACTTTGCAAATCGGCCTTTGTTATTTCCCTACCGGGTTTGGAAGTATGGCGGCCGCTCTGGTGGTTGGGAAGTTTCTTGACTGGAATTTCCGTCGACGTGCTCAAAGACTGGGTATTGAGCTATCTAGCCAGCGCCAGCAGGACCTCACAGACTTTCCGATTGAAGCTGCTCGACTTCAGGTGGTTTTGCCCTTGGTATTTATCTCTGGGATTTCTATCATCGCTTACGGTTGGGTCATGGAAGCCCACACATCTCTTGCAGGGCCTATCATTCTTTTGTTCATCGCCACATTCTCCATATCGGGAGCTTTCCAAGGTTTGAGTACCTTGATCGTGGACCTGAACCGCAGCAGTCCGGGCACAGCGACAGCTGCGATGAACCTAGCGAGGTGCTGGCTGGGAGCGGGAGCCGTGGCAGCAGTTGTCCCCCTGCAAACCAAGATCGGCATAGGCTGGACTTCTGTGCTGGTTGCGGGCTGCTTTGCTTTACTAAGTCCAACAATTTTGGTAGTAATGAAGCATGGGCCTCGATGGCGAAAGGAGAAGGCGGCGAAGGAGGAGGCGAAGAAGACGAAAAAGGAAGCTGCTAGACAATTGACAATGAGTCTCGAGGAAGGGACACCAGAACAAAAGAAGTAATATAAGGGCAATGCTCCATAATTTCTCTACATGTCATTGAAGGCAACGATCGACGCTGTTTCACATACGCCATAGATTTATCGGAAGAGCGTAACATCTAATTAGATATGAATAGATATCTAGTGATTAGCAAGCGTTACATTTCGACATGTCGAGTTGAGCATCATCTCTCACACCAATCGCGTTCCGAGGCCTACAGTAGCGGCTAGGCACCGTGACCGGTTTGGCTCTATTGAAGCCTCGCTCCCTTGCACAAAACATCGAGTCGCGATAGGTATTTTTCGTTTGGGCACGGTTGACTAGCTATGCTTTTAATATGCTTACATTATACTGACGACTCATTTGCTTTCTCGGACATCTCCATCAAAATTTGTTGATTCAGCTACTGGACAGCATTTCCCTTCGTCACTACGTCAAGTGCCTGTTATTCGGAGAGAAAGGCTGACTGCCTCAGAACAACATCGTCCGCTCAAGCATCTACTTAGGCCGCTACTCTATCACTCCCACTTCCTCTCAAAGATCCCGATCCAAACTCCCCAACCAGCCACCTTACCCACGATCTCCTCTGACAACTCCTTCTTCGTCGCCATCGCGCTCATGTTCTCAACATCCACAGGCTCCTTCAGCGCTATCAACTGAAAGTAATATCGGTGTGCTCCATGTCCCATCACTGGTCTAGGTCCACTATAGACCGTCCCTCTTATATTCTTCCCAAGCCTAAACCCACCCTTCAACGTCTTATCTTTCCCCGCCCCATCTACCGCCCTTACGTCGTTATTATTAATCATGGTTTTGGTCGCAGGAATCGAATAATACAACCCGTGTGTGGGCGTGAAAGGCAAAGGCGCGTCTGCGTCTTCGACGACAAGGAGATATTCCTTGACGTCTGGTGATGGAGTCGACCACACAAGCTCCGGGAAGTGGTCTTCGCTGAGCTGTGTGTATTCGAGCTTCATTGTGGAATTTGAGGCCCCACAGTCTGGGGAATCGACTTCGAAGGTTGGCTCACTGAACGAGGTGAAGGCGGGACCTTTGGTAAAGAGCTTGTCGTCGTGGGCTTTGAAGTTGAAGAGTAGTCGGCCGAGGCCGTACTCGATGGAACTGAGAATAGAACCCATAGTAGTCTAAGAGAGGAAAGGTATCTATACCGAGAGTGTTTCTTTTATGACAAACTTGGCTTTCTTGAATCAAGGATGCAAACGAACGTTCTACCGTTGGCAACTGACAGGCAATATCGTGCAATTCCTGCAAGTACAGTATCTACCGAACTGAACACGCTTTGAGGGTCCTAAGGATTCCATATTATATCTACTCACAAGCATCTGCTTTGTCTTGCCTGCATCTACAAGTGAAGCTAAATCCGCTCGTTAAGGCCGAAATTAAGCTCAACGTGCATACAACCAATGGAATTGGGACGAACGGCCGTCAACTCGGATGGATGAATTACAGGAAAAGATGCATCAAGGTATATTTCTCCACAAGCCGGGACGATATATTAAAGGAGTGGCTATGTCGATGCTGTCTACTTAGTTGACATGACAAGTGCGAATAAGCGAGTAATATTTGTCGGAATAGAAAGTACAACCAAACACATCCACATCCTAACCATCGCGGCCCACGTCTCCGAACTGGTCGCGAGCCTGACCCGTCACCTGATTGATCCCTCTAGTGATGACGTCGGCGCCGACGGAGCCCCAAATGTCACTATTGTCGGAGAACCAGGTGCCAGTCGAGGAATCCTTCCGGCACTGCCAATTTTCCGTCACTCCAACCTCGTTCCGAAGGCGTTCACGAATTCTTACCATAGTCACCAGCAACTTAACGTTCCAAACAGATCCTCGTGCGGCTACAATGCTGAAGCCGTATCCGCTGCAAGAGGAGGTTCAGCAGACCAAACGCCGAACAGAATCTCCCGGAAACGACATCCTGATGCAAGCCGCGCTCGAGTCCTGCTTGCATCTTCCACAGGTAGTCCCATCGGGGTTGATGCTTTACTTCCCCGTTGATCCAATCACCCCGGTTGACTTCTAGAACCTCTGTCAACCAATAAAATTTACGTGATTCCAATTTTGCTAAATATCTTCTGCTAACCCAGCGTCACAGGTCTGGTAACATCATTGCACCATCAGACTCTGATGGTGTAGCTTATGCTAGCACTGTTTCTCCACACCTTCTTACCTGGTGGAGAGAGGAGTACAACAGGAAAAGTGATGACTATGAAAGTGAAGAGGCGTGGTCTAGGATGTATGGTTATTTGTACATTTCGTTTACAGAATCATTTCTTCGAACTATTCAATCTACTTTTAGAATCCAGGCTCTTTACCGACGACAGGAAACCACATCCACACATCATCATACTACTCAAGCACTTCCCCTCCATCAAACCCTCACTCCCCCAGCCCTGACCTTCATTTCTTCCAAACATCCCAATGCGCCTCCCTGCTTCCACCACATCACACCTCTCAGCCATCAATATGCCCAGGCCGCTGAACATATGAAAATCCTCGTTACTTGACGATGAACTGCAAGAGGAGGTATATAGATGGCAAGGCAACATAAATCAGAGCGCGCAGCAAACGGTTCATCGCTAGACCAAAGACACATCCCCAAAACTTTTCCTTTCATGACCAAATCTTACTACATCTCTAAATACCATAGTGAAACATTAACATGACATCGATTCTTTTCTCGACCATGGCAGAGTAAATCTCTCAGTCTTATAGCAGGACGGCTGCCAAAGAAAACATGCATGCTGCTCGGTTTTTGACGTCGAACCTACCCACATGCCCTTTCAATACAATAGCTACTAAGGGCAACTCTCACCATTCAGATTAGCCGATAGATTTAAGATGGGTTTCATTCTTCTACAAGCTATTTTCTCACTCATCTCGATGTGGTAAAAGTCGATATATATAGGAGGAGTCCAAGAGGCATTTTCGATTTGAGTCCCCATTCGCTGGTGCATTTCTCATGCTTTTAGTTGATCATTTTTGAGATGCAGAAAATCAAGGACAAATACCTCAATTGCCCAACTCCACCACTCTCCCTTCTTCTTCTTCTTCTTCTTCTCTCTCAGACAGTCTAACAACCCCCCTTTCTCTAGCCCAAATCCATCTTTCCAGATATCCAATGCCCTACCACTCGCCCTCTCCTATCCCCTCATCCCCCCATCACCTTTCCCCTTCTCCTTCTTCTCTTCCCCCTTTCTCCAACCTAACTCATTTCCATTACATCTACAACCCAGCTCTCCAAGTCGCGCTTGCTTCCGATACCGCAAACAGCGACGAGAAACGCTTGCCATCTAGGTTCTCAGCCGGATGGTTTATGGGTCTTCAAATTTGAGAAGCATAATATTTGAAGATTCCTGAGGTTGTGTAGACTATTTAAATGAGAACATGATACTGTACAATTCTCTTTCTTGATGGATATCGATGTAAACTCAAAGCTCCAGCTAAGCTTTCTTTCTTTCTTCTTTCTGCCTACACGCACCACTCAACTTTACAATTCCGAATTCGTTTCATTTCTTTCCAAGTATTCCACATCGTATTCCAAGCTGTCTACTCCATATCGCCTCTCCCATCTCTTTTCCACCCCTGCCGCCCAAAATATTGCCATAGTAGAACCAGATTCACCCCCTTCTCCCAGAAATAGAAGAAAAATAGGCTCGATCGTCTCAACATCTCCCAAACCCTCCGGAACACCCCATCACCTCTCACCCTTTCCCAACCAAATTCCACATTACCAAACCCACCACATCTGGAAAAACAAAAGCTGGAATATCATCTCATTACGCAGCTTTTATTTAATATTTATAAATCTGATCCCCCCCTTCAGGCTTCAGCAACTTGCCATAAGTAAGGTAGTTTTCCATCCCCCCTCTCTTATCACTTCCACCCTTCTTCCCCTTCCCACCCCATTCTTCCCCTTCCCACCCACATCCCTCTCAAACCCAACATCTCTTTCCCATCATCCCCCAATCACAACCCACCACTCCCTCTCAACCCACATCAAGACCGCACGGCTCGGTGGCCAATTGTAAGAGTAACAGGACATGGAATAGTCACAGGGACCGTAAAGGAGTGAAGGGCTTGTTTGGACTGTGAAGCGCTTTGCACGATGAAAAGGTCCAGAGACAAGACAGGTGTTGAGGGTATGACTCAGGAAAGAGTGGTGGGAATGGGAAGTGGGCAAGGGAGGGAGCAGATACATTTGACTGAGCAAAATAAATGGACAGTATCGAAGCGCTACGAAAGATTCCAGATTTGAAGTTGCAGCCGTACTAAGAATAAACACAACAGCAGTAAGTCACTATGCCAAGTCATTAAGAGCAGTCGGATCAAGACGAAAGAATCATGTTCTAGCCGTCACTTTCGTACAGCAAATTGCCGTTGCTGATTAATGTACAAATCAAAGCCGTGCTCTTCCCTGAGCAAACCCCGTTGAATAATATCCGAGTCCCCATCCCTTATGCCATAAGAAATTCGCAAAACCGCCAAAGTACTAGCCACCATTGTTCTCAAGCATGATACCATATCCACCAAGGCGATTTAGGTGTCCATACCATAGCAACAAGTGTGGTCAAATACCCCAGAGAACTGCACCTAAGAACGCTCGCCACGGAGACGACGGGCAAGTTGGATGTCCTTGGATTCTGTGATAACATGTTAGCAGAAGCCCGAGTAAACAAAAGACGCGCAAAGAACAACTTACGAATGGTGACACGCTTGGCGTGGATGGCGCAGAGGTTGGTGTCTTCGAAGAGCGAGACAAGGTAGGCCTCCACAGACTCCTGGAGAGCACCAATAGCGGAGGACTGGAAGCGGAGGTCGGATTTGAAATCTTGAGCGATTTCGCGGACTAGACGCTGGAAGGGGAGTTTGCGGATAAGGAGCTCAGTCGATTTCTGGTAGCGACGGATCTCACGGAGAGCGACGGTTCCTGTTGAGACGCGTTGTTAGTATGTTGTTTGTGTGGCAATGGGGTGAGTCTAGGACATACCGGGCTTATAACGATGGGGCTTCTTGACACCACCGGTAGAGGGAGCGGCTTTACGCGCGGCCTTTGAGGCGAGCTGCTTACGAGGAGCTTTGCCTCCCGTAGATTTACCTGGAGTGATGTTAGCAGTGTTACTTTGCTAGAGTGAAGTGGTGGTGGTTGAGGTGAGGTTGGATGTAAGGTTCGGGCGGCAGTAGGGCGCGAGATTGCGACGATGATGGCAATGGTGATGACTTACGGGCTGTCTGTTTGGTACGAGCCATTGTTGATGGCTTGTATGGATCTTTGGATGAATTTAAGGGTTTGTATTTGATGAAATGGAGTTGCAGTTGATGGAAATGTTGGATGGTTGGTGGAAGTAGATGCAGATGAGAAGTGGAAGAGGAAGCGAGGTGGGAATAAGTAGTTTATCGAAGAAAGCGTTGATTCCAGGCAGGCGCGAGCAAAAGGACGCTAGCGATAATTCACGGTTTCGATGTGTTGGAAAGCAGACACTGTTTCGCGACTTTTTGTTAGGCGAAAAATAGGTGGGAGAACATCAGAACAATAAAACTTGTGGGCCAATCAGAAGCGAGATTAATCTTAGGCGAGACCTGGATATTTGTGTGCACCAGATGAGCAAAGAGTTGGATAAATCAGATGATACTTTTATGAGCCGTTACACATTCACATTTGATGCGGCTATGAGGGTAGAGTCACAATTGATTCATCTCCGTGAATTTCATATGCGCAGTTACCTTGTTGCAAATTGTTCGGAATCTCTGAGAGCTGCATGCCGTTATTCTGAGGTTCCTCTTTCCTGCGTTCGCGGGAAAAACACCTAATTTCATCTGTTGTGGTCCATTTCAGGTCTAGTCTAAGCGACGTGTGATACGCTTGCCAGCAGGCTCTACTTCAAATACCTTCCATCGCCATACCATATACACTATTCCAACCACATCCATCTCATCGAACCAACCATCGACGAAGTCTTCAACCACCTTTCTATCTTATCCCTCCACAGCTTTCTAAAGCTTACCACATTACCCTACTACTCTAAACATGACTGGACGTAAGTTACTACTGCCCCACCTCATCAAGTGCTTCAAGCCTTGATGATACCCTTCTTCACTTTCAAGTATACTAACGCGTCTTCTCTGCAGGTGGAAAAGGTGGCAAAGGCCTCGGCAAGGGTGGCGCGAAGCGTCACCGAAAGATCCTTCGGGACAACATCCAAGGCATAACTAAGCCTGCCATCCGTCGTCTTGCGCGTCGTGGTGGTGTCAAACGTATCTCAGCCAGTATGTTTCACTGCGCCTGGCTTTATCCCGACTATTCTAATGCGTTCTGCCAGTGATTTACGAAGAGACCCGTGGTGTCCTAAAGACCTTCCTTGAAGGTGTCATCCGTGACGCTGTCACATACACTGAGCATGCGAAGCGTAAGACCGTTACCTCGCTCGATGTCGTCTATGCTCTCAAGAGACAAGGACGTGAGTACCCTAAATTCTCACCCTACTGTTTTTTCTTGCTAATAATATTCAAGGTACCCTTTACGGTTTCGGTGGTTAAGCTTGGCATCACATACTCTTACGACTTCTTTGCTTGCCACCATTTCTACAGATTACTTGGAAGCATTGGTGGATTGCTTGCTGCTTGACGGATGACTCGATGGGATATCGACATGGGTAGTTAACGGTGTTATTATTGCTTTGTATCATAGGGTACCGGGGAGTCATTGGCTTGCATGGAATGATACCAAATAATTCCAGCTTTGATCCAAATATCTCTTATTGTGCTCGTGATGCTTGTGACTCATTGACTGGTGCAACTTGTTTTGTCTGCTTCCGAGATTCTTACGCGCGTACTTTACATGCATTTTTCTTCGGTATTGTCCGATCCCTTCGTCCGTAGAGTCCCTATCCTTTTCCTTCCATACCCGTCAACGACGAAGCTTTCGAACCATCCGAGAACACCATGGTGGCGACGGGCATACCCGGGCAGGTACGCGTTACTAACGTTTGCCCATCCGAGCCATCATGCTGGACGTTGCAGGCATCGGTCAACCAACCTATCGCCAGACTTGCCCGTAAAAGCGGACTTTACCGATCCTCGGCGAGCGCTTCCAGGGATATGCAGCGAATATGCTATCGATAGAAACAACAATCAGGCTTCCGGCGAGACGTGTCTGGTATTGTGGAAGCTACTCTCGGTGTATGGGGCTATGCAGGGAAGGTTGCCTTTAGCATGTGAAAGCCATCTGCACGACAGGTGGGTTTGGGAGATGAAAGACAGACAAAGAAGAAGGTAGAGCCTTTTCTGCTATGGGAAATGGCTGAGATATTGAGGCGTAGATACCTTATGTTAGGATGGTGTTTTAATATCTCTCTACGGAAATGCGGGTTGTACCACGTGGCTTCTCCGAATGTAAATCAATGAGATGTTCTTCTCCATGTTTATTGAACCTGTACAGTAGTGATAGAACTCTGTAGGAAGGCAACTTGGATGAGCAGCGGACTTGGTTCTAAATGGAATTCTAGTGGTGAGCTAAAAATAGAAAGTAATCCAAATATCTAAATACTGCTCAAGAGTCTTCGTCATCGCAGGAGAAAGTGCGAAGTTTGTAGTGAAATGAGATGAGAGTTAGAACCTGAAGGGTGCGCACTCGGATACAGGACACGGTAACCATTATAATGTTCTTGTGGTGGTGAGAAGTGGGTTTTGAGTATTATTCGATTTTCCTAAACGAAAAGCCAATTCCACTATCCTAATCAGACTCGACAGTAACAACACCAGAAAACCGAGTGGAATAAACTCTTTACAGTATCTCATAAACTAAGGAAATCATATGTGTAAATGGAAGGTCGGTTAAGTCAAGGTAAGAAGCTGAGAAGTGCTCCAAGTTGGTAATGTGCTTAGAGGTTGGCTACAATCCTAACCCTAGAATGGCGATTTTAAAATGCCTTTTCGTCAAAGCTCGGATATAGTTGTAATCACGGTCCTCACACTAGTATCTCTTTATAATTATGGGCTGACCACGTGAATAATCTATGTTCTGAATGCTGTAGGGATACTGGTACTCCTAGTCCAACATAAGCTCTGCATAGCTGTTCCGTAACCTCCCACAAAACAGAAGTCCTATGGCTATAAGCCACGTATACCGGTGCACTCTAAACTCAGGAATTCTTTCTTCTTCGAGTCGGATAATATCGGAGCAGGGACAACTTAGGAAGAAAAGCCTGATCACCAAAAAAAACAACGGTAGCAACTTGATGGTATGAAAGGAGCAATCACTTAATGCCTTGTCTACCTTGCGAGTCAACCTTACGACAAATTGACAATTGTTTACTCAGCGGCTTCAATGGACGAATCTGACAGACCGTATTTGCAAACAAGCTCTGTCGAGCGGTGAAATCATGCACCCTCGGCATTTGACTCGCTCTTCGATTCATCAAGGATTGATATCAGCTGCGGCAAGAAACGTTGTAGAGCTGGTCCCCGAGTTACATCGATTTTTCCGCTTTCAGGACATAGCCTTCAGCTTTCTTACTCGCATCTTGCAGCACCACTCAGCCAGTCGAGAAAGGGATATGCTTCTGATGAGAGAAAAACGCTGCATCAGGTAATACGGCGCAAGATAACATATACTAACTAGGGAAAGGCACGCGATGTAATGCACCGTATGAGGTCTCAATAAGCATACGAGAAGTTAATCTATCATGTGGTAGCTGAAATAAAGCTTACGTGGAGTGCAGATTATAGCTGAGCAGTCTCGATTGCTCCGTGGATGCTCAGCCAGTGTCCAATCATGCATGCAAAGATTGAGGCTGACCATGGGTCGTTGAAGATGCAAGACACAAACCACATGGCGCTTTGGGGCAGGATTATCATTTTACGGAATACACGAGTACGAGGTCTGATCACTTCCGTTGGGGTAATTGATAGGTAATCAAGGCACAAGGGTGACAGTGACATTCCAGCCACGCGTACAGTTGTGCATGAGGCAGTGTCTCTATTGAGTTCTACTACCCTTACATGCCTTACATGCTGCTGCTGCTGCTGGGCTGTGTAGTCGGATCCGACTGTTCTGTTCTGTTGCATTGCACACCGTCGCAGAAAGATCTCGAAGCGATCTGCGAAAACTCCCAGAAGTCGGAAGCTGGCGGCTCCGACCGCGATCCGCATGGACTGCCCGTATAAGGGAAAGGGTCCCCGTGCACCGCCCCTGTGCCACATGATCTGCCGTCGTCGGGTCATGCAGCTAAGAGCAAAGTTCTGACAGATCTCCCCGGCAATTCGTGAGAATCTGGGGAAAAGGGCTTTCAGCTCGGCCTTTCCGAGTCCGCCAGTACCTTGCAGCTGGGTCGCGAGGCATCTGGAACGTGGCAGACCGCGTTGCAGACGACACAGCGCTGTTGCATGCTCACCACCAGTGTTTTCCAGCTGTGTCCAAGACTGCGCTACTGCCATCGGCCACACCGGTATGATGGTAACGAAGGAGCATGAAGCGGTCACGTCCGGCGTCCCTCGGGCTCGGGACTTCTAGGGCTTTTCAAGGCCTCGTGACTGAACGGACAATTGGTCCTACAAGACTTACCCCTTACACACACACAGTCACTCACTTATGTGTTCCGTGACTCAGATATCCAGTTAGTTAGATAACAAGAAGCAACGACTGCGAGAGCAGGCTCCTACAGTTGTCGCATTTGGCATCAGATGACTTGTCATCACGTGGCACATGGAGACGGTATGTACCGAGGCAGGTAGGTAGTCGTAGTCGATCAAAGACACATGTGCATGTGACGCTGAGTGTGTTGTCGAGTGCGAGCAGTCGACCAGTCGACAACTCAACAATTGCCTACGTGTCGGCGACTGCCGGTCCTTGAAGCCGGATAACGCACTGCACACAAAGCCCCAGCAGCCACATTGATCAACAACACAACACGAGTTGCTGTGGCTCAGCAGCCCATTTAATGTTCTGGTGTTTTGAAAACTTGAGATTCGGTGGGGATTGCTAAAAATGGCTTAAGGTTTAGAGTACATATCACCTATTGCGCTGACGAATGGGTACAGTGTGCGGATGGACGCTACTTTAGAGTATAGGGTTCCATTTGTGATGCACCTAATACCTACCTAGGGTGCTAGGTAGGTACGTACTTGGTAGTACACCTAACGCACCTTGCGCAGGGAAGGTAAAGTCAACCTAAGAATCCACTCCGATTTGCGCTTTGCGCTTTAGACCTGCGCGGAGCAGAGGCAGCGACGTCACTGTGCATTATGTCTTTTTCCTATCAAAGAATTTTCGCACGTAGGCCAATATCAAGAGTCCCGAATGCATTTTCTTTCATGAGCCATAACCGCTTTCAATTGATTCAATATCCCCGATCGTCCTCAACGTACTCGGCACTACTGCTCGTCTCCTCTTCATCCGGATTCCAATTGATTCGATTAGTACCGATGAGTAATTGCTAAGCTTACAGTCATACGTATTTATTGTTGATTTTTCTGCGTATATTATCATCTTGCTTGCCACACACGACACACACACAATCTCCCTTACGAATCGGTAAAACACGATATTATTGCCGACTCGTTCCTTGTTTTTCCGACTGCCGAGCTCTACCATGTTAGCAGACGACTATTATTATTATTACAACAGCAGACAAGTCAATGATCTCACCAAATCCTCAATTCAACTTCAACCATCATCCAACTTCAACTACACCCACCTCCTCGCACCAGACTTCTCCTCGTTGGATCTATCAACACCGAATCTAACATATACGCATCCACCCGGCGACGTTTCTTCTGATTTCAGCCATCCTGCGTCAGACCTACGATACATGACTAAGAGTCCATCGCCAAACCCATTCGGTCGGTTCCAACAGTCCATCTTGGAAGGCATCGCAACATCTGAGAGTACTCCATCGCCGATGCTCGAAGAGAGCGCACTTCCTCGGACTACGTGGAATCAATTCGATAATTCCAGCCCGAACCACCTGAGTCCGCAGACGGCACAGCGACCCTCAAACAGCCTACACTACCGATCGCATAAGAGAGTCTCTTCGGGGTCATCAACCGCATCTGCTGGACCCGACTCTCCTTATACCTCGACTTCTGCATACCCGCAAATCGTCGATTTGGATTCGACACACTTTTCGTCTCCTCCGCTCGAGTCTTACGACGGCGAATACCCGGTACTTACTCTATCCTCCAAACCGCTGTTCTCGCCTTCAAGTTCTGGTCTCCACGAGTCATTCCTCGCACCAGCTTTTGACAACTACAATCCGGCAAGCTATAATGAGGAGTCTTTGATGGCCGTACAAACAGCAATGAGAGAGGCCTTGATGGAGGAAAGAGTAACAGATATCAGCAATCATGGGCTTCCTAGCCCAAGGAGGTCGTATGGGGAGAGCTACGATAGAGATTCAAGGGGTTCTGTGGATGGTCGTAGCACCGTTCCCAAGCTAGACCGTACGATGTCGGACATCTACCAGGACGAGCTATACAACCCAAGTTTGGCTGCCTCTGCGTTGACGTCCCAGACACGCCCATCACAAAACCAGGCGAATCTCCCGCCACGGTACATCAGGGAACGATTACAAGAGGTGAACGAGAAACATTTGTCGGCGAGGTCTTCTCCATCAGCAATCGACATCAACCGCGAGCGTTCGCCATTCCAGCCGACCTCGGGCTATGCATCCGAGGGATTTACAAATCCACATTCGCCGGTTCCTCGCTTAAACTCGGCCGCGCACATGAGGGAACAGCAAAAAGCAGAGGCCGATGCGCGTGCACAATTGGATCACCAACCAGGCAGGAACAATGATTTAGGGAGACCCCAAACCATATCGCCAAAGGAGGCTCAACTGGATTACGTTGCGACTGAAGAGGACGCCAAGACGCCCCTCTTTCCTCGAGAAAATATGCACAAGCGCGGCAATCGGTTCTCGACCAATAACTCCAATAATCAACAATTGGCTCAGAACGATGGGGATAACAACACCGAACGAAGCTTCGACAGTTTTGCATCGAACAGACGGCAGAGCTCGGAGAACTTCTCCGCAGGTACTGCCACTCCTTCCTCATCGAACTTCACATTCATGCCTCCATCAATTCCAGGAAACGTTCAAGTGCCCCAAATGCCCCAGCAATATCCATTTATCTCGCAATTGCGGCGCCAAAGCAGTGGCTTGCGGGGCACATCCGACCAAATCCCCGAATTTCCAGCTCATCTGACCTCAATGGAATCCAGCAAAAGCGACAGTGGCCCTGAGCAGAACAGCAATTCGCGTCAATACATGTCAGACGCAGACTCGACAAACATGCGTTCCCCATCTTCACCCGGCTTACGTCGTCCCTCCAACACGACCGCGGATTCAGGCTCCTACACGTGCACAGGTCCCGGCTGCGCGCTTCGCTTCGACACGGCAGCCAAACTCCAAAAACACCGCCGCGAAGCCCACCGGCAATCCACGCCCCAACGCGCAGCCGGTCCTTCCACGCCCACCATCTCCTCTACAACCACCGCCAGCAATACCGCTGATAACATTTCCAACGCCAACCGCAACAACCAAGCCGGCCCTCACAAATGTGAGCGCATCAACCCCTCAACGGGCAAGCCGTGCAATACGGTGTTCTCGCGGAGTTATGATCTCACAAGACACGAGGACACGATACACAATGCAAGGAAGCAGAAAGTGAGGTGTCACTTGTGCACGGAGGAGAAGACGTTTTCGAGAAACGATGCGCTGACCAGGCATATGAGGGTCGTGCACCCGGATGTGGATTTTCCCGGGAAGACGAAGAGGAGGGCGCCTTGATGGATATACACGTGAGATGTGGTCTAAGCACTAAGAGGTGCGCCCGGGAAGGACACCAGAAGAAAACAATCAGCGGCCCAGGGGGTCTTATGGGATGGCTATGGCCGTCTAATGTCAAGGATGAGAGGGAAAACGCACCGCAACTGCGTGCACGTAAGCGATGAATTATGCATAGGATGGAGTGAGAGGAGTACAAACGTGCAACACCGAAAAGAAAGAGACCGAAAGTGCTTTTTAGCGAATCATATGTTTACGACGCGTTTTGATTTTCTCGCAAGTCGCGTTTAGATGTAATTGTCACGATACCATGATGGATGCTTTTTGTTGGTTGGGCTTATCAGCCTTTTTTATTTCCGATCTTCCTTCAATTATTAAAGAGAAAAGCAATGGGAGTGTACGATAAACTGTCTGCGCGATTTCCGCCCACCTTACCCATGAAAGGCTTTCTGGGGCCAGTGAGGAAAATGTTACATGCGAGGGGAGGATGAGGGTTGTCAGATAGGACAGCATAAGTAGATAGATAGGGTGTGGAAGGGGGCGTAGATATATATTAAATCAGAGGGAGATATTTTAAAAAGAAAAAAAAACTTTGAACCATCGCAGCTTTTCTTTCGTGATTGCGTTTAGAACTTGTCTACAGCATCAATCCCATCATCCTTCACCTGCTAATCGACCACCCCCCCTCACGCAATTAAGAACCTCTTAGTTCCCGCGATACATATGTAGCTAGGATTCGGTTAAAAGGTGTCGTTGTTGTCGTCGTTGTCGTCGTCGTCGTCGTCGTTATAGGCTACAGCATACTCGTACTCGTATACAAGAAAGAAAAACTTACTCTACGCAACAGAGAGAGAGAGATGCATGAAAGCCGGATTGAGAGAGGGGCCCCTATATAGAAGCTTTTTTTTTTGGTGGGGTGTGGGTGTGGGTGTGGGTGTGAGTGTAGGTGG
>JAABUR0100004950.1_pt1 | contig 17319 bp, 12 predicted proteins | sample 5560091 | NCBI WGS metagenome assembly JAABUR01 (sample SAMN10711879, study PRJNA513375) | rock metagenome | isolation source: Antarctica rocks | place: Antarctica: Victoria Land, University Valley sud | reverse complement strand
TACCTTCTAGGTTTTTTAACCTAAGAGCAATTAAGAGGTTTAATTTGGATATCTGAAAGTGAAAATAAAAACTGATTATAAAAAAGCTTTCCTAATCCATTTACTTTCTTTTCATAATAATCAACAGCTTCTTCTATATCAAATATAACAATTGGCTTTATTACTAACTTAAAAACCATATTTCTTTAAAAAATGGTTTTCAAATTGTTCCCGGCTTACGCCTTCAGTTAGATTAACATCATGCATCTTCAACCGTTCTTCAGCAAAGGCAATATCTTCATCGGTTACTGGCAATAATTCATTCTCCACACTTCCCCATAACTCTTCCGCAAGAGCAATTTTCTCTTCCGGGGATAAAGCCAATAATTCTTCTTTATTGTAAGGCATAGTGTTTTTATAAAGTTACAATATTTGTTCCTTTGCAAGTTGAATAGAATATAACTCGAACATCTTGACCAGCAAGTTCGAACGATATTCAAAAAAAGACGATTTTCTTTGTGCACCTTTCCGTCTTCGTGCCTTCGTGGCTGAAAAAAGTTCCACAAAGAATCTACAAGATGAACGGAGGGTCGCAACAATGTTAAATCTGTAATCCAAATGCCGGTATCAGAAAACAAAACCCTACTTCGTCAATACAAACGCCCGGCTCCTGTACATCTCTCGAATTACCACCAACAAATACATTAAAGTCCCCCGGCTCGTATATCTACTTAAGATCGCTGTTGTAAAACTTCAAATCTTCAACAGACAAAGTAAAGGTTACGTCTTTTGCCCTCGCCGGCTTTTAAAAATACTTTTTGAAAGGCTCTAATACTTTCTTGAAAATATTTAAGTTCGGTATCGTTAAACTTTATAAGCCTCGAAGTCCTAAATGAAATGTACTTGTAACCATAAAAACAATCTATGAGGCTTAAGCCTTTCAGACTTTTTGTATATTTGACGAACATGAGATAACACAAAAAAAGACATTCCAGAATTAAATATCGAAATATATGGAACACATAGTGATAAAAGTAAAATCTGATGATACATCTTCAGCCATAAAAAATTTTGTAAGCCAGTTTTCTGACGCTTCTATTGAAAATGTGCCGCAAAATGAAGATAACTATTTTATGGAAACTTATGGAATCAATAAACAGGAATTTGAAAACCGGCTTAATACAGGTATAGCACAATCAGTATTAGGCATTACCAAACCATGGAGTGAAGTCAAAGAAGAATTGCTTGGCAAAATAAAAAAGAAATGAGGAAGATTGAGCTTTCAGCACAAGCCCAAAAACGACTTCACGAAATAATGGGCTATTATCTGTTGAATGAAAGCATTGAAAGGACGTTAAAAGTGTTAGATTCTTTTGATGAAAGTTTCCTTGCAATAGCGGATAACCCTCCGGCATATAAAAAGTATCATTCTGCTGAGTTCATCAATCTTGATATAACGGTTTACCTCCATTTTAAAACATACCATATTTATTTCGTTCTTTATCCCGAAAGCATAAAAACTGCTGAAATTTTTCATTTAAAACAACATACAGATAAGAGGATATTAGACGTATGAATATAATTTGCTTTACAGAAGCTGCTTAATGAAATTTTCTTTTTCCTTTTGATTAAGAAGCCGTGTTTTTCGATCCATTTGCATTTTTCTGTATAAAGCTTGTTATTCCTGCGCCTCTGTATGAAAGTCAATTATCAAGACTGGCTAAAAAAGCTTCAATTACTTTTTTTTACTTTTTGTCTTTATAATGTATTCAGCCATAAAAACTTCTTTTGGTAAACTTACAAAATAAGGTGTAAAAATGTTATTAAGTGCCAGGAGAGATTAAACACTCAATTTCGATTTACAATTTTATAAATGTTTTCCTTAATAGCAGCGTAACAATACCTGAAAATTCCTCCAGTTATTTTGAATAGATATTATAAACGCATTACCTTTTCTTTGTGAACCTTCGTGTCTTTGTGCCTTCGTGGCAAAAAAAGCTCCACAAAGAATCAAAAGATGAACGAAATGCGACGCAACAATGCTCCACCCGTGATTCAAATGCCGGTACCAAAAACAAAGTCCTACTTACTCAACACAAACCCCGCTTCCTGCACATCTCTCGAATTACCTCCGACCATCACTTTAAAATCTCCTGGCTCGTATATCCACTTCAGATCGCTGTTGTAAAACTTCAGATCTTCGACAGACAAAGTAAAGGTGACGTCTTTTGCCTGGCCGGTTTTTAAAAATACTTTTTGAAAGGCTTTCAGCTTTTTTACAGGCTGTACAACAGAAGCATATATATCACGGATATATAATTGCACTGTCTCTTCGCCATCATATTTTCCGGTATTGGCAAGATGCACTTTTACCTGCAACTTGTCTGTTGATCTCATCGTTTTTTTATCTAATTGCAAATTGCTGTAGGCAAACTGCGTATAGCTGAGACCATAACCAAACGGGAACAATGGATCGTTGGAAACATCGAGATAGTTTGAACGAAACTTTTGTGCAGTCTGACCTTCAGCCTGTGGACGACCGGTGTTTTTATAATTGTAATAAATGGGTATCTGACCAACATTTTGAGGGAAACTCATCGTCAACTTTCCGGAAGGATTGTAATTGCCAAACAAAACATCTGCAATGGCATTTCCTGCTTCATGCCCCTGAAACCATACCTGCAATATCGAGGTGGCTATTTGATTTTCCATATTTAATACCAGTGGCCTTCCGCTCATAAGCACGACAACCAAAGGCTTTCCTGTTTGTGCAAGCACTCGCAACAGGTTTCTTTGACTTTCCGGTAAACTGATATCAGAACGGCTTGCTGCTTCACCGGTCATTTCAGAAGCTTCACCTACAACTGCCACCACTACATCGGCCCTGTTTGCAGTCTCCGTTGCCTGTCTTAAAAGCTGCTCCGGTGAGAGTGAATCTATGGTTGCTCTTTCGCCAAATACATTTACCTTTTTCACCATCGCAGTGTCGTCTGTAACGTTTGCTCCCTTAGCATATAAGACCTTTACAGCATTTCCTGCAAAATTTTTAATACCATCAAGAACAGGAACAGAAAGGGAGGCATCACCACTTACAGCCCATGTGCCGAGCATATTGCTTTTATCATTTGCCAATGGCCCAATCAAAGCGACGGTGCCTGATTTTTTTAAAGGCAATGTTTGATTATTGTTTTTTAATAGTACACATGAATGTTCGCCAAATTCTCTTGCTGCCTGTCTTTTATCTGCACTCAGCACTTCGTTCTTTGCTCTTGTCGCATCGCAATAACGGTAAGGGTCATCAAATAATCCCAGCTTGTACTTTGCTTCTAATATCCGGCGGCAGGCGCCATCAATTTGCTTTTGAATGGTTTTACCTTCTTTCAGGGATTTTTTTAATGTAGAGTAGAAGCCTTCTCCTACCATATCCATATCTGTACCTGCATTAAGTGCAAGCGCCGAGACGGTTTGCAAATCTCCCACGCCATGCTCTATCATCTCATTATTACCGGTATAATCAGTAACGACAAATCCTTTGAAGCCCCATTGTTTTCTGAGTAAGTCTGTTAACAACCATCTGTTTGCCGTGGCAGGAACGCCGTCAATTTCATTAAAAGAAGCCATGACACTTCCAACTCCGGCATCAACAGCAGCTTTATAAGGTGGCAGATAATATTCATACATTTTAATGCGGCTCATATCAACCGTGTTATAATCTCTTCCCGCTTCGGCGGCGCCGTATAAGGCAAAGTGTTTAACGCAGGCCATCAAAGTATTTTTTTCAGAGAAGCCATTGCCCTGGTATCCTTTCACCATTGCCTTCGATATTTGTGAACCGAGATAAGTATCTTCACCTGAGCCTTCCGCTACCCGGCCCCAACGGGGATCGCGGGCAATATCTACCATAGGTGAAAAAGCCCAACACAAACCATCGGCTGTGGCTTCTGATGCTGCAAGGCGGGCACCGCGTTCTATCATTAGCATATCCCAACTGCAGGATAAACCGAGAGGTATAGGAAATGTTGTTTTATAGCCATGAATAATATCTGAACCAAAAATCATCGGAATTTTTAAACGGCTGTTGTTTACTGCAAGTTCCTGTGCCTGTCTTATTTTTTCTACACCTATTACACCAAACAATCCGCCTACACTGCCGGCTTTTATTTTTGACTCAACATCTGAACTTACCACTGCACCTGTTGCTACACCGCCTCCGGGGTTTAATAAATTGAGCTGTCCAATTTTTTCACCTAATGTCATTTTAGACATGAGACTGTTGATGAATTGATTCATTTTGCTGTTACCGGCAGTTGTTTTTTTAACCTGGGCTTTAGTTACAAGTGCAACTATGGTTAGTGTCAACCAAATTAGAGTTCTTAGAATTTTCATATGTGATAGCTTGTTTTTTTATCTCTTTCATTTACTTTATCATGTTTCCTTAATCCATTAGTCCTCTTAAATTACAAGGAACACAATGGACACGCAAAGAAAACACAAAGAAAAATCCTCGGGGCAACTTTGCAATATCTTACCCTCCTGGCGGTTATATAAAATCTCTTTTCCATAAACCTGAGCAATTTAAGCCCAAATTCTATTTTTAGGATTAGCAAACGCTCGCTATTCATTTCTATGTTTTTATATTGCCCGAATCCTTTAGGTCTGGATAAATATAAAAACAACTGGAGGCTTTAGCCAAAATATTTGACAAGTTGTGTTTGTTTTGGCTAAAGCCGAAAACCAAAAATTATCATCACCCCCGTGCTAAAGCAACGGGGCAGGATATTCGAACTAAACTTAATCCAATCTATTGTTTTATCAGGTGTGGTTGTATTGCCTTTTTCCAGATCGCATATCCTTTTGCATTCATGTGCAGACTGTCTTCAAGAAAAATCTCCGGCTTTGGTTTTCCGCCTGGTAAAAGCATAGGTTTGTATACATCAATAAAAGAAGTGTTTTTTTGTTTTTTTAAGAAAGATTTTATCAACAGATTTGCCTGCTTCATTTTTGACATCAATTGTTTACGGCTTGGGCTTGGTTTTATAGAAACATACGCAATATTAGTTTTAGGCAAATTTAACCTGATAATACTAAAAAGGCTTTTAAAACGATTGGTTACTATCCGAGGAGTGACAGTATCAGATGAAGCAAGATCATTATCTCCGCAATATATTACCACTTGTTTAGGTTGATACGGTGTAATAATCTCATTTGCATTACGAATAACATCAGGCAATGTTGATCCGCCAAAGCCTCTGTTGATGATTTTGTATTTTGGAAAATAGGATTGCACGTCCTGCCATTTTGTAAAGGAAGAACTTCCGACAAACAAAATTGCATTTTGGGGTGGAAAAGAAATGCTATCCTGCTTTTTAAATTTTTGTATGTCTTTAAGAAAAGCTGTGTCCTGCGCTTTAACAGATAGAAAAGTAAAAAGTAAGAGAGCAAGAGATAAAATATAATTGTAAATTTTTTTCATTTTTATTAGTATTATTGTTTACACCTGATTTTGCTTGCCGCCTTCTTTATTTCCGGATCGCTCATAAACAGTTTCAATAGTAAACCTGTTCTAGAATTTTCTATCATTACTGCCATTGGTGCCTGGTTTAATCCCATATATATTTCTGAGCACTAATTGTCTGGCAAATTAAAGGCATCTCTGAAACCGTATCATTGTCAACAGTAACAAACCTTCGCATTTGTGCAACCAATCTTTTTAAATTGTCGCCCTTCTATTATACAATCGGCCATTTGAAAGTTGACTGCAATTTTATCTTTTTACCAGTGTCACTTGATTCTCTTGCAGCTTCTATGATCTCCAATACATGTAAAGCATGTTCAGCCTGGATCAACGGTTCTTCACCCGTTACCAATGATTCTGATATCACCGTCGCGCCCTGTTGCCATACATAATTTCCGGGATCAGGCACAAAACGTTGTGGCTTTTCGATGTAACTTGTAGCGAGATCAACACCAAACGGAGCCCAGTCATAACCTACCAATCCCATGTTGCCCTGCGATCCCCATATAGTAATGGTTGGTTTTTCCTGCCCTTTACCTTCATGTCCATAAGGATCGAAGTAATTGAAGCCGCATTGTACATGAGATATTACTCCATTGCCATGATCCATCAGTACCATAGCATTGTCTTCTGCTTCTACTTTTATTTTTCCTTTGTTGTCAACAGTTCGTTCCGACGTAACTATACTGGTCATTGCCATAACTGATAGCGCAGGACCTAACAAGCCGGTTAAAGTAGCCAGGTTATATACACCAAGGTCAGGTAAACTTCCTCCGCCTTTTTCATAAAAGAAAGCAGACCATGTTGGGCCGGTATGTCCATAATGTGCATGAGCACTCGATACTTTTCCCAGCTTTCCCTCTCGAAGTGTTTTTGACATAAATGCAAATTGCGGACTGTTTACAACAGCCGGAGCACCCCATATCCGCAACTTTTTTTCTTTGGCAAGATCAAGTAAGGACTTGCCCTCCTTGTAAGTATTTGCCATAGGTTTTTCACTCCATACATTTTTACCTGCCCGCAGCGCCTGTTTATTTAACCTTCCGTGTTCCTGCATATCGGTAAGTGTAATCATCAGATCAAAATCAGCGCCTGCAAGCAGTTTATCTATATGAGGGTAATGATTAGGGATATTGTATTTTGCAGCAGCATTTTTGGCTCTTTCATAAATAATGTCACAAGTGCTTACCAGGTCAACATAAGGTGATTTTGACAAATGAGGAAGATATTGAGTAGACACACTGCCGCAACCTATAATTGCCAGCTTTACTTTTTTATTGGGATGTTCGAGTGCAAAACTTTTAATTGATGACAACAATAAACCGGCACCCGCGATTGCAATATGTTTTAAAAAGTCTTGACGTGTAATATTTTCTTGCACTTTTTGTTGCTTTAGTTTTATTTTAATTAAAAATATGTAAACAAACTAATTTTTCGGCTGCTATTACATCTTTTAAATTATTCTATAAGATTAACTGCTTTGTTTGCAAAGCCTTCCCTCTTTTAAAGCTTAAGCCGCGTGGACTGTCGTTCCAGTTTCTTCAAGTTAGAAAAAGCAATGCAAACTTTCGATCTATCCCTGTTATTTTTTTATGTAGTGGTGGAATGTTATTTAATAATCATCTGAACCTTTTTTAACTATTCAGCTCTCACAACCTTTGTTCTTGCTGAAACCCCGTTTTCATTAAAAGCTTCAATAGCGAAATAATAATGTTGATCTGTTGTCAGGCTTTTTAATAATAATGAATTTTTATCATACACTAACCATGAGCTATACAACTTATCAGGTGCAATTCCCCACAAAATATTATATCCCTGGCAGTTTGGTTGTGTGTTCCATGTTATCATCGCGTCCCGGTGGTCTGCCTTCCTGCTTACTGCAAAGTTTTTTACCATTAAGGGTGCTTTACCCTGACCAATTCCGAAAACCCGCAAATCAGAAATGGAAAGATTGGTCATAGGAACGTGAATATTTTTGTATCGTATATATCGTGCAATGGCAGGCGTACCTAATTCTACATAATCGTTTGGCACATCTTTAAAGCTGTTGCTTCTGTCAATCAAAGTTGTCCAGCGTTGACCATTTAAAGAACCTTCAATAATATAGTGATGGTAAAGGTTTGGAACACGACCGTACAAATCCGATTTATAATCATGGTAATTAACTTGTATAGCATATACTTTTCCCACTTGTTGCAAGTCAATCTCTAACCATTGTTTATCATCATTTTTCTGTGCTACCCAAAAAGTCTTTACGTTTTCATCTGTTATGTTTTCATGGGAAAATTTATCAAGGTAAGAAGATGCTTTAACAGGTTTTTTATACGAAAGCAACATCCATCCGGCAAATTGCCCCTCTTTTCCTGCAACAGCAGGCGCAAAATGAGGATAATCACCGAAAGAAGTGTTAGAATACATTAAACCATCCTTATCAAACCATGCAGGATACATGCATATACGTCGTTCCCAACCCACATTTATATTTACAGCAGCAGAGGCGAAATGCCAGTATTGCCGGGCAGGGCCAACAACCGTACTGCCATGGCCAGTACCATTAGAAAATCCACCAGGTTTGTAAAAAACCGGGTTGTTCGGTGCATAATGATAAGGCCCAAGAACTGAGTCGCTCATATAAACACCATCGGCATAAACATTAAACTCTGTACCCGGAGCTGCATATTGCATATAGTATTTTTTATTGTGTTTGGTAAGCCACGCACCTTCCATATAACCACCGAGAACTGTATCAGAATGATTTTCGCCAAAGCGCTCCCAGCCATGCTTTTTCATATCGAGTCCAAACAATTGATAAGTAGAGTCTGATGCACTGAAACGATGATTTTTATCAAGTATTTTTGCCCTGATTGGATATACATTTGAGGACCCCCAAAACATATAAGCTTTATCATCATCGTCTATAAATAAATCAGGATCCTGGAGATCATTTAAAATTGATGGCACAGCTTTCCAATCTCCTTTTTTAGGATTGTCTGTATACAGTACGCTCATTGATCCCGAAGGATCGCCGGCTACATATAAAACGGAGTCTTTGTAATTGTGTGCAGCAGGTGCATTAGAGCCCTGAAAGAACCACTTCTCGGGATTTATAAAGGTCCAGTTTAACAGATCAGTGGAATGCCAATATCCCAAAGATCTAGTAACAAACATATAGTACTCATTCTTAAATCTTACTACTGCCGGGTCGGCACCTGAGCGATATGAAATATTTTTATCAGCATTGTAGATCATATATGTGTAATCAAGATTGAGGGGATTACAATAGGTGCGCATCTGAGTTTCCTGGGCGAAAACGTTATAAATGCTAAATAAGCATATTAAACAAGAAATTAGTAATACTTTATTCATATTATTTATTATTGCTTCAGATATTAGTAAAAAAAGTTGTATTTCAACTCACTTTAAGGTCTCGTCATTGCGAGGTACGAAGCAATCCCATCGCACTCAAACAAGTCGCTAATCATCAAGAATTGCCCACCTCATCTTATACATGTATTGAAAGAATGCTTTGCATCTTATTTTATGATTAGGAAGCCTTTACCAATTTTTGATAAGTTCTCCCATGTCCTTCCATTCGGGATTAAAATTATTAATTAAAGTCTCTTTTGCTTTTCTGCTTCCGCCTTTGATTTGCTTTTCTCTTGCAATTACTTCTTCAATTCTAATAAAATTTTCACAATAAACAAGTTTATCACAATTGTATTTTGCAGTAAAGCTTGTTGAAAACTCTTTATTCTGATGTTGCCAGATTCTTTTCTTTAAGTCCGCTGTAACTCCGGTATAAAGAACGTGTGATGTTTATTTGTAAGTATGTAAATACATCCGCCGTATTTCATTTCCTTGATGTTTTTTTTATTTCTTTATCTGCAACTTAGCAAACCTAAGCAATCTCCTTAATTATTATTGTGACTTCTAAAGTGAAAGGGATTGGTTCGTGACTTGTAAATGATGATAGCTATTTGTCTTATTTTCTTATTTATACTTGAAAGGCCAAAGCAATATCTTCGACTATTATTCAGCCTTTTAATGTGTGAGAGGATTGCTTCGTGCCTCGCAATGACGAACACATACCTATTGTTGTTTGCTAACACCAGGCTGATTTCTTTCTTCTCCCTTTAGAGTCAACGCTTCAAATGCGGACTTTGAAATCCCAACTTCTTTAATCCTTGCTGTACTTCGGGTGCACTCATAAACAAATTCCATAACAATGCTGTCCGATAATTTTCCATCATCACTACAATTGGTCCTTGGTCAATAGCCAGATATCTTTTAGGAAACCAATTATCTGTCTCACTGAAGGCGTCGTAAAACCCATACATGCCATATACTCTATCACCCAAATCTTCATACCAATGCTTCATTGCATGCATGCTGTATTCAGGAGTATAAGGCATAGATGATAAGGCTGCTGTAGGAGAAATCACGCCAAGGTCTCTGTCCATTCCCGGAGCATGAGCTGCATAGCCGTTAACTGAATAACTTGCAGTAAGTCCCCAACTGTTGAAGCCATAGCCCTTAAACTTTTTTTGATTTTCTATACACCAGTCATGATTAATCAATGCCTGGTTTTTATTCTCGTTCCAGTAGTTAGCGTACTTGTCTTTCAAACCCCTTGGATCAAGACCGAGATAAGAATAATGTGCCCAAAACAAAGGGCCGCCATAAGCAGGATTATCATTATGTACCAGGTGTAACGTGTGCCCATACTTTGCAGCAGTACCATTTATCTTTCCGCTCTTTGCCCAACCTTCATGATATACTTCAGCAGGTGTGCCATGCGTTGGAGATGAAGCGCCAAGTACATACATAATTAAACATTCATTGTAACCGGTAACGGGAAAATTCATTTGCCAGTCGTAATCAGGTGACCAGTGCCAGTACAAAACATTCTTGCCATTACGATACCAGTTATAATCAACCTCTTTCCAAAGCTTATCTATTCTTTCAGCCAAAGCTTTTTCCTGTTCGTTTCCCTTAGTAAAATATTGCCTTACTGCCAGCAATCCCTGTATCATAAAAGAAGTTTCTACAAGGTCTCCGCCATCATCTTTTTTACCAAATGGTTTTACTTTGCCGGTTTCTCCGTTTATCCAGTGCGGCCATGCACCATGAAACCTGTCTGCCTTTTCTAAAAAATTTACTATCCGCTGTAATCTTTCAAGTCCCTGTTGCCTGGTTATAAAATTTCTTTCAATGCCAACCAATATAGCCATCACTCCAAAGCCTCCGCCCCCTGTAGTTACTATGTTTTTATCATTTTCAGGATATACATTATCTGCATGAAAACGTTCTCTTGCCATGCCACTGTTTGGTTCGGCTCCATCCCAGAAGTATTGGAAAGTGGCACGTTCGACATCTGTGTAGATTTTTTCGTATTCTGCGGGAATTGTGTTTTTATCAATGATATTACCGGCAGTATCAGCAGCGGTTGAAGTTTTCTTTTGATTTGTACAGGCAAATGTTATTGACAACATTAATATAAATAAAACAATGTTTATTTTATTTTTCATGATGGCTCATCGTTCGTTTTCATTCAATTACACTTGTAAACAATTCTCTCAAAGCTAAATATATAATTGAAAGTTCTATTCAAAATTCTTCCACAAACAAAGAGTTATTTATTTACAAACTGTAATTGACAAGGCTATAAATTTCTTTTAAAGGACTTAAAAACTATTACCATCGCTTCTGTTCTTCAGTTTTAAAATTTTAAAACAACAGTTCTAAAAAGCAGTTTCCTTTATTTTACTTCTTTATAATTGTATTGCTGAACCCATAAAACATAAGGCTGCTATTGTTTCCCGCCACTGTCAGCACTTCTCCATGTTTCGCTGTTTTTAGCCATTTTAAATCTCTAACCTGTTCTTTGATCTCTGCTAAAGTGCTTTGCGGTAAATAGTTGACGGTATTGTTTTTTATAGTATTAAAAAGAGCTAAAGGTTGTGCATCATACCGTCCTTCGTATGGAATAACATCAAAAAAACCTCCTCCGCTTATGTACATGTTTACATTAGCTGCGTTATTTACTTTTTGAAAAGAAAAGATTGGAGCAAGCTGAAGTTCCGCCGGCAAATCCTTCATCGAAAAGATACCTTTACCATCACCATAGCATACCGCAGAACCTAATCTTTCACAGAGTAAAGGTTTGATAGTATCTATCCAACCATAAAACACATCTTTCATCGGCACACCTGCATATTCTGAATATAATAAATAATGTTTTTTTAGCAGAGGCAAAGGACGTTCTACTTCATCTTTAGCTAAAAAAGGATACTCATCTCCATTTATAGTATACGAAAGCAATTGATCGGTCTGACCATTTTTATCATAATCGGAAACATACAATTTTGCAGGCCCGTTTTTACCACTCCAAAACTTATTATTCCATCCCCAGTTACCGGCTAATATATCTGGATGACCATCATTATTTACATCATCAACAAAAAGGCTTTGCCACAATCCGGTGGAATTAGGAATTGAAAACTTCTTAAATTTTCCTTTGTCATTAATAAAAATTGTTAGGGCCATCCACTCGCCTGCAATTATCAGATCTTTCCACCCATCGTTGTTTATATCAGCAAAATCTGCTGATGTGACCATTCCAATATTTGAAAGAGAAATGATATTTTCATTTGCAATTGAAAAGTTACCCTTGCCATTATTGATTAATAAGAAAGAGGTTTGAGGAACACCATAAGCTTTGGAATTTGCGAGATTGCCTGCAAAAATATCAGTGTCGCCATCGTTATCAATATCGGTAACTGAGACACAAGATTTGTTTTCAAAAATAGCAGGTAAAGAATTTATTGATTTCACAAAATGTCCATGCTTGTCATTAAGATATAATCTATCAAGCAAAGCCGTATCATTATTACTATATTCATTACCGCCACTTACTACATATAAATCAGGATGTCCGTCCCCGTTAGCATCAAAAAATGCAGCATCAACATCTTCGCAGGCTGCATCAGCATTGAAAATAGCAGTATCAGACAACACAAAACTTCCACTGCTTTGTTGTATCATCAAAGCTCCCGGCTGTCCTTTTGCACCACATGAATAAAAATCATCCAGCCCGTCTCCGTTTACATCTGCTACCGCAATTTTTGGCCCTCTTGTAGATTCTTCGTGAGGTATAAGATACTGAACATTGAAATCTGTAAAATTATTTTCTTTATGTTTCCAGTTTACTTTGATCTCCTCCAGTGCTGTAAGCAATTGAGGTGCAGGCTTAAAATAAGAAGCATAATCAAACGTGCCGGCGGCATCTTTTTGTTGAATAGTCAGTTGTTCATTAGCAGAGATATTCTTCCATACGTGGAATTTCTGATTGGGCCATATAATTAAAATGCTGTCTATAACATTAGAAGTATCTAACCCAAAATGCAGTCGTGTATCTGATGAAGATTCAAAGCCTCTCGTTAACATCAACTGCTGGTATTGAAATTTTCCTTTTTGAAATACATAAGCCTTACACCCTATACCTTTGGTATTTAAACCATCGCCCCTGAAAGAAATTGAAATATAGTTTTTCTTTGGAGCATTGTTTTTCAATATCAAGGCTTTTGCATCTATGCAATTGATCACTAGATCAAGATTACCGTCATTGTTTAAGTCCGCATAAGCAGCGCCATTAAAATATCCTTTGAGATTTGCTGTGCCCCATGCCTCACTCACATCTTTAAAACTTAACTTACCATCTCCTTTAAATAAATAAGGATGAGAACTGCCATCAGGCATTTTTTCCAAAGCTTCGTCATCTAATTTGTCTGAAGTGTTTAAGGCTTTATGAACAGCAAGATTTGAAACAAATCTCACATAATCCAAATCTACCGGACGTTTTACTATTCCACTTGAAACAAATAAATCTTTATTACCATCGTTATCAAAATCAGCGAAAAGCGGACACCAACTCCAATCTGTTGCAGAGACGCCACTTAGGAGACTTGTCTCACTGAAACTGCTTCCGTTTCCATTGTTACGTTGCAAACAGTTCTTTGAGTATTGGTATTGAAAACCATTTTTTATCAATTTAAATTTATAGATATCCGGATTTTCATCACTCCCGTAAGTTTTCAATACTTTTTCATCTGCAGGCAACATATCAGCAGTGAATACGTCCAATTGCCCGTCATTATTATAATCAGCAACATCATTACCCATGCTGAAGCGGCTGTAATGATTGAAATACTTTGCGCCACTTTCTGTAAAGGTGCCATTTCCATTATTTACATAATAGTAATCATTTTCATGAAAATCATTTCCCACATAAATATCATCCCATCCATCGTTGTTGATATCTGCAACTGCTAAACCTAAACCATACCCCAGGCTGCTTTGATATATACCAGCGGAAGCTGAAACATCAGTAAATTTTTTTTGAACACTATTCATATCATTACGGTATAACCTGTCCCCTGTATAAGGATCAAATTTTCTGCGATTGCTTGTATCCACAATATTCTGATTAGGCTTATGTGATTGGTTTAAAATATAACAATCAAGGTCGCCATCATGATCATAATCAAAGAAAGCTGACTGAGTAGTAAAGCCTGAAAAGTTTAATCCATATTGGACTGAGCTTTCTGTAAAAGTCACCTCACCCCGATCGGCTTTAGGGGCAGAGGGAGTAATACCATTATTAATAAATAACTGGTTATGACCCTGCAAACTATAAGCATTACTTACGGCAGAAACATAAATATCTAAAAACCCATCACCATTAACATCTGCCATAGTCACACCTGTACACCAGTCGGCAGTTCCCGCTACACCTGCTTTTTCTGTGATATCCTCAAATTCAAAATTGCCTTTGTTGAGGTATAACTTATTGTTACCGTTACTATTCGCTGTAAAATAAATGTCGGGCAGGCCATCATTATTAACGTCTCCGGCAGCAACACCTCCTCCATTATAATAGTAGAGATAATAGAGTATTCCAAAAGCTTTTTGCTTTTCAAGAGTGTTCGAAAATTTGATATTGGTTTTAGAAGAGGATAAACTGGTAAATAAATTGTCTGACGATCTGTGGCAGGAAATAAAAAGCAAAGGGGATATAAACAGGTAAAAATATTTGGATATTGTAACAGGCATAAACAATCTTTCTTGCAAATACGAATTACCAAAAAGGGTTGCAATGTTTGCAACCCTTATAATATTTTTAAGGAAACTCTTATATGGCTTATTTTTTTGAGTTAAATAAGTCAGTTATTTCTGCAGCACTCATGGGTTGATTATAAAGGCGAAACTGGTCTAACAAACCATTAAAGGATTTAGCCCAGTCTTCCTTTCCATGACTATCAGTAAGACTAGGATCTGTTTGAAATTGATAAGTACCCAATACCATTCCATTTACATCTTTAAATTTTATTTTACCATAATTACCGCCACCTAATACTTTACTAGAAATTGAAGTAGGCTGACCATCAGCAAACAAACTTAGTTGAGATGTACCTGCATCATAAGTTAAAGCTATGTGTGTCCACTTATTTAATGCTTTGGGTATTTTTACCTCGTTCCATTCTTCTCCAATACCGTCGGCTACACCTGCGTTATACATGTGAATTTTTAAAAAAGCAGTATCTCCCCCATCATAGTTTTCCAGGAAGAGATCGAGGCTACCCCAAAACTCACTTTTATTTGAAATAGAAAATAATCCCTGGGCGCCATCCTTGACCGGGCCAACTCCATTCATCCAGAAAGAGAGTGTAAAACTTCCAAGGTTTTTAATGCTGTCTCCTGGCTCTTTTAACAATAAATAACCACCATCACCTACTTTTATAGCTTGCCCGTTAATGCCTGCTTCATAAGTAAGGTTCACTTCTGTTCCTGTTAATCTGTTACTGCCACTATCCCCGGTATTGTTTTCGAAAGACCAAAAGCTTTTTAAAGGAGTGTAAGGTGGAGCTGGCGGGTCAAGAATTAACTCCTTTAACTGTGGCCTTTCCAGCTTTTGACAAGACGTTATGGCAAGGCTAAATGCAATAACAGAAGTAAAGCAAAGTGGCAGAATTCTATTTAATTTCATAATTAAGTTTAATTTTTGAATTATTTACATTTCCTAAAAACGTTATCGATTTAACTCAGGAAGACTTAATTATCTTATGGATAATCAGGATTTTGTTTTAATACACCCCCTGATTTATCTATTACCGATTGTGGTATAGGATAGTATTTGTTTCTTTCCTGATACCCTAAAGGACCAAGAACCGCAGGTGCAAGCCCCCATCGTACCAAATCATAAAACCGTTCGAACTCCATACCAAATTCAGCTCTTCTTTCTTTGCGTATAGCATTTCGCAATAGTGATTGATCAGTTGTGGTTACCTGTGGTAATCCACCGCTGTTACCATTTCTTGCCCTTGCCCTTATCATTTCTAAATAATTTAATGCTTTAGTGATATTCTCTGTACCGCCTAATTCGTTAGCTGCTTCTGCAGCCATTAATATTACGTCAGCATAACGAAATAATCTAATATTCAACCAATGTGCTTTTGTATCGCCTGTTGCAATTCTTCTGGCAGGATCAGTATATGCTTTCCTATTCCAATAGGGTTGTGCAAGCGGTGGTGAAGGAGGAACTACTTTACCATAACCATCATCCTTTCCTGAATAAAGTATAGTTGCCTCTTTACGTGAATCACCCGATTCATAAAAATCTACAAGGTTCTGCGTGGGTGCGTTAAACCCCCAACCTAAATCCCATTCACCTGAGCCCCGAACCCCCTGAACCTCATTGTAATTATTGGTATATTGCTCAGAACCATTAGCATTTACAAACATTTGAACTTCAAAAAGGGACTCACTGGAATTTTCTCCTTTTTCTGTAAAAAATTCAGCGTAGGGAGTGTATAATGCATATTGGGTTGAATTAATGACTTCTTCGCATTTTGCTAATGCGCCTGCCCAGTTCTGACGATACAACAATGTTTTAGCAATAAGTGCATTTGCAGTTCCTTTTGTTACACGGCTTACATATTTAGCTTCCCAGGTCAGGGGAAGACTTTGAGCGGCAAATTGAAGATCAGCATCAATCAGTGCATAGATATCAGCTATAGGAGATTTTGGCTTATTGGCCTCTGAAGTTTGATTCACTTTAAAATCAATTTTCGGCACTTCACCAAAATCACGAACTAAATCAAAATATGCCCATGCTCTTAAAAATGAGGCTTCTCCTTTATTAACAAGGCTTGCGGGATCGTTTAGTTTTAGTGAATCAACCTGAAAAATAACATTATTGCAAAGAGCAATAAATTCATAATGACCATTCCAATATCCCTCGGCCACACCGGGAGCTTTATCATATTTAAAGTCATCAAAACGGGCACCTTCGGCTTTAGCGTCATCAGGTGTACTGCCTTTTTGGGCATCATCTGAGCGGATGCTTTTAAACCAGATATATGGCCATGCTGACATACCCTCAATATTGCGTAAAGCTCCATATAAGCCAAACACACTGCCTTCCAGTCCACCCTGTGTTATGTCACTTTCTATAGCAACTCCCAATGGTTTTCGATCCAAAAATTTTTTACATCCTGAAATGCCTGCGAGCAGCGAAAACGCCAGCATTAAAGAAAAAAATATTTTTAAACGTTGTTTCATATCGAAATTTTATTTGTTTTAAAAGGTAACATTAATGCCGGCAGAATATACCGCAGGCACAGGATAAGAACCTGCATCAACACCAAATTGCGTAGCTGAACCTCCAAACTCCGGAGTAAATCCTGAATTTCTCTTAAATGTTTTTATATTTTGCCCGTTAAGAAACAGCCGTAAAGCTTTAATATAACGTCCTCCTAATACAGAAG
>JAABUR0100004947.1_pt1 | contig 17330 bp, 17 predicted proteins | sample 5560091 | NCBI WGS metagenome assembly JAABUR01 (sample SAMN10711879, study PRJNA513375) | rock metagenome | isolation source: Antarctica rocks | place: Antarctica: Victoria Land, University Valley sud | reverse complement strand
GTTGCGGGTCCGGCATCCGCGACTGCTCCGTGAAGGCGAAGTCGTTGACCATGTCCCCGCGGTACGCAGGCAGCGTCACGCCCTCGCGCCCCTCGGTGGTGCTACTGCGCGGTTTGGCGTACTGCCCCGCAATCCGGCCGACCTTGACGACGGGCAGCGAGGCGCCGTAGGTGAGTACCGCCGCCATCTGCAGGATGGTCTTGACCCGGTCGCGGATGTTGTCGGCCGTGGCGGAGGCGAACGTCTCGGCACAGTCGCCGCCCTGCAGCACGAACGCCTGTCCCTCGGCGGCGGCGGCCAGCCGGCTGCGCAGGACGTCGCACTCGCCCGCGAAGACCAGCGGCGGGTAGCTCGCCAGGGTCGCCACCGCGTCCTGCAGGGCGACCGGGTCCGGCCACGCCGGCTGCTGTGCGGCGCCGAGCGCTGAGCTCGCGGCCAGCAGGTCGGCCTGCAGCTGGGCGCTGTCGCTGGTGCTCACGGGTCCAGCGTAGATGCGTCCCGGCCGCGGGGGCGGCGCAGGTCCGCATTGAGGACGCCGCGCTAGGGTCCGGGGCATGACCTTCTCCATCGTCGCGAGCATGGGCAACGCCTGTGGCGTCGCCGTCGCGAGCAAGTTCCTCGCCGTCGGTTCCGTCGTCCCCGCCGCCCGGACCGGCGTCGGTGCGGTGGCCACCCAGGCGTTCGCTCGGGTCTCCACCAAGCAGGACGCCCTCAAGCTGCTCGCCCTCGGGCTTGACGCCGAGGCAGCGGTGGAGCGGGTCACGTCCGCCGACGACCTGCGCGCGCAGCGCCAGCTCGGTGTCGTCGGCCCGCACAGCCAGGCGAGCTACACCGGCAGCGAGTGCATCGACTGGGCCGGTGGCCGCTCCGGAGCCGACGACACCGGGCGCTACGCGATCCAGGGCAACATCCTCGTCGGCGAGCAGGTCGTCGCCGAAGCGGAGCGGGCCTGGCGCGAGCACGCCGGTATGCCGTTGCCGCGCCGCCTGCTCGCTGCCCTGCTTGCCGGCGACGCGGCAGGCGGGGACCGCCGCGGCCGGCAGGGCGCGGCGCTGCTCGTCGTCGAGGAGGGCACCGGCTACGACGGCTGCGGGATCCTCGTCGACCTGCGGGTGGACGACCACTCTCAGGCACCGACCGAGCTTGCCCGGCTGCTCGAGCTCAACGAGCTCTACTTCGGCTCCGCGGAGGATGTCCGTCGACTCGAGGGCGGGCTCGCCGAAGAGGTCCGCTCGCGCCTGGCCCGGCTGGGGCACCGTGCGGGCGACGTGCGGGAGGCCCTGGCCGAGTGGGCGGGAGTCGAGAACTACGAGATGCGCCTGTCCCCCGACGGGATCGACGCCAGGGTTCTCGCTGCCCTGCGCCACGCCACGCGTGCGGATGACTAGGGCCGGTCGAGACCGCGGGCGATGGCATAGCGCACCAGCTCGACCCGATTGTGCATCTGCAACTTGTGGAGGGTGTTCTGGACGTGGTTCTGCACCGTGCGGTGCGAGATGAACAGCGCCTTGGCGATGTCCTTGTAGCCCGCCCCCGTGGCGACCAGCTTGAGGATCCCGGTCTCGCGCTCGGTCAGCACGGGCACGTCCTTGCTCCTGCCGGCCCGCAGCTCCTGCTGCATCCGCCGGAACTCGCCGAGCACCAGGCCCGCGAGACCCGGGGTGAACACCGCCCGGCCGCGGGCCGTCCGGCGGACCGCCTCGATGAACTCCTCGCGGGACGCCGACTTGAGCAGGTACCCGGAGGCGCCCGCCTTGACCGCGTCGAGGACGTCCTGCTGCTCGCCGCTGACCGAGAGGATGAGGATGCGGGTGGGCACCTCCTCCCTGCTCAGCTCGGCACAGACCTCCGGGCCGCGCAGCCCCGGCAGGTTGAGGTCGAGGACCAGCACGTCGGGGATGACCGCCCTGGTCCGCCGAAGCGCGGACGGCCCGTCCGCTGCCGTGCCGACGATGACGAAGCCCGCGTCGGCGAGGTCCCGGGCGACGGCGTCACGCCACATCGGATGGTCGTCTGCCACGACGACGGACACCGGTCCGAGCGGCTCGGGCTCGTCCCCGTCGTCGTTCTCGACGTCCCCCGCGCCCATCTCCTCCAGGCGGAACGTCCCGCTGTCGTGCTCGGGTGCCATGCTCACTCCCCCGTCTTGGGTACCCACATCTCCACCGTCGTGCCGCCTCCCGGCCCGAAGAGGTACCGCGCGGAGCCGCCGAGGTCCTCGAGTCGTCCCCGGATGGACGACGACACCCCCAGCCTTCCACGGGCGAACGCCTCGGTGATGCGATCCTGCGAGATGCCCACACCGTCGTCCCGGACCGTGACGACGACATTGTCGCCGGCGTCGTCGATGAGCACCCATGCGTGCGCTCCCTCCCCGGCGTGCCTGCGCACGTTGTCCAGGGCCGCAGCGACGGCCGCGACCACCTCGGAGGCGCACCGGCGGCCCAGCATCACCGGTTCCGCGGGTCCGACGATGCTTGCCGTCCCCGCCGTCGCCTGCCTCATCGCGGCGCACAGGTCCACCGGGCCGCCGACCGTTGCCTCGAGCTCGTCGAGAGGGACCCCGCTCACCAAGGCGCGTAACCGCGCCTCCTGCTCGCCCGCCATCGCGCCGAGACGGGCACCCTCGTCACCGAGGTCGAGGCCGCGGCGGTGGATGAAGGCGAGGGCCTGCAGCACACCGTCGTGGACGGTGCGGGCCAGCCGCTCGCGCTCGAGGTCCTCGGCCTGCTCCTCCATTGCCCGGCGCAGCCCGCGCTGCTCCTCCCGGGCAAGGTCGGCGCAGTAGCCAACGCACCCGCCGAGCAGCATCACCAGCAACCCGTCGCTGAGGGGGGCGAGGGTGACCTCGCCGACCGTCGCCACCTGGCAGAGGGCGACGACGGCGCCCGCGGCGACCCCTCCGCGCCAGCCGAGGATCACGCCGAGGGCGACCACCGACACCGACTGCCACACGCCCGGGAGGGTGGTCGCTCCTTCCTGCGCCGCCGCCGGCGCGTCGACGAACCGGGTGGCGACGATGGCAGCGCAGGCGAGGACCAGCTCCACCGAGTGGGTGAGCAGGTCACGCCGGGTCCGGACGAACTGCACGACGGTCCAGCACCCCAGCACGGCGAGGACGGCGCCCGCGGCCCGCGGCGCGACCATCTCGCCCTGGCGCGCCCAGGCCAGCCCCACGGCATACCCGAGGGCCAGCGGCCGGAAGACCCGGATCGACCGCCACAGCGCGGAGACGACGAGGGGGTCCTCGTCGGTCAGCACCCCCTGCCGGGAACTCATCGGTCAGCTGGCGGCGCGCTCGTCACCGCGCTCGTGCGGTTCCTCGTCGTCCTCGGCCGGTGGCGGGGCGGGGGTGGGCCGCCCGTGCAGGGCCGGCCCGTCGTCGAGGTCGGCGAGGGCGTCCTCGAGCTCGCGCGCCGCCGACCCGGGCTTCGCCGCCTCCTGGATCTCCCGGGCCTTGGCCCGGGCGGCCTGCAGCAGCCGGTCCTTCATCGAGGTGGCGTACATGTCGACGTATTCCTGGCCGGAGAGGAGCATCAGCTCGTACATGATCTCGTCGGTGATGGAGCGAAGGACGAACCGGTCGCCCTCCATCCCCTCGTAGCGGCTGAAGTCGAGGGGCGCGCCGATCCGGACCCCGATCCGCATGATCCGCGGCACCTTCTTGCCCGTCGGCTGGGCCTTGTCGGTGCCGATCATCGCCACCGGTAGCACCGGGACCTCGGCCTCCAGGGCGATCCGGGCCACCCCGGTGCGGCCCCGGTAGAGCCGGCCGTCCGGTGAGCGGGTCCCCTCGGGGTAGATGCCGAGCAGCTCCCCGCGGCGCAGCACCCTCAGGCCGGAGCTGAGGGCCGACTCGCTCGACGAGCCGCCGGCCCGGTCGACGGGCAGCTGCCCGACCCCCCTGAAGAAGGCGGCCGTGAGCCGGCCCTTGAACCCGCGTCCGGTGAAGTAGTCGGACTTGGCGAGGAACGTCACCCGTCGCGGGAGCACGAGCGGGAGGAAGATCGAGTCGGAGAAGGACAGGTGGTTGCTCGCGAAGATCGCCGCGCCGTCCTCGGGGATGTTCTCCTCCCCCTCGACCCACGGGCGGAAGAGGATCCTCAGGATGGGCCCGAGGACCACCGTCTTGAGCACCCAGTAGAACACTGCCCTCCACCTTCCGTGTGACGTGCCGCACTCTACGGCACTACCGGCCCGTGGCGCCTGCGTGCGACCATGTGCCAGACCCGGGCCGATCCCCGCGCCCAGGAGCTCACCGCGGAGGAGTCGACGTGCCCGTGCTGCCGGGGGCCGAGCCCTACTTCCACGACGGCGGGGACGTCTCGGTGCTGCTGTGCCATGGCTACACCGGCACCCCGCAGAGCCTGCGTCCCTGGGCGGAGCACCTGGCGGCGGCGGGCCTGACCGTGCGCCTTCCGCTCCTGCCGGGCCACGGCCGGACGTGGCAGGAGATGAACGCCACCCGGTGGCAGGACTGGTATGCCGAGGTGCGGACGGCGTTCCGGGCGCTTCGGGAGCGCTCGTCGCACGTGTTCATCGCGGGGCTGTCGATGGGCGGCCTGCTCGCCACGAAGCTGGCGCAGGACCACGGAGCGGGTGTGTCGGGCCTGGTCCTCGTCAACCCCATCTACGCGCACGACAACCGCCTGCTGCGGCTGCTGCCGGTGCTTCAGCGGGCCGTCGCGTCCTTCCCGGGGATCGCGAGCGACATCAAGAGGCCCGGGGTGGTTGAGCTGGCCTACGACCGGAACCCGCTGCGCGCCATGCACTCCCAGACCCAGCTGTGGTCGATCGTCTCGCAGGCACTACCCGAGGTCACCCAGCCGGTGCTGCTCCTGCACTCGGCGGTGGACCATGTGGTGCCACCCTCGAGCTCGGCGCTGCTGCTGTCGAGGATCTCGAGCACCGACGTCACCGAGGTCGTCCTGCACGACTCGTACCACGTCGCCACCCTCGACAACGACGCACCGCGCATCTTCGACGAGTCGCTCGCCTTCATCAGGCGACTGGCAGCCTGACCAAGGACGATAGACACCATGGCCGAGAAGAGCCTCGACGAGCAGTTCGCCGAGATCGTCGCGCACTGGGAGGAGGAGGCCCCGGGCGCAGACCCCTTCCGCGACGGGGCGCCGGCCGCCGGCGGAGAGGACCCTGGTGCTGAGCTTCCTTCTCCGCAGGATCCTCCTGCGCAGGGTGACGGGCCCGCGGGTCATGGGCCGGCGCGGCGCGCCTCGACCGCGCCGGTGTCGCCGCCGGACGCCCCGGTACCGGGATGGCGCTCGGAGGAGCCGGCCGAGGTCGAGGAGCACTTCGAGCCGCCCCCACTGCAGCCGCTGCCCTCGGGCGACGACAAGCACTTCTGGGGGATCATCATGGGACTGGTCGGCGGTCCGCTGCTCCTGCTCTTCCTCGTCCTGTTCGACCGGGGTGGCAGCGGCTGGTGGAAGCTGTTCGCCCTGGTGTCGTCCGTCACCGGGTTCGTGCTGCTCGTGCTGCGCCAGCCCACGCACGACGGCGACGACGACGACGGCATCCGGCTCTAGGACTGGTCCGGACCCGCACCGGTGACGTCCTTCGCGTGGGCTGACACATCGGCCGCTGCGCCGACGGGCCGGTCGGCTGGTCGTCGGTCAGGACAGCTCCCCCGGTCCGCTCCCCACGGCGGGTCCGCATCACGTAGCCACATCACGTAGCCGCACCGCGAGCCCGCGTAGCCGACGCCGCTGTTCACGTCGCCGCGCCGTCGAGGCGGGCCAGGTCGGCGGCCCCGATGAGCCCTGCGTCGTTGCCCATCCGGGCCGCGACGATCCGCGCCTCGGGGCGGTAGCCGCGCCCCGGGAGCTGGCGCCTGAACGTCTCGCGGGCCGGGTCGAGCAACAGAGCTCCGGCGGCACTGACGCCGCCACCGATGACGAACGTGCCCGGGTCGAACGCAGCGGCGAGGTTCGCGATGCCCACGCCGAGCCACTGACCGATCTCGGCGAGCAGCTCGATCGCCGTCTGGTCCCCGGCCTGGGCCGCCTCGGTGATGAGCGGACCCGTCAGCGCCGCCAGGTCGCCGCCCACCCGCTCGAGCAGGTCGGTGGCCATCGGGGAGTTCGCGGCGATGAGCGTGCGCGCCTCGCGCACCAGCGCGTTGCCGCTGGCGTACTGCTCCCAGCACCCGCGATTGCCGCACTCGCAGCGCAGGCCGTTCGGGACGACCTGCATGTGCCCGAACTCCCCGGCGATCCCGAACCGGCCGCGCTGGACCTCGCCGTCGATGATGGTGCCGCCGCCGATGCCGGTGCCGAGGTTGACAATCATCAGGTGCGACTCGCCCTGGGCCGCGCCGAACTTCCACTCCGCCCAGGCAGCGGCGTTGGCGTCATTGTCCACCGTGATGGGGACCCTGACCCGTCGTTGCAATGCCTCGCGCAACGGCTCGTGGCGCCAGGACAGGTGCGGCGCGAAGACGACGGTGGCGCGGTCGGACCCGACGAACCCCGCCGCGCCGATCCCGATGGCGACCACCTGCTCGGGTGGCACGACACCCAGGAGCTCGTCGACGACCTCGACGATCGTGTCCTCGACCACGTCCGGCGACATCGACCGGTGGGGGGTGTCCCGGCGCGCCCGGTGCAGCACCGCGCCGGCGGGGTCGACGACGCCACCGGCGACCTTCGTCCCGCCGATGTCGATCCCGATGGCGAGGTCCTCCCTCATCGGGTGGACCCCTCCGGGGACGCGGGGTTCCCGCCTGCCGGCTCGTCCTCGGCGGTCACGGTGGTGTCGTCCCCGGAAGCGGTACCCCGCGGCCGCGCCGGGCTCGTCTGCCCCTGGGCGGCCCGTCGGGCCGCTGCAAGCTCCCGGAGGCTGTCGGTCACGGCGGACGCGAGGTCCGCGAGCCGGTCAACGGTCTCGGGCCGCACAGCGCGGACGAGGGTCAGCACCCGGCATACCGGGCAGAGGTGGCACACCGGCTCCTGGGCGCCGGCCTGCGCGCTGGCGCAGTGCTCGCAGGCCGGCGCGTCCGCGGACCTCGCGGCCAGGGCGTCGAGGAGCTTGGCCGCCTCCTGCGCCACGGTCTCGAGCACTGACTCACCGCTCGCCTTGCGCTCACTCATCGGGCCGCACCTCGCATTGTCTGGACGCGCATTGTCTGGACGCGCATTGTCTGGACGCGTTGTCTGGACGCATTTGTCCGCAGCGCCGGCTGGTCGCCATGCCGGGTCAGCGCTCGACGCGCTTCTTCAGCTCCTTGAGGGCGGTATCGACGATGACCTTCTCCGCCTTGCGCTTCAACATGCCCAGCATCGGGATGTTGAGGTCGACCGCCAGCCGGTAGGTCACCGTCGTCGCGTCGGACCCCTCCGTGGCGAGGGTGTAGGAGCCGTTCATCGTCTTCAGCACCGTCGCCTTCACCAGGCTCCACGACACGACGCCGGTGCCGGCCCGGGCCACGTCCCACTCGTAGTCGAGCGTGTAGGTGTCCTTGAGTACGCCGGCGTCGAGGGTGAACTCGACCCGGTCCGCCCAGCCGTCCCCCTCCTCGGAGAGCACCTTCGTCCGCTTCACCCCGGTGGCCCACTGCGGGTAGGAGTCGAAGTCCGCGATGACGTCCAGCACCGCTCCCGGGACAGCCGCGATGACGATGGAGGATTCGGTGCGGTCTGCCATGGTGCGACACGCTACCGGGTATCCTTCGAGCCTTGACCAGTCCTGAGGAGCTGCCATGCCGGAGAACGTCGTCGCGCCGATGGTCGAACCCACGACGGAGGGCAACCTCGCCGATCTGCCGCTACGCAACGCGAGAAAGATCCCCGGGACCGCGGTGTTCTCGAGGCGGACCGAGGACGCCTGGACGGACGTGACGGCACGCGAGTTCGACGAGCAGGTCTCCCGTCTCGCCAAGGGGCTGATGGCAGCCGGCATCACCCCGGGTCAGCGGGTGGCGCTGATGTGCCGGACCCGTTACGAGTGGACGCTGGCCGACTTCGCGATCTGGGCCGCCGGTGCGGTGACGGTCCCCGTCTACGAGACCTCGTCCGCCGAGCAGGTTCAGTGGATCCTCCAGGACTGCGGAGCGGTGGCGATCGTGGTGGAGACCGGCGGGCACACGGCAACCGTCGGCGAGGTCCGCGACCGCCTGAGCGAACTCGTGGACGTCTGGCAGATCGACGCCGGGGCGTTCGACGAGCTCGGCGAGGCCGGCGAGAGCATCAGCGACGAGGACCTGCGGGAGCGCCGGGCCCTGGCGGACCGGACCTCGCTCGCCACCATCATCTACACCTCGGGCACCACCGGCCGGCCCAAGGGCTGCGAGCTGACCCACGGCAACTTCATGGACCTCACGGAGAACGCGGTGAAGCGGCTCAGCCTCGTCGTCAGCGCCGAGGGCGCAGCCACCCTGCTGTTCCTGCCGCTGGCGCACGTGTTCGCCCGCTTCGTCGAGGTGTTGTGCGTCCAGGCGGGCACCCGCATGGGCCACTCCAGCGACATCAAGAACCTGCTCGCGGACTTCGGGAGCTTCCAGCCGACGTTCATCCTCTCGGTCCCCCGGGTCTTCGAGAAGATCTACAACTCCTCCGAGCAGAAGGCCGCCGGCGACGGGAAGGCAGCGATCTTCGCGAAGGCGGCAGACACCGCCATCGCCTGGAGTGAGGCGCAGGACCGGGGCAGACCGGGTCCGCTGCTCCGGGTGAGGCACGCGGTCTTCGACCGGCTCGTCTACGGGAGGTTGCGCGCAGCCATGGGCGGGCGGGTGCAGTATGCCGTCTCCGGCGGGGCGCCGCTCGGCACCCGCCTGGGCCACTTCTTCCGCGGCATCGGGGTGGTCGTCCTCGAGGGCTACGGCCTCACCGAGACGACTGCGCCGGCGACGGTCAACGTGCCTGACCGGGTCAAGATCGGCACGGTGGGGCCGCCGCTGCCCGGTGTGGGCATCCGGGTCGCCGACGACGGCGAGATCCTCGTCAAGGGCAACAACGTCTTCTCCGGCTACCACAACAACACGCAGGCCACCGCCGAGGCGTTCCAGGACGGCTGGTTCCGGACCGGCGACCTCGGGGACCTCGACGAGGACGGCTACCTGCGGATCACCGGACGAAAGAAGGAGCTGCTCGTCACGGCCGGCGGCAAGAACGTCGCACCGGCCGTCCTCGAGGACGGCCTGCGGGCCCACCCCCTCATCTCGCAGTGCATCGTCGTCGGCGACCAGAAGCCGTTCATCGCGGCGCTGCTCACCCTCGACGGCGAGATGCTCCCGGCGTGGGCCAAGAACCACGGGGTGCAGGGCCTTACCGCGGACTCGGCACGCACCGACGAGGCCGTGCTGGCCGAGCTGCAAAAGGCCGTGGACGACGCCAACAGGGCGGTCAGCAAGGCCGAGTCGATCCGCAAGTTCGCGGTGCTCCCCGGTGACTTCACCGAGGAGAACGGCTACCTCACCCCGTCTCTCAAGCTGCGTCGCAACGTCGTGATGCAGGACTTCACGGCGCAGGTCGAGGCCCTCTACGCCGACCCCGAGCGGCAGTAGGACGACGACGGGCAAGCGCCGGTCCGCTCCTCTGGGCGCGCTCGCACCCGCGACGACCGGGCGGATCTGCGCGACCTTCCGACCAGATCCGCCCCCCCGGCGACCCCCCCGCGCCGGAACTGCGCGACCTTCCGAGCACATCCGCCCCCCCGGCGACTCCCCCGCGCCGGATCTGCGCGACCTTCCGAGCACATCCGCCCCCCCGGCGACCCCCGCGCCCGAACTGCGCGACCTTCCGAGCACATCCGCCCCCCCGGCGGCCCCCGGGCCGGATCTGCGCGACCTTCCGAGCACATCCGCCTCGCCGGCGACCCCCGGGCCGGATCTGCGCGACCTTCCGACCACATCCGCCTCCCCGGCGACCCCCGGGCCGGATCTCCGACCAGATCCGCCTCGCCGGCGACTCCCGCCCCGGATCTGCGCGACCTTCCGACCAGATCTGCGACGCCCGCGGCCCCCGGGCCGGATCTGCGCGACCTTCCGACCACATCCGCCCCGCCGGCGACTCCCGGGCCGGATCTGCGCGACCTTCCGACCAGATCCGCCTCGCCGGCACCCCCGCTCCGGTGCGCGAGCGCGTGGGCACCCCGCGGGCGGGACGGCATACCGGCTCAGCCGGCCAACCTGTCCAGGTAGGCGAGCCAGTCGGCGACGAACGCCTCCTGCGTCGTGCCGAGCACCGTGCGGAAGGCCTGCCGGACCGGCGCCTCGGGGTCGGTGGTTCCCGGCTGGACAGGAGGGGCGCCGGCGACCGCTCGGTAGAACTCGACCACCTTGGCCTGCCCGTGCCGCTGTGCCATGCGCGTGACCGCGAGCCACGCCGCGTTGTAGCTCGGCGAGATCCTGCCGTGCGCCGGGTCGAAGTCAGCCTCGGTCGGCAGTGCGGTGGGACCGGCGCCCGCGCGCACCCTTCCCAGAAGGTCCGCAGCCACCGTCGTCGGGGGAATCGTGACCCCTGAGAACCCGACGTAGTCCGCGAAACCCTCCGCGAGCCAGATCGGCACGGGACGCGTCGTTGAGGCCCGCACGGCGACGTGGGTGAGCTCGTGGGTGATGACGACCCGGCGGCCGTCCGCGGTGAGCCGGGTGAAGGCCTGCGGGTTGAGGTAGACCCGGTCGCTCGTCGTCGACGCGCCGGGCAGGAACGGACCGTTGGTCAGGCCCGCGACCTGCTCGGTGCCGCCGCCGGCGCCGCGGCCCGACAGGCTGGCGAACCTCTCGACGGTGGAGGGGGCGACGAGCACCGCAGGAGTGGCGCTGCCCCAGACGGTCGCGATACGGACGGCAGCCGCGTCGGCAGTCGCCCGGTACTCCTGCAGCTGCTTGATGGGGAGGTCGCCGATGACGAGGGAGGTGGGCGAGGAGGCGACCGCCAGATCCGGGAGGTCCCACGGCTGGGTTTCCGACGCGCCGTCGGTGTCGTCGGCGACCTTCCACCCGGAGGGACGCCGGACGAGCGTGTATGACGCCTGGTAGCCGCGCGCTGCCCGGTCGTAGCCGGCAAGCTGGTAGGCCATGCGGACGGACGCCACCCAGGCTTCGGGGCCGAGCGCGGCCACCCGGGCCGGCGCCGGCGCCGGTGCGACGCCGTTCTGGGTGTAGCCGGCGATCGGCAGTAGGGTCAGCCGGTCGAACAGTGCCGCCTGGCGCAGGCCGTACGGGCTCGACGGGTCGTCAACCGTTGACATCCAGCCCGGCCTGCTGCGTGCCGCCAGCGCAGCGGCCCGTTGGGTGACCAGGTCGGCGAGAGCGGCGCGGCGTTCCCGGTCGCTCTCGGAGAGAGGTCCCTCCCGGGCCGGGGCGGCGGCTGCCGACGTGGCCGGACCGACCGCCGAAGGGTCGGTGACGGCTGAGGCGCCTTGCGCAGGCGCGGCGGTGGGAGGCGCAGTGGTGCCGGGCGCAGTGGTGCCGGGCGCAGTGGTGCCGGGCGCAGTGGTGCCGGGCGCAGTGGTGCCGGGCGCAGTGGTGCCGGGCGCAGTGGTGCCGGGCGCGGCGGTGGGAGGCGCAGTGGTGCCCGGCACGGCGGTGAGAGGCGCGGTGGTGCCGGGCGCGGCGGTGAGCGGCGCAGTGGCGCCAGAGGCTGAAGCGGGACCGGACGAATCGCGGGGCCCCGGGGACCACGTTCCCGAGCAAGCGGTGCCGGCGAGTACGAGCAGGATGCTCGCCCCGCGTGCCCACGCACGGGCCACTGCCCGGCGCCCGGGTGCCCGCCGCTCGGGTGCCCGGCGCTCGGGTGCCCGGCGCTCGGGTGCCCGCCGCCGCGGCGAGGCAGGGGCGGCGTCCACCGTCCGATGGTAGGCGACGCGTGGCAGCTCGCCGCCCCGCAGGGCGGTCAGCAGGCCCGGGCTGACCGCCGGGGCCGAGCCCGCGGCGGCTGGACCACGCCCCACGTCCTCAGCCGGTGGAGCGGGCTCCCCCGAACGGCTCGCGCCGGGTGCGCAGAGCCCCGACCTGGGCCCGGTCCACCAGGCCCGCCGCGACGAGGACGTCGACGGCTCGCCGCTCGGCCGCGTCAAGGGCCAGGTCGGGGCTGGCCAGCTCGAGGGGCGGGAACCCCGCCATCGCCGTCATGACACAGTCCTCGCAGCGCATGCCACGCACGGGGCACGTCCGGCACTCGACGACCATCGGCCGGTCCTGTCTCATGACCACCCCTCCGGTGGTTCGCGGTCGCGCGTGGCGTCGACCTGGTTGTGTCCGAAACACTACGAGAAGGCACTGACACCGGGCCCGTCGAGCGGCGCAGCGCGCGCCTGCCGGGGGGTGTCCGACGGCGCGGTTACCGTCGGGAGCATGCAGGCGGTCCAGGGCACGCTCGACGATCTGGGCACAGCCCTGTCCACGGTCACCTTCGTGGTGGTCGACCTGGAGACCACCGGAGGAGACCCGTCGGCGTCCGCGATCACCGAGGTGGGGGCGGTCAAAGTGCGCGCCGGCGAGGTGATCGGGGAGTTCCAGACCCTGGTGCACCCGGGGGTGGCGATTCCGCCGTTCATCCAGGTCCTTACCGGCATCTCCAACGCCATGGTGGCCACGGCGCCGCGGATCGGCTCCGTGCTGCCGACATTCCTCGAGTTCGCGCGGGACAGCGTCCTCGTCGCGCACAATGCGGGCTTCGACATCTCGTTCCTCAAGGCGGCCGCGGCCGCGACCGGGCGCGCCTGGCCGGGGTTCCCAGTCCTCGACACCGTCCACCTGGCCCGTCAGCTGGTGGGGCGCGACGAGGCGCGCGACCGCAAGCTCAGCACCCTCGCTGTCCTGTTCGGAGCCGCCACCACCCCGGACCACCGGGCTCTGCACGACGCCCGGGCCACCGTCGACGTCCTGCATGCTCTCCTCGAGCGGGTGGGCAACCTGGGCGTGCACACCCTGGAGGAGCTCGGGAGCTACACGTCGCGGGTGACCGACGCACAACGCCGCAAGCGTCACCTCGCCGACGGCCTGCCGGCGGCTCCGGGGGTCTACGTCTTCAAGGACACCCATGGCCGGCCCCTCTACGTCGGCACGTCGCGCAACATTCGGGTCCGGGCCCGCACCTACTTCACCGCCTCCGAGCAGCGCACGCGGATGGCCGAGATGGTTGGCCTTGCCGCCAGCATCCAGCCCATCGTCTGCCAGACCCCGCTGGAGGCGCAGGTGCAGGAGCTGCGCCTCATCGCCGAACACCGGCCCCGCTACAACCGCAGGTCCACCCACCCCGAGCGGGGGGTCTGGGTCAAGCTCACCACCGAGCACTTCCCCCGCCTCAGCGTCGTCCGCGAGGTCAGCAACGACACCGGCCCGTACTTCGGACCCTTCGCGTCCCGCGCCGTCGCGGAGGGAGCCATCGCGGCCGTCCACGAGGTCATCCCGCTTCGCCAGTGCACCAAACGGCTCTCCACCCGCGGCACCTCCTCGGAATGCGCACTTGCCCAGATGGGCAGGTGCGGAGCCCCCTGCACGGGCGGCCAGTCCGTGGCGGAGTATGCCGAGGTGGTCTCGGAGGCGGTCCAGCTCATCGGCGGCGACGCCCGGCCCGCGTTCCGCGCCCTGCGCGATCGGATGAGCTTGCTGGCCGAGCAGCGCCGCTACGAGGACGCCGGCGCGGTCCGGGACCGGATGATGCACCTGGTCCGGGCGACGGCGCGCAGCCAGCGGATCGCGCCGCTGGCGAGCAGCGCCGAGCTGGTGGCCGCCCGGCGGGCGCCCGGCGGGGGTTGGGAGCTGGTCTGCGTCCGCTACGGCAGGCTGGCGGGCACGAGCCTGAGCCCCGCCGGCGCGGACCCGATGGTCTACGTCCACTCGCTGCGCGCGACGGCCGAGGTCGTCACGGGCACCGGCAGCTGTGCCCCGGCAGCCTTCGCGGAGGAGACGGAGATGATCCTGCGCTGGCTGGAGACCCCGGGCGTGCGCATCGTCACGATCGACGGCAGTTGGTCCTGTCCGGTGGGGGGTGCCGGCGCCGTCCGCGCGTCCCTCGAGTCGCCTGCCGCCGGACCCGACGTCGCGCCGTTCGACCGCGAACCGCTCGGCGCGGCGCCAGCGCTGGCGTGACGCGGGTGTGCCGGCCCCCTGGCGCGGCCAGCCGCTAGGCTGACGGACGTGATCACCGCCATCGTCCTCGTCAGCTGTGACGTCGCCCGGATACCGGAAGTGGCCCAGGGGATCGCGGACCTCGACGCGGTGAGCGAGGTCTACTCCGTCACCGGCGACGCGGACCTGGTCGCCATGGTGCGGGTGAGGGCGCACGAGGAGCTGGCCGACGTCATCGCGGACCGGCTCAGCAAGGTCGACGGGGTGACCGCCACCTCGACCCACATCGCGTTCCGCACCTACTCCAGACACGACCTCGAGGCGGCGTTCAGCCTGGGGCTCGAGGGCGACTGAGACCGGCCCGGGCGCCGCTCAGCGCGTTGCGGCCACCCACCGCTGCAGCAGTGCGCTCGCGGCACCGCTGTCCAGCGCCTGCTCCGCCCGGTCCATGCCGGCTCGCAGGCCGGCCCTGAGCCCTTCGTCGCCCGGACCACTGTCGCCGACCGTGAGCGCGAGGGCGATCCCGGTGTTCAGCACCACGGAGTCCCGCACCGGGCCGCGGGCGCCGGCGAAGACGTCCCGCACCACCGAGGCGTTGTATGCCGCGTCCGCACCGCGCAGCGCCTCGACCGGGTGGTGCTGCAGCCCCAGTGCGAGCGGGTCGACGCTCAGCTCGCGCACCTGACGGTCGCGTACCCACCACACCGACGAGGTCGTGGACAGGGTCAGCTCGTCGAGACCGTCGTCCCCGCGGAAGACGGCAGCGTCCTTGCCGCGTCCGGCGAACACCCCGGCCAGCAGCGGCGCCATCCGGGCGTCGGCGACCCCGACCGCGGCATACGTCGGCTGGGCGGGGTTGGTGAGCGGCCCGAGGAAGTTGAAGGCGGTCGCGATGCCCAGCTCGCGCCGGGCCGCCGCGGCATGGCGCATCGAGGGGTGGAAGACCTGCGCGAAGCAGAAGGTGATGCCGGCGTCGCGGGCGACCTGGCCCACCCGCGCCGCTGGGAGGGACAGGTCGATGCCCAGTGCCTCGAGGACGTCGGCCGAGCCCGACGAAGACGAGGCAGCGCGGTTGCCGTGCTTGACGACGGTGACACCGCAGGCCGCGGCCACCATGGCGGCCATCGTCGAGATGTTGACGGTGTGGGCCCGGTCCCCGCCGGTGCCGACGACGTCGAGACAGGGCCCCGGCACCTCGACACGGGTGGCGTGTCGCAGCATCTGGTCGGCGAGGCCGCGCATCTCCCCCACCGTCTCCCCCTTGGCCCGCAGGGCAACGAGGAACCCGGCGACCTGGGCAGGGCTGGCGGCGCCGTCCATGATCTGGGCCATGGCCCACTCGGCGCTGGGCACGTCGAGGTCCTCGCCCGCGAGCAGGTCGCCGAGCACCTGCGGCCAGCTGTGCCGGCCGTCGTCGTCCACCGGATCAGGCCGGGGTCGCGGCAGTGGTGCGGCCCAGGTCGGCGACGCCCCTGGCCAGGACGAGCGGGTCGATCGGGTGCGGGACGGCAAGGTCTGCCTGGGACCACGCGGCGAGCCAGCCGTCCTGTGGTCGGCCGGTGAGCACGAGGACGGGAGGGCAGTTGAAGATCTCGCTCTTGAGCTGCTTGCACAGGCCGAGGCCGCCGATCGGCGACGCCTCCCCGTCGAGGATGAGCAGGTCGAAGCCGCCTTCCTCCACGGCCCACACGGCGGCCGCCGGGGTCGCGCACTCCCGCCACTTGAGGACCTCGACGTCCTTGGCCGGGCGGCGGCCCACGGCAAGCCGGACCGCGTCGCGGGTGGCGATGTCGTCGCTGTAGAGGAGCACGGTGAGACGGTGCGTCGGCGATGCCCCAGCCGCCGGGTCGGTCTGGCGCGATCCAGCGGATGCGCCGGCCTGCGAAGCGGTCATGGCGCAGATGGTACCCGGGAGGGAAACGGCGCCCCCCGACGCATCGGACTATTTCGGGGGGTCGCGTGAACACGGGACCCTCTTGGGGCAATAATGGCCGCTGTGGCGACAGCATCTGCGACACCGACCCGAGCGGTGAGCACCGGGCACGGACCGGCGACCCGGCCGAACATGGTCTCGGTGGGCACGATCGTGTGGCTCTCCAGCGAGCTGATGTTCTTCGCCGGGCTGTTCGCGATGTACTTCCAGATCCGCTCGCTGTCCCCCGACCTGTGGTCCCAGCAGGCGGCGAAGCTCAACGTCCCCTACGCGGCGGTCAACACCTTCATCCTCGTCGTGTCCTCGGTGTGGTGCCAGCTCGGGGTCTGGAAGGCCGAGCGCGGGCAGGCCAGCCGCACCGGCAGGCTCCTCGAGTTCCGCCAGTGGGGCATGCGCGAGTGGTACGTCGTCACCTATCTCTTCGGCGCCGCCTTCATCGCCGGCCAGGTCTTCGAGTATGCCGAGCTCGCGAGTGAGCACGTCACCCTCTCCTCGGACCGTTACGGCTCCGTCTTCTACCTGACGACCGGGTTCCACGGGATGCACGTCACCGGGGGACTGATCGCCTTCATGCTCATCATCGGACGCACCTTCGCGACGAAGCGCTACAGCCACCACCAGGCCATGGGGGCCGTCGTGACCTCGTACTACTGGCACTTCGTCGACGTGGTGTGGATCGCCCTGTTCTCGGTCATCTACCTGCTCCAGTGATGCCAGCCCCATCCGAGTCGCTACGGACTGACAGGAACGCCACGTGAACGCCATGGCCGCACGCCGACGGCACCCCGCCGCGCTCGCCCTGCTGCTCCTGCTCGGGCTCCTGGTGGTCGGAGCGGCATACTCGCTGCTCGTCCCCAAGCCCGCGGCGGCGGCCACCGTGAGCGCCGACGACGTCGCCAAGGGCAGGTCGTTGTTCCTGGCCAACTGCGCCACCTGCCACGGTCTGCTGGCGCAGGGCACAGCCGCCGGCCCCAGCCTCGCCGGAGTGGGGGCCTCAGCGGTCGACTTCCAGGTCGGCACCGGCCGGATGCCGCTGTCCGGACCTGCCGTGCAGGCACCGCGCAACGAGGTCAAGTTCACCCAGGACGAGATCGCGGCGATGGCCGCCTACGTCGCCAGCCTGGCTCCGGGCCCGGCCATCCCGGAGGGCCGGTACACCACGGGCGAGGGGGCCAACATCGGTCGCGGCGGTGAGCTGTTCCGGGTCAACTGCGCGATGTGCCACAACTACGCCGGGGCCGGTGGCGCGCTGAGCCGCGGCAAGTACGCGCCGACCGTCAGGGGCGTCGAGGGCAAGTACGTGTACGAGGCGATGTCGACCGGGCCGCAGTCCATGCCCGTGTTCAACGACGCCAACATCACCCC
>JAABUR0100004941.1_pt1 | contig 17346 bp, 22 predicted proteins | sample 5560091 | NCBI WGS metagenome assembly JAABUR01 (sample SAMN10711879, study PRJNA513375) | rock metagenome | isolation source: Antarctica rocks | place: Antarctica: Victoria Land, University Valley sud | reverse complement strand
GGCGCTGGCCGCCCGGCGCGCGGACGCGGCGGCCGCGCAGGCCGCGCTCGCCGGCGCGCTCGCGGCGGTGGCCGCTCTCAGGGCGCGCGCCCGCCGCGCTACTAGGCAGGGTTTTCTTTTCATGAAAAGGCGACGTGCTGCTGAGGCATGCGCCGGGCCGAGAATGAATCCCGCGCCCGGGCGGCAGGAGGAGTACCAGGGCGGCGTGCAACGCAAGCGCGCGCTGGAGGCCGAGCTTGCAGACCTCGAGGCGAGGCTGGTGGGTGCCTGCGCCAGGCTCCAGCGCCGTCCGCGCCCTCCCGGCCAGCTGGGCTCACAATGACCTCTCCCTACCCAAAAACTACCCTACCCTATGCCGGGGCGCCGCAGGCGCACGCGCGCAAGCTGGTCGCGGGTCTCGGCGGCGAGCGCGCGCGCTGGGAGGCGGGCGCGGCGCGCCTGGCGCGCGCGCAGGCCGCGGCGCCTGGCGACGCGGCGCTCGCGTGCGCTTTTGTCGCCTACGCCGGGCCCTTCCCGCCGGCCGCCCGCGACGCGCTTGTGGATGGCGCCTGGCGTGACCAGGCGTGGCCCGGCTGTGTGCTTTTATATTCCTGGCCTTGGCAAGCACGCGACCCCTCTCCCCAGCGCGTCTCGAGCTTGAGCAAGCTCTCCCGCTCCCGCTCCGGCCGCCCAGACTCCACGCCGGCGCGCCCGAATCGGGGCGCCGGGCGCGGGCCGGGCGCCGAGCGCGGCGGACGCCGAAGGCGCCCCGCCGCGCTGCGGGCGCCAGGGCCGGACCGGCGCCCGCCCGCTGCCCGGACGGCGGGCGCCCATGACCTTTTAGCAATCAGGCGTGCGCCGGCGGAACGCGCACGTGCACACAGATTCTCGCGCAGGGCAGCTGCACACAGCAGGAGTGCGCATGCAGGGCTCGTGCGCAGGAGGGCGCGCAGGCGCCCCTCGGGTCACCCTGCGGGCTCGGCGCGGTCGCCTGCGGCTGCTCGTGCAGGGCGCCATGCCCGCAGGGTGATCCGAGGGACGCGTGCGCGCACTCCTGCGCGCGAGTGCTGCTGGACACATCTGCTGTGTGCAGCTGCCTGCACGAGCCTCTGTGTTCGCGCCCGCGCTCCGCCGGCACACGCCTGATAGCAAGAAGGTCATGCGCGCCCACCGTCCGGGCAGCGGACGCAGGCAGCTGCACACAGCAGATGTGCGCATGCAGCGCTCTCGCGCAGGAGGGCGCGCAGGCATCCCTCCGGTCACCCTGCGCGCGCGGCGCGCCCGCAGGTGGGGACCCTTGAAGTGAAATGGGCGCTGGCTGCGGCCAGGTGGCCGCGCTAGGCATCCCCGTCTCGAGCCGCGAGGACGTCCAGGCGCAGCGCGCGGAGGCTGCGACCGTCCGGGCCTGGCGCCTGCAGGGCCTGCCCGAGGACGACCACTTCACCGGAAACGCGGTGATTGCGATACGCAGCCAGCGCTGGCCCCTGCTCGTCGACCCGCAGGCGCGCGCACCGCGCGTGCCGGCCGGGCCGCCGGCCCGCACGCCTGGGCTTGCCTGACGCGCCTTGAACCTAACGCCATGCGCATGCAGGGCCTGGCCGGCGCCTGGCTCCAGCAGCGCGGGGCCGCCGCCGAGCTGCGCGTGCTGGACGCGCGCGCGCCGGACCTGCTGCATGAGCTGGAGGCGGGCCTGGCGCTCGGCTCGCTCGTGCTGCTGCAGGCGCGCGCGACCCCGCGCCTTGCCTTTATGCCCAGCTCGCTTTCGGGGCGTGCAGAGCTCTTGAGACGGCTGGCCGTGGCCTGCCCGCTCCTCGGAAGACGTAATGACACGGCACATGTTCTCAAGACTGCACACCTAGCAGGGCGCGGAGGGGGCCGTGGAGCCGTGGCTGCGCCCGCTGCTGGCGCGCGCCTTCACAGCGCGCGGCACGCTGTGGCTGTGCGGGCGCGAGGCGGCGGTTGCACCGGGCTTCCGCCTGGCTCTGAGCACCGGCCTGGGTGCGGCCTGGCCCGCATGCGCAGCCCAGGGCCAGGGCAGGCGGATGACGGGCAGACAGCGCTGACGTGCGCGGCCCGCCCGCAGGCGACCCGGCCCTGCCGGCCGGCGTGGTGGGGCAGCTCGCGGTGATCGACTGCGCGGTGACGCCGGCCGCGCTGACGGCGCAGCTGGCGGCGGCGCTCGTGCGCGCCGAGCAGCCCGCGCTGGCCGCGCACCAGGGCGGCTTCGCGGCCGATGTCGTTGCGCTGACGCACGCGCAGGCGCGGCTGTGTGCGGTGTTAATTTAAGAGCCGAGCACTAGGGGCGCCGCACAAGGGGCAGGATAAAACGGTACCCTAATTATACCCTACCCTGGGCATGCACATCATCGCGCCCTAGTCAAACCCCGCTCCGCGCAGGCGGAGCTGGAGGACAGGCTGCTCGATATGCTGGCCGGCGCCGAGGGGGCGCTGCTGGACAGCTCGGACCTCGTGGACGCCCTGGAGGCCGCCGCAGCCGGCTGGGCGTCTGCGCACGCCGCCCTCGAGGTGCGTGCCCGCCGGCCGCGCTCTGGCACGGGCGCGTGCGCGCGCGCCGGCGGCGCCTGGCCGCGAAACATGCGACGTGGCGCGCAGGCGGCGGAGGCCGACGCGCGCAAGGCGGCGGCGTCAGCGGCAAATTTCCGGCCAGCCGCCGCGCGGGCGGCGGGGCTGTTCTTTGTGCTGGCCGACATGGACAGGCTGGACCCGTCGTGCTCGGTGGGCCTGGCCGCCTACGCGGAGCTCTTCACGCGCAGCGTGGCCCGCAGCGGCCGCAGCGAGCGCCCGGACGAGCGCGTGCGGCAGATCAACCTGACCCACACCGGCGCTGTGCTGCGGAGCGCCGGCCGGTGCGGCCGCCGGCCCGACCCTGCAGGCTCACAGGGCATGCTGTATGCGTTGCGTGCAGTTGCACACGCTGGCGGCCAGCTACTTTTGCTGCAGAGCATCGGGCTCTCAGGGGCCATGCTGACGACCGGCGCCGCGCAGGGCGCTGGCTGAGCCGCACCGGCTGGCGCTGGCGCTGCACATGGCCGCCTGCGTGCAGGCCGAGGCTGGCCGCCCGCACGATGCGGCCTGGCAGCGCCTCGTGCAGCACAGCATTGACAGCCCCTGCGAGTCCGCAGACGGCGGGGGCGCGCCGGCGGCTGCGCCGCCGGGCGGGCCGCCGCTGTCCGCCGGGGAGGAGCTGGCCCGCCTGGCGCGCGTGCCAGGCTTGGAGGCGCGGCCCCGCCGCGGTACATGCAGTCTGCTGCCAGGCGCTGCCAGCGCCGGCGCCTCTCAGCAGCTTGAGCCGGCCCGCTCAGCTGGCCAGGGCCGCCCATGTCGTGGCAATGTCAGGTAGCCGGCGTTCCAGCTGGCGGAGGCGCTGTGCGTCGTGCGGGGCAGGGCACTGCTGCGAGCATGGCAGGCGGCGCGGACGCGGGCGCCTGGGCGGCCTGGCGGCTGGCGCGCGAGCCGGAGGCCGCGCCGCTGCCGGGCTGCTGGCAGGCGGACGCCTCGCCGCTGCAGCGCCTGCTGCTGCTGCGCTGCCTGCGGTGCGCGCGCCGCGCGGCCGCCCACGCTCGCACTGCCTGCCGCTCGCGCCACTGCCTGCAGCCCTGCCCGGCTCGCGAGGCCGGGCAGGCCTTGACGTTGACCGCTCGGCCGCCGGTAACCAAATGCGGTGCGCGCGCAGCCCGGACCGCCTGCCGGCGGCGGCGGCGGCGCACGCCGCGGAGGCGCTGGGCGCGGAGCTGGCTGAGGCAGCGGCGCCAGACCTGGGCCAGGCGCTGTCGGACGCGCTGCCGGGCGCGCCGCTGCTGCTGCTGCTCGCGCCGGGCGGCGACCCGGGCGGCGCCCTGCTGCGCCTGGCCGCCGCGCACGGCGCGGCCGGCGGGCTGGCCAGCCTCGCGCTCGGCCAGGGCCAGGTGCGCGCCGGCGCTTGCTGCGGCTCGAGTCCTCGCCCGCCCCTGGCTCGTGCGCGATCGCAGGGCCCCGCAGCCTGCAGCATCAGACGCCATGCGCAGTTGGCTGCAAGCTCATGCTGCTTGCCTGATGGGTGTGGTTTACTTGGGGGCCTGGCAGAAGCGCGGGCTCTGCAGCACATGGCCTGCCGCGCGCGGGCAGGGCGAGGCGGCGCTGGCGCTGGTGGAAGCGGCGGCGCGCGAGGGCCGCTGGGCGCTGCTGGCCAACTGCCACCTGGCGCCCGGCTGCCTGCCCGCGCTCGCGGTGCTGGCCGCGCGCCTGGCCGCCGCGCCGCAGCACCCGGGCTTCCGCCTGTGGCTGACGGCCGCGCGCGGCGCGCCGCTGCCGGCGCCCCTGCTGCACCTGTGCGCCAAGGTCGCCGCGCGCCCGCCGCAGGCGCGCGCCGGGCGCCCGGCGCCTGAGCGCCATGGCGGCTGCCCCACGTCCGCATGGGGCTCATAACAGGGACGCGTGCGTTGCATGCTCGTGCGGGCTGCATGCCAGCTTGCAGCAGCGGCCCCCCACGCCTGCCGGGCCGGGGCGGCAGGGCGTGCGGGGGCGGCAGGGCGTGCGGGGGCGGCTGGTGCAGCTGTACGCGGGCCGGCCGGACGCGGAGGGCGCGCCGGGCGCGGCGGGCGCGCGAAGCAGGCGCATCATGTTCGCCCTGGCATTCTTCCACTGCGTCCTGCTGGAGCGCCGCCGCTTCCCGAGCACGGGCGCCGGCGCACGCTCTGTCCTGTACGACGCAGACTACTTGGTGCGCGCTGCCGGGCATGTGTACATGTGAGCGGGGCGCGCAGCCGCCGCCTCACCGCCGCTCGGGCGCGCCGCGCAGGGCTTGCATGCAGGGTACGTCGCAGTGCAAACGCTCCCGCACGGCGTCAGCGCACGTCGCAGCGGCCTCTTTTGAATGCAATCATCAGTGCGGGGACCTCGTTGAGTTAGGGCAGCACATGCGTCAGTCTGTCTGCGACACGGGCTGCGGGGGACTCGGCGGCGTGCAGCGCCTCTGCCCCTAGGCAGCGCATGCGCCGCGCGGCGCGCAGGCGGCCGAGGAGCTGGTGGCCGCGCACCTGGAGGCCGGCGACGCGCCCTGGGAGGCGCTGCGCTGCCTGGTGGACGAGGCGGCGTACGGCGGCCGCGCCGGCGGCGGCCGCGAGCGCCGCGCGCTGGGCGCCCTCCTGGGCCGCCTGCTCTGCGAGGCGGCCGCCGCGCCGGGCGCCGTGCTTGCGCGCGCGCCCGGCTACACCATGCCAGACGGCGCCTCGCCGGCGGGCATCAAGGCGCGGCGCCAAGCTCTGCGAGGCGGCCCTGCTGCAAGCCTGCATGCAGCTGGTGGTCTGCCTCGTCAAATGTATGCGACGGAGGAGCCGGCCTGAGGCACACAAGCTCCGTGCTCGGCAACATCTGGTTGCCTGGCTGACTCCAGCACACGGGCAGAACACTGCGCGCTGTAGCACGTTTGGCTCTGAGCGTCAGAGAGGGTGACCCCGCCGCTGCGCGCTCTGGCCCAGGCGCACATCGCGGCGATGCCTGCGCGGGACGCGCCGGAGGTGTTCGGGCAGCATGCCAGCGCGGAGGCCGCGTGCCAGGCGCGGGAGGGCGCCGTGCTGCTGGGCTGCCTGGCGGCGCTCCAGCCGCCCGCCGCGGCCGCGCCGCCGGAGCTGCCGCGCGCGGAGCGGCTGCTGGCCGCTGCCGCGCAGCTGCTCGAGCAGGCTCGCGCGCCCCCGGGCGCCCTGCCTGCCGCCGCCCTCGTGGAAGCGTAGCATGTCATGCGGTCTCACAACAGCAGGAAAGGGGTAGGGTAGGGCTGGCAGCCCTAATATAATGACCCTGGTACTGACCATGGTCGAGATGGTGCCGCATGTCCCCAACGCGATGGAGCTGGAGGAGGCGGGGTTGGCAGCGGCGGCGGCGAGCGGCGGCGGCTTGCAGGCTGTCCTGGTGCACGAGCTGGAGAGCGGCACGGCGCTGGCGGTGCGCGTGCGCGCCGACGCGGCTGCGCTGGCGAGCGTTGCACATGGGCTCGCTGCCGCCAGCGCCGAGCTGGATGTCACAGCGCAAGAGCTCCTGGCCGGCCAGGCGCGCGCGCCGGGCGGGGTTGCGGCGGCTTGTGACATGCGCAGCAGGCCGGCGGGGTGCTATGGCAACACCACATGCAGCGTAATGACACAGGCGGGGTCCGCGCTGCAGGTCCCGATGGCCTGGCAGAGCGAGCGCGAGGCCGGGCAGCAGCAGCTGTCCGGCTTCGTCTGCGACCTGTGCGCGCGGCTGGCGCAGCTGATGGCGTGGGCGGCGGGCGGGCCGCCGGCAGTGTTCTGGCTGCGGGGGTTCGCCTGGCCAGGCGCTTTCCTGTCGGCTGTGCTCCAGGTCGGGGCCCGCGCTGCCCTGCTCTTTGTGAAGTCTGCTATGTCTGCTGGATCGGCATGGGCCTGGGTTGCTGGAGGATGCTCGGGCGCCACTACGGTGCCTCCGGAGCATCGACGACCTGTGCATGTGTCGCTGGGTATAGACGTGCCATCAAGTGTCCAGCGAGGGGCGCTTGAATTGCAACGAGCATTGGCGCTGGCTGCCGGGCAGGCCGCGGCGCGGCAGGCGGCCGTCCCGGCGGACAGCCTGGCGTTCGAGCTCGCCGTGCTGGACGACGCGCCGGCCGAGGCGCCGCCCAGCGGCGTGTACATCAGGGTGCGCCCGCCCAGCCCGGCAGCCCCGCTGCAACCCTACCCTAAGCCTAACCCGTGCGCCGCGCGCCCCTCAAGCTTGCGTGCCCAAGCTCGGTGGTCGGGACGGCGGGGCATGCTTGCTGATGGGGGGCTGCCCGGGCGGCGCACGGCCCCGCGGCATGCGGGCAACCGCGCCGGCCGACATGCGCGCAGGGCCTGATCCTGGAGGGTGCGGGCTGGGACGCCCAGGCGGGCGGCCTGTGCGAGCCGGGCGCGCTGCAGGCGGCCACGGAGCTGCCCGTCGTGCACCTGCGCCCGGCCGCCGCGCGGCGCCGGCCCGCGCGCGGCACCTACGACTGCCCACTGTTCGCCGGCGCGGCGGGCGCGGCGGATGAGGCCCTCCTGACCGTGCCGCTGCGCGACGGCGGCGCGCCCGCCGACCACTGGCTGCTGCGCGGCGCGGCGCTGCTGCTGGCGCCGAGCGAGCACGGGCTGCTGTGCGGCGGGCCGCGCGTGCCGCAGCCCGCATGACCGACCGAGCGCGTCGCGCGAGGTCTGGGGGCCGTGCGGATTGCAGAGCGGGTCGCAGAGCTGTGTGCACGCTGCTGCTGCCTGACGACACAGCGCGGCGAGTTCAAGGTCAGGCCCGTGCCATTCGTTTACACGTCTGGGCTCGGTCGCATGTCAGCACGCCGTTGCCGGTGGTGCCTCTACCAAAAGCAGTGAAAGCCATGTGTTCTCACTCGCGCCACCGCTTTGAGAGTTTAGGAACCAAGTTCTGTGCATTCCCGCATCGTGCTGTTCAGGGGTGCTCCCGCATGCGAGCGCCCGAAGCTCAACATGGAAGCGCGCCGGCCGCACGCAAGGCCGAACGCCCGAGCGGCCGAGAGCCTATGCGGCGCGCTTCTTGGGGCGCGTCTCCGCGTCGGCCATGGGCCGCAGGTAGACGGCGTCGCGCGGGTGCGGCTGGTCGCCCTGCTCGTACGTGTACGAGGCCGCCACGGCCAGCGTGCGCCCATCCCGCGAGAACGCCAGCGCGGCGACCGAGGTGGGATAGGCCGAGATCTGCGCGCTCGCGTGGCCCGGTTCGGCGGCGACGCTGGAGGCCTCAGCGCGTCCACAGCAGGCAGCACTTCGCGCGTCCACGGCAGGCAGCAGGTCGGTCTGCCGGGCCTGGTCGACGCTCGGGGGTGCGGGCATGACCGCGCCTGGCACAATCGCTTCTTGTTCTCGCCGTCCCACATGTTGACGACGCCGTCGCAGCCTGCGCGCGCCAGCGCCGCGTCAGGCGGCGCGGCCTGCCGCGCTGCGCGCGCCGGCCGCCGGGCGCCCGCAGCGCGCAGCATGCACGGCGGCGCGCCGCCGCCGGCGCGCCCGGGCGCGCTGTGAGGCCAGCGGCGCGTCTGCGGCCGCGGGGGCCTCCTCAGGGTAGGCTTAGGTATACGCACCACCGGTGGCAAACGTGCCGTGGAAGGGCGCAAATGCGATGGCGTTCACGGGGTAGACCGTGTCGCGGCCGCCCTCGGTGCGCCGATGGCATTTGAACGCGTACTTCTTCGCCTGCGCGCGGCTCCGCCTCACTGCCGCCGCTCCCGCCGCCCCGTCCCTCCCAGGCAGCGTCCCCGAGCGCCGCGCCGCGGGGCGCGGCATGAGGGGCGCGCCACAGCGCACAGCAGAGCATTCGAGCACAGGAACGCCGCCCGCAGGAGTGCAAACAGCTTGAGGGGAGCCAGCGCGGCCGGCGGGCGCGCCTGCACGCTGTCGGACGCATCAAAGTACTCCATGGCGACGCGGCCCTCCACCGAGCTGAGCGCGTAGCCGGTCGCGTCCGGGAAGCAGCGCACGCAACGCGTCTGGAACTTGAGCGAGCTCTCCCGCTCCTGCTCCGGCCGCCCCGACTCCAGGCTGCGCGCCGGCATCGGGGGCGCTGGGCAGCAGGCCGGGCGCCGAGCGCGGCAGAACGCCGCAGGCGCCCCGCCGCGCTGCGGGCGGCAGGGCCAAAGCAGCCCGCTGCCCGAACGGTGCGCGCCCATGACCTGTTCGCAATCAGGCGTACGCCGGAAGAGCGCGAGCGCGAACAAAGAGGCCCGCGCAGGCGAATGCACAGGGAGCGCTGCATGCGCACATCTGCTGTGTGCAGCCGCCTGCGCGAACCGACGTGTTTGCGCGCTCTGCCAGCCCACGCCTGAACGCAAACAGGTCATGGGCGCCCGTTGTCCGAGCAGCGGGCACAGGCAGATCCACACAGCAGATGTGCGCATGCAGCGCTCGCGCACAGGAGGGCGCGCAGGCGCCCCTTGGATCGCCCTGCGGGCGCGGTGCGCTGCACGAGCAGCCGCAGGCGGGCGCGCCGACGCGCACGGGGGCGGGCGGCGCATCAAGCGGCGCCCGCGCGCGCCCAGTCAGGGCACTGTCACAGGGGCGGCAGCGAGGCCGGCCGCGCACGTGCGCAGGTCGTAGATGAGCACCTGGCGCCCGGACGTGGCCACGACCAGGCGCGAGCCGGACTGCGCCATGCTGAACGCGCGCCCCGGCAGCGACAGCACCGCCACGCAGTTCTGGCCCTGCGCGCCCAGCCGCACGGCGTCAGGCGGCCAGCGCGCGCCCGGCGCCCGCCCAACCAGCGACTTGATCCTGCTCGGGCCGCTCAGCGGGTCAGCGCGCGCATTTCGGCACCCGTGTCAGGCCCCAGTGACTCCCGGGCGCGCGGGCGCGCCGGGGCCAGGCGCGGGTCCCAGACGCGCAGGCTGGCGTCCCAGGAGGCGGTCGCGAGCGCGCCGCGCTCGGCCAGCCATTCCACGCAGCGCACGCCGCGCTCGTGCGCGCCCAGCACCGCCTCCGTGCGCGCGAAGAAGTCGTACCTGGCGCGCCCGCCGCGCGCGCGTCAGGCCCTCGCCCGCACAATAGGGTTACCTTACCCTACCTCATCGCGAACAACCCCCTAACAACAACACGCCTAGAAACGATGCGGCCCGTGCGCCGGGCGGCGGCGGCGGCGCGCGCGCGCACCGGCGCACGAGGCCGTCCAGGCCGCCGACGTAGACGACGCTGTCGTCCTGGAACGCGCCGTCCAGCGCGGGCGCGACCAGCGCGTAGCTGCCGCGCAGCGTCCGCCGCCCCGCGTCGTACAGCCGCGCCGTCTGCGCGCGTCCGGCCAGCGGGCTCGCCACAGTGCGGCGGCGCGCCGGCCGGGGCGCCCGAGCGCGGCCTCCGCCGGCGGCGGGTGCACAGCCCGCCGGCTGGCGGTGAGCCGGCCGGGCGTACCTCTTGCGAGGCAGGCAAGCACGGCATGCGTCCAGCACAGGGCCGGGCGCGCGCGACAGCGGCTGCAGGTTGCTGCTGCGGAGGGCACGCACGCCGTCCCACGACGTAGCCATCAGCAGGTCGCTCGTGGCGGAGAAGCGCAGCGCGGTGATGCCATCGGTCGGCGGGTCGTCGAGCGGCTGCCCGAGCGCCGTCGACGCCATCGGCCCGGCGCGCGTCACGGTTCAAGCGCTCAGCGGCGGGCTGTAGTGAGCACACGCGGCGGCCGCCCTGGTGCTGCTCGGCGGCGTGCCTACCGGCCGCCCCGCCTTGCGCTGCCAGCGGTTCTGCTTGTGGAGTGCAGCATGCACGGCGCACACCTCTCTGCCCTCAAAAGTCTGTGACCTGTGCTCACCACGCAGCACGGCCTCTCAAAGTGAATGCCAGAAGGGACTGCAGTTGGGCTGAGAGAAAGAAGGCTCGGCTCTGAGTGGCATTGCAGCGCATCATGGGCCATTTGCCCCCTTCTCCAAGGCGATCAACAGGGGCGTAGGTTACCGGCAAGCATTCACTGGCGCATGCACTCGAGTTTAGCAAGAGTCGCACCTGCGGTGCCGAGAGGTGTGTGTGTGCCAAGTATGCTAGGCTAGATGCTCTCTTCACGTCCAGGAGGCTGGGCGCCCTCTGTGTGGCACACAAGCGCGCCGCGCGTGGAACATTTCGCGGCAGGCCGTCTATTGCGGACAGACGATGCACAGCTGCCCGCCGCTCGGCCCACGGGCGGCCTGCACCTGCGGCCCGTGGCGGCTGCCCGCTGCAGGCCGTGGCGCAGGCGCTAGCGGCGCGCCCTGCGCCGCGCAGACGCTGCGCTCGCAGCAGCCCGGGGGCGTCCGCGCCGCAGCGTGGGCCGTGCCCGCGCCGCTGTGGAGGCAGCGCCGGCGCCGCGGCCGCGCAGCCCCTGGGCCGGCCGAAGGCGGCGCATGCTGCGCCCGGCACGGCAGAGGTCCGCTCGTGGCGCGCGCCGGCGAGCCCGAAGCCGCGCCGGGCGCCGCCGTGCACCCGGGCGAGCAGGCCGGCGACGTGGAGCCCACGCCAGCGGCACCCGACAGCGTCGTCCCCGCCGCCGCCAGGACCGCGGTCAAGCCGCAGCCCGCCCCGCAGCCCGACCCCCGGCTGGCCTGGGCCGGCGCCGACCTGGCGGGCAGCAGGGCCGAGCCGCTGGACGCCGCGCTGGCCGCGCCGGGCGCGGGCGTGCGCGAGTCGCTGCGCCGGATCGCGGAGGACGAGCCGCGGCTGCTGGCGCAGCAGCAGGTGGAGCGGATGGCCAAGGGGCTGGTGGGCGCGCTCGGGGGCGGGCACGCGCGCGAGCGCGACTTCCGCGGCCGCTGGCAGGGCGTCATGGGCGTGCTGGCGGCGCGCGCGCGCGCGCGCCAGGCCGGCCCCGCGCGGCACGGCCTGGACAAGTGGGCCGGCGACCTGGGCACGCTGTGGCAGGACGTGCGCGTCGTCAACCACCTGATCATGGACGAGCCTGCAGGCGCGGCCCCGGCGCTGCCTAGCACGCGCGCCCGCGCAGGCGCGCGCGTTGTCGCCACAGCATCCGCCGAGCAGGCGCTGAGCGGGGCTCCCCTTGGCCCACCGCGCCTGCGTTGCGACCAGCCGCCAGCGTGCTCATCGTTGCGCCCACCAACTGCGCAGCCGGAGCGCCTGCCGCCGACAGCGCGCCGGCGCCTGCGCGCAGGTGCGGCGCATGCGGGCGGCGCGCCGCGGCCGGCCGCCAGGGCGCCCGACGCGCCCGCCGAGGCGCTGCTCGGCGGCGCCGCCGGGCAGGCGCGCGCGCCAACGCGCGGCTTTGGCGCGTCTGCGGCCGCCAAGCGCGCCGCGCAGGCCGCCAGCGAGCGCAAGCGGCAGCGCAAGCAGCGCGCGCAGGTGCCTCGCCCTGCCTGGCGCGCCGCCGCCCGCCCGCCGCACCAGGCGGCAGGCTCCCGCCATGCCTTGTGCAAGAGCCGCGTGGATGCCTGCACTGTGAGCGCATGGCCCCTGTGCCCTGTCAGCGGCCCTGCACGCGGCCCGCCCTGCTGTGCAAGGCGCGGTGGGCGCGCGCCGCAGCCGGGGAGGCGGGCGCCCGCCTGTGCTGAGCGGCGCGGCCGGCGGCGCCAGGCGGGCGGCGACGAGAGCGACGGGGGGCTCGCGGCGCGCGCGCCCGACTGCGCCGAGGGCCCGGCGCCCGGCGCGCTGCAGCAGGCGTGCGCGGCAGCGGAGCCGGAGCCCGGCGGCATGCTGCCCGGCCTGGCGGAGCTGCTGCTGCTGGAGATGCTGCCGCCGGTGCGCTGCCCTAACCCTACCCTGGCCTAGCCAGCGCTCCCGGGCCCGGCGAGGCAGGGCGTGGCGGCGTGGAAGCGAGCATGCGTCACGCCTGCCGGCGGCCCCATGCGCGCGCCTGATGCATGCGCTCCGCAGGCATGGGGCAGCGCGTCCCGGGGACGCCCGGCGCGCGTGCGCCGGCGGTCAAGGCCGGCTGCGCGGCGCGCAGGAGGCCACGCCTGCGGATATGCGCGCGGTCAAGGGCTTTGAGGCGGCGCTGGCGGCGGGGCACGCCGGCGCCTGCCGGCCGGACGTGTCGCGCACGGGCAAGGACCGCCGCGGCGCGCGCGCGCTGCACGACGCGCTGGTGCTCGCGGCGACCGTCATCGCCGCGCAGGGCGCTCCGCCGACGGAGCGGGGGGCTGCGGAGCGCGCGGCTGACGAGCCGCCGGCCGGTGTACGCGCGAGCGGCGCGCCGACCGCGGCCGAGGACGGCTCCGCAGCAGCGGCCGTGCAGGCCGGCGGCGCCGCCGCCGCGCCGATGAGCGCGGCCGCCGGCGCAGCGGGCGCGGCCGGCGCGGCCGGCGCAGCCGCAGACGCGGCCGCGGGCGCGGCCGTGGAGGCAGTGTGCGCCGCCGTGCAGGCTGGGAGCGCGGAGGCCGAGGCCGCTGACGCGGCCGAAGATGCGGCGGACGCGGCATTGCAGGCGGGCGTGGCAGCCGCCCATGCAGAGCGCGAGGAGGCCGAGGCGGCGGGCGCGGCCGCCGATGCCTCGGGCGCGGCCGACGACGCCGCGGGCGCCGCTCTGCACGCGACCCTTGCGGCCGTGCAGGCCGGCGGCCTGGCCGCTGAGGCGGCGGGCGCGGCCGCGGAGGCCGCGGGGGCCGGTCGTGCCGCGCTCCTGCCCCAGGCGGCAGACCAACCGGGCGCTGGCGCGCTGCCGTCGGCGCTGGCGCCTGCCGCCGGTGCCGAGGCCGCGCCATGCGAGGCTGCGCCCGCGGCGGGCCCGGGCCCTGCCGCGATCAGCTTGTTCGCCGGGTATGCGCCGCCGCCGGCGGCGCCCGTCGAGTCCGCCCCGGCCGCCGCGCAGCTCGCGGCTGCGGCCGCTGCGGATGACCGGGACGCCCTGTCGGCGGAGGCGCGGGCCGCGGACGGCCTGGTCACGGAGGCTGGGGTGGCGTCCGTGCGGCTGGACGCTGCGTCGGCCGCGGACGCCATCGCTGCGTCGCTTGCTGCGCCGCCCGCCGCGGAGGCCATGCTCGCTGAGGCCGCGGATGGCGGGCCTGGAGCGCTGGAGGTGGCGCCCGCCGAGGAGCGCGGGGTTGTGCAGCTGGGCGCTGCGCCAGCCGCCGACGCTGGCGGCGCGGCAGCGCAGGCAGCGGCCGCCGCAGATGGTGACGAGGCAGAGGCGGCGCCGGCGCCTGCCGCCGACGCTGGCAGCGTGGCGGCGGACGCGCCGGCTGCCGCCGACACCGCCGCCGCGCCGCCGCCGGCCCTGCCCGCCGCCAACATCGAGGCGGCCCCGCTGCATGCCGTGCCTCCTGTGGGCGCCGGCGCTGCGCCGCCGGAGGCGGACGCCGGGGCTGCTCCGGCGGGGGCGCCGCCCGATGCGGACGCCGCGTCTGCGCTGCCGCACGGCGAGCGCCTCGTGTCGGGCACGGGCGCCGAGGCCGCTGTGGGCGACGGTGTGAGCGGCGATGGCGGGGCGGGTACGACGGCTGCGGCGGCCGCCGCAGGCCCGAGCAGCGCTGCCGGCGAAGGCGCTTCCGGCGCGGGCGAGGAGGGCGAACTTGAGCCGGCCGGCCGGGGGAGCGCGGGCGGCGCGCCGAGCCCGGCCGCCGGGGGTCTTGTGATAGCATCCGTTGCGCAGCGCGCCAGGGCCCCGGGCGGCGGGGCCGCCCCGGCGCCGCGCGTGCACGTCCAGGGCTTCGGCAGCAAAACGCGCGGCCAGCGGGCCAGCGACCGCAAGCGGCGCCGCCTGCTGCAAGCCCAGGTCCGGCATGCGCCTCCAGGAGCCCGCTGGGCTGGGTGCCCGACGAGTGTTTCTGCGTGACGCCGAGACCGAGCGCACTGCACGCATGTCTGGCAGGTTGTCGAGCGGGAGCCCGCCGCTGTGACGGGCAGGAGAGGGGGGCCACTGCGGCCTGCCGCGACCCTCATTGTGCGGCGCAGGGCCGCGCGGAGGGCGACGATGTGCCCCGGGGAGAGGCCGGCGGCCTGGAGGGAGACGCGGGCGCGGCGCCGCAGCAGGAGGCGCTGCCCGAGCCCGGCGGCATGTTCCCTGGCCTTGCGGAGCTGCTGCTGCTGGAAGCGGCGCCGGCGGTGCGCGCCGGCCCGCCACGCCCCTGTTGTGCGTGCACAGCGGGCGCGCTCGCGACGGAGGGCCTTTGTATTGTGCGCCATGACCGCCAAGCGAGTGTGGCCCGCGTTGCTTGATGGGGCGTGAAGGTCCCATCAAGAAGCGGGTGCAGAAGGCGCGGCCGCGCGCGTGCGCCCAGGCTGCGGGGCGCCGCGCGCAGGAGGGCGTCCCGGAGGACATGCGCCCCGTGAAGGGCTTCGAGGCCGCGCTGGCGTCGGGGTACAGCCTGGCCTGCCGCCCGGGCGGCGGCCGCAACGGCAAGGACCGGCGCGGCGCGCGCGCGCTGCGCGCCGCCCTGGCGCGCGCGCACCGCGCCGCCACACCGACCGCGTTTGCGGCCGCGATCGAGGTGCTGACAGGGACGGGCGGCTCGGGCGCGGCGGCCGACGCGCCGTCGGCGGGCGCTGGCGCTGCGGGCGCGGCCGCGGGCGCGGCCGGCAAAGCCGCGCTGCCCGCCGTGCAGGCCGAGGGTGAAGTCGACGGGGCGGCGGGCGCGGCCACAGAGGCTGCGGCCGCAGCGCTGGCGGCCCAGACGGCCCAGCCCGCGAGCGCCGCGGACGGCTGGCTGGCCGCGCTGGCGGCGCCGCAGGCGGCGGCCGCCGCGAGCGTGGAGCCCGCATCGCTGCGCGTCGAGGCTCGCGGCGGCGGCAGCGCCGAGACAACGCGCCCGGCCGCCGCGGCGCGCGACGCGCGACGGCCCGCGGCGGGCGGCGCCGACGCGCCCGGCCGGCGCGCCGATGGCGCCGAGGACTGGTACGAGCCGGCGGGCGAAGCATACGACTGGGAGCGCAGCCTGGCTGCCTGGACCGCGGACGACGACCCGAGCGCCGGGGCGGCGGCGCCCGTGGCCGCGCCCGGCGGCGGCGGCGGGCAGGGCGCGGGGCACATCCTGGGCGTGTGGTCAGCGCTGCGCGCGGCCGTGACCGCCGGCCGCCGGCTGGGCCTGCCCGAGGACGGCGCGCTGGCGGCTGGGCTGGCGGGCGGCGCCGCCCGCGGCGGCGCGGACGCAGGGCCGGCGGCGTTCATGTCTCCCCCCGCCCCGGCCCGCCGTGATCCGGCGCGAGGGCCGCTGGAGCGGCAGGAGCGTGCGCCGCCGCGGCTGCACGCCGGCGAGGCTGCGGTGAAGGCGCTGCGGCGGAGGCCGCTTGCCGCAGCCGCGCCCGGGCCCGCCGCCGCGGCGGAGGCCGCGCCCCGGCGCGCGAGCAGCGCGGCGGCGGGGGCTGGCTGGGCGGCCGGCCAGGCCGCCGGCGGGCGGGAGGCGGCCGCGGGCGAGCGCGGCGCGCCGGCGGACGCCAAGGCGGACGCGCGCTTCAGCACCTACTGGCGCGCGCTGCGCGCGAACAGCGACGCCTCGCCGCGCCGCACGGCGCTGACCGCGCGGCGCTACTCGCACGGGTGCGCCCGGCCGCGCTCCCCGCCCCCGCCAGGCGCCCGCCCGCCGCTGCGCGCATGGCGATGCGCATGCAGGCGGCGCATGGGGCGTACGCAGTAACGGTCAGAGCCGGGGCCGGCACGCTGCGCAGCTTGGCTCGTGACGCACGCGCGCGCGGCGGCCAGGTACATGGCGAGCCACCTGCTGGCGCCGGACCGGCGCGACTGGAAGGCCGCGGGCGTGCTGGTGTACAGCTTCACCGCGGACGGCCGCCTGCGCCTGCTGCTGGGCCGCGCCTGCCGCGCGCCGCGCGGCGGCTACCGCTACTACAACAACGACTGCTGGACGATCCTGGGTGCGCGCGGCGCGGCGCGGCGCCGGCTGCCATCCCCGCACGCCGCGCGCGCTGCGGGGCCTGCGAACCCTGTGCCCCAGCATCCGCTGGCCGTGCGGGCGCATGCACGCGACACAACTCTGCACGCGAGCGGGGCCCTTCACGGGCTGCGCGCCGGGCATGCCGCGGGCGCCCACGCCGCATTGCCGCCCGGCGCGCGCAGGCGGCAAGCGCAACCTGACCGATGTGAGCGCCGAGGCGACCGCCGTGCGCGAGATGACCGAGGAGACCGGAGGTGCGCGCCGCGCCGGGGGCCGCACGGGGGCCTGCCCTGCCGCCGGGCTGCAGTGCCTGCTGTGCTTGGCGGCGGCGTCGCAGCGGGCGCCGAGCGAGCGCCGCAGTCAGTCCAAGTGCCCACCCGCCGCCTGCAGCGCGCGGCGCCATGTGACGCGCTATAGGCCCATAGACCTACCCTACTCTAACCCCCTGCCCGGCGGCGCGGCAGGGCTGCTGTCGGGGTACCACGTGGGCGGGCAGCTGCAGCCGGTGCTGTGGTACCCGGCCGGCTGCTATGCGTGCTACCCGCACCGCCTGGCCGGCGGCGACGAGCTGCCGGCGCAGTACCAGCGCCTGGCCGCGCGCCGCCTGGCCATGCGCGCGGCCGCGCCGCCCGGCTTTGACGACACGCAGGAGCTGGCCTGGGTGCCGCTGGCCGAGGTGCTGGAGGGCCTGTGCGCGCCCGCGCCCTTTTCAATCCACCCCCTGCCTGGCCGCGCCTGCAATGCCAAGGGCGCCGAGCCGACCTTGTAGGGGGCCTGCGGGTGTCTCCCTCGCCCCTTGCGATTCACCGACAGCGCTTGCATGCGCTCCTTGGATGAGCGAGCGCCGGCCCTGGCGCCGGAGCTGCAGCGAGCGCGGGCGCGCGCGCAGGTGGCGGCTGCACCCCTTCCTGGAGGACATGCTGAAGCGCACGCGGCTGCTGCCCTGGCTGCAGCGCCGCCAGGCGGAGCACGACGCGGCGCTCGTCAAGCGCCTGGCCGCCGCGCTGCCGCAGGCCGTGCCCGGCGTCCCGATGGCGTCCGCCTCGCCGCGGGGTGCGCCCGCCCGGCGCGCCGGTTGCGCATGGCTG
>JAABUR0100004933.1_pt1 | contig 17375 bp, 14 predicted proteins | sample 5560091 | NCBI WGS metagenome assembly JAABUR01 (sample SAMN10711879, study PRJNA513375) | rock metagenome | isolation source: Antarctica rocks | place: Antarctica: Victoria Land, University Valley sud | reverse complement strand
TGCCGCGACCGATCGGGCATGCACATCAAGACCAACGCTCGTACGCTCTGTGAACACCGAGGCCTCCCACAATTGTCGGATAGGCCGAGCAGGCAGCCCCTACTCGGTAACCCACGAATCTTGTGAGTGAGGCCCCGGCCCAGCAACCGCATCACCTCCAGCGAGCGGTCACCCCATACCGTCTAGGTCGCGGTGGCAAGCATGACACCGGGATCGACATCGTGGCCCGTTGATCGGCAGACCGGCGTCGACGTCGCGATTCAGAGCAAGTTCTACGGCCACGACTCGACGATCTCCAAGCCGGACATCGACTCGTTCCTATCGGCATCCGGCAAGCAGGGATTCGGCCAACGGATCATCTTCTCCACCACCGACCGGTGGAACCCCGCATCCGGACGATGCGATCAACGGGCAGGCGGTTCCGGTGCGCCGGGTCGGGATAGCGGATCTGGAGGCATCGCCGATCGACTGGGGGAGTTCTATCTGACCAATTCGGATTCGTTGGTGCTCCCAAGGGCAGGAATACCCTCCGGGATCACCAGGGCTGGCGGGCGACCTGGAAGCTGTCGAGGTCGACCTCTGTGCCGGTTGACTCGATGTTCTTGGTGCCGGTTGCCACGATTTTGACGGTGTGGCGCCCCGGGACCGTCCAGCTGCGCTCAAATACTGGCGTCTGCCAGACCTCGGCGCCTCGATAACCGTAGGTGTCGATCCGGGTCGCGTAGCGGCCGTCGATGTACACGTCGGCTTCGCCGCACGCCGGGCACTGCCGGCCCACCAGGGCGACCTGGCGGCCGGTGAAGGTGTACGACGCCGAGTCTCCGGCCCGGGCAGTCGCATTGAGTGATCCGCCGGATGCCTGGGCCGCGCCCCGCCGGCTCCAACCTGAGCCTGTGTACCTGATCCTCGGGTTGTTCTCTTGCTCGATCGTCGCACCGGCGGTTACGGCCTGGAATCCGTCGAGGGAGATGGCGGTGCCGCTGGAGAGCGGGTTGCTCGTCCCAGTCTCCTCCACACGGATTGTGTGCCGGCCGGGCATGTCGAGCGACTTCGTATAAGCCGGCACGGAGGCGTTGTTGTCGTCCGGGGCGTAGAGGTCGATCGTGGCGTCGGGTTTACCGTCGATCGACACGAGCGCCTTACCCTCGTTGGGAGTGAGTTTCGCATACCAGGTGACCTGGCTGCCGGTGAAGGTATAGGTCGCTGACGTCGCCGGTGTCGGCCCGATCGGCTGGTAGGAGATGTCCGGGTCCCAGGCCGTGGCGTCGTAGGGCCAGTCGCCGTTGTTGTTGATCTCGAAGCGGATCACGTCACCCTTTGCTACCGGCAGGCCGCTCACATCGGCCTCGCCGCCCGTGGTGTCCGTGCCGCCGATCGTCGCTGGCCCCCAGATCGTCTGGCCGTTCTTTGTGATCCGTACGACCACGCCGTTGCCACCCTGTACGAGCTTCTTCGGGTGGCTTTTGAGGTAGACGCTCCCGTCCTCGGGTGCCGTCCAGACGCGGGCGGCGTCGTTGGTCGGACCGGGGTGCTCAGCACTCGGCCACACGAAGCCTCCGGTGACCGGCGTTTCGTCGTGCCACTGCGGCATTCCCAGGTAGCCCGACGGCGTGTACGTACGCATGTCCTGCCAGACGCCGTTGATTTGGTCCTGGTAGCGCCAGTTGTTGGCACCCTGGACGTCGCTGAAGCCCTGGCAGGCCGTGTGGCACCCGGAGGCCGAAATGGACAGCGTGCCCCGGTACAGATCCGTCAGGCCACCTTGGTGTTGCCAGTTCCCGGAGTAGACGACACCCTCACCGGGTGCATCGTCTACCGCTGTCGCGTCCAGCCCCTTGGCCGTGTGAACCTGCACCGGGCGTGAGGTGTTGCCGTCGCCGTCTACGGCGCGAACCGCGTAGTTGGCGCTCGTCGAGCCGCCGGGTGTGTGGTCGAAGTAGTACGTGCCCTGAGCCACCTTGGCGATCACTTTCCCGTTGCGGAGGACTTCGTAGTAGCTGAGCCAGTCGTTGTCCGATCCCGGAGCCCAGGTCACCTCGACGCCGCGATAGTTCATGTTGGTGTTAAGTGCTGCCGACACGTGCTTCGGGGGCCGGGGGGCGGTGTGGTCGGTGCCGCTGCCTGGGTGGTTGGGCAGGTTGAGATATACCAGTTCACCGACCGCGGGGCTCGGCAGCTGGATGCCGTCGTTCATGAGCTGTGCACCGCTCGCGGTGTACTGTCCGGTCGCGAATTGGTGCTGCACGTCGTACGTCGCCTCTGGGTTGAGCCCCTTGGGGTACACCGTGACCGGCGTGCTCGCGGCCGGCCCCTTGTAGATGACCAGCCCTTTGTTGCCGTCGCGGCTGAGCCGTTCGAACCAGTTGCGGTCGTTGTCGGTCGAGTGCGGGTGGTACTGGTGTACCCACCGGCCCGCCACGCCTTCGCGCAGGAGGTAGTGATACGTGTCGACGAGCTTGCGCATACACTCCAGTCGCGCCGGGTCGTTGGTGTCGCCCGTGAAATCCGGGTTGAACTGGAGCAACACGTTGTAGGAGGCGTCGCAGGCGGCCGGGTTCCAGGCGTCAGGGATGCCGCTCATCTTGTCGACGGGGAATATTCTCGATGCGTCGTACTGCTCGGCAAGGCCGTCGCGGTCGGTGATGCTGAAACCTGAGGCCATGCGCATGAACTCATAGTTGACCTCGTTGCCGCCGCTGTTGACGCCATCCAGCGTCGACCCGGGTTGGGCGTCAAGGAAGCGCTGCTGCACTCGACGGAACGCTTGATCCTGGCCGAGCTGCTGCGCGCCGTCCCACGGACCGACTTGGCAGCTGTCATTACGCCACTGATAGTCACCCCACTGTTTGGCTTTGCTGATCAACAGGTCACCGACCCAGCGTTCGGCCGCCGGGTTGGTGAGATCGATGAGCCGCTGCGCGTAGCCGCACGGCGACGCGGTCTGAAACCAGTCCGGATGGTCCTGGTAGACCTGCGAGTCGGTGTTTGCGTCGTAGGCCCAGTAGTAGATCAGCTGTTGCATCCCGTGCTTGGCTAGGTCGTTCTTGCTGATCTTCCAGTCAGGACCCTGCCAGTCTCCGGGAGCGTTCCACCAGCCGCAGTCGCGGTGGTAGGTGCCGGCCCCGATGTAGCTCATGTGGTCGACGAGCCCGAACACCTTCTGCAGTGTCCCCGAATAATCGGGTTTGCCCGCCGTGAAGCAGACCGCGCCGTTATACCAGTAGCCGAGCATGCGAATTTTGGCGAAGTAGGCAGGGCGTGTGTAGTCCCACATGTATTGGTACTGCCAGTCGAGCAGTCGGTTGGTCATGTCGTCGAGGTCAGTCTTGTAGACCCCGACGAACGCCTTGGGGCTGTGCGCGAGCTCCGCAGGGGCGAGCGCCTTGGTGTAGTTGGGGATCACCAGCGAGAGGCCGCCGGGCTCGCCGCCCTGCTCGCCTATCGGGGCCGCCCACCGGCCGTAGTAGTCGAATCCCATGTAGGCGCCGTTGTCATGAGCGGTGTTCCACAGGCTGAACCATGGGATATAGGCGGAGGAGGTCTCGGCCCAGCCTGCCGTCGGGCATGTAGTGGCGTTGGCGGCGCAGCCGAATTGGTCGTAGCTGTCGAAGATGCGGGCATAGGTGGACGTGAGCGGCGTGGTCTGAAGATTCCAGGACCCAGCCACGGCCCGCGCGCCGGTCATATAGTTCAACTGGACGTGGCCGGCGGCGATTTCGCTTCCCATCAGGTGCTGCTCCATGAACGAGGGGTTCGCCAGCGTATGCGGGGAGTGACCTGTGTTGCGGTAGTCGGTCCACTCGCGGATCAGGGCCGCGTGTGGGTAAACGATGTAGTGTTTGGTGACGCTCAGGTCGGGCCGCTCGACGGTCACATCGAGCTGCAGCGCCGGTTGGCCGCCGACCGTGACCTGGCGTGCATTGCCCGACTGGCAGGACCAGCCGGGAGTGGCGCCGGTCAGCGCCACCCCGTCCCAGTTGAAGCGGAACTCCGGCGAGGCGCTTCCGGCCGGCACGTACTGGGCGGCAGGGTTGGCAAGCTTGTTCTGGAAACTGGTGAGCGTGTAGGTGCCGGCCACGGGGCCGGGCGGGGCGGAGAAGGTCAGGGTCTTCTCGATGGCGGCGGTCCCCAGGCTCCACGAGCACGCGTTGTCACCTCTGGTCACGTAGGCGTCGCCAACAGACGGACCGGTCGCGCCGGGCGGCGCCGGTGCGGGTTGCGCCGATGCGGGTTGCGCCGGTGCGGGTTGCGCCGAGGCGGTGTGGCCTGGGGCCAGCGTCGCCATCCAGATAAGCGTCGCGCTCAGGGTCGACAGTGCGGACCTGGACAGCAGACTCATAGCAGTGATCCTTCGTGTTGGCAAAGCATTACCCGCGGCGAAAGCCGACACCGGGCTGGGAACAATCGCCCAACCTGGAACGCATCAACCGACTCCGGCTGCGTACTGCGGCGTACCTGTCTGACAGCTCGGTAGGTGACTATCTGCTGTTGTGAACGACATGTCAAGACCGCGTGTTGTGCTATGCCCGAGAGGCACCTCCGTTCCTTGTAGGTTCGTGCAGTGCCCCCGCGGGGGCGGGGGCGCGACTCTGGGGGCACAGCCGCGACGAACGAACGGTCGCCGACGCGGCCGACCGGCGACGAACCGGTCGCGCTGCGGTTGGAGATCACAGACTGTTCTGCGACACGGTCGACCGGCCGGTCCGACGTTGCCGAGCGGGCCGCCAGCGTCACCGAGCGCTCCATGTCGCAGTGCGTGTTGTGCACATGCTAGAAGTGGGCAGGCGAGCCGGTGCGCGTCTGGCCGCGCAGTTAGGTGACCGTCAGCGGGTACACGCTGCCTGCGGCTTGCCGGTGCCGTACCCAACCCGATTTCGGTGTAGTGCCCGGCGCTCGGGGCGGATGAGTTCGCGCTCCGCTGCGGCCCCGGCTCCACCGTGCTTCTGGGCATCAACAACCACTTCACCGACCTGTTCCCTGCCAGGGAGCCACGACTTCGCCGCTGAGGTTCGACACAGCCGCCACGCACATCTCTAACGCAAGACCGGTCCCGGTTCTGGTCGGCGACGAATGGCTCATCCCGCCAGGCTGTATGGCAGGATGCCCGTTGTACGTCCGCACTTGCTTTCTGCACTGCGCGATGGGAGGACTTCTCGGTGACTTCTGATCGACTTTCCCGTTTCAGTCTGTTGGACGGTCTGGTCGACGCGCTGGCTGGCCAAATCCAGAGTGGCGAGCTGGCTCCGGGTGCACAGTTACCGGGTGAGGCCGCCATCGGTGAGCGCTGGGGTGTGAGCAGGCCGGTCGTGCGGGAGGCGCTTGCGCTGCTGCGCGAGCGGGGTTACCTGCACACCGTCAACGGCAGTGGCACATTTGTACGCCACCCTGACGTCTCGCATGTCTCCGCCGCATTGGAGCGGCACATGAATCTCACCGAACGAGATGTGTTGACGGTGGATCATCTCTACGAGGCCCGAACCGCCATCGAGGTTGCCGGGGCCCGTTTGGCCGCGCTGCACGCCCAGTCGCCTGACCACGACCAACTGCGAAGCTATCTGCAGGACATGGACAACAATCGCAGTGACAAGGCCGGCTATGCGGCGGCGGACGTCGGTTTCCACGTGGCGATTGCGCGCGCCAGCAAGAACCCGTTACTTCCGGCCCTGCTCACTCCGTTGGTCCGAACGATTGTCGAGGGAGTGATGGAGAGCCACCGGACGCCTCGGGGCGTCTCGTTGGGTTTGAAGGGTCACGGACTGGTTCTGGAAGCCGTAGCGGCCGGTGATGCGGATGCTGCGGCGAAGGCGATGACTAAGCATCTGCAGGATTCACGAAAGATTTTTCCACCAAATGTGTTGCTGCGCTTCTCTACTCCGTCTCGGTCGGCGGCACAGTAACCGTTCCTTGCTACCGCTTCGTGGAAATCCTTGACAGGAAGCGGCGATCCGTTCATAGTCGTACCTGTAGGGCAGCTTGACAGGCGCAGCGAGGAGTGCGATGTTGGAGAGCGACGGCCCAGGGGCGGTGCTGATTACCGGGGCCACTGGTGGCATCGGCACGTCGGTGACCGAGACCCTGCACGATGCCGGATGGAATGTCAGCCTGCTGGATCTGGCGGAGGAACCGCTGGCCGCCATGGTCGGCAAGTTGAACGCGGCCAGGGAGGACTCTGCCATCTATCACTGCGGGAACGCCGCAGCGGGTTCCGAGGTCGCCGAGTGGGTCGATGAATCGCTCGCGAAATTCGGTGCGATCGACGGCCTTGCCAACGTGGCCGGATTCTGGCGATCTCAAGCATTCGCCGAGCTCTCGCTGGATGACATCGATGCTGTCATCGAGGCGAACCTGCGCACCGCGATCGTCTGCTGCAAGTTCGCCTCCGTCCCCATGGTCGCTTCCGGGCGTGGCAGCATCGTGAACTTCGCATCCACTGCCGGTGAGTACGGTTCGGTGTCGCCGGCGGCTCACTACGCAGCCGCGAAGGGAGGCGTGATCGCGCTGACCAAGTCGTTGGCCCGGGAACTTTCCCCGTTAGGTGTGCGGGTCAACGCGGTGTCCCCCGGGCCGATCGATACCAGTGGCTTCTACGAAGGCAGTGCTGTTGCCTCTACCCAGGTCGGCGCTCGCACTTTGCTCGGGCGCCTGGGTACTCCACGTGAAATTGCTACCTGTGTGGCGTTTCTGCTCAGTTCGAATTCGTCGTTCGTCACCGGCCACGTACTCCGCGCGAACGGTGGAAGTCTCCTGTGAGCGGGCGGAACGAACGTGGAGTGTCCGCCAGGCAGCGACTGTTCCGGGTGCTGGCCGCCGGTGAGGCCGGCGTCATTCTCGCACTCGTCATCATCAGCGTGGTCTTTCAGCTCCTGCAGCCGGCCTTCAGCTCAGGAGCGGATGTCCGCGCGATCCTGTCGGGCCTTTCCTACCTCGGCATTATCGCGGTCGGGCAGATCATCCTGTTGGTCGGCGGTGAGTTCGATCTGTCGGTCGGCTCGACGGCCGGCCTGAGCGCGATCGTGAGTGCGGACATGATGGCTCGTCACAACATCCCGGTGCCGGTCTCGTTGGTGATCGGTCTTGCAGTCGGTGCGCTGGTGGGCCTGGTCAACGGCGTGGTAGTGGTGAAGTTCAAGATCCCGGCCTTCATCGCGACCCTCGGTATGCTGTTTGTCGCGCAGGGTGCGACCCAGGTGATCACTGACGGGCAACCCATCTATCCGCTGCCGGTTTCCATGTCGACGATTGGTCAGGCAACACCCATCTTCGGGCTCGGCTGGTCGTTCCTGTTCCTGATCGTCGTCGTCGTTCTCGGAGAGATGTTCTTACGCATCACGGTTCCGGGCCGAAATATGTATGCCGTCGGTGGCAACCCCGTCGTGGCCAGGCTGGCCGGGATCAGGGTCGAGCGCTACAAGATGGGCGCATTCGTCCTCTCCGGCACTTTGGCCGCGGCGGCGGGCATGTTCGTGATGGGAAATCTCGGCTCGGGTAGCACCTCGATCGGTCAGGGCTGGGAGTTGCTCGTCATCGCCGGCGTTGTCGTCGGCGGGGTCAGCCTGTTCGGCGGCGTCGGATCCGTCCTCGGGGGAGTCATCGGCATGCTGCTCCTGGAGGTGGTCCAAAGTGGCCTGGTCGTCGTCGGTATCAGCCCGAACTGGCAGACGATCGCGGTCGGCTCCATCATGGTGCTGGCGGTCGGGCTCGATGTGTGGCGCCGACGATTGCCGGACATCGAGCCGGCTGCGAGTGCGGCTCCGCACGGCGCCGTCACGCCGACGAAGACCGGAAGCCTCGAGCCGGAGGCGCTCGCCGACGGGTGACGGTTCATCAGGACGTCCCCGCAACCAAGACCTGTCCACCCGACATGAAACTGCCACACCACCAGCAGGCCGGTCCTGTTTACATCGACTTGGTGAAGGTGAAGCGTGTCCCGATCCCAGAACAAGAAGAAGGAGCATTGGCATGAGATTTCCCATCAAAGTCGCCGGGATGGCCCTGATCGCCGCATTGGGCCTAGCCGGTTGCAGCAGCAGCACCACCGCCGCCGTCGGTTCCACGACCTCCAGCTCAGCGAGTACCAGTGCGGCGAGCAGCAGCTCCGTCGCGGCGCCCAGCAGTGCGGGCGGCGCCGCATCGAGCAGCGCAGCCCCAGGTGGGTCGGCCACGTCCGGCTCCGCTTCGGCCGGTGGCGCGCCCGCGAGCAGCCCGCCCGTCACCGGCAAGAAGATCTCCATTCTGTGGGTGCAACCGTTGTTCACCCACCCGGTACACAAGATCATGCAGGCCGGATTCAAGTCGGCCTGTGACGCCGCGGGCGACACCTGCACCCTGGTAGGCAACCCTAGTGCCACCAATTACGACATTCCGGCAACCGTCACCCTGGCCGAGGCGGCCATGGCCAAGACCAAGTTCGACGCGATCGCCGTCTACGACGCCGATCCGGGTATCGATTCGTTCATCGCCAAGCTCGGCAAGGAAGGAAAACCCGTTGTCACCTGGCACGTGCTCCCGGCTCAGGGTACGGTTCCGGGCCTGAAAGCCGCTGCGGCCGAAGATGTTCCCACCGCCGGAGCCAACGCCGCCAAAGCCATCGGTGCCAAGATCAACGGCGTGGGGAAGGTCGCGGTGACCGAAGGCAGCTCCAACACCACCGAGAATCTGATGGTCAAATCCTTCACCGACACCATGAAGGCGTCCTATCCCAACGTGAAGGTACTACCGGCCTCGTTGGAAGGCTTCGATCCCGCCGCCGCCCAGACCAAGGCAGTCGGCCTCATCCAAGCGAATCCGGATGTCGTGGCTGCGTTCTCCACGACCGGTGGCGGACCGGCAACCTGGGCCGGTGCACAGCGGGTCAGCGGCAAGAAACTGACGATTGTCGGCATGGACTACACCCGACAGAACCTGGACCTGGTCAAGAACGGCGAGGTGTTCGGAGTGGTCGCCCAGCCCCTTTACGCCGAAGCCCAGAAGGTCGTCGACCTGGCCGGTGCCGTCGCCAACAAGCAGCCGTTCGAGTATCTGAACACGTTGCCTTCGCCGGTGATCACCAGCGGTCAGCTCCAGCCGTACTACGACATCCTGACCAAAGCCGGCAACTGACCAGTGCTGCGCCGGCGGGATCATGCTCCGATCGGCGCAGCGCTGTTCACCGTTGACGATAGAAGCTCTTCGAGAGGGGATCAGGGATGGAGCCGGATGCGGCACTCGAGGTTCGCGGCATCACGAAGTCCTTCGGTGCCACCAAGGCACTGACCGATGTGTCGATGGTGGTCGCGGCCGGGACCATTCATGGCCTGTTGGGCCAGAACGGCGCTGGCAAATCGACCCTGGTCAAGATTGTCACGGGCATTCACGGCCACGGTGGATTCGACGGCACATTGCTGGTCCGAGACGACGAGGTCAGCTTCGACAGACCGCAGGACGCACGGCGGCTCGGCATCGGCTATGTGCCGCAGGAGATCGACGTCGCCGAACACCTCAGTGTCACCGAGAACGTGCTCGCCGGGCATCTGTGCACGGGCCTGCTTTTCCGCCGGCGCCACGCTGACAGGGTCTGCGCGGAGGTGCTGAACAAGCTGGGCCTCAACATCTCTCCCCGTGCGGTGGTCGCGACCCTGTCCGCCGCCCAGCGCCAACTGCTCATGGTAGCCAGGGCTCTGGCGCTCGACCCTGCGGTTCTCGTCCTCGATGAGCCGACCACATCCCTGGACGACAGCGAGGCCTCGGCGCTCGGGGCCATCCTTCTCGAGCTGCGACGCACCGGACTGGCCATCCTTTACATTACGCACCGGGTTCCGGAGGTGCTGGCCATCTGTGACAGCGCAACGGTTCTCCGCGACGGAAAGGTGGTCGAACATCTGGCCGGTGACACACTGACCGCCACCAGAATTGTCACCGGAATGGCGGGACGAGTGATCAAGAACCTCTTCCCCGGGCGGAGCTACACCGCACTGGAAACCGTGATGTCGGTCCGCGAGGTCGGTGTCCGGCCGGTCGGCGCCACCGCGGCCCGCGTGGCCGATGTCAGCTTCGACCTGCACCGCGGCGAGATCCTGGGCATCGCCGGTCTTCTCGGCGCCGGGCGTAGCGAGTTGCTCTCGGCGATCTATGGCGCCGTCCCACGAACCGGCACGGTCATCGTCGATACCGGGGTGGTCCGGCCGGGACATCCGAGATTCGCTCGCGAGTTGGGCGTCACCATGGTCACCGAGGAACGCAAACGCGAGGGCCTGCTGTTCAACCTGTCCGTGCTGTACAACATCACTCTCGGATCGATGGACAAGGTGTCGGTGCGTGGACTGATCCGCGGACCTGCGGAGCGCAAGGTCGGCCGGGGTGTCATCGCCGACCTCGAGGTCAAGACTCCTCGGCTGACCAGCAGTGTCGAGCATCTCAGCGGCGGTAACCAGCAAAAGCTGCTGATCGGCCGGGCGTTGTTGTCGGCGCCGAAGATCGTGCTGCTGGACGAACCGACGAAGGGCGTGGATGTTGGTACCAGGCAACAGATCTACCGGCTGATGGGGTCTCTGGCCGACCAGGGCATCTCGCTGGTCGTCATCTCTAGCGAACTCGACGAACTGTTGGGGATGTGCGACCGATTCCTGGTGCTTGCCGCCGGGAAGCTGGTCGACGAGTTCGTCAAGGGCGAGGGTGGGGAGACGCGCATTCTGGCGGCTATCGCCGGTGCCACCGATGAAGAAGAACTGATCGCGCGATGACAGCGGGCCCCGGCTCTCGTCGGCCGAAGCATTACGTCGTCACCGGTGCGGCGACCGGGATAGGTGCGGCAATCGCGAAGCGGCTGTTCGAGGACGGAGCCCGGGTCACGGGTGCGGGTCTGGATGTCGACGCAGGACAGACGCTGGCAGCGCAGTGGCCCTCCAGCGAAACAGCTTTCGAGTTCGCCGGGCTCGATGTCACCGACGAGCAAGCGGTCCTGGAGTTCTTTGCCGCTCTCGACCCGATCGACGGGTTGGTCAACTGCGCGGGCATCTATCCGGCGGATCAGCGGTTGGAGGACGTGTCGTTGGCTGATTTCCGCCGCGTACTGGACGTTAACCTGATCGGAACGTTCCTGACCTGTCGATCGGCGCTGCCGCTGCTGCGCTTGGGTGGCGGTGGCGCCATCGTCAACATTTCGTCCGTCCACGCGGTGTCTGCCGCCGGCGGCCAGGGCGCCTATGCCGCGAGCAAGGGCGCTATCGCGTCGTTGACGCGTCAGATCGGGGTGGACTATGCCGTTGATTCGATCAGAGCCAACGCGCTTCTCGTCGGTTCGGTCGATACGCGAATCACCCGATCGGCGATCGCCGCAGCGGGTTCGGCGGCTGCACTGTCCCTCACTACCGAGTCGAAGGCGTTGGGCCGCATCGCTTCGGCCTCGGAGATAGCCGGCGTCGTGTCGTTCCTTCTCGGCGACGATTCATCATTCATCACCGCCTCGGCCCTGCTGACCGACGGCGGATTGACCGCAAGAATTCTGTGAGGGCTGGACGATGAGCGACTTTCTCTCTGCCGATGCCGCGGCCGGCGTCGAGATCAGATGGCTGGGTCAAGCCGGTTTTGTGGTTCGCGGGTCGAGCGCCACTGTTGCCCTCGACCCGTACCTGAGCGATTTCTGCCGCAGCGTCTTCGGCCTGGAACGGACCATGGAGCGGCCGTGTTCGCCGGCTGAGATCGGAGCCGACCTGGTGCTGATCTCGCATTGGCACGAAGACCATCTCGATCTCGATTCGGCAGCGGAATTCGCCACGTCGGGAGCGATGTTCCTGGCTCCGCCGTCGTGCGTGGCCCGGCTGGTCGGACGTGGGATTCCGGCCGAATCAGTCCGGGCGATCGAGCGCGACCAGTCGATGGAAATGTTCGGGGTAACCGTGACGGCTGTCCCGGCTGTTCATCAGGTGCCCGGATTCCTTACCGAGGACGCGGTGGGATATCTCCTCGATGTCGAAGGCGTGCGGATCTATCACAGCGGCGACACCGAATATCATCGCTCGCTGGTGAGCGCCGGCCGGCAGGGGCCAATCGACGTGGCCCTGCTCTGCGTCAACGGGACCGGCGGCAACATGAATGCCATCGAAGCGGCCGTGCTGGCCACCCAACTGCAGCCCGCCCTGGCGGTACCGATGCATTTCGGCATGTGGGCCCCGGACGCCTACGGCCCGGGCGGCACCCTGGACCCGCAAGAATTCGTCGATGTCTACGCTCGGTTGCTCCCGGACGCAGCCGTGCGAATTCCGACGGTCGCCGACGCTCAAGTCGTCAAGGGTCGCGAGTGATCAGGCAAGCGGCCAGGCGACGGACGACCGGCACGGAACCTGTTGTCCTGTCGTCACGCGGCGGCCTGACGGTCACGATCATGCCCAGCCGTGGCGCGCGCATCGTGCAGATTACCGACAGTCTCGACACAGACTGGCTCGCCGACACCGGCGCAGAAGAGCTACCTGACGGTGCGCCCGTCGAATTCGCCAACGGCACCCGGGGCGGCTGGGACGAATGCTTGCCATCGGTGTCCGGGTGCCCCGACCCGAACCGGGCGGGCGCCGACATTGCCGATCACGGAGATTTCTGGGCGACGCCGTGGGTGGTGGAACATCTGGACGAGGGAACCGTCGCGCTGACCACCGGTCGTGCGGATCACCCGCTGCAGGTGCGGAAGACGGTGAGCCTGCCCGCCGGCCGGGACTGCCTCCGCGTCGATCTTGAGGTTCTCAACCGAAGCGGCAGTCCCTACCGGTTCCTTTACAGCGCGCACCCATTGTGGGCCTTCGGCAATGACGCGATGATCGACGTTCCCGGAGCGAGCGAGATGAGCACCGCCTTCGGTCCCGACTGGCCCCAGCGGACAGCCGGGAGCTGGCCGATGGCCCCGGCGGCTAACAGTGGCCGGCAGGACATTTCACGGATTCCCTACCGAGGTGACCAGACGAACTACAAGGTGTTCGTTCGGTGGTCCGGTGAGGCCCGGCTCACGGTTCCGGCGCTGGACTCCGCTGTGGTGCTCCACCAATCCCCGACCGTCACGCCCTGGCTGGGCATCTGCGTCAACCGGGGCGCCTACCCCAGCACGCTCGATGGCGACCACTGGATCGCGATTGAACCGACCACCGCTCCGACCGACTCTTTGGTCACCGCCATCAAATCGGGGTGGGAGCGCACACTCGAACCCGGCGCGGTTCTTTCCTGGACCACCAGCATCGGAATCCTCCACGGCGTGCGGAGCCGATCATGACCGCTCTCGTCGTGTACGCCGATGCGCACCTGTTTCCCCCGACCACGGACGATTTTCGGCGCGTGGAGGACGCAGGATATCGATTGACCGCCGTCGACGGGCATCAACCCCGCGATTTCGCACCGTTCGGCGCCGAGGCGGTGGCACTGCTTGCCTGGGGAGGGACCTACGGTGCCGAGATCTTCGATGCGCTACCACGCCTGCGGATTATCGCCCGTTGCGGAGCCGGCTACGACAACATTGATCTGTCGGCCGCTGATGACCGAAACATCGCGCTCACCTATGTCCCTGGTGCCTCCGACCACGAGGTGGCCGAACATACCCTGGCGCTGCTGCTGGGAGCAGCCCGCAAGATCACCGCGAGCGACCGGGCCGTCAGAGCGGGCGGCTGGCCGTCATCGGCCGCACTGGCACCGATGGTCCGGGTGCACGGGTCGACGCTGGGTCTGCTGGGCTTCGGCCGGATAGCCCGCGCCGTTGCGGTCAAATCCGCGGCGCTGGGGATGCAGGTGCAGGCGTTCGATCCCTTCGTTGATCCTTCGGTCTTCGCCAAGGTCGGAGTGACACGCGTCCAGAGCCTGCCGGATTTGCTGGCGCAGGCGGACTTCGTCTCCCTGCACGTCCCTGCCGGTCCTGATCATCGGGCGTTGATCGGTAACGCCGAATTCGATGCAATGCGGGCGAACACCGTGTTGATCAATACCGCTCGTGGCTCGCTGGTTGACACCGCGGCGTTGGTCGAGGCGCTCTGCGACGGACGAATCGCCGGGGCCGCGCTGGATGTGCTCGATCCCGAACCGGTACCGGCCGGCCACCGACTTCTTGCCTTCGACAACGTCGTTATCACCCCACATTCCGCGGCCTTCAGCAGAGAGGCCCTGGCAACGTTGCGACACAGGGCGCTCGACGAGGTTCTCGCCGTTCTCAGCGGCCGGCCACCGATCACGCGCGTACCCAGAAAGGACTGACGTTCGATATGGAAACGTCTGAACTGAGCGTTCTCTACCGCACCATGCGACTTATTCGATCCTTCGAAGAAGCCGTGGTGGAGATGGTCAACACCAACGAGATCCCCGGTGTCACCCACGAATACATCGGGCAGGAGGCCGTCGCGACCGGAATGTGCTCCGCCCTCACTGCCGAGGACGTACTCACCTCGACGCACCGCGGCCACGGCCACCTCATTGCCCGCGGCGCCGATCCCGGACGGATGTTCGCCGAATTGATGGCACGCGAGGGCGGCCTCAACCACGGACGTGGCGGCTCGATGCATGTCGCGGATGTGTCCCTCGGAATCTATGGCGCCAACGGCATAGTTGGTGCTGGAGCGCCCTTCGCCGCTGGGGCATCCTGGGTCCCGGGGCAGTCTGGTCCGCGAGTAGCCGTGGCGTTCTTCGGCGACGGCGCACTGAACCAGGGGACGCTGCTGGAAACGTTCAATCTGGCCGCAGCCTGGGACCTGCCGATGGTGTTCTGCTGCGAGAACAACGGCTACGCGGTGACCACTCCGGCCTCGAAATCGTCGAAAGTCACTCCGCTGCAGCGCGCAGCCGGTTTCGGCCTGACGTCGCGAGAAGTCGACGGTATGGAAGTCGAGGCGGTGGCTGACGCCGCACAGTGGGCGGTCGAGCACGCCCGCTCGGGCGCCGGACCGGTATTCCTGGACTGTCGCTGCTACCGGTTCGTCGGGCACAACACCGGCGAGCACACGCTGGGACTGAGCTACCGCACCACGAAGGAAATCGACGACTGGAGACTCCGGGACCCATTGATCACCACCGCGCTGCGACTCGTCGAGGTCGGGGGGCTCGGCAAGGAGGACGTGGACGCGATCGATGACTCGGTCTCGGCGGAAATAGCCGCAGCCGTCGCGTTCGCCGGCGCATCGCCGCACCCGTCGCCGGCGAGCGCCATGGACTTCATGTACGCCACACCAACCCTGACCACCGCCACCCGATGGGGTTCCCGATGACTGTGATGCGCTATCAGAAGGCGCTGGCCGCCGCCGTCCGCGACGAGATGCTGGCCGACCCGGCCGTGCTGTACATCGGTGAGGATGTCGAGCAGTCGCTGCGCGGCGTCAGCTCCGGGCTTGCCGCCGAATTCCCCGGTCGCGTTCGCGACACGCCGATATCGGAAGCGGCGTTCACCGGATTCGCGACCGGCGCGGCCATGGCCGGCCGGCGTCCGATCGTCGAATACCAGATTCCCACGCTTCTATACGTCGCCTTCGACCAGATCATCAATCAGGCGCAAAAGATCAGGCTGATGACTGGCGGTCAGGCGAAAGTTCCTGTCACGTATGTGTTTCCGGGCTCCGGCGCTCGGCTCGGGATGGCCGGGCAGCACTCCGACCATCCGTACACGCTGCTGGCTCACTGCGGCGTCAAGACCGTCGTGCCGGCCACCCCGCAGGACGCATACGGGCTGGTGCGAAGCGCCATTCGGGACGATGATCCGGTGGCCGTTTTTCTGCCGGCCAACTGCCTGCCCCGCAAGGGTGAAGTCGATCGGGAAAAGGTCGTTCCGATCGGCCCCGCGGCCGTCCGCCGAGAGGGAGCGCAGGTCACCGTGGTCGCGCTCGGTCACCTGGTCCATGAGACCCTGACGGTCGCCGATGAACTTCGCGACCAGGTTGATGTCGAGGTGATCGACGCAAGGGTTGCGCATCCCTTCGATTGGGCAACTCTTGCCCAGTCGGTGGCAAAGACTGGGCGGCTGGTGGTGGTCGACGACGCGAACAGAACCTGCGGATGGGCGGCCGAGATCGCGGCCACGGCCGCCGAGGAGATGTTCAGCGACTTAACGGCACCGGTCCGCCGGGTCACCAGGGCGGATGTACCGGTTCCGTTCGCCCCTGATTTGGAGCGCGCGGTGGTGCCCAGCCGGGCCGCGATTCAGGACGCCGTCCTCAAGACGGTGAGGTACTAACCGCCATGCACGAGATACGAATTCCCAAATCGGGCATGTCAACCATCGAGGTCGACATCACCGACCTCTTCATCGCCGTCGGTCAAACCGTCAAGGTGGGCGACTCGATCGCCGAAATTGACACCGAAAAAGTCACCATGACACTGGAAGCTGACGCCGACGGCACCGTCACTGAAATTCGTGTCGCTATCGGTGATTCGAGAGAGGTCGGGGACGTCATCTGTGTGCTTTCCACGGGCTGACCCGCCGGCGGGGCAACGCGGCCGGTATACGTGTGCACGTTGGCCGGCCCACATCCTGCCTGCTGACCAAGTGGCGAGATACGTGGCTCTTCACAAACGAGGGATGCTCCTATATTCGTCAAGCAGCGTCTTGTTGGCTGGTGAGGTAGTCGCGGTAAGCGATGATTTTCTCTCGGTTGGAGGAGCGGCCACGCTCGATGTAGGACAGTGTGGCGATCGAGCAGTGCAGGTCGCGGGCAGCAGCGGCGAGGGTCAGCCTGGCGGCCTGCCGTGTCGGCCGGAGGTGGCTGATGTCGATCGGCGTCGGCGGGTTGGTGATCAGGTGGTACACCTCGCGGGCGATGGCCCGTTTGAGGCAGCGGAGGATGTCCTTGGTCGTTTTGCCGGTGGCCTTTTTCCGGGTGGCGTATGCGCGGGTTCGCGGGTCGGTGTGCAGGCGGACGATGGCGATGCGGTGCAGAGCACAGTTTGCGCTGCGGTTCCCGCCACGGTTGAGTCTGTGGCGGGTGATCTGCCCCGATGCCGTCGCTGCCAACGCGAGCTAGACATCCTCGCCGCATCTTCCCGCGATGGGCATCTGGCCCTGCGGCGCGTCGAGCGCCAGCAGGCACTGATCGAACGACTCCACTCTGCCCACGGCCAGCGGATACAGCTGGCCGACTTGGCGCGCGACCTCCGCGGGTCCATCTCGTGGTTGGCTTCGGGTACGAGAGCGCACCGCCGTCCGTCGAAAGTACCGTCCCCGCTGGTGTCGGGTCACCGTAGTGATGGATGCACTGCAGGCTCAGGACGTAGCTGCCGCACTGGAAGCCGAACTCGCTGCTTACCCCGCCCGCTGACCGATGGGCGGATTCTGGCGGTGGTCGCAACACGACGTGTTGATGAGCCTATTCGGGATGGTCGTTTGGCTTGCGCTCGACTGTCCTGAGGGCGTCGCGCCGGCGGTGTGCGCCGGTGGTGCCTGAGGTTTG
>JAABUR0100004932.1_pt1 | contig 17379 bp, 13 predicted proteins | sample 5560091 | NCBI WGS metagenome assembly JAABUR01 (sample SAMN10711879, study PRJNA513375) | rock metagenome | isolation source: Antarctica rocks | place: Antarctica: Victoria Land, University Valley sud | reverse complement strand
GACGTTGAGCTCGATAGGTCCGCCATATGAAGAATCCAAGAACGCACGGTCCACCTAAACCAAATTCTGGTATATGTATTAGAGATAGAGAATGTAGAGCACGGGGCGGCTTTTCTATCGCCAGCAAGGCGAGACGTATCTCAATAGTAGCAATTACGTTTCTTTGTTTCTGCACGATCCCAGCGACCTCTACCTCGTTCCTAGCAAGGACTACAGGGAGTTTATCCAACTCCAAGATAGCCGTGTAGGAGCCCCATTCTCTTCAGATTTGTTTGTTATACTGCCGTTGATAATTACGTGGAATGAGCAAGTACGTGGTGTCTAATGATGTGGGCATGATCGCAACCGAGGAAGAGTGGACCACTGCCGTCTCCTTAGGAGTGCCGGGCAGCATTCGATCATATCCGAAGCTGTGCACTACAGATATGCGTAACTTCCGACGCTTGTGAGAAGAGAGGACGAAATATTAGTCAAAGGCTGTACGATGTGCTGAAAATTTCGACCGAATTCTCTAGGTCGGTTTGAAAGGCGTCGGACCGCGACTATAGTTGAAGATCTAGTCCCTATGACAAAGATGAGGCTGGGACGAGCCACGGTCTCTGGTTCATCCGAGCTAGAGTAGATGGTGCTTTCACTAAGAATTCTCGGCTTAAATGGGTTTTAGAATGATGATGGCGAAGTTCGAGGTGAAAGTGAGGAAAGCCCATCGGAAACCTCACTGTTCTTGGTTGGCACATTCGTGACATTGCACGGAGCGAATGACGTTGAAGAAGGAAGAGAAATGTATATTTGTGTTATGGAGGGATGTTAGATTGACGCTGTCAAGATTGCCACTGCTAGTAGACAGTCAGTCATCATCGAAGCTTCAATTTCTAGAGAATCTGCCCCCAAAAAGACGTCACTTTTGTAGTGGGACCTCCCCCCTTGATGAGATTCCGTGATGAATGATGGTGGTCTGCGTACGGAGGTTGTAACTCGTTCAGTCGATGGGTTGGGTTTGCTTACTGCCCTGCAAAGTCATTTTGCTCCAATTGGTGTTATTATAAGGTTTCCAACGTTTCTAATTCTGGTCTGTGCCGACCTTCTAAGGGCGGAGGAAACGCTTTTGACTGCCGCAGATGTCTCACTCTTCTAGTGTGTGTGGAGAACCGAAGCCGAGAAAGGTCATGTCGATCGTTTTCAACTTCTGTCCGTGCACACATGAGCATCTCAAGTCCATCTTCGAATAAAAGCGCACTCGTACTATGGTAGGTAAGCGACTTTCATATACATTACCTGCAATTTCTTTTAAAAGTCCTTGTGTCTTCTCAGAGGGGCTTTACGAAGGAAGGGAGCAAAGGCTGCGAGCGGTGAGGCAAGGTCTTTCTGCGATTCGACCAAAACCCTCGAGTACCCCAAATATCTAAGGTAACCGCTTCATTTAGCCTGCAGATGCGCAGGGTAGATTGCGGTGACACGGCTGAGTAGCGAGTCGTAAGTCGAGACACAAATTTGATATCGCTCTCCCTTTAGAGCCAGGTACTCACTACTTAGATACTAGTGAACGAACCTTCTTCTTTTTTTGGGGGGTGTTTTGGATGTAATGCCGCGTATAAAGAGGCTGGCATGGCCCTCCTCAAGGTATCGTCCATCAACAGCACCTCTGCATTTGAACAACCTTCACAATGGCGTCTAAGCTCCTACCATACTCGGTCCTTACTCTCATGACCCTCTCAGGCTTCAACTACACTACACATTACCAACATCCCAAAGTGGAAAATAAACCGTACGTCCTGTTCGTGCACGGCTTTCCGTCGTCTGCCTACGACTGGCGCCATCAGGTCGACCACTTCGCCCACGAAGGCTATGGTATCATTGCGCCTGATACCCTGGGCTATGGCGGCTCTTCCAAGCCTCTCAATCCCCATGACTATACGCTCAAGACAATCACCGACAGTCTGGTCGAAGTTGTTGACAAGGTAGCTGGAAAAAAAGCCAAGGTTCTCGGCGTCGGTCACGACTGGTAAGTCGCTGATCAAAGAGCCTCACCGTCTACCGAAGATGGCACCCTGGCTAAATTCCATATTAGGGGTACCGCTCTGCTCTCACGCTTGGCCAACAACCATGCCGACCGATTCTTATCTTATTCTTTCCTGGTTGGAGGCTACAGTACCCCTGGTCCATTCGATCTTGACCTCATCAACGAGGAGACCAAGAAACTGGTTGGATACTCCACTTTAGGCTATTGGAAGTTTTTCAATCAGTCGGACGCAGGCTTAGTCATTGATTCCCATGTACGTCTCAAGACCAATCGTCTCAGGAGGCGATTAGGGACAAGCAAATACTGACAGGTTATTGCTATGCAGCAAGAGTCCTTTACAGATTTACTCTATCCATGCAGCATGTCCGAGTGGCTAACTTACTTGAGCCCTGTCAATGCAACCCGTCCATGGCTGGAGGAAAATACCATCAAACCGTATGCGCCATACATTACCAAAAAGGTAAGCATGGCAATCCCACTGTCTCGTAGCTTCCACGCTCCTGCCATACCATTATGATCTTGCGACTAATCATCATTGTCACCCAGGAATTCGAGACACATCAGAGCATCTTCTGCCCAGAGGATGGTGGTTTTACGCCTGCCCTCAACTACTATCGCGCAGCTATACGTGGATATAATGCTGCCGATGAAGCTCGGATCGTCGCCCCAGAGAACACCACCTCTCTCCCAACTCAGTTCATAGGAGGTACGGCCGATCCACTTATCATCCTTCCTGTAGCAAACGCCGCCACAAAGGCTTTTGCACCGCATGCAACGCTTCAGAACGTTTCCGCAGGCCATTGGATGCATCTCGAGAAACCCGCGCAAATCAACCATCTTTTGGGAGCGTTCTTCAAGGGTGTCCTGAAACCAATAAAAAATTAAACGGGCTGTACAGTAGAGAAACGGAAGAGACTATAATAAGGAAAGAGCTTTCGACCTTAATAGTAGCGGTGGACAAGATAGACTGTCAACAGTAGGTATTTGTTGCATCGCGGATAGGGATGAAGATATAGAGAGAAGCTTGTAATCCAAAAAAGTTAATCCCGAATAGACACTGTGTGACATCTCATAGCTGGCAAGCACATGTGTTGACCCAAATTTTAGATCTCACTGTTAATATTTGGTGAGGTTTGCAAAGTCCTAACCTAGGACAAGCAATAGGATCCGGAGATTGGTGAGGCTGAAGTACTTTCACAGTGCAATACTCTTCATCTCTCTGTCATCGGCCTGGTCGAGCCTTGAGTTGCACGGATCCTCAAGCTGAAAATGACTTAGAGATCGAGATAGACGACTCTAGGCAAGTGGGTATTTCTGGAGGCTACTCATGGAAGCACATTGTAGCCACGGAAGCGGCAAATCTCGAAGGCGCCGATTGTGGGGAAATGCCGTACCGAGGTTCAGACATTTGGTGTTTCGAGCGCTCATCTTCACGTGCCTGTGGGGTCTCAAGCTTTGGACTGACCATCACTCTCGTCGACATGACGGAGAGAGTGATCATGAGATGACATTGAGAATTCTCCATAGATAAATTTACCAACAGGGCATACCTCTATCCTGCTCTCGTGAATTTCCCGACCTCAATGCGGCCTGCCTTCGACACTTGATCCATTTCCTATCAATCTCGGCAACATGGAGAGCCTCACGGTAGATAGCACATTCTATGCTGCGATGTCCGTCTAACATATGTCTAGGAAGCTGTGAACAGCATCATCCTCAATCCTGATTATGCCGACTATCTCGCCATCCTCAAGGCAGGCCGCAATGGTGCTGTATACGGCGCCAAAGTCAGATTTCCTCATGCCCTTGTGTGAGCATTTCCGATATCAAATCACAGTCGGCTTTAGACGCTGACCTATTCTGCCTCTAGTATGGTCTTCCTGTTCCGTTCCGGCACGTAGGTCTTGAACCTTCGCCCTACCTGTTTCTCCTAGACTTATGTTACCCGCAGTCTGCGCGAGAAGCTCCGCCTCATTCTCAAGGCAACTCGTCAACATGCTCGTAATCTAGCGACTTTCGCCATTGTATACAAGATCGCTATGCTTGTTCTACGTCGTACCTCCCCCACTGGTAAAGAAGCATCTCCGCATACTTTTTTGGCCGGCCTCATAGGCGGCTACGCTGTCTTTGGACGTGGCATTCAAAGTTCCGTCAACCAGCAGATTGTCATATACGTCTTTGCACGCGTTGTGCTCGCAATGGCCAAATTGGCGGTGCAAAGAAAGAGTGAGGGTGGTATGGGCCTGAGCCCTGCGGTCAAGGCCAACATTACTGGGAATGCATGGCCTGTGTTTGCTGCGTTGAGTTGGGGGATGGTGATGTGGGTTTTCAGGTGGCATCCGGATACGGTCCAACCGAGTATGAGGAGTAGTATGAAGTACATGTATGTTTTCCCCTTCGAGCTCCCTTCAAGGAAATCGAGGACTCTTCCATGTTTCACTAGAGAGCTGATAGTCTGTGCCTGCCTAGATACGTGAACTCAGATCATTGGGACAGCTTTAGGAATTTTTTGGTTTACAATAAATAGACTCTGTTGCATCTTCGATGGCGTTAAAAGCATAAACTTGAATTCTCATTCACTTAAGTGAATTCATCTAATATTCTACTTACCGTGCGCTGAAAACCTCGGGTATTCTTTGAATCTCGTCATCGAGTTCACATCTTGCTCAACTCGGAAGGACTGTAAATAAGACAGCCAACACATCGGTTTTGAGCGCATCCACAGAGATCTCACAAACCTAGCTCCACAAGACAACATCGAGACCTAGCATAAGCTACACTTACATAGCATTGCTGTCTTAGCTATAAGGTATCAACACTGTTCCATATATTCGTCATTGTTGACATAAACAGTCTGAGGTGCTGACTTGGATGAAGCTTCAACTTCAACATCCAAAGGACAATTGCTCAAACATCAACAAAGTATGCCAAATCTCAAGCATCTCACGTGTACAGTGGAATGGTCAGGCTCTGCCGTGCCACTTCAAGAATTCCAAACGGCATATGGCGATGGATATGTCCAAACGTATGTTGCAGTACCTCCTATCCCAACCCCTTTTTCAATCCATCTTCGCTCAAACGGCTACATCGCACCTGGCTTGGCGATGTACGTCTACATTGATGGCGAATACCAGTGCAATCGCTTTCGACAAAACCTAAGGATTCCAGATGGAACTACGACTAGGAGGCAGACTGAGGTTGATTTCCATGTTCGCCAGAAGGAAGAGATGTTGGAGGATGGCACTTTTGAGGGTAAACAATGGAAATTTGAGAATCTTAACATAGGTAAACTACTCCAACATCGTATCGTGAATCGGCGACAAGGTAGTCTACTCGCTAGACATTGTGATAACCGATTGCATAAATACCGGGCTAACCGACTTGTTTCTACCTTGCAGTCACAGCTCCAACTGAGCATGGAGGGCGCCTTGCGCCCTATAATGGCGAATATGTTGGCACAATTGAAGTCGTTGTGCTTCGCTGCTACCCTGGGGAGGTTTCAAGATCTGCAGAAGGATCCAGTCCAGAATCCAGCCCAGAATCCGCTACACAATCGAAGAAGTCCACCGAGCTCAAGAAGCCTAAAGAGCCCGAGAAAGCTACACCCCCTAGTTCTTCGGAAACTTCTTCTAGCAGCAGCGACAGTGGTAGTAATGCAGGCTTTCCAGAGGCGATAGGCGGCCTGTTTGATGGATCAGACGATCGTCTCCATGGAGTTCCAGATAAGATGGTTTTTGAAGGAGACATGGCTTGGGGTGATGATCTCCAGCCAAGGCAGAAAAGCCCACGACAATGGGGAGCTCCTGTTTCCAGACCGAAAAAGGCAGGCTACATCCCACCAAGTCAACGCGGTTCTGCTGTAGGTAAGAAAGATGACAATTCCTGGGGTGGCAGCAACACTTCGCGACAGCACTTCAACCAGGACTGGAGAATTTATAGTTCCCAAATTGGTGGCAACAACTCAACTGAGCCGCAGGTCACAGCCGGCCGATCTAGCAAGGAGAATTCTCCTGTTTTCAGCAAACACAAAACTTCACCAATAGTTGGGACGCAAAATTCTCCGCCGTTAAATGTGCCGGCCCCTGCCGGCCAATCGTCCCCTGCTATCGTTATTAACGTCAATCACGGCACTGTAACTCCTGCCAGTGTTGCACCAAGTGTACTGGCCCCCGCAGCTCCAACCGAGAACAGTTGGGCTCTGCCGGATAAGCATAGCGACAAGGGCAGCCAGAAGAACTCCAATGGATCAAACGGCAGTAATGGATCAAAGAATGGATCGAACGGCGCTTGGGGACACAAAAAGAAGGAGAGCTGGGCAATGGACATGCCCGGTGGCTGGGGAGCCTCCAATGTTGAATCCCAGGCCAATAGCACTGGTTGGGACGACAATGGAGGTAACGGGGCTCAGACGAACGAAGATTGGAACAACGGCACTGATCAGCCGCAGGAGGGCAACAACGGCTGGGAGAACAACGGAGAGAGCGCCCCACAGGTAAATCATAGCTGGGGTGCTACTACTGGTGAAGCCCAAGAGAGTAACACTGGCTGGAACACCAATGGCAATGGCAATGGTCAGGTCAATAGCTGCTGGGACAATAATGGCAACGGTGGCGGTCGGAACAATAGTGGCCGGGACCATAATGGAAGTGGCGATATTCAGGAGAACAATGAAGGTAATGGCAATGAGCATACCAGTGGCTGGAATTGGGGGAATGCAGGTTCTAAGAAAGATGAAACTCGGAGTTGGGGAGGGGCTACTGAGAAGAAGAATGGATGGGATATGCCCAAGAAAAACAAGAACGGATCGCATGGAAAGGCCACCTCCGACAAGTCCAACGGGTTCCCCAAATACACCATGGAGTTCACTCAATCGCCGAACAACATGAGTACTACAAGTCAGGACAAATTTACTGGGCCAACTAGCGATCCGAACAACGCTCAGGTGCATGCACCACCGTTAGGTTAGTGAAAACCCCCAATATCAATTCATCGGTTGCAAATGGCTAGTAGATTCTTTAACTCTGTACCAGGTTTCTCTGTTCAACCAAAGCCATATTGGTCCTCGTGGAATAAGCTCCCCGAAATCCCTGAGGAACAGAAAGCTCCAGAGCCGGAGCCGGAGCCACCTGTTGCAACCGAAGAACCCCTTCCCGGTGTCCCAATAGACGTTGCACAACGCAACAATATGTCCCATCAAGTCCACACTGACAAACCAGTACCATACACGCACAGAACCTCAGCCGCGAGGCCCATGGACAGTCTAGATAGTCCCTATGCTGTTTTCATCTTCAAGTATCGGTCCAGTGGTAAGTCGTCTTGTCAATCCATGATAGACTTAGCTAACCCCCAGACCAGCTATCCTAGAAAAAATGCTCAATACTAAGCTCGTCGAGCCCGAAGCAGAAGAGAAGCGTCGCCTGTCCACTCTCTCGAAAGACGAACTCATCGAGCACTTCATGAAGGCAAAAGCAAACGCCCGCACTTCCTCTACTTCCTCGGCCGCAAGCACCGCCGTCCCGGCAAGCTTCCACAGCAATGAGAACAAGAATAACGCCACAATAGGCGATTCCGACTTCAGCAATGCGCTTAGCCAGAAACTCAATCAGCTAAACATGAACAGCAACGAGAGCGACAAACCATCGACCAATCCCTCAAATCACTGGGGTCGTGGCGATAATGGTAAAGGTAACGGTAACGACAACAGCTGGAACGCTATCCCCTCGTCTCCAGTCAACAATACCGTAACCGGCTGGTTCAGCAAAGGAGGCGGAGATCCAGTCACGAGTCCTACGCACTCTTGGGAACACAACAATAGCAACAACCACAATGGCGGAGGCATAGCCCCAGTCGGTAGTCCTACAGGTGCAGGCGAAGGGCAGGCAACGGCAGGGACGTACGCTGGGGAAAGCCAGAAGGTTGGGAGGTGGGGCGGTTGGAATGGGAATGGAGGGGGTAATGCCGCCGCGAGTTCTTGGTAGGTGTTCAGTACACAGACTTCACGGTTTACTCTATCTGCGATGATGAGCTGAACGTATGAAATAAGGTGAGCATAGTCGATACTTAGTATTGCATTTATTAGGAAAGTTTATGCGAAATGCCAGGCTCTGTTGAAGCGAGATTCCCGAATCAATTAATGAAAAGCAAGAAAATCAAATATTTAAAGCTGAGATTTCTACCATCACATCTACCTCAACATCATTCTAATACAATGATTCATTATAAACTTATGAACTAAATCTAAGTAAACTTAAAATTGCAAATTAAGAAATAATAGACTGACCGTCGAGCTGAGTTTTCATACCTACATTCTGACCCGGCCCGAATACTCGATACCAACATCGTGACTCGGCCCGAATACTCGATACCAATCTCGTGATTCGACCTTTCCGACTCGACCCGCCAAGCAATCAAAAATGACGTCAAGATCCTAAGAATAGAAACAAAGAACAATTTTCCCGCTTGCATTATCTTTTTGCATTACCTTTTTGCATTAATTACCTTTGCATCGTTGCATTTCTTTGCGCATTTCGCATTTCGCATTGTACATTGTACATTACCTTTGCGCATTACCTTTGCGCGAAAAACAAGAGAAAATACTGTCTATTTATTTCTATTCAAAATCTTGTCGAGTCGAGTCGAGAATTCGAATCAATACTCAATATCAACATCGTAACTCAACTTGAATACTCGATATCAAAATTCTGACTCGAATCAAGTCTTGACGAGTCGAGAACTCGACTCAAGCTCGATGACTCAACTCAACATGATCAGTCTAATTTTGCATTTGCATATTTTGCATTTACACATTTTACATTTATGCATTGTCTTTACTCATTATTTTTACTCATTGTCTTTAACATTTTGCATTTTACATTGCACATTGTACATTATTTTTTGCGCATTATCTTTGCATAAAACACAAGAAAAATAAACTGACAAGAAGATTCATCTGTACATGATGTTAACTACAAATCTTTTGATTCTATTCTGTGTTTGAATAAAAGTCAGAAGAGTTAAGAGATTTCAATTTAACGCAGTTCAAATGATGTTAAAACGTTGCGTGATCAGAAAAGTTATCATGCAGAGTTTTCATTCATGTGACAATCTTTCTTCTAACAGTCACAATTGATTTATGAAGAAGATTAATGACATGTTAATGACAGTAAGAGATGAAAAAATACTACTAGTGATTAGACAATTCAGATAAAGAGTCTGAAAGTTGTGATTACAAGTGATTGAAGAATTTGCAATTCATTGACTGCGTCAATATCAAAATGTCTTCATCACATCAACAGTGTTATCAAGTAATTGATGAAAAGATATCAGATAAAATAGTTATTTCAAGTATTGAGAATCATGACTACAATGCTTGAAGAAGTAATAACTCATTGATTACGCTGATATATTAAAAAAGCTTGAGTTCATCTTCTTTACTTGACGTCAAGTCATTCATCTATCTACGTGAAAAATCAAGAACTCAAGAGAATAATTAGAATGCATTCTTTTTTATTGATCAGAATTAAAACATTGAATGATTGCAATTGCATATTTATACTAACAATTCATTCAACATTTACATCACATAAATCAAATCAAAAGAAGAAAAGAGTTACTTAATACAATCATACTTTATCTCTTCATCATATGCATCTTTCTTTCATCACATATTTCTCTGCTCAATGAATGACAATCATTAAATAAGAGAACACAGCTTTACATATGTTGTAATCATGAACATCATGAATGCAAAGAAAACATCTTTCATCTTCAAATTGAGAATCAAATTGAAACATTATTGTATAAAATATCATCAATGAAGAGCAGAATAAAAATAATGTGTCATAATCAAATAGCACAAACATTTTCATCAAGAGTTGACTTGAGCATCACATGCTGAATAAAAGCTATAAATTCATTACTGATAATATAGTGTCAATCTTACTATTTTAACGACGTGAAATCATCATGTAAATGATAAGCGATTTTCTTTCTCAGAGAATTTTGTTCATTCAATACATATAGCATAAAATCTCTCATAAGTTGAGTTTAAATCAATGTCACAAGAATGTATAAATTATAATTAAATAATCAAACACAAGAAAAATATTGTTTATTTATTTCTATAATAATAATAATAATAAATTTATACACTTTTATGACATTGATTAGATCAACTCATGAAAAATAACTATGCTATGTATGTTGAGTGAACAAAACTCTTTGAGATAGAAAATCACTCACTGTTTATGTGACTGCTTCACATTGTTGAAACAATAAGATTGAATAATAATAATAATAATTCATACACTTTTATGACATTGATTAGATTGACTCATGAAAGAAATTTATGCTATGTGTGTTAAGTGAACAAAACTCTCTGAGATATAAAATCGCTTGCTGTTTATATGACTGCTACATGCAGTCGAGATGATAAAACTGAGACTTTGTATCAAATTTGTTCATCATAATTGCACGTTAGAGAATGAGTGTTCTTGTCATTTTAAACTGCTTCAGCAGCTTCATTTTTATCATCATTCTCGCTGTTGCCTTGAGATTCTTCGCGATTGAGACGATAATTCAATAGTTCATGAAGTTAATGTCTCATAACATATTCAATCGAAGATGCGTTTAATTTGAACAATGCATCAGAATATGCTTGACTGTCTGATGACTTCATTTGCAGTTGCATCAAAAACTATTCATGCTCGATACATTTCTTAAATGCAGATAAACATTCAGCTTTATGCATTTGATTCTGATGTAAATTGTAAGAATGCTTTTAATCTTTTGAAAATCATCACGCATTCTTACTGACTTCTTAAATAGATGAGATTTTTGAGTGAAAGATGCATTAATATCTGCAATGCGTTTCTTGTAGTTTTTTTATCAAAGATCTCATTGACTTTTATGAAACTGTGCAATTGCACATTCACTTGTTTAAATCAATGTTAAAAGATCAAATCATCTGCATCTAAACTGTATTTTTGCTTTCTTGCAAATTGAAACATTCAGAAACATCAATTTTTTGAAGATTGAAAAATGAAAAATAAGTTTATTAATTTCTATCAGATGAGCATATATGATCTTGCATGCTCATTAAGTCTTCTGTGTTCTGTCGTTGATTTAACTGCATAGTGTGACTTCATTCTGTAGCTTGTTTAGATTGATCATCAAGTTGAGTATTGAGTTGACATTTTGAACTCAAATTGATCTTGAATTGAGTTGCTCACATTTTTAATTCAATTCAAGTTGAATTGAGCATATTTTCAACTCATTTCAACGCGACTTAAGTAGCAGTTGAGTCAACTCAATTCAACTCATCAAGAACTTAAGCTTGATGTCAAGAAAGTTAAGAATAAAAACATAAAACAACATGTTCGCTTGTTGTTCTCTTGCAATAAATTGCATTATCTTTTTGCATTATTCATTGCTTTATATATTATCTTCAAGCTATTCATCACTACTGTTGTCACGTTGCAAATACAAATCATTCTACAATACGACAGAATGTTTAGTTCATTGACAACTTTCAATCTGTTCAATCAAAGATTTATGAAACTTTCACATTATTTCAAAAAGAAGAAGATTAGACAAGAAGCAATGAATAAAATTCATCAGAATTTCTCACAGCTCAAGATAAGAAAGAATAATGAGTATGTTCAATGAACTTTGAATACAGATGACTTTTTTTTATGATGATGATCTTAAATCTCTGTTGTCGAGAGTATTTAAAACAAGACTCAAAAAAAGATAGTTAATTCGCTCTGATTCAAAAAAGTCAAAGACGATAAGCAATTCAATATATGAGATCGCTTTATACAGTTGACTTCAATAGTTGAAAAATCGCTCAAAATCTCATGCATAATCTGCAATAAGATTATGAATTATTCTACAGCTTTTGATAACTTTAGCACATCTGCTATGAAAAAGCATCTTGAATCAGACTTTTGCATAGTGACAGAGCAAAAACATGAACACTTGCAATCATAGATTGAACTGACTTTTGAACGAGTAAATCATATCTGATAATGCAAATTAATAATGCAAAATTGACAAACTATTAGAAGAAAAATCATATTGAGTTAATCTCTGTCTTCAATCAAGAGAATTGAGAAGATTAATTATGCAAGATTTTTGTTAACTTGAATTTACTCTTTTGAATCGTTGATAACAAGCAATTTCAAAAGCTGCTACACATGCTTTGTTCAGATTTGCAGATTGTACATTGCACAAAGATGACAACTATGATTCTCTTTCACTATAAGAATATTTGTGATCAGATCAGAATGAATCTTAAAGAGTCACAACATGTCTCTATTGCTTTGAACATGTGATCTAGTTCTTAAAGAGTAGCATACTTGAAAGTGTTGATATACTGAATTGATGTCAAATTTCAGTTTCGTGAACATTTTATTGAATTTACGTCTTTCAATATTAAGCATATCAATCGTCAATTGATGATGAAGCTAATGAAAATTCTGAAGAACTACGCTATTAAGAACAAGCTTTTTGAAATTGTTATTAATAATGCAAGCAATAATAGTATCTTAAAAGAGAAACTTGAAAAGATCATGAGTCATCATGAGTTTCAATGAGACAGAACACAGAATTTCATTAATTGCTTGACTCACATCATCAATCTTGTGACTCAAGATTTTATTCAAGCTCTTGAATTGAAAACAATAATTGATAATGTTATTGCTCAATTAAAGAATGAGCAAGTGCAAGATATTGAAACAAGCAAAGAATTATCTGTTGTGATCAAAAAGATATTGCTTCAAATGATAATGCAATAAAGTAATGCATTTATTAATCATGAAATTAGATTTGTGCTCTGACGATAGCTGTCAACGACTCTTCTCAGCGATTGATTCACTTCAGAGCTTTTCAAGAGCAGAATGACAAAAGATTTAGAAAACTGATACAAGATATTTGCATTCGTTGAAACTTTATGTACTTAATGCTTCATTAAGCATATCAACTACGTGAATTTGTTGATCTTTGAATAGAGAAATACTGTGAAGATTTCAAGATCGCAAAGATCAAACTTGATGAAAGCGAGTGATTCATAATTTTGCTTGTTGACAATTTATTAAATCTCTTCTACAAATGCACTTTAATAGTGTCATGAACAATTAATACAAATATTCACTTGAAATTTCAAATATTTGATGCACTTTTCAATCATCTTGAGCAGATTGAAAAGAATATAAGAAGAAGTACTTGCTCATCAAGTGCTGTTATAGTAAAGACTTGCAAAAAAGTCTTAATCAAACTTACAAAGTATTATGTTAAGATCAAAGACAGCAATGAAACAATATATAATCTTGCAAATATTCTGAATTCTACAATAAAGCTAAATCTTTACAAGACTTAAGATGACAAAGACAATGAAGATACAGATCATGATGAAAAGTCTGTTCACTACGAGATCAAGTACAAGACAAAGTTCAAAGAATATTTTCATCATTACTATGAAGATTCAGCTGTCGATTTGAGAGCAGAAGCACAAAGAGTATGAAGTGATGCTGACAAAATAATGCATTATGATAATGCATTTGATCATTTACTAATGATCTTGTAATTTGTTGCAACTGTTAGAAGATTATTGCTTTGATAATCTCAGCATGCTCATTCTTTTCAAGATGAAGATGATCAATATCTTTGCATTGATGTTATAAATAAAAAATGTTCAACATGACAATTTTGAAAAGACAATGCTTCGAATTTTTCTAGATTGATGCAAATGATTAAAGATGTTCTTTCATGCTCAATATTTTTAATAAATATTGAGCGAACTTTCAGTCTTGCTAGAAGAGTATGTCGATGAGATCAATCATAAATGAGTTCAAAAATGATGAAATAAATAATGTTGATGAAGTATTACAATCAAACTATGAATTTGAATTCAGACAAAACTATTACTGAACTCTGAAATATTTATCACAGAGAGAAGAATGATGATCAAGAAATCAACGAGTCTGCTGATTTATTTCAAGTATCTTTAAAGATTATTCTGATGCAAATTTATTCATAAATCTGCAATATCATCTCATTTATTAAAAGTCTTGCATTTAAAGCAAGTACTTATTAGAAGTATAATTAAGTCAATGCACAAGAATAATGCACAAAAGTAATGTGAATGTGATTTCAAGAATTACACTGTTTATTTAATTGATGAAGATAAACATTTTCTAATCTGTCTTGAAAAACATGACATCAAGATTCATCATGAGATTTTTCATAAATCTCATATTTCTATCTTGAATGATGACGTGTTTGACATGAATTGCTGTCAAATTGATGTTTGCATAGAGCAAAATGTTAATAAAAATTCTACAACAAGAGTGATAATGCAAAAGAATAATGCAGTTACTTTTCATAAAGAAAATCATAAAATCTTCAGTGACTTCTTGAAGAGCACTCAAGACAGAGCGCTGAATGTGAAAATCATATTGTAACATGTTCACTCAAGCATAATCATGCATAATCTCTTTAATCAGTCTTTCAAAGATCATTTTGAGAATGAGATTTTCTGCAATCTTCTGATATTTTCAAATTTCATGCAGTGCAACAATGTTTGATTTGTAACATCTTTTCTGTTGCAAAGCATTAGTATGTCAGTAGATAATGCATTACTCATGTGCATTATCTTTTTAGTAGTAGTAATAGATTTAAAGACTGAAGTTTCTTTGATAGCATAATGATCAGTTGAATGCATCGAGCTTTTAGACATCTTATGTGCTGATGCATATGCTAAAAATGAACTTGTCAGCAATAAACAAGTTATATTGCATTATTAATATGCATTATTGATAACATTCTTGATGCATGTCATTATTTATCAAGAATGATTGATTTGATTTATGTAAACTTGATTTTTAAAAGTATTATTTTTGAAAGTATTATTTATTGAAGCGTTGATTACTAAAACGATTCAAGAAAATATGATAAAAGAAGTGATTGAAAAATCAGAAAAGAAATTGAAAAAAATATTGAATAAGTGTTAAGAAATAAGTGTTAAGAATAATAATTAAATTTTTCTTGTTGCACTCAAATTCATCTCACTTGATGAGTTTTTTTCTTACTTTTCAAAATTCTTTATTTATTTATATTTTATTGATCAGCGATGAAACTCATCTGTACGTGATGCTGACTACGAATCTACTGTCTAGCTACAGTAAAGTTTAGAGATTATCAAAAGTTTGAATGACATCAAGACGCTGCGTAGTGATTAAGCGCTGTGCGTTGATCGCGTGCAGAGTTTTCGCGATCGCGTAAACTTTGATAATCTCAATGCGCATGCTACAAAAGCAGTCTGCACGCAGATGAGAAAGTCAAATAGAACGCAGAACTACGAGGAAAATCGCTTATGAAAATCATTCGATTCAGTATCTTGTCGTCGCGATGACGAGAACTGAGACAGAACACTCTCGCGTTTGATCTGTTGAGAGTGATTAGCAGAAAGAACTCGAATCACGAACATTCTTTAGATTTACATGCTAACTACGTATAGATCTTGTTAAGACTGCGTGCCTGTTACTACGACATGAGCAACTCACGAGACTCGTTAAGTTCAACACGAGCAAACTCAAGAGTCTCATTAATATCGTTTAACAGACGTTCAGACACAGACATTCTATACGTGAGCGATACGCTGACGAGAAGACTTCGTTAAGAGAAGAGAGACACAAGCAAGTTAGTAGAGAATGATCAAACTACGCTGCCTGATTAGAAGTGTAGCATACGAACATCTCTGCAAGACACGATCGATCTGCACGAGAAAGATCTCTACAGATAACGCGAAACAGATGAGTCGCACGCCTTACAAGCGAAGCGAGCGTCTGCGCAGCGTGATATACAATGACGACGACTGTCGATCTCAAGAATCTCATTCCTTCACTGAGCTCTGACTCTCGAATGTCTTGATGATAGAATCAATTTCTAGTCGAAGACATTGTCTGTATAGCTCGAGAGAACAGTAGCGCGTGTCGATGTGATTAGAGAAGAAATCGACTGCGATACGTCTGCGACTCATGCTTAAGAAGTAAACTGCCGAAATTTGAGCAGTGAAAGATCTCGTTCGCCTTGAACTGTGAATCTGTCGCGAGAAAACTCTCTGAGTAACTTCTCGAGCCTAAGGGGAAAACCAGCATAGAGATCGTGCTCTATGTATGTTGCATGCGACGTATACAACATATTTTCGATAGACGTCATTACAAAGACAAGACTGAAATTATTACTGAAATCAGGCACTATTACTTGCGAAGCTCACAATCAATTTACGACGATTGATTTAGTCTTTAGCAGCGAGAAAATACAGTTCATGACATGCAAGTGCGAGATACGAATTGATCTGCATCAGAGATTGAATCATCTTTCAATCGTCACAGAGCTATGTCTACAAACAATCTCAGTGCAACTCTCGACTTGATGACTTTGAAAGAAAATGAATACAGAAGCATTGAGTGCTTATCTGCAAATACATCTATCTTTGAAACGCTCTCTAGACGACAAGACTATGATGAATGACAGAGTGTGCAAGATTATCAGAGTGCTACAAAAGATCATCAAGAAATCTACTTTCTTAACAAAGTCATCAAATCGAGCAAGAGACTTTTGAAATCAAAGCTGCTTTGAAGTAGTAATGAAATCAAGATGATTGCGAATCATATGAAAAACACAAGGCACATTAGAAGCGTGAAATGAATATCTGAAGCACAACGATCATAAAAACAAGATCATTTGATAAACGAAATGCGCACACTTCAGAACACAAATGCATGAGTTGAGCGAAGTACTCAAATCAATATGATGCTTTGCAAAATGAGCTAGAATCGAAAGTCAGCTATCTAAAAAGCTTTCTCAGTTTTCATCACTGAAGCGAAGCGACATTGATCATATGACAACGACGTTCGAGGAAAAAATCGAGATACTACGAGAAAAGTTCTTTTTCTCATCTTCTCAAGCGAATGTCAGCGACATTGCAGAATCATTCATATTTCTGACAGTCTCATTCAATTCACGCATCACAGAAGATGAAGTGAAGCAGACAATCAGACGAGTAAAAGCAGACAAAGCATCAAGCGCTTCAAGCGAGTCTTGCAGAACTGATCTCAGTACTGACGAGTTTATTCAATGCATGCGTAACACACAAGTATCATTCGAAGCAGTTCAAAAAGACTCAGACAATAGTACTATGCAAATCAAAGAAAAGCGACTATATTGATTCAAAGACGTATCGACTCATTGCTTTGCTCGATATCATGAGCAAAGCGCTGAAGTCGATCATGATCAAAAGACTGAGTGACATAGTCGAGACTCATCGCATGCTATCAAATGCTCAAATGAGAGCGAGA
>JAABUR0100004930.1_pt1 | contig 17380 bp, 15 predicted proteins | sample 5560091 | NCBI WGS metagenome assembly JAABUR01 (sample SAMN10711879, study PRJNA513375) | rock metagenome | isolation source: Antarctica rocks | place: Antarctica: Victoria Land, University Valley sud | reverse complement strand
CTCGCCCGGGTCGTGCTGGCCGTCGCCGTCGACCTGGACCGCGTAGTCGTAGTCGTGCTCGAGGGCGAAGCGGTAGCCCGCCTGGACGGTGGAGCCGATGCCGAGGTTGAAGGGCATGCGCACGACACGGGCGCCCGCCGCGCGCGCCACGCGGCTCGTGGCGTCCGTCGAGCCGTCGTCGACGACGAGCACGTCCCACCCGGGCGCGTGGGCGGCGAGGTCGCCGACCACCGCGCCGACGCTGGCCTGCTCGTTGTAGGCGGGGACGATCGCGAGCTTCTTCATGGCTTGGAGGGTCAAACGTCTGGGCGGGGGCCGAGGTTGCGCGGAAAGGCGGCGTCGGGCGCGGTCGCGCGACGGCGGCGGCGGCGGCCGCGCGATAAAGCAGGCTAGCCCCGCGGGCCGCGCCTGTCGAGACCCTGGCCGGCCGGTGGGGGGACGACGGCCACGTCGTACAGCGAGATGTATTCGAAGTCGTGGACCGGGACCGGGGGGGCTGACGTGACCTGGCCGCCGGCCGCGGCGACCTGGGCTTTCGCGATCGCCGCTTGCCCCCGGGACTGGACGACCAGCACCCGGCCCGAGCGGGCCTGCTGGGGGGTCACGCCGCCTACCGCAGCCTGGTGGTAGTGCTCGAAGGCCAGCTCGAGGTCGATGTTCGGCCCGAACGAGCCGTACTCGATGAGCAGCTGGCGGCCGGGCTCGTGCTCGCGCAGCCACGCCCCGAGATGGTTGTCGCTCTGGGGGGCCTCTTCGGCGCCGGCCGGGCTGGTCTGGGCGGCGCGCACCCCGAGCACGGCGACGACCAGCAGCACCCAGGCCCAGGGCGGCACCCGACCGACCGCGGGGGCCTTGCGGGCGGCGAGGGCCGCGAGCAGGTCCTGCAGGGCGGCCAGGCCCAGGGCGGCGACGACCAGGAAGACGGGCAGCACGGCGGTCCACGCGCGCGGGTACGGTCCCAGCTTGCTCGAGAAGAGCACGACCGCGGCGAGGCCGAGAGCCAGAGCGGCGCCCAGCGGGACCGCCAACCCGGGTCGGGAGATCCGGCGGTGCAACGGCAGCGAAGCCAGCGCGGCCAGCGAGATGACCCAGACGGCAGGGTGTGGGGCGCCGCGCCACCACTGCCCCCACGTGGCCTGCGCTACGCCGCGGATCGCCGGCCAGGTGTGCGGCAGCGACCCGACGAAGTTCCAACCGGGCTGGATGGTCAGCGGGGCCAGCAGCAGCTCGCTCAAGCCCGCGGCCAGGATGAACACGCCCGCCACCCGGCCGGCTTGGCGCAGCCGCGCCCGCCGGTTCGGCTGCGCCTGGAAGATCACGCAGCCGACCATCCAGACGGCCAGCGGGACCAGCCCGTAGGCGGTGGTGGGCACCGACCAGACCCCGAGCACGCTGGTGGCGATCAGCCGCGGACTGCCCACGGACCGGGGCCCCGCAGCAGGCGGGCGGCCAGCGCGACGCTCACCAACACGAAGAAGACTCCGAGCTCATAGCCGCGCCCGTTGCCGGAGAAGTCCACCAGCGGCGAGGAGACGGCCACCAGGCCGGCCGCCCACCAGGCCGCCACCGGCCCGGAGACCTCGCGTCCCGCCCACCACGCGGCGAAGACCGACCCGACGCCGGTCAGGAACGCCGGGCAGCGCAACGCCCACTTGCCGTCCCCGAAGATCGGGATGGCGTAGTGGATCGCCAACGAGTTGAGGATGTGGTTGTTGGGGAAGGTGTAGGAGAGGGCGATGACCCGTGGGTCGGGGAGCACCGCGTACGTCTGATACGTGAAGGCCTCGTCGTAGCGCAACGGCACCCCGAGGAACCTCAGCCGCAGGAGCAGGCCGACCAGACCGATCGCCCCGACGACCAGCAGCTCGAGGCGCCAACTCAGCGCCGAGCGGGCCGGGTCGGGCGCGGGAACCGCGACCGATTCGGCCGGGCCGTCATGGCGGGTGACTATCGTGTTCAAGGCGACCTGAACGCGAGCTGAGGCTAGCCGTGACGGTCGCGCCTAGACTCGGCGGCGCGATGGAGACCCGCGTGCAGATCGTCTCGATCGTCGTCATGGGCGGCCTCTTCGTCGTGGTCTTCGAGCTCGTGCGACGGCGCCGGCTCATGGAGCGCTACGCCCTGCTGTGGCTCTTCAGCGCCGCGGTCCTGCTCGGGCTGGCGGTGTGGCGCGGAGCGCTCGACCTCTTCGCGAAGTCGGTCGGGATCTTCTACGCGCCGTCGGCGCTCTTCGCGGTGGCCCTGGGCTTCGTGCTCGTCCTCCTCCTGCACTTCTCCCTCGTCATCTCGCGCCTGGCCGAGCAGAACAAGGTCCTCGCCCAGCGGGTGGGAATCATGCAGCAGCAGCTCGACGAGCTCCTCCTCGAGCGGTCCGGGGGCAAGCTGGCCCCGCCCGCCGAGCGCGATCTCACCCGGCCCGCCGACCGCCAGCTCGTCTGAGCGCCGCCGCCCCCAGGGTCGTCGCGGTCCTCCGCGCTTCCGGCCGTGCCGAGCGCGACCGGGCGCGGACCGCGCTCGACGGGCAGACCCGGCCGCCGGACGAGCGGCGGGAGGTCGAGAGCTGGCTCGGAGCGTGGATAGCGGGGCGCGACGCCGGCGCGGACTGGGTGTGGCTGCTCGACGCCGACGCGGTGATCCCGGAGCCCGCGGCGCTCGCCGAGCTCCTCCGGGTCCTCGACGCTCCGGGCGACCTGCCGGCGCCGGCCCTGCTCACGAGCCGCGTCCTCGGCGCCGACGGCGTGCTCGACCCCGATCGGGCCCCTGCTCAGCCCCTGCTCGACCGCGAGGTGGCGATCGCCGCCGCACGGCGGGGGGTCGTCGCCGTGCGCACGGCTCGGTGGGGCTCGCTGCTCGTCGCGCGGGAGGTCTTCGCGACGCTGACCGGTCCCCGTTCCGACTACGCACCGGAGGTCGCCGACCTCGAGTGGACCGCGCGGATCCTCCGCGAGCGCCCGGGCCACCTCGTCCCCCGGAGCATCGCCCGGCGCGCCGGGGACGCTGGGGGCCGCCCCGTCGACCCGCGAGAGCTGCGTGATCGGGTACGCCTCCTGCGCCGGCGGGATGCGTGGATCGCGCAGGAGCCCGTCTGGTTGGCCTTCCTGCTCGCCCAGGACGTCGGGCGCGAGCTGCGGGCGCGACCGCGGGCCGCCCCCCGGGTGCTGGGGGCTCTGGGCCGCGGGGTGCGGGCGCGCCCCTAGTCTGCTGGCCGTGCTCGCCCTGCCCTCGCGCCCCGTCTCCGGCTCGTGAAGGTCGTCATCCTCGCCGGCGGGATCGGCACCCGGATTGCCGAGGAGACCCACCTGCGGCCCAAGCCGATGGTCGAGATCGGCGCCAAGCCGATCCTGTGGCACATCATGAAGATCTACGCCGCCCAGGGCCTGACGGAGTTCATCGTCTGCCTGGGCTACAAGGGCTATGTCATCAAGGAGTACTTCGCCAACTACTACCTCCACACGTCCGACGTGACCTTCGACATCGCCGCCAACGCGATGGAGGTCCACCAGACGACGACCGAGCCGTGGAAGGTCACCCTCATCGACACGGGCGAGGCGACGATGACCGGCGGACGGCTCAAGCGGGTGCTGCCCTACGTCGGCGACGAGGAGTTCTGCCTGACCTACGGCGACGGCGTCGCCGAGATCAACCTCGCGGCGCTGTGTGCCTTTCATCGGGACGCGGAGACGCTGGCCACGATCACCGCGGTCCGTCCGCCCGGACGCTTCGGGGCACTCGATCTGCTGGGTGACCACATCCGCTCCTTCCAGGAGAAGCCGGCGGGCGACGGCGGCTGGATCAACGGCGGGTTCTTCGTCCTCTCGCCGCGGGTGGGCGAGTACATCAACGACGACGCGACGACCTGGGAGCGCGAGCCGCTCGAGCGCCTGGCTCGCGAGGGACAGCTCTCGGCCTACCGCCACGAGGGCTTCTGGCACGCGATGGACACGCTGCGCGACCGCACCTACCTCGAGGAGCTCTGGAGCTCGGGGCAGGCACCCTGGAGGATCTGGGAGTGAACGCGCGCTTCTGGGCCGGCAAGCGCGTGCTCGTCACGGGCCACACGGGCTTCAAGGGCGCGTGGCTCGCGTTCTGGCTGCACCGGATGGGCAGCGAGGTGGCCGGCTTCGCCCTCGGCCTGCCGACCCACCCCAGCCTCTGCGAGCTGCTCGGCGTCGAGGATCTCGTCACCTCCGTCCGCGGAGATCTGCGCGACTCCCAGGCGGTCCGCCGCGTCATCGCCGACCACGCGCCCGAGATCGTCATCCATATGGCCGCCCAGCCCATCGTCCGTCGCGCGCTGCGCGATCCCGTGGAGGCCTACGCGGTGAACGTGCTCGGGACGGTGCACGTCCTCGAGGCGGTCCGGCGCTCGGGCCAGGTTCGGGTGGCGATCAACGTCACCACGGACAAGGTCTACGAGAACCACGAGTGGGAGTGGGGCTACCGCGAGACCGATCGCCTGGGCGGCTCGGACCCCTACTCGACCTCCAAGGCCTGCTCGGAGCTCGTCACCCAGGCCTATGCGCGCTCGCTCCTGCCCGTCGAAGGCGGTGGCCCGGGGACGGCAGTGGCCGCGGCCCGGGCGGGTAACGTCATAGGCGGTGGCGACTGGGCCGAGGACCGCCTCGTCCCCGACCTCATGCGCGCCGGCCTTGACGGGTCGGTGGTCCGGATCCGCAACCCGCGCGCGATCCGCCCCTGGCAGCACGTGCTCAACCCCCTCGAGGGCTACCTGACCCTGGCCGAGCGCCTCTGGGAGGGCGAGCGCTCCCCGGCCTTCAACTTCGGCCCCGCCGACGACGAGGTGCGGCCCGTGGACGAGATCGCCGACCGGGTCTCCGAGCTCTGGGGCGAGGGGCTGTCCTGGGAGCTCGAGGGCGCGCCGCAGCCGCGCGAGGCGCACCACCTGCGGCTCGACTCCTCGCGCGCCCACGCGGAGCTCGGCTGGCGACCGCGGCTCGACCTCGACGAGGGCCTGCGGTGGGTCGTGCGCTGGTTCCAGGCCTACCGGGACGGGGAGGACCTCACCGAGATCACGGCCCGGCAGATCGGGGAGTACGCCGCCCGCGCCGAGGCCGCCGTGGCTCAGGCGGAAACGGGCTGACGCACGAAGGCGCCGACCGTCTCGATCACGTAGTCGATCATCTCCGGCGTGAGGCCGGGGAACACGCCCAGCCAGAGCGCCTGGTTCATCACCTGGTCGGTGTTGGACAGCTCCCCGACCACCCGGTACTCCACGCCCTGGTAGGCGGGCTGGCGGGTGAGGTTGCCGGCGAACACCAGCCGCGTCCCGATGAGGTGGGCGTTGAGGTGCTCGACGAGCTCGTTGCGCGTGAAGGGGGCGTCGGGTCGCACGTGGACGACGAAGCCGAACCAGCTCGGATCGGAGCCCGGGGTCGGCTCGGGGAGCATGAGCACGTCCTCGAAGGGCTCGAGGCCCTCGCGCAGCCGCCGCCAGTTCTCCTTGCGCGCGGCGATGAAGCCGTCGAGCTTGTCCATCTGCGCCAGGCCGACCGCCGCCGACATGTCGGTCATCTTCAGGTTGTAGCCGACGTGGGAGTACGTGTACTTGTGGTCATAGCCGAAGGGCAGCGTTCCGAGCTGGTGCCCGAAGCGCTTGCCGCACGTGTTGTCCTTGCCCGGCTCGCACCAGCAGTCGCGCCCCCAGTCGCGGAAGGACTCGACCGGCACCTTGTGGATCGCGCGGTTGGTGAACACCGCGCCGCCCTCGCCCGTCGTGATGTGGTGCGCGGGGTAGAACGAGCACGTCGCAAGGTCACCGAACCGGCCCGTGAGCTGCCCGTCGTAGCGGGAGCCGAGGGCGTCGCAGTTGTCCTCGACGAGCCAGAGGTCGTGCTTGCGCGCCAGCGCGGTGACCGCGCCGAGGTCGAAGGGGTTGCCGAGGGTGTGGGCGAGCATGATCGCCCGGGTGCGCGGCCCGACCGCCGCCGCGAGCGCCTCGACGTCCACGTTGCCCGTTTCGAGCACCACGTCGACGAAGACCGGGACGAGGCGGTTCTGGACGATCGGGTTGACCGTGGTGGGGAAGCCCGCGGCGACGGTGAGCACCTCGTCGCCGGGGCGCAGTGCCCGGTCGCCGTGCTTGGGGGAGGTCAGCGAGGAGAGCGCGACGAGGTTCGCCGAGGACCCGGAGTTGACGAGGATCGCGTGGCGCAGCTTGAGGTAGCGCGCGAGCCGGCGCTCGAGCTGCTCGGCGAAGCGGCCCGTGGTGAGCCAGAAGTCCAGGGAGGAGTCGACGAGCGCCGTGACCTCGTCCGCGTCGAAGACCTTGCCCGAGACGGGGACAGGGGTCTCGCCGGGGACGAACTCCCGTGCCGGGAAGGCCTCGGCGTGGTACTCGCGGACGGACTGGAGAATCTGCTCACGCGACATGTCCTCCAGCGTAGACGGGCGCAGGTGCACCGGCCGGTGGCGCGGCAAACGCCCGGTGCGCGGGCCGTCAGCTCTGTCGGACCCGTCCCGGTGGGACGGCGTAGAGCACGACCTGGTAGCCATCCTGCTCATAGCGACGCAGGTGGAGCCGGTGATCCGGGGCAAGCTCGTGGACCTGTAGCGGTATCGACCAGAGGTGGTCCTGCGCGTGGTAGGCGCAGACGCCGAGCACCGGTTGATCACGGCGGATGATGCCCGCTGCTCCCGTCAGGGCGTCGGGCTCGCCACCTTCGATGTCGAGCTTGATGTACGTCGTCTCATGCTCGGCGAGGAGATCGTCAAGGGGGGCGGTGGGCACCTCAAGCGTCCCGTCCGCAGCGAGGGCGGCGCCAACCGCCCCGGCCCTCCAACGCGCTACGCCCTGCTCGCGCGCGGCTGCCACCGGAAGGACGACGACCCGCTCGGTGGTCTCGCGCGGGAGGGCCGCGAGCATTGTCTGCAGCAACTCGAGGTTGGCGGGATCCGGCTCCAGCGCGACATAGCCGCTGAACGCTCCGCCACACCACGTGAGAAACGCCTCCAGCGTGTCGCCATCGAACGCGCCGCAGTCGACGAAGCGCTCTGTCGCGAGCGGCGCGACCACCGACGGCGTGAAGTACGATTCTTCGACGGGTAGGGGCGTGGGGAGGTGGTCGCTGTCCGCCCACAGCCGCCAGCGCACCTGAGCGAGGTACTCCTCGCGGGAGTCGTCGTCGGCGAGCAGTGCGAAGGCGGCTCGGACGGAGTTGGCCTGCTCGAGTACGCCCTCTGGGAGGTCGACCGCGTAGGCAGGGAGGAGCCCCTCGGGGTACGCCCACGCAAGGAGGATCCATGACAGGACCGTCCGGCAGCCGAGGCCAGTGAGGCTCGCGCGGACCGAGGCGTCCGAGTCCGTCGCATTGAACACGCAATTGACCCACGCGGCATCGTCGCCGTGGAGACGCGCCGCGGACGCGGCCTCGAGGACCGGGAGGTCGTCGATCCGGTCGGCAGACGGCGCGGCGTCGGCGAAGCAGCGAGGCTCAACGCCTCGCGCCCGCAGGGCCGCGAGGACTGTCCGTCCGTGGCCTCCCGCCCCGTAGAGGACGAGCTCGCGGCCGGCGCTGACCTCTTCGAAGGCGGCGAGGCGGCGATGACGAGCGGCGTCAACGGGTTCGGCGAGGAGGCGCTCGAGCTCGTCGGCCAGCGCAGTGTCAGCCGGGCTCACGAGCGGCCGTTCACGGCGCGGTGTCCCGGCCCGCACAGCTCTGGGCAGGCGGGTCCGCTCGCTGTGGAGGCGGGACTGCTCTCAGCTGGGTCCCGGTTGTGCTCGACAATGAGGGCGCGCGGCCTGGGTGCCTGCGTGCCGCCGTCTGCCAGGTACTCACGGGGCTGATGCGGGATCTGCTCGTGCACCTTCGCGAGCGTAGACGGTTGCCGCCGGAGGGCGCTACGGCGGCAACGCGGCCGGTTCTCATGGTCGGTCTGCGCGGAGTTCCCCGTCACGCCGTGCGTGGACGCAGTCGCGCAGAGAGGGCGGTTCGAAGTTCGGGTGGCAGCGCGCGGAGGGCGACGACCACCAGGGTGTACGCCGTCAGCGCGATGGCTGCCCGTACGACATCGGGTCCTTGGACCGCGAGCGCGAGGAGCACCCCGACGGCCGACGCGGCGAAGGCGCGTGGGACAACTCGGAGGCTCGGACGAAGGTCGGGATGGGCGCGGAAGAGCGCGATGCCCGAGATCGTCATGAGCGCTGTTTCCCCGATGACGACGGCGAGCGCTGCGCCCTCGGCGCCCAGGGGCGGCACGAGCGCGAAGGTCGCGCACGCGATCACCACGAGGGCGAGGCCGTTAGCCACGACGAGCTCTCGGTGTCGACGCAGCGCGAGGAGCGTGTGCTGGCACGCGACGTTGATGAAGACGGGGGTGAGGGCCAGGGCGAGGAGAGTGAGGGTCCCCGCCGCGGGGCGTGCGGCGTCGCCGCCGAGCAGGTCGATCGCCGTGCCGGCCGCTAGTGCGGTTCCCAGCGTGAGGAGGAGGCCCCCGAGGAGGGCGACCTCGAGTGTGCGCTGAAGGGCGAAGCGCAGGCGCTCGTGGTCATCCCGGGCCGCCCGCGACAGCAGGGGGAACGTGGTGGCGATCAGTGCCACCGGCATGCCGACAAGCACCTCGATGATGCGGTATGACGTGCTGAAGTAGCCGGTGGCCTGAGCGGTCGCGATGAGTGACATCGCGATGATCACGAGTCGTCCGTACAGGACGTTCAAGATCGTCGCGATCGCGAGCGGCAGCGTCTCTCGGAGCAGCGGTCCGAGCTCGCCCGAGCGCAGGGAGGGACGCATCGGCACGGAGCCGCGGACGAGAAGCACCGTGACGACGAGGAGGACCAGCCCGGCGAAGACCGGTACGGCGAGGAAGGCGACGATGTGGGCGCCCGCGAGCACCAGCAGCACCGTGCCCAAGACCGCGATGGCGGTGCGCCCGAGATCGATCACGGTTACGGCGCCGTTGCGCAGGGCGGCCGACAGCGGGACGGCGAAGGTCGCCTGCGCGACCCCGATGATCAGTCCTCCGCCCGCGACGAGGGTGCCGACGACGAGCTCGCTTCCGTAACCCGCTGCGAGCGCGAACAGCGCCGCGAGGATGACTCCGCACGTGGCCAGGACGAGCCGGGCGCCGAGGACGCCGCGCATCATCTCGTCGCGGGCCGGACCCGTGCGCACCGAGAACTCGCGCAGCATCACGGTGGCGAGGCCGACGTCCGTCACGCCCGCGACGAGGCCGATGAGCGAGACGACGGTGAAGTAGCGACCGAAGTCATCCACCCCAAGCTGACGGATGAGAAGCGGTGCCGACCCCAGCGACAACAGCGCGCCGACGACGTACCCCATCACACGGAGCGCACCGCCCCTGATCACGAGCCCCCCGGCCTCGTTCGTGTCGAGGACGTCGCCCGCAGCCGATATCGGCTCCGGCTCCGGCTGCGTGGGCTCTGGGCTCACCTCTCAGCGCGGCGGGGCGGGCGTTCGGCCCGAGGAACCCTCAGCCGCCAGTCGGATCGTCAGCCTGGCCGTTCTGCGCCTCTGAGGTCGAGGGCGTGGAGGGCGCGTTCGGCTCGACGCCGCGGTCGTTGATAAGTGCCCGCAGGCCCGGGATCTCGCCGTAGGGGGAGTCGATCTGCTCGATCCGCACGGGTTCGTCCTGCCGGACGGCCTGCGTGACCAGACGACCAGTCATGAACTCCCTGGGTGACAGCTGCCCGTGCTGCAGCGGGATCGCGAGGTAGACGTCGTCCGGCGAGAGCACGTGCCCCGGTTCGAGGTCGCGGCGCGCGTAGACGCCGCGCACGAGCGAGTCGAGGTAGCGGACCTCCTTCTCGGGCAGGGTCCTGCGCTCGCGCTTGGAGCCGCCGCACATCTCCTTGGCCTTGTGGAACGCCTTGAACCAGGTGTCGATCTGCTCCGGGTGGCTGCAGTAGGGCGACACGGAGATGCCACCGGCGTCGATGTCGATGTGGCGCTCGAAGGTGCGCGCGCCCTTCGCGTAGGCGATGTGCATCGACGTGTCCCAGCTGCGGTGCTCGTGGCTCGAGAGCCCGACGACGTGGTCCGGATATCGATCACCGAAGAAGTCGATCTGGTCCAGCTCGAGCTCATGGTCCTCGCTGGGGTAGATCGACACGCAATGGTTGATGGCCAAGGGGATGCCACGGCGACCGAAGAAGGTGACGACGTCGTCGATCGACTTCAGACCGGAGCCCCCGGTGGAGAACGACACCGGCTTGCGCGTCTTGGCGATCTCCTCCATCAAGAACCAGTCGTTGATGTCGGAGCTGGCGATCTTGATGAAGTCCATGCCCAGGTCGTTGCACAGCCGAACCGAAGCCTCGTCGAACGGCGTCGCCCCGGGGATGCATCCGTTCCGCCGGATCGCGTCGATGAGCCGCTCGAGGTCCTCGCGCGAGAGCTTCGTGTCGAGGGTCTTCTTGATGTACCGGATGTCCGATCGCTGACGCCAGTCCCGGTGGACGAACTGATCCACGTCGCGGACCTGCAGCTTGATCGCCGCGCGGACGTCGTTGAACCGGACGACCTGGGCGAACTCGTTGACGATGCGCAGCGCGCGCTCGACGTCGCCCCAATGGTTGTTGGCCATCTCGAGGACGAAGAGGTTCTCGAAATAATCGCGGTTCATGGGCTCCCCGGTCATCCGATGAGGTTCAACAGGTCCGAAAGGTGGTCGATCCGGGCGAGATCCGACTCCACGAGCGTCGCGCCGGCGTCGCCGTACCCGTACGCGGCCGCAACGAAGGGAAGGCCCGTGAGTTGCGCCGCAAGGCGATCCTCATCGGCGTCTCCCACGTACGCGGTGTCGTCGCCAGAGAGAGCGTAGCTTCGGCGGAGGTACGCGAGCGCGATCGCCTTCGCGGTGAAGGGTGCCTCTGGCCCGTCCGGACTCAGGACTGCCGTCAGGCGTGCGTGCAGATCAAGCTCGTGCAGGATGCGCTGCGTGGCGACGTGGGGCTTGTTCGTCACCACAAAGGCCCGTCCGCCGTGCGCGCGTACCGCGTGGAGAACGGTGTCGAGGCCGGGCATGGGCCTCGTCAGCCGCCAGTCCGTCGTGTCGTACGCGCGCCGGAAGTGCTCCACCAGCGCGTCGAGCTGATGCGCGGGCGCGTCAGGGTAGGCGCGCGCGAACATCACCCGCACGGGCGGCCCGATGAACGGCGCCAGCGCCACCGGCTCCCGCCCTGCTCGCACACTCGCCCGCGCCCCGGCCCGGTCGATGCCCGGCCGGGAGTCGACCAGCGTCCCATCGAGGTCGAAAACGAGGTCGCGGAGCTTCACGCGTGTCGGAGTACCCTCGCGGCGCATGGGCGACGCCGCCGTCACACGAGACCCCGTCTCCCCGGGGGAGCCTCCGGCCGAGGACCTCGAGCCGGGGGTCCGGCCCACGTACGCGGCGCTCCTCGTCGACTGGCTCGTCGAGCTCGGCTACACCCATTGCTTCTTCGTCGCCGGCGGGAACAACATGCACCTGCTCAACGCGGTCCGCAGTCGCATGAGCTGGGTTCCCTTCGTGCACGAGGTGTCGGCCGGCATCGCCGCGGAGTACTTCAACGAGTCCGGCGGCGAGGGCCGGGCTTTCGCGATGGTCACGGCGGGGCCAGGCCTGACGCAGGCCACGACGGCGCTGGCCGGCGCGTTCCTGGAGAGCCGGGAGCTCCTCGTCATCGGCGGTCAGGTCAAGAGCACGGACCTCATCGCGCGCAGCGGATTGCGCCAGCGGGGCATCCAGGAGATCGACGGGGTCGCCATCGCCGCGCCGGTCTGCGTCACCGCTGAGCGGCTGGAAGCGCCCATCTCACGGGAGCGGTTCGTCGAGCTCGTCGAGTCCGGGCGCGCCGGACGTCCGGGCCCGGTCTTTCTCGAGGTCTGCCTCGACGTCCAGGGCGCCCCCGTCGACCGGCGTCAGCATGAGGGCAAGGAGACGGTGAGGCGTGGACGGTCGCTGCCCCAGCCGCGGACGTCAGACCTCGAGCGCCTCGATCAACTGCTCTCGGAGGCGCAGCGTCCCATTCTCCTGGTGGGTGGCGGCGTGAGCCGGGACACGATTGCCGCGGTCCTGCCCGGCCTGCGTCGGCTCGGGGTGCCGCTGCAGACGACGTGGAACGCGATGGATCGTCTCGGTCCGGACGAGCCCCTCTACGTGGGCCGGCCCAATACCTGGGGCCAGCGTTCGGCGAACCTCGTCCTGCAGAGCGCGGACCTCATCGTCGCGCTGGGGTCGCGCCTCGGACTTCAGCAGACCGGCTTCAACTGGCAGGGGTTCGGACCGCTGGCCCAGATCGTGCAGGTGGAGGTCGACCGCGCCGAGCTCGACAAGGGCCATCCGCGCGTCGACCTTCCCGTCCTGGCCGACGCCAACCCGGTCCTGCGTCATCTGACCGACCACCCCGCGGGTCGCGGTTGGGGGGAGTGGCTGGATTTCTGCCGGCTCGTCCGCGCGGTCGTGCCGCTCGAGGAGGCAGGCCTGAACACCCCGGGGGAGGGGTTCCTGTCGCCGTACCGCTTCGCGGCGACGCTGACCGAGCTCACGCGCCCAGGCGACATTGTCGTGCCCTGCTCGAGCGGCGGGGCGAACTCCACCATGATGCAGGCGTTCGAGCCGAAGGCGGGGCAGCTCGTGGTCACGGACAAGGGCCTCGCGAGCATGGGCTACGGCCTGGCCGGGGCGATCGGCGCGGCGCTTGCGCATCCGGGTCGCCGGACGATCCTCGTCGAGGGCGACGGTGGGTTCGCTCAGAACCTGCAGGAGCTCGCAACCGCCGCCGTCAACCGTCTGCCCCTGAAGGTGTTCCTCTTCAGCAACGAGGGCTACGCCTCGATCCGCAGCACGCAGCGCAACTATTTCGACGGTGCCTACGTCGGCTGTGACGTGAGCACCGGCCTGGGCTTCCCCGACTGGCCCGCGCTGTTCCGGGCCTTCGGCTTTCCCGTGCGCGAGCTCGATTCCACCTTCCCCGATGACGACGCCTTCACAGAGCTCTTCGACGCCCGCGGCCCAGCGGCCTTCGTCGTACCCATCGACCCGGAGCAGACCTACTTCCCGAAGATCGCGAGTCGCGTCACCGAGACGGGGAGCATGGAGTCCAACCCGCTGCACCACATGTCCCCGCCGCTGCCGGCGGAGGTGGCCGACCAGGTCTTCCGCTTCCTGGCGCCGGGGCCACTCGCGTAGGGGCGGCGCGCCTGGCGGGTGCGTCAGCGGAAGCTGGCGACCGTTCGGCGAAACCCCTCGCGTACGCCGGTCCGCGGGCTCCACCCGAGCGCCCGGATCCGTTCGGTCTCCGGAGCGCCCCTCGAGTGGGGGCTCGGGACGTACACGGAGCCCGGCTCACGTGCCTGCTCCACTACGTCGAGCCCGAACTCGTCGCCGAGCGTGCGGGCCAACTCGAGAATGCTCAGCTCCGCCTCGTCGTTGCCGACGTTGTAGGCCAGCCCCGGCACGCCGCGCAGCAGGACCGTGAAGAAGCCCTCGGTCGCGTCGGCCAGGTAGCAGAAGGCGCGGATCGCGGTTCCGGCGCTCTTCATGGCGATGGGACGCTGGGCGAGCACGTCGGCCACGAAGTCGGCGAACACCCGGCCGTCGTCGAGACGCACTCCGGGGCCGTAGGTGTGATAGGGACGGACGATGGTGGCGTGGACGCCGTGCTGATGGTGCCAGCAGGCGCACATGTTCTCGCCCATGCGCTTCGACTCGCCGTAGCAAGCGCGCACGTTGGTGGGATCGAGCGACCCGAATTGGTCCTCCCGCGTTGGGAAGTGATTGACGTCCCCGTACACCTCCCCGCTCGAGAAGAACAGGATCCCTTCGCTGCGGTCCGCCCGCGCGCGCTCGAGCACCTGTCGGGTGCCGAGCACGTTGGCGTCGATCGTGCCGACCGGGTCGGTGTCATAGAAGACCGGGCTGGCCTGACTCGCCGCGTGGATCACGAAGTCCAGGCGACGCTCGCTGCGCAGCGGAGCAACCACGTCCTGGGTGACGATCTCGAGGTCATCGCGCCCGGCGTAGACGGCGAAGCGAGCGCGGGCGCGAGCCTCGTTGCGGACGAGTGCCACCACATGGGCCGCCGGTCCTCCTACGTGCTCGTTGAGCGCCAGGATGGTCTCCACCATGTACGCGGGCAGGAACCCCGCCGCGCCGGTGACGAGGATGGTCCTGCCCTGGAGCCGGTCCCATGGGAGGGGAGCGGCGAGGATGCGTCGCAGGTCCTCGGTGATGATGGGGTGGCGCTCCACCGGCGGCAAGGCTAGGACGCTCCCGCAGGTAGAGTTGCCGGCGTGCTGTCGCGCAACGAACTGCGCGATCGTTTCGATGCCGGTGACGTCGGGCAGCACGAGGTCGCGCGTGGGATGCGCGACCTCAACCGCGCGCTCGAGGACTACGCGGCGCTCCTGCCGCGGACCGACGTCGCGGCGATCGTCGTCCGCGACGGAGTGATCGAGTTCGAGAGCCGCATCGCTCCCGTTCGCTTCCGCTGCGACGTCGGCGATCCTAGCCTCCCTCCGCTCGTCGCGCTGGCGCTCGGTTGTTACGAGCCCGTGGAGATGCGGCTGTTGCGGGAGCTGCTACCCGGCGCGCGGGGATTCCTCGACGTCGGGGCCAACATCGGCTGGTACTCGCTCCACGCCGCGTCGCTCTTCCCTGACCTCCGCGTAGTCGCCGCCGAGCTCGTGCCCACGACCGCGGCGATCCTGTCTCACAACGTCGAGCTCAACGGCGCTCGGGTCGAGGTCGTCTCCAAGGGCTTGAGCGACGCGGTGGGCGAGGTGGAGGTCTGGGCCAGTCCGCAGTTCAGCGGCTCCGCGTCTGTGGCTCCGTCCCGGGAGTACGCGGGCGCGCGCCCACAGCGTGCTCCTGTGACGACGCTCGACGCGCTGGTCGACGAGTACGGTCTTTCGGTGGACGTGCTCAAGGCCGATGTTGAGGGCGGTGAGCTCGCCGTGCTCCGCGGTGGCCTCCGCACGATCGAGCGGGACCGTCCCGCGATGATGCTCGAGCTCCTCCGGATCCACGCCGCTCCGTTCGGCTATCACCCCAACGATGTCCTCGACCTCCTCGCCGGCTTCGGTTACGAGACGTGGGCGCTCTCGCCGGCAGGGATCCGACGCTTCGAGCGAATGACCGAGGCGACGGAGGAGACGAACTTCCTCTTTCTGCACCGCGACAGCCATGCGGCCATCAGCGTTTCCCGTGCGGCGGGATGAGCGTGCCCTCGGTCGGTGAAGAACGCGCGGCGCGAGTAGAGACGATGGACCTCGAGATCCTGGTCATCACCTACAACCGCGCCGAGTACCTCGACCGCACGCTCGGCCAGCTTCACGGAAGCCCGTTCGCCGCCGTGCCCATCGCGGTGCTCGACAACGCGTCGACCGACGCGACGCCGGCGGTCTGCGGGCGCTGGGCCGCGCGCTTCCGGGACCTGCGCGTCGTCCGCCATCGGTTGAACGTCGGCGGGGGCGCGAACTTCCTCCGCGCGGTCGAGGAGGCGCGCGCGAGCTATGCGTGGATTCTCGCCGACGACGACGAGTTCGACTTCTCCGACTGCGAGGACGTACTTGCGGCGCTCGAGGAGGGCGCTGTCGACCTCATCGCCGTCGGCGGACCCGATCCCCTGGACTGGCCGCCGGGACGAACCACGCTGCGGGCCCTCGTCGAACAGCGCTGCCGCCCCTTCTACGTTTTCAGCTTCGTTCCGAGCCACATCTACCGCTCCGACCTGTTTGACTCGAAGCTCATCCAGGCGGGTTACGAGCGCGTGGGTGATGTCTACCCCCAGTTTCCGTTCCTCGTCCGTCAGCTCGAGCGCGACGCGACGGTGCACGTGTGTCGGCGTCAGATCGTCCACCGAACCCATGTCACCGTGCCCAGCAGCCTGCTCTGGTGGATGGTCCGCTGGGTGCGAAGCTGTCAGGAGCTCGGTAGCCCGGAGCGGGTCCGCGAGGGCCTCTACGAACTCAACGTCCGTCGCTTCAGGTGGTGGGCGTTCCACCTTCCCGCGGCGGTCGCGATCGAGCGCCTCGAGCATCCCGAGCGGGTGTGGGAGGAGATCAGAGAGCTGACGCTCACCCTGCGGGGTTGGCTGCGGCTCCTCGCCCTGCTGTCGCTTCCAATCGCGCTCGGTCCGCAGGGCCTGTACGCCGGACTGCAGCGCGTCGCGCGGCGGCTGCGGCGGGAGCCGGTGCGCGACGACGTGTTCTCCACGACCGAGCGGCCCGGCCGGCTGGAAACGTCGATACGGAACCAGGAGGTCGCTGCGGACGACACGGTTACCCATCCCACCGGCCGCAGCTCATGACGGCGGAGCGGTCGGTCGGGGTCCGACCGACCGGATGCTTCTATGCCACGCTGCGGTCCGACCGAGCTTGAGAGGCCCCCGCAGCCCGTCCCGCACCCCCCGTAACACGACCCCCACGCTCTCGCACCGCATCCGCTGGTGGCCCAGGTAGAGCCAGGTCGTGAACGAGACCCCCCAGAGCACCGAGAGCTTCTCGGCAGAGTTCCACGCGGGGCTGCGCAGCATCCACAGCGAGTTGCGTACGTGGAAGTAGAAGCGCCCGCCGCTCTCGGTGATGGCGGTGTGCGCCTCGCGCGTCTCGTGGACGACGACGGAGTCGGGGACGAAGTAGCCCGGGGCGTGACGGGTCACCCGGGCCGTGTACTCGATGTCGTCGCTCCAGATGAAGTACTCGCGGCAGGGCAGGCCGAAGCGGTCGACGGCGTCGCGGTGGACCAGGAGGGAGACGAAGGTCGCCGTGCGGAACGGGATGACGCCGTGCTCGGCCGCGTCGATCACGGCGGCGAGGTCGCGCTTGAACGCCGGGAAGTTCATCGGGTGCAGGCGCCCGTCGACCCACTCCGCGCGGCTCGAGAGCAGGAGCGGGCGGGGGAGATCCCCGCGCCCCCGGCCGTCGTGGCCCTCGTCCACCGCCAGCAGGGCGGCGAGGGCGTCGGGCCGGGCGATCGTGTCGTCGTCGAGCAGCCAGATCCACTCCGCCCCGCCGGCGTGGGCGGCGGCCAGCCCGGCGTGGAACCCCCCGGCCCCGCCGGCGTTCTCCTCCAGCGCGAGCAGGTCGACCCCGGGCCGCTCGGTGGCCACCCACTCCGGCGTTCCGTCCGTGGAGGCGTTGTCGACGACGAGGATGCGGTCGAGCGCCCGGGTCTGGGCGGCGAGCGCGTCCAGGCACTTCTCCAGCAGCGCGCGGCGGTTGAACGTCACGACGACCGCCCAGAGCCGCGCCTCGGCCGGGACGGGGAGCTCGGGCACCCGCCCACCCTAGTCTGGCCTCCGGTGCCCGACTCCTTCCACACCCTCGTCGTCGGCGCCGGCTTCGCCGGGGCGGTCATGGCCGAGCGGCTGGCCTCCCAGCTCGGCCAGCGGGTGCTCGTGGTCGACCGCCGGGAGCAC
>JAABUR0100004926.1_pt1 | contig 17385 bp, 19 predicted proteins | sample 5560091 | NCBI WGS metagenome assembly JAABUR01 (sample SAMN10711879, study PRJNA513375) | rock metagenome | isolation source: Antarctica rocks | place: Antarctica: Victoria Land, University Valley sud | reverse complement strand
AGGCTCGTGACTTCGGGCGGCAAGGAGCTTGCCGACGCGCTGGAGGAGAACGGATACGAGTGGGTGCGCCAGGAGTTCGGCGCCGGGACGCAAAGCTAGGGAAGGGAAGCACATGCCACAGGACAAGACCATTCAGGAGCTCGGGCTCGACGAGTACAAGTTCGGATTTCGCGACCCGGAAGAGTACTTCTTCAGAACCCCGAGGAAGGGCATAGACCCGGAGATCGTCGCCATGATCTCCAAGCACAAGGACGAGCCGGAGTGGATGCTGGAGTTCCGCTTGAAGGCTCTGGAGTCGTTCTTCGAGAAGCCGACCCCGACCTGGGGCGGCGACCTCTCGGAGATGGACTTCGATGAGATCTACTACTACATCAGGCCGATGGAGAACCAGGGCCGCACCTGGGACGACGTGCCAGACGACATAAAGAACACGTTCGAGAAGCTGGGCATCCCGCAGGCCGAGCGCGAGTCACTCGCCGGCGTCGGCGCCCAGTACGAGTCCGAGGTCGTCTACCATTCCCTCAAGGAAGAGTGGGAGAAGTCCGGCGTCATCTTCACGGACATGGACTCGGGGCTGCGCGAGCACGAGGATCTGGTGCGTGAATACTTCGGCAAGACCATCCCGCCGGACGACAACAAGTTCGCGGCGCTGAACAGCGCGGTCTGGTCGGGTGGCTCGTTCGTGTACGTCCCGCCGGGGGTCCACATAGACATCCCGTTGCAGGCGTATTTCCGCATCAACGCGGAGAACATGGGGCAGTTCGAGCGGACGCTCATCATCGCCGACGAGGGCTCTTCGGTCCACTACATCGAGGGCTGCACGGCCCCGACGTACACCTCGAACTCGCTGCACTCGGCGGTCGTCGAGCTTATAGCGAAGCCGAACGCGCGCATCCGCTACTCGACCATCCAGAACTGGTCGCACAACACCTATAACCTGGTGACCAAGCGGGGCGTTGCGCACGAGAACGCCACCATCGAGTGGGTAGACGGCAACCTGGGCTCCAAGCTGACGATGAAGTACCCGGCGGTTTACCTGGTGGGCGAAGGCGCGCGGGGTGAGATCCTCTCTGTCGCCTACGCCGGCGACGGACAGCACCAGGATGCGGGCGGCAAGGTCGTCCACGCCGCGCCGAACACCTCTTCGCTCATTACTTCCAAGTCCATCTCGAAGGGGACCGGGCGTTCGACTTATCGCGGGCTCCTCAAGGTGCATGAGGGGGCCGTTGGCTCCAAGAGCCGGGTCGAGTGCGACGCCTTGCTGCTGGATGAGCAGGCGCGGACTGACACGTATCCGTACATCGAGATCGAGGAGAAGAAGGTCAACACCGAGCACGAGGCCACGGTCTCGAAGGTCGGAGAAGACCAGCTCTTCTACCTGATGAGCCGCGGATTGAGCGAGGAAGCCGCCATCGCGATGGTCGTCAACGGCTTCATCGAGCCGATCGCCAAGGAGCTTCCTCTGGAGTACGCTATCGAGCTGAACCGCCTGATCCAAATGGAGATGGAAGGCTCGGTCGGTTAGAGCTGGTCAGCTAGTCAGCATTTCAGCTTGTCAGCTCTTGTTTGCTGACGGACTGGCTTGTAGTTCGTGGGGCGGGCTCTTTCGGGGTCCGTCCCTTTTTCAAGACGAGAGGCATGTGTTGTGACAACGCCGCTTGAGTTCGATGACCGAGAGGATAACGGCGCTCACATCAAGTTCCAGCGGTGGCGGCAGCGCCACACTGACGGCTATTTCCTGAACTACAAGGGCCCTAGCAATATCAGGCTCCACCGTGTCCTTTGTTGGCATCTGCGCGATCCCTCGGATCTGGATCGAGAAGATGATCGGAGTAGCTTGACCCGGCATAAGAAGATTTGCTCCACGGATCGCAGGGAACTGACGCAATGGGCCAGGGGAAAAAGCGTGGAGAATTTGAAGCGGTGTCAGGATTGTATGTAGACCATGTTGAGCGGGCTCTCACGGGTTCGCCCCTATTCATCAAAACGGAAAGGTGATAAATGAGCGCGAACGGCGTGCCGGAGGTTCTGAAAAATAGCATGAGCGCGGAGGCGGTGAAGGCCCTCTCATCGTTCAAGGACGAGCCGTCCTGGATCTCGGAGAAGCGCATCTCCGCCTGGCGGAAGTTCGAGGAGCTACCGATGCCGACGATGCGCGACGAGGCGTGGCGTTACACGGACATCGCCGACGTGCGCCCCGAAGACTTCACCGCCTACGTCCCGAGCCCTGACGTGTCCTCGGAGTCGGATCTCCCAACCGAGGTACAGCGGCTCATCGAGGAGGGCGAGGAGAACTCGGCGTTGCTCGTGCAGCACAACTCGGAGACTTCCTACGTGAAGATGGACGACGAGCTCTCGAAGAAGGGCGTCATCCTGACTGACCTGCACACGGCGCTGCGCGAGCACGAGGATCTCGTCAAGGATCGCCTGTTCGAGCTGGTGCCGGAGGACTACGACAAGTTCGCGGCTCTGAACGCGGCGTTGTTCGCGGGCGGGACGTTCCTCTACGTGCCGCGCGGGGTGGATGTGGAGGTTCCGATCCAGAGCTACCGTTGGATCGACACGACCGGCTCCATCATGCCGCGTACGCTCGTCGTGGTCGAGGAGAATGCGTCGGTGACGTACATCGACGAGTACGCCTCGACGGGTACAGAGGAAGACGACGAAGCCTTCTCGAACGGCGCGGTGGAGTTGTTCATCGGACAGGGTGCGAACCTGCGCTACGTGTCGTTGCAGAACTTCGGCCGGAACGTGCTCCACTTCAACAACATCCGCAGCCATGCCGGTAAGGATGCAACCATTAAAAGCCTCGTCGTCTCGCTCGGCGGCGAGGTATCACGTACCAACGTGGATGCGGGCCTCGCGGAGGCCGGGAGCGACTCGGAGATGCTCGGGCTGTACTTCGCGGACTCCGATCAGGTCCTCGACCATCACACCCTGCAGGACCATCTCGCCCCGAACGCCCATTCCGACCTTCTGTACAAGGGCGCGGTGCGCGACGACTCGCTCGCGGTCTTCTCCGGCCTGATCCGGGTCGAGCCCGGCGCCCAGAAGACCGACGCCTACCAGACGAACCGGAACCTGATCCTAGGCGACGAGGACGCGATGGCCGTGAGCCTGCCGAGGCTTGAGATTCTGGCCGACGACGTGAAGTGCTCGCACGGCTCGACGACGGGACAGGTCGATGACGTGGAGATTTTCTATCTGATGAGCCGGGGCATCCCGCGCATCGAGGCAGAGAAGCTCGTCGTGTTCGGGTTCTTCGGCGAGGTCACGAGCCGTATTCCCTTGAGGAAGCTCAAGGAGAAGCTGGACCGGGCTATCGAAGCCAAGATCGGGCTAGGCTTCGAGGAGCGTGTAGCTTAAAAAGCTATGGCCGAGTTCCACAAGATAGCGAAGGCGGACGAGGTCTCTCCCGGTGAGATCCGTCAGTACACCGTAGAGGACCGGCCCGTCGCCCTGTGCAATGTTGACGGCGAGTTCCATGCCTTCGAGGACATCTGCACCCACCAGTTCGCACACCTCTCCGAAGGAGAGTTCGAGGACAGCCGCGTAAGATGTCCGCTGCATGGCGCGACCTTCGACGTGAAGAGCGGCGACCCGAAGAGTCTGCCCGCCGTGAGGCCCGTCCCCAAACACGAGGTCAAGGTCGAGGAAGGCAACGTGTACGTCGCCATGAACCCGAAAGTGGTGAAGGTGCAAGGACGCCGCAGGCGCAGGAGGTAGGCATGTATGACGTAGCGGAGATACGGCGCGAATTCCCGATCCTCGGGCGCGAGGTGAACGGCAAACCGCTCGTCTACCTGGACAACGCCGCGACCTCCCAGAAACCGCGCCGGGTCATAGATGCTCTAACCGAACACTACGAGCAACACAACGCCAACATCAAGCGCGGTGTCCACCGTCTGGCCGAAGAATCCACTGCCGCATACGAGGAGGCGCGGGAGAAGGTCGCGCGTTTTATCGGGGCGGCTGACGCTACCGGTCTCGTGTTCACCCGCGGCACAACAGAGTCCATAAACCTCGTCGCTTATGCCTGGGGCCGGAAGAACCTGCGCGAAGGCGACGAGATAGTCCTGACCGAGTCCGAGCATCACTCGAACCTCGTGCCTTGGCAGATCGCGACGCAGGCGACCGGTGCGAGGCTGCGGTTCATCCCGGTACGGGACGACGGAACGCTGGATCTGAATGAAGCGGAACGCCTGATCGGCCCGAAGACCAAGCTCGTCGCCTGCATCCACGCCTCGAACGTTCTGGCTACGGTCAACACGGTCGGGCGGCTGGCGGAGATGGCGCACGAGAACGGGGCGTTGATGCTCGTTGACGGGGCGCAGAGCGCGCCGCATCTGCCGGTGGATGTGCAAGAGCTCGGCTGCGACTTCTTCGCGGCGAGCGGGCACAAGATGCTCGGGCCGACGGGCGTCGGGTTCCTGTGGGGCCAGCCCGAGATCCTGGAGGAGATGGACCCGTTTCTGGGCGGGGGGGAGATGATCCGGGAGGTCCACCTCTACCATTCCACGTGGAACGATATTCCACACAAGTTCGAGGCCGGGACGATGAACGTCGCACAGGCGATCGGGCTCGGAGCGGCGGTGGATTATCTCGAAGACCTCGGCATGGAGAGCGTCAGGGAGCACGAGCAACGCCTCGGTGAGTACGCGTACCGGCGGCTCTCGGAGGTCGAGGACGTTACGATCTACGGCCCGGAAGACGGGCGAACTGGCATTCTTTCTTTCAATCTGCCGGAGGTGCATCCGCACGACCTGTCGCAACTTCTGGACGAGGAGGGGATCGCCATCCGCAGCGGGCATCACTGTTGCCAGCCGTTGATACGCCGCCTCGGCGTGGCGGCGACCAGCCGGGCGAGCTTCTATCTGTATAACACGGAGGAAGAGGTGGATGCGTTCGTGGCGGCGGTGACGCGGGCGCGCGAGTTCTTCGGGGCATTCGCATGATGCGCGACCTGTACACCCAGGTCATCATGGACCATTACAAACGCCCAAGAAACCACGGTGAGATCGAGGGCGCCGACCTTCACGAACACCTTCTCAACCCCCTGTGCGGCGATGAAGTTATGGTCTACGCGATATTCGATGGGGACAGGGTAACGGACGTGAAGTTCTCCGGGCGGGGATGTTCCATCTCTCAGGCTTCGGCCTCGATGATGACCGAACGGCTGGTCGGCAAGAGTCGTGAAGAGGTCGAGGCTGAGATCTCCGGGTTCAAGGCCATGATGGTCGGCGAGAAGGAGTTCCCGGAGATGGACGATCTCGCTGCGTTGAAAGGCGTGATCCAATTCCCCTCCCGCATCCGCTGCGCCACCCTCGCATGGAACGCGTTTCAGCGCGGTCTCGAAGACCAGGTATAGGAGACAGATGCTGCTAGAAGGTTCGTGCCATTGTAGGTCCGTGCGCTTCCGGGTGGAGTCGGGGACTCCTTATCCTTATCAGGCTTGTTACTGTTCGATCTGCCGCAAGACGGCTGGTGGCGGCGGATACGCCATCAACCTCGGCGCAGACGCGAATGCTTTGGAGGTCGAGGGATCGGAGAACCTCTCCGTCTACGCCGTGAAGGCCCAGGATCGCGGCGAGACCCAGCGCAACTTCTGCGAGCATTGCGGGAGCTTTCTGTGGCTCTTCAACTCGATGTGGCCTGGCCTCATCCATCCTTTCGCCTCGGCGATAGACACCCCGCTCCCGAAGCCGCCGGAGCGTGTGCGCCTGATGCTGAACTACGCAGCCCCGTGGTGCGAGATCCCCGAAAACGGCAACGAGAAGCACTTCCCCGAATATCCCGAGGAATCCCTGGAGGAGTGGCACCGTCGCCACGGCCTGCACGGATAGCTCCTTCGGTCACAATCGCCCTGTATAATTCCCTCGTTCAGGTGGCGAGGGAAAGCGGGGAGCCGTGATGGACGCTGATACGGGACGACCGGAGACGGATGAAACCAGCCGCTGGGACTTTTCCGGCCTCAGCGCGCTCTTTCTGAACTGTACGCTCAAGCGTTCGCCGGAGCTGTCGCACACGGAGGGGTTGGTCAGGATATCGCGGGCGATCATGGAGAAGAACGGGGTCTCGGTCGAGGAACTGCGTCCTGTGGATCACGACATCGCCTACGGCGTCTGGCCTGACATGAAGGAACACGGATGGGAGAAGGACGACTGGCCCGAGATCTACGAGAAGGTCAAGGATGCGAACATCCTCGTTATAAGCTCCCCGATCTGGCTCGGCGAGAAATCGTCGGTCTGCACCAAGGTGATCGAACGCCTCTATTCCACGTCCAGCGATCTCAACGAAGTGGGCCAGTACGCCTACTACGGGGGCGTGGGCGGCTGCCTCATAACCGGCAACGAGGATGGGGTCAAGCACTGCTCCATGAACATCCTGTACTCGCTGCAACACCTGGGATACGCGATCCCACCGCAGGCTGACGCCGGTTGGATCGGCGAGGCAGGACCCGGTCCCTCTTATCTGGACCCTGGCTCCGGAGGCCCGGAGAACGACTTCACCAACAGGAACACCACATTCATGACCTGGAACCTCATGCACCTGGCGCGCATGATCAAAGACTCAGGGGGCATCCCCGCCCACGGAAACCAGCGCTCCGAATGGGAAGCAGGCTGCCGCTTCGACCATCCTGTTCCCGAATTCAGATAGCGGTCTGGCGGGCCAGCGGCTTCCACGTTAGGATTGAAACGTGCCGCAGACTGGAACACGCCTGAAGCCACAGCCACTCTACATAGTCTCAGACGAGCATCGCTTCGTTTACTTCATAGTGCAGAAAGCCGCATGTTCGAGCATCAAGACCGCGCTTCTGCCGTTCTTCGACCTCGATACCGCGCCATACGAGGGGACGCTGCGGGATGGCTCCCGGATCTTGAAGATCCACGGAATCTTCGACGGTTCGGAGTATCAGATCCGCCGCGCGCGCTTCGTCAAGAGGCTGGATGAGGGTAGATACCGGGACTACTTCAAGTTCGCCTTCGTCCGCAACCCGTGGGACCGGCTCGTCTCGCTGTACTTCCAGAAGGTTGCTGGGAAAGGCGATTATGAGGGGCCGGATCTCAGCCCAGCAAACGCGGAGGGGAGATTCTACAGGGGCATGACGTTCGCTGAGTACATCGAGGCCGTGTGCGCCACCCTGGACGAGGAGGCGAACCCCCATTTCCGCTCGCAGCACCTCGTCGTCTGTCCCAGGGGCGATGGCAAAATCCTGACGGACTTCGTGGGACGCTTCGAGAACCTGCCTGGGGACTTCTCCCGCGTGGCGGCGATGATCGGGGCTCCAGACCTGAAACTCCCGCACCGCCTGCGCGCCAAATCCCGCAAGAAGCAACCGTATTCAGACTTCTACGACGACAGGCTCAGAGATCTGGTCGGAGAACGGTTCCGGAAGGACATCGAAACCTTCGGCTACACATTCTGACGCCGCCCCAGGGAAACTCGGCTAAGATTCCTGATCCTCTGCGTGGTTCTCGCGCTCGTTTTGCGCGGTTCCGTGGCGCTTGTTTCTCTCGTTCCGCAACTGGAGCGCACTCCGAAACCGCGTTGATGAAACCCAGGATCAGGCCGATCCCGAAGAACAGGTAGACGACGGTAAAGTGCTTGCTCAAGGCCGTGGACGGCGAAAGGTCGCCGTATCCGACCGTGGTTAGCGTGATGGCGCTGAAGTAGAAGGAGTCGAGCAAGCTCTACCCTTCCACCCTATGGTAGAAGACGGTCCCGGAGAGCAGGGTCAGGATCACGAGGAAGAACAGGGCCTGGAAATCCGGGTCTTTCTAGTGAGCGGCCCACCGTGCGCAGGAACCGCCACAGGGTCAGGACGAACGGGATCATGCTGTCCTCCTGCCTCACACCATCCGGGAGACAAGCCTACCTCAGAACCCAGGTGTCCTTCATCTTGCCGCCGCTGGAAATATTGACGAGCTTGCTGCCTGGCGCGGCCACGCGGGTCATCGCGCCAGGCAAGACCTCGACTGTCTGCTCGTCGGGCGCGAGGGCGTGGACCCGGTAGTCTGCGTGGGAGTCACGCAGCAAGAAATCGTTACCGTCCGTCTCGCACAGGACGTGGGTGGAAAAATCCACCACTCTCTGGGCGATGTACTCGACGGGGTTGTCTTCGACTTGCTGGCGGAACTCCTCGACTGCCTCATCGGTTTCTTCCGGGCCGATCATTACGTCTTTCCCACCCCAGCCGCTGCGGCTCTTGACAACGAGGTCTCCGAAGTTGTCCATGACGTAGCTGTGGTCCTCCTCGACGGCCAGCGAGAAGGTCTCGATGTTCTGGATCACGGGTTCCTCGCCGAGGTACTTCCGGATCATCTCCGGGATGAACGGATAGACGCCCTTGTCGTCGGCGATGCCGAGGCTCGGAGCGAAGACGGCGCGGACCTTCCCGGCGGCCTGAGCCTCGACGAGGCCGGGGAGGTCGTCGTAGATCCTGCCGCTCTCGATGCGCTCGTAGATTATGTCTATGCGGCGTCCGCTCTTCTTGTGGACCAGATACCCGCTACGGTCCAGCTCCACCTCGTGCCGCTCGGCCAGGATGGCGTCCAGCTCGCTGGCGAAGACATTGTGGTCGAGGTAGTACTGATCTTCGGGACCGGCCGAGATGATGGCGAGGGTCGGATCGGAGGCCGGAGAGGTAGTCCGGATCACCTCTCCAAAGCGCCGCATCATGCCGTCGAGTGGGCGCACCCCGAGCGCCGCATAAGAATCGGGGAGCACGTCGGCGGTGACGCCGCGCATCAGGAACATGGGCTCGATGCCGACCGGCATCTTGGCGTTGTCTTCGATGACCACGTACTCCCAGCCTCCGCCCGCATCCCGCTCCACGGCGACGAGGTCGAAGCCCATCTGACGATTTGGTACGCTCCCGAGCCTGTCCGGCGAATCCGGTTCGTACAGGGCGCTGCTCTCCAGAACTTCCCTCGGCACGATATCCTGTTTACCGGCCTCTAGTTGGCGCAGGAACTCGTTGATGGCGAGCATCCGCTGGGCGAGCCCCTTCTCGATGACTGCCCAATCGGTGGCCGGGATCAGACGCGGAATGTAGTCAGTGGGATGGCTTTTGTCCCCGCCTGTGATGCCGAGATCCCGCTGTGTATCGAGCAACCTTTCGTGGGCGCGCCCCGTCCTCCGTTCCCATTCTCTCACGCCCATCCTCCCCATCTCGTCCAGGACCGGCGCGTACAGGGAGAGAGGTTTACCGTTTGCCGTGAAGACCTCGTTGGGGCTGGATAGCTCGCGCTCGAACCTCATCGCGCAAGAATAGCGGCAAAGCGAGATGCGCGCTGCGGCCCGTCGGCCAAAAAGTCGCCCGAAACTTCTATGCGAATATCCCGACGAGGGCGCAGGGAGAGCCAAGCATGAAAGAGAGGGAGAACGTGATGGCGAAGAAAACGTTCTCCTCAGAGATATACGAGTAGACGCGACGATAGTGGGCCATGAGCAGCAGGGAAGTCACGGCCACGCCGCCCATCAGGATGGCAGTGGTCCGCAGGGCGGTCAACGTCCCCATCCACGCGACGACGCCCTGCGAGTTCAGGAGCAGGAGCCCGAACCAGTCCACGGCTAGCATCAGGGAGATGCCGAAGACCACGAGCAGGGCGCGGAATACCGGGCGCGGGAAGAGTGGCCCACGCACCGGGGCTTCTGGTTCCTGGTCATCATCGTAGAACAGCGTTTTAGCCTTACCACGTTGAATGAGCTTCAGAAAACTTCCGGCTGGGTCCATAGTCCGAGTATATTACCGCAGCAGAACTGGCCGGACCTCTGCAGCAAAGTACAAATAATCATTCGGATTCGGTCAGCCACGAACGGCATAGGCTCAGTCGCGCAGGAAGCCGCCTTCTGAGTTGATGATCTGGCCCGTGATCCAGGCTGCCCCGTCTCCCACCAGGAAAGCCACGAGCCTTGCCGCATCCTCCGGCTGTCCGACCTTGCCCGAAGGGAATTTGGACGCCAGATCGCGCGCAAGCTCCTCTCCCATCCAGCCTGTGTCCGTGGGACCTGGGTTGACTGCGTTTACAGTTATGCCTTTGTGCCCGACCTCGGCGGCAAGGGTTCGGGTGAAAGCCTCGATGGCGCCTTTGGAGGCTGCGTATGCGAGTTCTCCTGGCATCGGGCCGATAGATTGGCCTGATGTGAAGTTGACGATCCTGCCTCCTGAACCGGCTTCGAATCGCCGGGCGAAGTGGACGGAGAGCAACGCCGTGGCCCGCAGGTTGACCGCGTGATGGGCGTCGAGGGTCGCGGCGTCGAGTCTCTCGAAGCCGTCATTCTCCGAGTGGGCTGCGTTGTTCACCAGGATGGATGGCCGCCCGAGTTCTTGTTCGGTGGCGTCGAGTAGCTTTTCGGGGGATTCTGGCAGGGAGAGATCCAACTCGATAGCCTCCGCCCTGACGCCCATGCCACGCAATTCTTCGAGCAGCGCGACTGGTTCTTCCTCGTCCGAGTTCCACGGCATCTCGCGGTCGTAAGCCCTCCAGTAGGAGAAGACCACGTCGGCGCCGCGGGCGGCGAGGGCGCGGCAGATCGCCGATCCTATCCCCCTGCGCCGTCCGACACCGGTTACGAGGGCGACGCGTCCGCGAAGATCATCCCTGTGATTCGCTGGTTCTGGCTGCGTTTTTTGGTCGAGTCTTTCCGAAGATCGGGCCTCTGGCATGGCGTTGCTCCCCTGGGTGGCGTTCGAAGAACTAGTGGAAGTGAGATTCGCGATCGCGAACCGTTTTCGCGTCAAGCCTATGCCAGTGTGTCGCCCATGACCGTGACGGTAGCATCACGCGGTCTCGGGCACAAGACATCTCCCGCGCTCCGGCGATAGCTACTCGACTGGAACTGTGCGATCCGGAGCGTGGGTCGCGGCCTCCCTGAAAGCTTTGAGCGAGGTGTCAGGGTCCATGCCTGACGCCCTGAGGAGGTCTACGGCTGTGCATTGAACCTGTCCCACGAGCACGCTGGTTTCGAGGTCGTGGCGTTCTTCGAGCACGGTGGTCGCCTCTTCGGCGGCCCTTAGCGCGAGATAGCGGGTGTGAGGCGGATGATCCGGACTCTCCAGATACTCTCCCAGGGCCTCGACGGCGCGCGCGAGATCCGAGATTGTCTCAGCGAGCCGCTCCGGCGTCTCCTTATCCTCACGTACCATGCTGACTGCGGCGCGGGCGAGAACGCGGGTGTTGCGAACCGCGAGGTCGAGCTGGTCAGCGGCCGTCGCGTAGTAGCTGAGGTGCATGAGATCCCTGCGTCGCGGCGGAGAGATACGGATGGTCTTGTAACCTGCGTCGATGGCTTCCTTCAGCTCTCCCACCCGCACATCCATCATGCGCGCCCGATCAAGCGCCCTCTCGGCCATCCCGAGGTCGCCAGCGAGAAGTGCAGCCTTCGTCTCCTCCAGCACAGCGGCCAGCTCGCCGAAGATCGGATGCGCCGCCCGCTCGACGATGTGTCTGGGACTGTTGGGGAAGATCGCGGTGATCGCCAGCGCGACCCCGCTCCCAACCAGCGCGTCAACGAACCGCTCGGGCGATGTTCCGTAAGTGGATGGATCGAGCATCACCGTGAAGAGGGCCGTAACTCCGGCCTCCGTGACCAGCAACGTCGCGCCGTTCAGCAGCACCGCAGCCCCCATCGCCAGCGCGACGACCACCGCGATCTGAACCGGCCCCGTCCCGATGACGGCCACGATGAGGTCCGCAACCGCCAGACCGCACGCCACCCCGAAGACCAGCTCCGCAGCCTGCCGCCCCTCCCTGCCAACCGCCACCCCGAGAGAGATGACCGCCGCTATCGCCGCGAAGAACGGCCGCTCGTGCCCGAGCACCATCGTCGCCAGCGACCAAGCCAGGCTGGCCGCGACCGCCGTCTGCAATATGGGCCAACCCCTGGCCCGCAGCCGCCCGAGCGCCGCCTCGAACCTCCGCCGCGCCGCCGAAAACAAACCAAATATCCCGGCCCGCGCAAGCACCGCTTCACCCATCACCGGTCACCTCCTCTCGATCTTCTCAGCCAAACCCCTCCAGACCCAGCCCCAAGTCCAATGTGTCAACCTCTATATGCCAACGGCATACACCCGAAGCTACCACCCGCACCGTGCCAATTCAAAGGAAAACGAGGCGTTTCAGCAAACTGTTGCCAGACTGTTGCGAAGTATTGCAAATGCCCGCTGTGGAGGCGCTTGGCGAAGTCTGATCCAAACTATCCAGCAGTCACAGTGCCATAGAGGTGTCATCCATCCACTGCCCCGGCTCCAGCCCGTGTGCCACGCCTCCTACTATGTCCGCCAGTGGCACGAAGGAGCCCGACGGCATGAACTCCACCGCCACACCGAGAGCATCATTGGTTGCCAGTCCCGGGAGAGAGCCACGGTAGCTTTGGAGTTGCTTTTTTGGCTTGCTCGACTATCGCACTTCTCTAACTGATCGCTTTGGACAGTCTCGGGCCGAACACCTTCTTGAGTTTCAGGAGCCGGTCAACCGCCCACTCCGCGATCTCCTCTAACACTTGTTGATCGTCCTCGATAGAACCTTCGCGATAGACGCCTACGCGACTAAATCGGCGATTATCCATCCGCTGCCACTCTAGCTCTTCTCCAAACTCTGCTGACAGCGAGCCTTGCTGCTCAAAGAGGGTGTCGAACAGCTCCTTGTTTGATCCGGCATCACCTCGATCAATATAAACTTCAGCACGGACTTGCCCTCCCTGAGCAAAAACGAGAGCATAGGAAATACCCGTGAACCCCGAGGCGAAGTAGTACCAGTTCTGTAATTGTCCGGCTCGCGCTCTTGTGAAATCGTGGTGTTCTCGCAGCTCATCTATCAGCTTTTGGAAGAAGGTTTGATAGGCTCTCTTCTTGTCGGAAGACTCTCCAGCAGTGCCAGATTTTTTCTGTCGGGCCTCCACCGTCTGTCCGATGATGCGCGGTACGAGCGTCTTCAGATTCGAGTCCTGGCTGACGTACTGTTTTATCTCCACAGCCAAAACTTCCGCCGGGTCCATCTGCTCGTTCAGGAACTCCACGATGCGGCGGAGTTCATCGGGAATCTTGTCAGACACGAAGATCAAACGCACTTTCCCCGCTTGCAAGTTCGTCTTGACCTTCCGCCAGAACTCCTCCGGATCGGCGTCGGGATCTTCCAAGAGATCCGAGATGTCTTGCTCGGACTCCAGATTCGCCTCGAATTGTGCCCGTAACTTGTCCCCCGACCAGTAGACGACCCCGTTTGCGGCGTAATCGAGCATCTGGCCGACGACCTCGCGGCGGATGCGGGTGTCGGTGCTGCGTTTGACCTCGACGATGGTCGGCACGGCGTCTTGATCCAGGAACAGGTGATCCACCGACCACCGCCCGGAACCGTCCTCTTCAGAAGCCAGCGCCATCTCTTGCGACACGAGCAGCCATCGTCTTGGCGCACTGCTGTCTATCTGATCCCCAGCAAGGAGGTTGGGGTGGCGGGCTAGATATTCTTGCAGTAGAGCCTCGGTGGCGTAACCACGCTCGTTCATCTCGACAAGCTCGCCATCATCTCGCATGAGATAGATTCCCCCGCTCACAAACGTTCCCCTCTCTTTGCGGACGGAGTCTTCAGGCAGCCCCGACATCCACGTACTCGCTGCTGGAGGAGGGCTCGGGGATTGGCAGCCCATCCTCGCGCAGGCTTTCCAGGTGCAATTCGACGGCTTCCCCGATCAGGCGCAAAGCCTCTTCCTTGGTCTCACCTACGGCGACACAGCCCGGAAGATCCGGCACATAAGCACCGACCCCGTTTTCGCCTCGCTCCAATATCACCACATAGCGCATAGTTCCTTCTTTCATGCTACTTCAGCCCCGCCTGTTTGAAGATGCTGTTGAGGGTTCCCGGCGGTACGTCCAGGCCCGGCTTACCTGCAACCGTGACGGTCCCCGGCTTGTCTGGATGCTTGAACTGCCGATGACTACCCTTCGTCCTCGCCAACCGCCAGCCATCCTCTTGCAACAACTCGATAACTTCCCTTACCTGCATAACATGCCCACATCATAACAACTCCCCCCTCGCCACCATCTGCACTTTTCCGCCGACTTCGACGCTGATGTCTTCCTCGGTTTTCTCGGCGCGGAGGTAGAGTAGCGATGAGCGTCCGATCTCATATCCCTGCTCCAGCCGCGCATCCACAGGGCCATCGCCAAGATAATTATGCTCCGCCAGATAGGCGGTGAGGCATCCGGCGGCGCTCCCCGTTGCCGGGTCCTCCGGCACGCCGAGGTCGTCGGCGAACATGCGGGCGGCGAGGTCGTTCTCCGCCTCGTGCGGCTCGGGGCAGAAGGCGTACAGGTTGGCGCTACCTGCGGTTTGTGTCAACTCGCGGTATCGTTCCCGATCCGGTCGGCACCGCTTCAGAGTATCGAGGTTTTCGAGCGGGATGATGATCGCGGGTAGGCCCGTGGAGACTACTTGAACGGGATGTCGCCCGTCGAGATCGCCCGCTTCGAGGCCGAGTGCGGGGGCGACGAGGGAAGGATCGAGGATTTCGCCGAACGAGGGGGGGATCTGTCGCATCCACAATTCATCCCCGAAGGTGACGGGGATGCGGCCCGCCGCCACATCGAGGGCCACGGTGCCCGCCTCTGGGGACAGGAGTTCCTGGCGGATCACAGCCGCCGTTCCCAGCGTGGGATGACCGGCAAAAGGTACTTCACCACCGGGGGTGAAGATGCGAACTGGAAAGCCATCGTCCACCGCCTCCCGCGAGAGCACGAAGCTCGTCTCCGAGAAACCGAACTCTCTGGTTATTGCCTGCATCTCATCACCCGAAAGCGCCCCTGCGTCGAGTACGACGGCGAGCTGGTTTCCAGCATATTTTTGTTCGGCGAATACGTCCACTATGTAGAAAGTTGGGCTCACTGGCGGCTCCTATCCGTAGTCCGGGTCGCTGTGGGCCATGCTCATGACGCCTATGAACATTTTGTAGGCCGTGGCGTAGTCTTCGTGGGTCCAGGTCACGATCCTGTCATCGGTACGTTCCAGTTGGGGGAAGTGGAGCACGCCAGCCGCCGTGCTTGCCGTAGCGAACTCGACCTCGAAGGTGTAAGGGCCTTCCTGGGCGTAGGCGCTGAGATCGCCGACTGCGGATACCGCATTAGCCGCCGTCTCCTGGATGAGGATGCGCGCCGCGTCAGGCGCCAGGCAGCGGGCCGTGTAGCGATCTATGGCCGTCTTCACCCTGGCCGTCCTCACGCCAGCGTACAGCGATTCGGCCTCCCCGCACGTGCGGTCGTCGCCGGTTACGAGCCCAACGGGGATACCGAGTGAACCAGTGAAAGCGGCGTTCATGCGGGCTTCGCTGCACGGTTCGCCGTTGAGTTGAACCCCGATCACCTCGTTCGGGCTGCTGTATGTGTGGCTGAGAACTCCCTCCACACCGGCCCTGGCATGATACCCGACGAAGAAGCAAATATCCGCGCCCTCGACGCCCTCCATCATCACCAGCGGCTTGCGCTGACCCACGATTATCTCAGCCCTCGGGTCGAGGTCTTCGAGCACTATGTTCCTCATGCCGTCGTGGGCCTCGTTGACTACGAAATCCGAAGCTCCGGCGCGGCCCGCGCCGTCTATGGCGGCGTTCACGTCGGCGGTCAGGGAGCGGCGGAACTGCTCGTAGCGGGGGCGGCACGGTATCACGTCCTGCGGGTGCGTGACCCCCGTGACACCCTCCATGTCCGCCGAGATGTATACCTTCATCGGTCCCCTCCCCAATGCCATGTATGTGATCCAGATCAAACCAGTGTACAATTTACGCATGACGATGTTTCGCTACGGGCGGAAGCATTTCGAGGAGGGCCAGTACGTCAGGCGCGTGGACGCCGTGCCTGGCAACGAACTCGACCCAGTGGTACGTATTATGGAGGATCTGGGGACCATAGAGATCCCATGCGGCAAGATCGACTGCCGGGCCAACTGCCTCGAATACATAGTCCGTTCAGCCCGCAAGAGCGAGGATTACGCCCTCGCTGAGTGCAAGCTCTCCCCGCTCGTCAGCATCGTTTAGAGTCGGTCGGCGGATCAGCCAGTCAGCGGTTCAGCGGCTCTAAAAATCCTCGTCGTATGTTTTCTGGACCGGAGGTCGTCCGGCTTCGTAGAGGCGTATCAGGAATCCTCCGCCGACCGGGGAGAGGAAGAGACCGGTGAGGCCTGCTGGCAGGAGATCCCGGAATATAGCCCAGGCGATGAGGAGCGGCGTTCCCGTCGGGAAGTTGGATGCCCTTATGAGCTTGAGCGGGTCGAGGGTGTCGCCTGACGGCAGCAGGCCAGCCGAATAGGCGGCGAGGGTGAGGACGCCCGATACAAATCCCATCATGAGCCCGAGCCCGAGGCTGAGGGCGAGCCTGGTTCCGCCGGGGGTCTCGCCCGTATTGTATCTCCGCCTCGACAGCAGAATCCCGCCGAAGATGGGGCCAGAGATGAGGCCAGCCACAAGGCCGACGCCCATGTAGAAAAGGGCGAGCAAGGTTCTGTCCCCCCCATCGAGCGTGAGCAGGATGAGCGGGCTCGGGAACAGCGACTTCACTATGGCGAAGGCAAGCCCATACACAGCCCCGAGGCCAAGCAGGCGCACCGCAGTCACAGCACGCCCCCCACACTCTGATTTCCGATGACTTCGTTCATTACCCCATAAACTACCCCGCCGCCAGCCAAACGTCAGCAAGAAGTTTCACGCTGCGCGGCCAAGCCTCCGTTCGCGGCTACTCGACCCCGGCTGCCGCCTCGATGCCGCGGTCGATCCAGACCGTCTTCACACTAACGAACTCGTGGATACCGAAGTGGGATAGCTCGCGCCCGTAACCTGAGTTCTTGACGCCCCCGAACGGGGCCTCCGGCGTGGATTCGGTCATGCGGTTTATGTACACCATGCCTGCTTCTATCTCCTCAACGAAGCGGCGTTGCTCACCTTCATCGTTCGTCCAGGCGCTGGAGCCTAGCCCGAAATCCGAGTCGTTGGCGATGCGGATGGCGTCGTCTATGTCCCTCGCCCGGAACATGGATGCAACGGGGCCGAAGATCTCCTCGCGGTAAGCCGGGGAATCCTCGGGGATGTCAGTCAGCACGGTCGGCGGGTAGAAGTTGCCAGGCCCGTCCAGCGGCTTCCCACCGGTGAGTACCCTTGCCCCGGCCTCGACGCTTTTCCTGACCTGCCCGTCCACGTCTTCCAGGATTTCCTGGGTGGCGAGCGGCCCCATGTCCGTGCCTTCGTCCATAGGGTCGCCGACCTCGAGAGCGGCCATCGCATCGACGTAGCGGCGCTCGAACTCTTCTGCTATCTCGTCGTGGACGATGATCCTCTTGGCGTTGATGCAAGACTGTCCGTTGTTCAACGTGCGCGAGGTGACGGCAGCCGTGACCGCCGCTT
>JAABUR0100004924.1_pt1 | contig 17389 bp, 15 predicted proteins | sample 5560091 | NCBI WGS metagenome assembly JAABUR01 (sample SAMN10711879, study PRJNA513375) | rock metagenome | isolation source: Antarctica rocks | place: Antarctica: Victoria Land, University Valley sud | reverse complement strand
GAGCCTGTTCCCGCACCAACGCAGCTAACATCACATAATCATCTGCAAAAATCCTCTGACCTGCTATCCGTCTGGCGATGAAGCGAAGAGCAACAGCGAGCGACGTTAAAAATACTAATAGAGAAGTAATTGCAATCGTTCCGACCTGACGCGCATTCAGGATCTGAGCGCCAACCATGGCGAGCTATTGGCATGCGAAGGACTTTGGATGAAAAGCCAGCATCTCCTCAAAGTAGCGTCCTCGAAATGTCTTTTCACACGATCGTTGATATTTGCAAGACCAGTTAGGTAGAGAACAGAAGTAATGAAAGAATAAGGGGACCCGATTATTTCCCCCAAAATCGTTATTGGCTGTTGGTGCTAGAATAAGCACAAAAACAGACGACAGTTCAAGGTAGGTAGGTAGGGGACCCCTTGTACAGCACTGTAGCCACCTCCACCATCAACGAAGACCTGGCCAAAGGCCAATTGGTCAACTGAACAGAGTCCCCCAAAGATATTCCATCCTAACCTACCTTAGGGGCTGATGCTCTTGTTCGGTTCGGGCAATTCTTCCAGCATCGCGAACTGATATGCTTGAAGGAGGTCTCGCGGAGTGTGGACCGACTCGATCCATTTGCGGCAGGAACCAGCAGAGATTGTGGATTGTGCCACGAATCACAAGCGCTGGTGTGATGGAGAAGTCCCCTGTGGGCTGTGGCCATTCGAGTCGACGATAAGAGCGGCGTTTGGTTTGGCCGATCTTGACAGTTGTACGGAGTACGGAATATTCGCTCATTGATCGGCAATATGAACATCGGAATTGTTCGCCTGCGGGACGGAAGGGCCACGGTCCGCTCGTCAAGCTGGCCAATCAAACATCCGCCACAACCCCCAAAGACGCCCGCTAGTAATGTCACTACAGTACTGTACTGTAATCTTACGTTGCGTTGCGTTGCGTTGGACACAGCACTCGGCCAACCATGCAAGAGTGTCTTGAGCAGACGACCATCGGATCGATCAACTACCCGAACAAGGGTGCCTCACACGCGTACGGAGGAGATCGGAACGGCTCGAATACCCTGCCTCCTTGTTCGCAAATACTGTACTGTGTACAAGAGTACTTGGTATCACCTGCGTGGGGTAGGACCCGAGCATTTGGCCCCTCCCACAAGCAACGCTACTGCGGGCGCAATGTCGTTGCTTCCCCCTCGTTCCTGGATGTTAGGGGAAGGAAATATACTCCGCCGGCAGCCCTGGATGGTGCGGTACTGCAATGTCCAATTCTCATCCGGCTTTTCTTGTCGACCTAGATGTGACTTCCAGCATACATCTTTCAGTGCGAAGTATTCAACGTCGTTGCGAACATGTCGTACTCCCCGAAGGAATCCCAATCCAACATAACCGAGGTCAAGACGAGGGCCGGGATCACTCTCGTTCCCAGTCCGACCAACGACCCTCAAGATCCTTTGGTATCCTTATCCTCATCTAGACAGATTGATCAATTTGCCTTCCAGCACCAATGCTGACTTCTATGACCTCGCCAGAATTGGCCTCAACGGAGAAAGTACCTGACTTTGGCCATATTATGTCTGGCCGCGTTCGCTGGTACAGCAAGCTCCCTGGCGAACCAGCTTGCTTTTGAAGTTCAGGCCAAATCGTACTCCAAGACTCCGTTGGAGATGTCTTACTCGGTATGCGCCTCATTGTCCTGGCAAATATGTTTGGAAAGTGCAAGCTGCTGACATTGCGCCCAGGTTTCAGCCGCAGTCGCGGGCGTAGCATTTGGCCCGGTCTTCTTTGTGCCACTCGCGCAATGGATAGGCCGCTGTGCAACTATTTGGTGGAGTCTCGTCGGCGCCATCGTCTGCAATATCTGGGCGGCAAGTATGACGGGAAGAGATCAATACACCGCCTTTGTTTTATCTCGACTTTTCGCTGGCATGTTCGGCTCCGTTCCGTCAGTCCTTGGCTCAGGAACCATCATCGACATCTTCTTCCTTCATGAGAGAGGCAAGGCCTTTGTGATCTTCTCGTTGTCTTTCTTGCTCGGAACTGTCGCTGGTCCGACATTTTGCGGTTTTATTGTGGAGCATGTTGAATGGCCGGTTGAGTTTTGGTGGACGGTCGGACTCCAGGGCTCGGTCCTAATCCTCGCTTTTTTCTTCCTGGAGGAGACTGGTTTCACCCGTGATCAGCGACGAATATACCCCTTAAAACCGCAATCCTTTATTGCCAACAGGATGGTTACGTTCTTCTGCGGGACCAAGGTGGTCCCGCCTATCAGCGTTTCTGAGCTTGTATATTCTTCTCTTTCCCTAGCCCCAATGCTCGAGTTGCTGATAGGTGGGAACAGGTTCGCTTTGCATACGCTCCCTTTTTGATTGGCTTGTCACCCGTGACACTTCTTGTTGGCACCTTCCAGCTCATCTCGTTTGGTTGGTTTGTGAGTAAATTTCTGAATTGATGTCCCTATAATGAACGGGAAACGCGCTTTGAGACCAACCCCCCCTCAGTTTTCCAAAGTAAAGAGAGATGCTAATTCCAAAATCTGCTAGGTTATGATCAACACACTCCTAACTATTTTCCTCCAAGAGCCCGTCAAAAAAGGTGGCTATGGGTTTACGCCTCAGCAGAACGCAGCGTTCACCTTCTGTCTCTGGTTTGCGATCATTGCCGCCCAGATCTATGGACACTACCTCAACGATAGGATCCCTCTCTGGTTAACGAGGAGGCATGGTGGGATCTGGAAGCCCGAATATAGATTGTATACGCTGTGGCTGCCTGCATTAGTATTGCTTCCTGTAGGATTGGGTATCTTCGGTGCGGCACTGGAGTACCATCTACACTACATGGTTCTCGCCATTGGTGCTTTCCTCATTGCCTTTGCGGCTATACTTTCTGTTCCCGTGGCAGTCAATTACGTTGCTGAATGCTTTAAAGAATACGCTGCTGAGACAGGTACGATCATGAACTTGTATCGGTTACTTTTCGGGCTCATTGTTCCGTTCTTCATCACACCTTGGGAGCGCGCAGTCAGTATCGGATGGGTGTTTGGCACGGCTGCCTTTTTCAGTATTGGCTCTTTTGGCCTTTTGGTCGTGCTCATGTGGAAAGGTCATGACATTCGGCAATTGAGTTTTAAGAGTGTCGCGAGTACAGAGGAGGGGGCCCGAGTAACACAGACAGAAAGCCTAGATATGTAGACGGTATTGTATAGACTGCCGGAAGGTTGGTGCTCTACATCGCGATTCACTTAAATAAGGATACTACTTCCTAGGGTTGAGTATAATACACCTTTTGCGCCGAGACTACAGGTCGCGCGACCAACGCTAGAGATCACGCGACCATGCCGATCATCCGGGCATGGTCGCGCAAGCTCAGTCGACCATGCGCATAATTTCGCCTTCCTGAGCTAAGGTATTGAATAGATAACAGCGTCGACGAATCAGAAACTTTTAATCTTCTTGAATATCTGAAATTCAATTTAGCTATGATTGATTAAATATCAATCAGATATTGATATGATTTGTTGTAATTGCACATGAATGAAAACATTGAATCGAGTGATTCAAATTCAGAATTCAGTGACATCGAAGATGTGAAAGACTCAGAGATAGAAAATGTAAGAAATTAATTAATCTAGAATTAATAATTTATTAATCGATGATCAATAATAAATATGACGATCTGAAAATTTCTTTGTTCTCTTCTTTGACACACATTATTTAGCATTAAAAGCAATACATATTGAACATGCTTTAACACTTTTCAATTATTCAAATACAGTTTCTGATGAATATGCATATATTCTTTCTACTCGTGAAGCTTCTAATTGAATACTTAAAGATAAATGTCAATCAATGATTAATGATTTATTGATTGAATATCAATATCATTAGATTCAATATTCATCAAGACAAAAACATTCATCAAAGATTACTCAATCATTGTATTTAAATAATACAAATTGTGATCAATATTGATAAACTTGTTCTGATGTTAAAATTTGTGAACATTTACATTCAGATATTGCAAAATTGTATCATGAAAGTTTGATCATTGATGACTGAGAACAAATCAAGCAACTTCGCAAGCTTGATTTTACTTTAGAAACTCATCAGAAGAAAAATGCAAATGAGTATTAATTTTCTATTAATGATTTATTAATGACTGATTAATCATTAATTAATAATTCTCAGATATTATCTCGCTGCAATAAAATGATTTCAATCATAAACATTATGCACAGACTACAAAGATACATGTTCATCTGTGTTAAAAGAAAGCAACAGAAAGATGTGTCATATTAATAATAACATAATTTTTTTTTGATTCTTACTTAATTCAACACTCATTATGAGTCTATGTGAAATTCTATATATTGTAGCGAGCGTTGTACTAGCGTAATGTTCTTTTTATATTTACTATCGCTATTCTTTGCGCTTTATACTGTAACTGTTTTCAATGCAAAAACTTTATGAACTTGTTTCTTTTCTACTCTTTCTTTCTTTCATCTGATTCTTCAATGACGTTACAGTCTGAAATTGATTCAGTATGCTTATTAAAAATATTATTTGAATGATTGCTGTTGTCATGCTCATGATTTCTAGAAGCTTTCTCAAGTTTATGATGTTCTCTTCATGTTGCATCATCTTTCATTCTATCTTTCATTTAGAACATGTTAATAAAATGTGCTTAATCAACATTTAATCTCTGTCACATTTGCATGTCATTGTAACAACATTAAGTATTCATCTTTCATGTAGAAATTGATTGAAGTCAATTTTTCTCATATGTAACTGCATCAATAATACACTGTGAAACTTTGCATGATCTTTGTGCAGTTGCAGATGTTGATGTGTCATTTCTGATGTTAAATATTGAAAATGAGCTGCATTGAATTTCTCTTTTCAGACTATTCTTCATGTTTATCTGATCTGTTTCTGTATGAGCGTTAATCTTGTTGTCACTTCAGTGCATTGATGCTCAATCAGCAATAAAGACAAATCATATGCATTGTCAATTATTTTGTTTATTGCTTCATTTTCAAGTACTTCTGCATGTTTCACTACTCAATGTAGCTTCAGCATGACTTCTTAAGATTAAATGCTCTCATGTACAATTTGAACTTATTGCAGACGTGTCTAATTTTTTGTTGATATCATAACTTTCACTGTTTTCAAAGAAGTCTGATTATCATTGTATACTTTGTATATCTTTTCATGACATTCTTGATTTGCTGTCACTACGTTTGCAAGATGTTTCATCTTCACGACTAACTTTTTCAACTCATCATGATCAGTGATGACTAAAGTCAATTTTCTCAATCTTTTGTTTAACTTTCAGTTCATTTTCATCATAATTGCTGTAACATCATCTTTGCTGTCACTATCATTTAAATAAACTCTTTGCTTCAATATGAACATGTCAAGATTATATTATCTTATTGACATTTTCTTGTTTGCAACTATAACTATCTTCAATGACTTTGATCAGAGAATTGCTGTGTAAAAATGACTTCAATTCATCTTTGTTTATTTAAATGTTTCTTTCATTTATTTTCACTTCAGCTGTAAAGATGTTTTGCATAACTTTGATTTTCAATTTCTTTTGAATATCAAGTTGTTGCAAATTTGATGCATTGTTATTTCAATAACTTCATCTGATTTTCAAGAATTCATGTTTATTATCAATTTTTGTATCAACTTTCATAAATGAATATTTATTGACATCATGTTTATTTTTATCTGTAGAATCTTTGTTAATGTTGCATGATAAACATTAATGATCTGTCACAATGTTCTTTCTTGCACTAATCTCAGCTTGATACTCAGACTTTTTTGATGATTTTTCACTTTCTGTGATATATATCATATGAAGACTTTGTGACTAAGCAAAGAATGTATCATCACGAAGTATATTTGCTTGCTCATCATCATTGATGAGTCTCAAGTAAACTTGATGATTGTCTGCATGATCTTTTATTTAATTACTAGTTTTGCTTCAACATGATGCATGTAAATCACTCATTTCAGCTTGAAGTTCAATTAAATTCTCAAAATTCTGATATTTGATTTCAAGTCAATCTGATGTTTCATTAACTTTACATCAACTTTCATATTGAATCATTTAAAAGTTCTTGTAAAGTGAATCAACTTATGCTTTGTCATCAAGAATCTGATGTCATGCATTTTTGATTATTGTTTGCATCTATCATAAATCTTGCTAAAAACTCTGCAGTTGCATTTTATAAACTCTTTATATGTCAAGATATTAATATTATTCATAAAGTTTGTGAAGTTAGTTTTCAGCTTGATGTTATAACATGCTTTTAACAAGTTTGCATTGTAGAACAGATATAATATCAATGATAGTGAAGAGTTTTGTAATATATCAACATTTACATTGCATTTCATCATCGTGTAATCATCAATTGTGATCATGATGCATTAATCTTTCAGAAAGTTCTTCACAAACTTGAGAAGCAATCTAGAAACTTTTCTCTTCTTCATGTCATGTAAAAGTCTGCTGTGTGTCACATTGTTAAATGCACTCTTCTCATTCAAACTCAGCAGTAAAATTACTCTTCTTCTCATATCACTTCATACAGTATGTATCTTTTTTATAATTAGTTGCAAAGTTGTATTTGTTGATCTGTGCTTGCAAACTTTCATCTGAATATTCAATATTAAGTTGCAAACTTCTACAGCATTTCACAGACATTTGAATATAATGAACTTCAATACTTTGCTTAATGTGTTGAGTAGCACAATTGATTTATATATCTTTGCATTGAAGTAATTCTTCTTGTCTGACTTTCATATCACTATTGTGATTGCACTTTTAAACTGAGTTAACTGTATTTTCTTCTGTAAACATATTTCAAAAAAAGAGTATATTTATTCTAATGCATCATTAATGAGTTTGCATATTATTTTATTTATATATTTCATGTATTTTAACATTTTGTTCAATGTTGCTTTGTAAATGACTTTCTTAATCTCATGATGCATCAGCGAAGTATCATTTTTGATCAAGAGCAAGTACTTGAAGTTTATTATGTTCAGCATGAAAATTTCTAAGAATGATGAAAAGTGAATCTGAAACATCATCTTCACTTTATTTTGCATTGTTGTGATGATGTCAGAATATTCTGACTTAATCAGAGAGAAAATTGTTGTTTAAGTCAATGTATTTGCAACTGCATTTCTTGTTCATTTCGCAGTTTTGAACAATTCTCTTGAGAATTGTTCAATGTTCTGCATGATCTTTTAATATTCATTGCATTTCTATTTTCTGATGATTTTACTCTTTTTATCACATGCTTGAATGTACTCTGTTCAATCATTGATGATTCAACAGTTTCTTTTCATTCATTGCATGCTTTTAATAATTTTCATACATTTCTTCATTCATTCTGCTTTGATCATTTCATGTGATCTCGTTCAGAAAGTAGAAATCTTGATGATTTTCTTCAATGCATTCAGCAATTACTTGATGTACTCATTTATGCATTGATGTTTCATCTTATGATTTGACAGTGATTTCAACATTTGTTCTCTCAGAATATTAATGAACTTTTCTTTATTCATTATCTTTCAGTTGCAACGCGATTTTTGCGCTGATTCTTTGTAGATTCTGAAATTTATAATTGTTTATATCAATAAATGATCTGAAAAGTTTTTCATTTTTTCATCAATTTCACATCATATTAATTGATTCATAATGTCATCTGTCATGAAGATTAAATTTATTATCATTTAAGATTCTTGATAATTTCTTGTAATTGTATCTTGAAATAATGCTAGCAATGCATCAATATTTGTGATCATTTTAATTAACTCATTCAACAATAAATGTTATCTTGAATAGAATGATTGACAACGAGATTCATCTGTACGTGATGTCAACTACAAATCTTTTGATTCTATTCTGTGTTCGAATAGAAGTCAAAAGAGTCAAGAAATCTCAATTCAACGCAGTTCAAACGATGTTAGAACGTTGCGTGATCAGAAAAGTTGTCGTGCAGAGTTTTCACTCACGCAACAACATCTCTTCTAACAGTCACAATCGATCTACGAAGAAGATTAATGACATGTCAATGTCAGTAAGAGATGAAAAGATACTACTAGTGAAAAAGACAACTCAGATGAAGAGTCTGCGAGTTATGATTACAAGTGATCGAAGAATTTGCGACTCGTCGACTGCGTCGATATCGAAACGTCTTCATCACATCGACAGTGTCGTCAAGTAATTGATGAAAAGATATCAGATAAAATAGTCGTTTCAAGTATTGAGAGACGTGACTACAGTGCTCGAAGAAGTAGTGACTTGTCGATCACGCTGATATACTGAGAGAATTTGAGCTCATCTTCTTTACTTGACGTCAAGTCATTCATCTATTCACGTGAAAAATCAAGAGCTCAAGAGAACAATCAGAATGCATTCTCTTTCATTGATCAGAGTCAAACATCGAACGATTGCGATTGCACGTTTATACTAACAGTTCATTCAACGTCTACGTGACACAAGTCAAATCAAGAGAAGAAAAGAGTTACTCAGTACAATCACACTTTATCTTTTCATCATGTGCATCTCTCTTTCATCACATATTTCTCTGCTCAATGAATGACAATCATTGAGTAAGAGAACACAGCTCTACGTACGTTACAATCACAAGCATCACGAGTGCAAAGAAAACGTCTTTCATCTTCGAATTGAAGATCGAATCGAGACATCGTTGTATAGAATATCATCAATGAAGAGCAGAGCAAAGACGATGCGTCATAATTAAACAGCACAAACACTTTCATCAAGAGTTTACTCGAGCATCATGCGCTGAATAGAAGCTATAGATTCATTACTTGATAACACAGTGTCAATCTCATTGTTTCAACTGCGCGAAGCAGTCGTATAGACGACGAGTGATTTTCTTTCTCAGAGAGTTTTGTTCACTCGATATAAGTAGCATAGAGTTCTTCATGAGTCGAGTCTAAATCAATGTCACAAGAGTCTATGAATTACAATTACAATTACAATTGAATAGAATGATTCTCTTCATGTGAAGTGATGCAAATTGAAATCTTCTACAAGAATGCTTTCTTTCAACATGTGCAGCATCTTTTCAATGTTTGAAAGATTTTCTTTGAAGAAATCTGCAGAACACTGAGCAGAGTGCACGACATCTGCGCGAAATGAGCTTGCACTCATGACGCAACATTTGCATCAGAAAAGTATGAACTTACGCACTTCATCAGAAAATCAAAGAGATTTGACATGATGATCAGCATACAAATAGAAAGCTCAGTTATTAAGTTGAAATCAGACGTGCGAGTTTTGAAAGTACAACTGAACATGAAATTGCAATGAAGTGTGCATCTTCGTTAAATCGAAGCGAATCACGTCACATGAATGCTAGCACTTAGTTGACTTGAAGTCTTCACATGAGAGATAATCTTCACAAAAGCAAGACAGATATACTCAGCAGTAGTAAGATCAGAAATTGCATTCAAAGCATCAGTTTGACATCAGCGAGAAAAAGAGAAAGAACTGTCAGACAAAGAATGCAGACTTGAAACACTACAGAATCAGATTCTGCGTCACATCACAGAAATGTTCAAAAGAGTAAGCATCGAGATTCTGAAAGCAGAAATGTACATAAGCTCGCTGCATGTTTATTTGAACATGTTGCAAGACAAGATCACATTACGCAGTTGAGTCAATGATTGTACACAGAAAATCAGACAAGCATGCAAACTGATATGCGTTCATCTGATGAGTGTCAATCACATCATTTCTCGCTCTTTTGTCATCAAAAAAGTGACGCTTCTGAACAACTCAATTTGAGAAGATGCAAAAATACAGCAAAGATGCGAACAATTAGCTCTCGCTGTGACGATTTCAACTAGTGACAGCATCGCAATAGCGCAGTATCACAGAAGTCAGTGAAAGCAACAATGAGAAAAATATAGAAAATGCATTGCAGATGTTCACGTCATTTCAACACAAAGATTGCATCTATTCAACAAGATAATAAAGATGTGAAATGATTTTCAGAAAGTCAAAAGCACTTTCGTCACTCACATCAGAATTGAATGCATAAATCTGAATGTTTATCTGCACTTCAGAAACATTTCAGACGCAGATAGCATGCAATGTGACTGCGACTGAAATCATCAGACGACGAAATATGTACTCATGCATTGCTTGAACTGATTGCATCTGCGATCAAGAATGTTACAAGACATCGACTTCTTAAACTATTAAATAATCATCACTATCATGAAGAATCTCAGAGCAGCTGCAAGAATGATGATGAAAACGAAGTTTCTGAAGCAATTTAAAGTGACTAAGTCACTCATTCTTTAACATGCAATCAACGTAAACTAATTTGATACATAGTCTCATAATGATAGTTTTGACTGCGTGAAGCAGTTGTATAGACAGCAAGTGATTTTCTATCTCAGAGAGTTTTGTTCACTCAATATAAATAGCATAGAGTTTCTCATGAGTTGACTTAATCAATGTCACAAGAATGTATGAATTTATTATTATTATTATATTATTCAATTATTATTATATCATTAATCAATAATTGATCTAAAATTCAAACTATACTTACAAAGTATTAATCAACAATCTCGTCAGTGACAATGATATACAGCATGAACAATTATCTATTGTAGAATTCATTTTCTACATGAAGTTACACAATCAACAGAACAAGATACACATTCAAATTCTGTTCATGATTGTATGTTAAGTTTATTGAATACTCAGTTCAAAGAAAATTACTTTCAGATCTGTGATTTACTAATAGATAATCATTTCTTTATTAATCAAATATTAATCTCTCTCAGCTTCTGATTTCAGCTCATTAAATGTAAAATTCTGAGTCAAGCAGAAAAAGACAAATATTATTGCATCTGATGTGAATGTTCATTGTTCAAAAATTTTATTAAATGCTTTCATTCACGCTTGAAATCACATCAATGTTGTTGAATAAACACATTATAAAAGCAATAGTTTTGAAAAAAGATTAATGCTTTTTTAAGCTATTAAAAAATTTGTTTATTGATACTTAATTAATAAAGACTGACAACGAGATTCATCTGTTTATGATGTTAACTACGAATCTTTTGATTCTATTCTGTGTTTGAATAAAAGTCAGAAGAGTCAAGAGATTTTAATTCGACGCAATTTGAACAATGTTAGAATATTGTGTAAGCAGAAAAGTCAATCGTGCAGAGTTTTCACCTACGCGACAACACTCTTTCTAACAGTCACAATCAATCTACGAGAATGATTGATGACATGTTGATGTCAGTAAAAGATGAAAAGATATCTAGTGAAATAGTCGTTCTCAGTATGAAAGTCGTGATTACAAGTGATCGAAGAATTTGCAACTCGTCAACTGCGTCGATATACTGAAACGTCTTCATCACATCGACAGTGTTGTCAAGTAATTGATGAAAAGATATCAGATAGAATAGTCATTCTCAGTCTGAGAGTCGTGACTACAGTGCTTGAAGAAGTAGTAACTCGTCGATCACGCTGATATATTGAGAAAACTTGAGCTCATATTCTTTACTTGACATCAAGTCATTCATCTATCTACGTGAAAAATTGAGAGCTCAAGAGAATGATCAGAACACATTCTCTTTCATTGATCAGAGTCAAACATTGAACGATTGCGATTGCATGTTTATACTAACAATTCATTCAACGTCTACGTGACATAAGTCAAATCAAAAGAAGAAAAGAATTACTCAGTACAATCATACTCTATCTTCTCATCGTGTGCATCTCTCTTTCATCACATATTTCTCTGCGCAATGAATGACAATCATTGAGCAAGAGAACGCAGCTTTATGTATGTTACAATCATGAGCATCACAAATGCAAAGAAAATGTCTTTCATCTTTGAATCAAGAATCGAATCGAAACATTGTTGTATAAAATATCGTCAATGAAGAGCAGAGCAAAGACGATGCGTCATAAATGAACAATACAGACACTCATTAAGAGTTTACTTAAGCGTCACGCGCTGAATAGAAGCTATAAATTCATTACTTGATAACACAGTGTCAATCTTATTGTTTCGACTGCGTGAAACAGTCGTATAGACAACAAGTGATTTTCTTTCTCAGAGAGTTTTGTTCACTCGATATAAATAGCATAGAGTTTCTCATGAGTCAAGTCTAAATCAATGTCATAAGAATGTATAAGTTACAGACAGACTTAATTAATAGAGAATTAATAATTCATCAATCACAGAGAACAAAATTTTGTTGAGATCATGTCTAAAATTTAATCACACTGCAGCAAGATAGTGCGTAGCTGAATAGAATGTTTGATCAATAGAGATAGCTATAACTAGAATATTAAGAATACAGAAGAAATCAAAGAGAATTTCGAGCTGTATTTATAGTAGAACAAAACAAAGAAAATAAAGCAGATTTGCTCAAGTATTGAAAGCGCTAGAATAGAGTGTTAAGACTAAAGATTCAACATGAGTCAAAATCTTTAAAGCTTGTTGATGTCAGAATCGTGTCTAGATGAGTCAATCAGCGAAAGTCAGAATTGAATAATGCTTGATCTTTAAAGATAGCTATAACTGAATATTAAGAATACAGAAGAAGATGAGTACAAGAGCTTCTATTTAAGTAATATTCAGAGACTGCGCTAAGCTTGAAGAGAATGTGTTTGTGACACGAGTAGAATGTGATGTAGAAAGAAAGATAATGTTGAACAAAGAGATGTTGATGAAAGAAAATAGAGACTGAGCCAGATCTGAGCTAGAGACACTGACTAGCTCTATTCAGCCTTGATACGCTCGTAACATTACTTCTCTCTTCAAAAATTCATGTTCGCATGAATGTCGCTCGTTTGCTTGCTTTCTTATTGAGTTATTCCGGTACTAGCGTGACTTTCTTGAGTATAGCGCATGAAATTCGTTCAAAACTTTCTCGAAGTCATCGAATTCATCTTTATCAACATAGTATCATTCATTGTCTCTATCTAGATCTTTTCATTTGATCTTGTACTGTATTCAACCTCGATAACGTCTGAAGTTCAGAATGTCATCTATCTTTCAGTGTTCATCGTCGTCGTCATCAATAATGATGAGTCTGAGAGATTCTGCATGCTGTTCTGATAGAGAATCTTCTGAATACGACTGCAGTAGCTTCGAGCTGAACATCGAATGCAGATGCTTTATGCTGACTGATAGACGAAGATGATAGAAGATCTTCGCTTTGACAGTGATCTGATACGATTCTAGTTGTTTGTCTTTCAAATCTTTGCAGAGTCTCGTTGTCTTGACGTTTCTGAAAGATAGTCAAACTCAGTCATCTACTTCATAAATGATGTTTCGTCTATGTTTATTGATCTGAACTTCGATGATCAGCTTCGTCTTTTTCAATTGTTGATGATCGAAGCTCAGTAGTTCTTTCATTCAAATGACAATATCATCTGCTTTTCTAGCTTCAAGTCGTTCACGAGTTGTTTCATAGTCAGTCATATCTGAATCGAAACTCATTCGAGGGTGAAATTCTTTATTGAAGTAGAAAGAGATCATTGAGATGATCAAGAAGATATTGAAATTGTCGCTGAATTTCATCATAGATATTCATTTGACTCAGTCATTCTGCATGTAATTGCAGTAGATTCTAAGTTCGCGTTCAACGTCTTGATTGACTCGTTTCGTCTGATCGTCGATCTTCGAATGATAGACTGTGAATAGACTAGCTGTGATTCTCAGTCGCTTGCAAAGACTCTTTCACATAGTCGATATGAATTGAAAGTCTCTGTTCAAAACAATAGAACTGAGTAGATCATGCAGTCAATAGACGTTTCATAGCATGATTCAAATCGTTTCTTTGACTGAGATGTCATCGTCTTTTCAATGACAGAAAACATAGTGACGTTCTTTGATGAGACGACATATAATTGTGCAAATGATGTTATAGTCTTCTGACAGAAGTAGTTCAGTGATGAAGTTCATAGCTATATCTTTTCAGCGTTTCTGTAAAATCAAGAGAGAATGATGAAGTTCATTGATGCTATCTCTAGAGACTTTGCTTCGCTGACAAGCATGACAGTTTCGAATGTATCGTCGAATAGTAGCTCGATGATCTGATCAATAGTAGAAACGCTGAACTAGATCAATGATTCGTTTATTGTCGAAGTAAGAGATTGAAGATTGATCATGCACTTCTTGTAGCAGTTTCGTATGCATATTCTCGAAGACTCACAGTAAGTCTTTTCTAAAGAGAACGCTGTCAATGATTTCGCAGTTCTTCAATTTAGTGATATGAAATTTGAGCTTGTTCTCGTTCATAGCTTGTCTATATTCGTCGCAGAGCTCATTCGTTTGATTGATCATATACACTCGCTGATAGAGATTTGCTTTCGATTCAATGAGTAGAACATCGACTCTATCGAGAGTCAGAATAGTCTGAAAACAATCTTCAAGTCGTTGAGCTGATTCAAAGACGTTCGCTAGAGACATTCGAGTTAGAGCATCGACTTTAGTATTCATTTTGCCTGATCTAAAGATGATCTGAAAGTTGAACTTCGACAGAATGTTCAGATAGTTGACTTGTCATCGACTCAACTGTTTATTTTTCATGAAGATCTTCAAAGCTTGATGATCGATGAATATCTGAATGAGTAGTTCAGTGCACTTCAGCTCGAATCATCAGTGTTTAAAGCATCGAATAATGACTAGCAATTTCTTGTCATAGATGTGATAATTGATTTCAGCGAGAATCATGCTTTTACTGTAGAAGATCATCGAATGAAGAACTCTCTCGTCATCATACTGAGATAGTATTTCATCTTTTACATAGTTCGAAGCATCGATCTTCAAAATAGCTTGTCGTTTGAGATCAAAGTGACGAAGTACTGAGGTTGAGCTGACTTGTTTCTTTAGATTGTCAAAGACTTGAACACAGATCTCATTTCAAACAAAAGACGTGTTTTTTCTAGTCAACTGAGTGAATGATTTGACTAGCTTCGAGAAGTTCTTAATGAAACGACGATAGAAGTTAACAAATTTCACGAAGTTCTGAATTTCTTTTAGATTGATTGAAGTGATTCAGCTGACTATGACTGTCACTTTGCTGAGATTCATACGAAAATCTAGTTCTGATACGATGACTTCTAGAAAGACAGTCTCTTCTACATCAAATTCGCACTTTTGAATATTCATCTGCAGTTCAGCTTCGCGTAGTCGACTCAATACTAGTTTGACGTGATCTCTATGTTTCTTTCTCATTTTGCTATAGATGAGAATGTCATCTAGATAGACTTGACAAAAGTCGTTCAGAAAGTTTCATAAAACATCATTCATATATTGCTGAAAGAAGATCGATTCATTAGTCAGTTCGAATGATAGCATCTTGTATTTATATGCTTCTAAAGCAGTGATAAAAGTGATGTAATTCTCGCTATCGAGATGCATTCAAAGTTTGTTGAACGCTGATATGATGTTCAATCTAGTCAGATGCTTGCAACTCATTATTTTATCAATGATCTCGTCTATCAGCGATAGAGAATATCTATTTCTTTTGAAAATGACATTTAGCTTTCGATAGTTCACGCAGAATTGAAGATCTTCATTTGCTTTGAGAGCGAATAGAACGAGAAAGAAATAGAGAATCTGACTAGAAGTGATGAATTTCTTCGACAGATTCTCGTTTAAGTACTTCTTTACTTTCAGAAGTTTGACAGAGAACATTCGATAGACTCGACAGCGAGAGAGCGTTGAATCACTGATGAGCTCGATTTTATAGTCGTAGAAGCGATGAGAAGATAGTTTATTCAATTGAGCTCGATTAAAAACATCTAGAAACTCATGATATTCTGATGACAGCTTGACTTTAATATCTTTCAAATTCTGAGTCGTTTCATCGATTGAAAAGACGTTTAGAACGTTCAAATTGCACTGAGTATTGTACGCGATTTCTCTATCAATATCAGTCATGAATAAAGCAAAGACTTCAGTCTGATTCTTCTTTGATTAATTCAGTAGAGTTTTGAACGAAGCTGCATCTATGCTTCGAATCGAGAATGATTCTTTCTTAGTCGTAGTTGAAACAGATCGTTTGAGCATAATAGAGATCTTAGTCTGAATGATAAAAGAGAGCGAAGTTGATCGCGATCAACTTGAGTGCTTTGAATTGAGAAAAATCGAAAAAATCGAAATAGAAGTATTTAATTGATTCGGAAAAACAATGACGTCGTTTTGCATATTCAATAATATTTCGTTTTTGTTCATTCAGAGCTTACTCAATATGACTTCATGATGATCAATATCAGCTATCAGCATTGATACAGTCAATTTCTTATGACTTTCGATGATGAGATTGAGTAGAATTTTATGAGTGATGATTTTCTTAGATATTTTCTCATCATAGTCTCTTATTAACTTCTCTTTTGTCAGTGATATAGATTGAATTTCTAGTTTCTCGCATACTCTATTGACTAGATTAGCGTGTATGAGCATATGAGCGACTGAATCACTGTCTATCAGAGAACGAAGACTAAAAGATCGATTCTGAGAGTTGAGAAAGACGTCAATTAGAAACGACTTTTCAAAGTAATTCTCTTCTGATAGAATTTCGTCTAGTTTGCACAAAGATATAATCTCTATCTCTTTAATGACTTTTGAAGAGATGACTAGTTTTTTGAATCGAAATTCGAATTGAACTCGAACTCGAAACGATCGTATTCATTGTTCACTGCATTGATTCTAGTAGATCAATCAGAGCACTCTCTAGAGCTATGATCTGATTTATGACATATGAAACAGATTTCGACTAGAACGTCTGCTTTCTTGACGCTAGTTAAAATCGCGTCGCGCGACTTTAGATGATCAGGTTTTGAATGATCAACTGACTGAGTAACAACAGCTTTATGAAAGATGATCTTTGACAGATCATTGACGCGTTTGATGAGATTAACTTTGTTCTTGATTTTTCGAATGACTCGCTGATCATTATTCAAATGAATCAGGTAGAAATGAATCTCTTTGAGAAAATCAGATTGAACTAATTGATCTATTCAAACGAATCGAAGACGAGAGTTTATTTTATCTTTCAGATCAACGATCAGTTGCTTTTCGTGATACTTCAGATAGAAAGATAATCGTTGAAACTGAGTGTAAAACTTGCTGAACTTCTTTGATTCTTAAATCAAGTTGTAGTATTCTCTACGAAAGTTGACTTTCTTATCTGAATCATTGAACAACTCAGCTAGTTCTTTCAAAAGATCATTGACGATCTTATAGAAATTGACACAGTCACGTTCGCGTCTAGATTGAGCGACATCAGCTGCGTCATCGAATAATCTGAAATGTACATAGCTCAGTTTGACTCGTTCATTTGAAAAGAGGTCGACGTTG
>JAABUR0100004922.1_pt1 | contig 17394 bp, 19 predicted proteins | sample 5560091 | NCBI WGS metagenome assembly JAABUR01 (sample SAMN10711879, study PRJNA513375) | rock metagenome | isolation source: Antarctica rocks | place: Antarctica: Victoria Land, University Valley sud | reverse complement strand
GCCGCGCCGCGGCTGTTCATCATCTGCGGCCACGACGGCGCCGACTGGCTGAGCTCGACCGATGTGTTTTGCCCGGGCGGCGGCGGCGACGGCGGCGCCTGGGCGCAGCTCGCGCCGCAGCCCTGCGCGCGCTCGTTCGCGGGCGCGGCCGTGCTGGACGCCACGCTGTTCGCCGTCGGCGGCGGCGACGGCGAGGAGTGGTACGACAGCGTGCTGCGGTGCGCGCCCGCGCTCGCCCGCCCACCGCGCTGGCCGCCGGGTCCGCCGTGCGCACGTGTGTGCCCCGCGCGCGCGTGCGGCGTCGAGGCGAGCACGTCTGCAGGGCGCGGCGCGTCCAAGGAGTCAGGGGCCGCCACACAAGTCAATTGGACACTTATAGTGCTAGAGGGTGGGGGGACTGCCCTGTGACTGGACCTGAGTGCACTGCTCGATCACGCGGATGGCGCGCTCTCTCTGAGCGCAGGGCGCTCCGGGGCGCACGCAGGATCAGTACAGCGCAGGAGAACGCGGAGTGGCTGCCGGCCGCGCCCATGTCTGTTGCGCGCGGCAGCCTGGCGGCCGCGGCAGTCGGCGGCCAGCTCATCGCGTGCGGCGGCGGCGTGCCGGGCGTGCAACTGGACCTGGTGGAGACGTGCGGCCCTGATGGGGTAGGGCAGGGTAGAGCTGAGGCCCATTGACCGGAGGCCTGAGCTACCATGGTGACGCGGTGCGGTGTAGCTTTGGGTGGTCCCGCCATGTGCGGCTGCACCTCATTGGAAGCGCGCGGGCGAGGCCCACTGCCTCAACCCAAGCTGCTAACACTGGAGCGGTCTGGAGTGGCAAGGGGCGCACCTACCCTGTGCGGCTGCACCCTGATGCTAGCAATCTGCCTAGGCTCACCCCTTCAACCTGAGTTAGCAACACGGGAGTGGTCTGGAGCGGCAAAGGCGGCACTTGTCATATTGAAGTAGAGCGAACGGGTTCCTGCCTCCAGCGGAGCTGCCATCGGCGATGCGTACACGGCGCAGTTGTGCGCCAGCGCGAGACCCCGTCGTGCTGCCTGAAGCGCAGCACGAGGGCGGCCGTGCGAGGGCGGCCTCCTCGGCCTGGCGCGTGCGCTGACAGGGGCGCGCGCGCCCGCGGGCCGCCTCAGCCGCCGGCGGCGCCGCGCGCAGGTACGATACGGTGACGGACCACTGGCTGCCGGCGGCGGCCATGACGGCCAAGCGCTACGCGCTGGGCGCGGCCGCGCTGGACGGCTGCGTCTACGCGGTGCGCGCCCCCGCGCCGCCCGGCGCGCGGGGCGCCTGGCGCGGCGCTGCATCGTGCTTCGCAGCTGCCTGGCTGCCTGCGCACCCAGTGAAGAGCTGCTGTGGCCCTGCCAAGGTTGAGTGTGGCTTCTTCATGTTGCCGGCCTGTGCTGTGCATGTGACGCTGCTTTTGCAGCACCTCGTGATCCTTGACGGCGTCCCTGAAGCGTTTTCGGCATCTGGTGGCTCGTGCGGTGACCCATGCCCGTCATGCCTGCAAGCACTACGCTGTCCGTGTCGTACGCTGTGCTTTGGAGCCCCCTTGTTCAGCTGCCACAGCGCTGGGGCAGGTGGGCGGCTTTGACGGCGACAACTACATGAGCTCGGCGGAGCGCTTCGACCCGCGCGTGGGCAAGTGCGCGTCCCCATCCACGCTGCTAGTAGCTGCGTTGCTATTCTGTGAATCATTATGCCAAGATGATCTTCGTACTTCATGATTATCAAGTCCTGTGAAGCCTGTCAGCAGCTGGTTGCCCATGCCTGAAGCGTGCGGGAGGGCAGGGTCTGACGCGCTGCCCCGGCGGCGCCGCAGGTGGGAGAAGCTGGCCGCCGGGATGGCGGTGCCGCGCGGCAGCCTGGCCTGCTGCGCATGCGGCGGCGTCCTGTACGCGCTTGGCGGCGCGCGCACCACCTTTTCCTGGGGTAGGGTAGGGTAGGGGCAAGACATGGTAGGGTAGTGCAGGGCTGGTTATGGTAGGTACCCTATATCCTGGTCGCGCCGTGCTGCGCCGGCCTCCTGCGCCGCGCATGTGTGCCTGGTCCTGCACGCGCGCGCGCCGCCGGGGCGCCACAGTCGCCGTCATGCGCGACGTGTGCCAGCTTGCGCTGCTGTCGGGTGCGAGCGCGCGCAGCACAGGATGTAAGATGCGGCGGCGCCGGCGCCAGGCTTTGACGGCGGCAGCAGCCAGGACAGCGTAGAGGCGTACGAGCCGCGCGCGGGACGCTGGCGCTCCGTGGCCGCTATGTCCGCCGGGCGCGCCCTGCCCGCCCCTGCCCACCCTGCCACATCAGCGTGTTCGTTGTCCTGACGGGACAGCAGCTGTGCAAGCTGTGCAAGGGCGTGACCTCACGCGTTGTGCCTCATTGGCACGACGCCTGGTGGGGCTCGCGGATGCATATGAGCTGCATGCGCGGCGCTGATGCGGAAGCAGGGCTAGCACAGTATGCCTTGGGGTGTCCAGCGACAGCGATGCATGCTAGATGATGCTCTGCGCCGGCCTGGGGCGTCGCTCGTTATCTTTGCAGGCGGCGCTTCCAGCCGTGCAGCGGCAAAACCCTGGAGAGGGAACCCGCGCGGGCCCCCCCGGCAGGCGCGCATACGGCGGCGCGGCGGCGCTGGGCGGCCGCGTGTACGCGCTGGGCGGCCTGCAGACGGACATGACGACCTACGCGCCGCTCGTGGAGGTCTACGATCCGGCCGCGGACGCATGGGCGGTGCTGGACGTGCCCGGCGCCGTGCGCGGCGAGCGCGGCCTGTTTGCCTGCGCGGCGTGGGAGCCCTGAGCGCGCGCGGCGCCCCGGCGCCGCGCCGGCCTGCCCGCGGCCGCTGCCCTGGGCGGGTCCGGCAGCCCGGGGTGACGTGTATGGGTGGGGGCCCCTGCTGCTTGCACCGCGTCGGCAGTCCTGGCCTGCACCCTAGCAGCGCCTGGCTGCCTGTCTGGCGAGGAGCGCGGCTGAGCTTGCGTCGCTTCCCATGCTGGAGCGCGCCCGGCGCCCGGCCTTGGCGCAGCCTGCTGCGTGGCCGGAGCGCCCTGGCGAGCGGCCGAGCCTGTGGGGCCAGGCGGCAGACGAGGGCGCAATGGCGGGCGTCAGTGCTGATATAAAATGAGCAGATAACCACACCCCTGTGGAAGGAGCCTGTCGCAGGTGATGTACCCTGGCATGCCGCAAGGCTCCTCTGCGTGTCAAAAGCTGGCCCTCCTCCGGCGAGGCGTTGGTGCCCTCTGGGGCGGCTGGGTAGGCGGGGCGGGTCACATGCATGACGACAGACTTGTACCCTGTGCGTGGTGGCTGTGCTGCGATGCCTGGACAGATTTGCATGGAGGACAAATACGGCATGTATTGTTTTGTTACATGACCCCCGAGCGACACAGTGGAAGCAATGTGGACCATGCGACACTCGCACACTGCCGCTGCTCGCTCGACTTCTGCTGAGAGGCACCTCTCTCCACGCTCAGACATGCTGTCTTGCGGTCACTCATGCTAAACCAAAGAATACAACTGCTGGTACACAGTCGCGCCCTGCCTGCCCGCTCCGCGTTGGCGCACACATGCACTTTAGTATACATCACGTCCTGAAGCTGCACTCGCCTGAGCCTGCATCACGTCATCCTGCCTCGCTGCAGGTACGCGGCGGGCAACGCCAGCATGGTGACCAGCGCGTCGTATCAGGATCACAGGAAGCCTGCCTGCGTGCTGCCGCTCACCGGCAATGCACTGACGAGCACTGTTGCAGGCCATGGGAGCGCCATGCTTCTGTGCCTGCCCCTTGCCACCGTGAACGGGTGCAGGCCGGGGCACCCCTCAGCCGCGCGGCAGGCGCCAGAACAGGCGCGGCCGACGCCAGTGTCGCGGCGCGCCGCACGCTGCCTCCCAACGACAGAGTGTTGCTGCCAATGCAGAGGAGCCGCATTAACGCCGCGCTTAGGATGCCAGCCCAGCCTCCTTGCGCATGCGGTCCTTCTGCCGCGCGGCGAGCGGCGTGATGGGCACCGCCGCCGCCGACGCCGGCAGCGTGCCAAACACGGCGTCCACCGCCGGCACGCAGAAGGACAGCCAGTGCTCCTCCGAGCGGCAGTGGTGCCTGTGCAGCCCCGGGCGCCGCCTCTCGGCGCGCGCAGCCGCAGCGCGCACGCGCACCCTCTTTCTTGAGGGGCAGCATGCAGCTGACGCGAGCGGCACCAGCGCCAAGCGCCCTGCTCTGCCCTTGGCGCGCGAGGCGGGTGCTCAGAGGCGCGTGCGGCACGACACAGAGAATAGGCGCGGGCCATAGGCACGCCAAGCCACGGAGCGCACACAGGGCGCCAGGGGGGACAGACGCGCAGCCTGCGCCATGCGCGCGGCAGAAGGCCGCCCGTTGGGGTCCTGCCCAATCGCCACCCAAACCTATCAAGCCGGCGAAGCCTCGCGAGGGGTGGGCGCACAGCATGTGGTGCCGGCGCACAGCCTGCGCGTAGCGCGAGCGCGGCGCGATGGGCAGGTGCACGAAGAAGTGCGTCCACAGGTAGGCCAGGCCGGCCGCCCAGTAGGCGAGCGTCGCAGTGCGGCCGAGCGCCGGCGCGCCGGCGAATGCCGCGCCGAACGCCAGCGCCGCGAGCGCCATGACGGGCGCGACCAGCTCCACGCCGTCGATGCAGACGTGGAAGTAGGGCGCGTTGTGGTGGTCCTCGTGCAGGTCCCGCCCTGCGCCGCATGTGGAGTACAGGTTAAAGGGGAATAGGGTCTGCCCAGGTGCAGCCATACGGGTCCGGCCGGTGAGACGTCGCACAGCGCCTGCAGGCGCATCAGCCCAGCGCTCCCGGCCGCCCCGCCGCCCGTCCGGCTCGGTACGGGGCACGTGGCAGGTCCAGCCAGGCGCCGCGCGGCGGGCGCCGCGCAGCGGGCCCCGCACCAAACCATGGCCGCGCGGAGTGCAGGAGGCGCGCGTGGATCGCCCACTCCTGCGCCAGCCAGAGGCAGGCCGCCCCGCCGGCCACTGCGGCGCGCGCGGGGGGGCCGGCGGTGAGGCTAAGGCTCGTGGCAGGAGGCCATGCTGCAGCGCGACAGCAGCGTGTGAAGCTGCAAACGCACCGAGCACGTCCTCCCAGCCGAGCGCTGCCTCGCTCAGCCTGTAGAGCGCGAGCGCCGCGCCACACGCCAGGACGACCCGCGGCGTCCTGTGGCCCAGGAACACTGCGCACGCCTGCGCACTCAAGTGGCTCAGTTCTTTGGCCCCCCACACGCATACCCACGCCGTCAAATTAAGTCACTTTCTCCAACAGGTCACAGAACAGCACGCTGTGTGCGCTCCTGTACAAGGCATGCACTGATAGGATGAAATGCTATCTGAACTTCAGCGGACCTGCGGCAGCGTCTTGGGCAGCGCGCTGGCAGCGACGCTGCGCTGGTCCGCTTCCGCCGCCTGCTCAACCGGCCAACTGCAGGCCACTGCAGGTGGCTGGCTCGCGCTCCCAGCGCACATCTCCGCGCCGCCTAGATCAAGCGAGGCACACTGCACAGGCATCACGCGATGCCCGCCAGGTCGACCTCTCAGCGCAGCAAGAGACCTCTGGCGTACGCCGCATTGCGGCGCGAATTCGCCCGTCTCTACCAGGCCAGGCACAAGCCTGGGATACGCGTACATGCAACAGCAGGCCCCCAATGTATGGCAAACTCTCAGCCTCTTGCTGTACAGAAGCAGGCTTGTTTCCTGCTGCCCTTGTAGCGAGCCTTACCTCGCTCCGCTCCTGGGGCAGTCGGCAAAGTAATAAGTGACGGAGGGGGCGAAGGTGGACCGGAGCACGTCGTGGATGATCGTGGAAGGTCACCGGCCTACACTTTTCAGGTGATGAGCATACGTCTGCCACCAGCGCATACAGCAAGACCAGCACAGCGCAGGCCTCAGCGCGGCCAGCTGCACCCCAATGTGGCTTGCACGGCATGCGCGAGCCCCTGAATCTGCTGCTCCGCCTGCGTACGTTTGCAACGCATGCTGCTCCTCCGGGCGCTGCGGTGTGGCGCAGCCCCGCCTGGTTTGTCGCACAGCAGAGCATTGGCGTGTGCGTGACATCCTGCGTGAGCTGCCATGGTTGCTCGCAGGTGGCCAGAGTGCGCAGGCTCTACGAGAACCTCTTGCCGGACCACTCGGTTTGTCCCAGGCTAAGCATGGCTCCCTTGCATTGACTTTAAGGCGTCACGCGTTTGAACTGGCTGAGAGGGCTGCAGGCGTGCAAAGTCGAGCCGCCAGACGAGCACATATGCAAGTTTGTGCCCTCTGGCGACTACCTGGTGCTGGCCCGCCCGACCTGCGTTCCCGCGCAACCCCGCCGAGCGTGCAGGAGAAGCAGTTGTGAACGCGAGCTCAGGCCCGGCCCTGGCGTGCAGGTGTGCTTTGGCAACATGCAGCACGACCTCGTCCTGTACAGATACACCGGCTGGGGCGCGGACCGCCCCGGTGAGGCCGGGGAGGGCCTGGCGGAGGGCCTGCCGTTCAGCAGGTGGGGGCCCGGCGCGCGCGGGGCTGCCGGCCTCCCCCTGCTCCCGCGAGCAGGCTCCCCACACCGCCATGCGCGCGGGCTCCCCACACCGACCGCCGCGCGCGCGCAGGTTCTTCGAGCTGGTGTACAGGTCCACGCTGGTGCACGGTGCGGAGGCGCTCTGCAAGGACTTCTGCCTGGTGCGCGCGGCCCGCGTCTTGGCACCCGCGCGCTGGCATGCCTGTTTATGCAAGCGGGGCAGCAGTGACTGATTTCACGCGGGATGGGACGTTTGTGCCGGTCGGCCCGGAGCACCACGTGCTCGAGTGCAGGGGAGCGTGCAGCGCATATCAACCTGCCTGGCCAACCAGCGGCCTGGGCCTGTGCCTGGGCCACCAGCGGCCTGGCCAGCGGCGCGATAAAAAGCACCGGTCGCGGCGCTGACCGTGTGCCTGGGCCACCGGGGCGGCCTGGCCGGGCGGCGCGCTCAGGGGCAGCGGCCACAGCGCTGGCCGCATGCCTGGCCCACCAGCGCCTGGCGCAGCAGCGCCCTCAGGGGCGGCGGCCGCGGCGCAGGCGGCGCACGGCGAGCGCTACCTCATCCTGGCGTCCTCGGCGGCCGCCGTGCCGGGCAGCGCGGCCGACTCCGGCGTGCCCCTGGTCGCCTCCACCACCCTCCACCTGGTGCGCAAAGGCGGCTGGCCCGGGAAATAAAGAGTGTCTGTCGGCACGGCATGTGCTTGGTGAGCACATGCAAGGCTGACTTGCAAGGTCCATCTGTGCGCGATGGCGGCGCGACGTCGGCTGAGAGGCACTGCCAGGGCATTGGCGGCTAGGGTGTCAGCCAAGAGGCGCTGCTGCGCGCAGCGTGATGGGGCTGGCGTGTGTCACGGCTTAGCTAGAGTGTGGCTTGCCAGGCTTGCGCATGGCTGGGCAGGAAAACTCGGGCAGATGTTGATTCAGTAGGAAGCGTGCATGAGGCTGGTGCTACACGGTGCACAGGCGGCGGTGCAGCGCCGAGTATGAAGACCTGGCACGGTGCTTGCCAGGAAGAGCAGCTGTGGCGCGGCGTATCAGACACAGGGCTGGCCCGATCCCTGGCGCGGCGGGGGCGCGCAGGTGCGCCTGGCGGACGGGCGGCAGTGCGACCAGTACACGCTCACGGACGACTTCGTGCACCTGGCGCGCTGCGATGGCGTGTTCCTGTACGAGGACCTGGTCGCCGTGCTGGCGGTGCGCGCGGGCCCGGCCGCCAGAAACCCTCAGGGTCCGGCGTACTGCACCATAGACGAGGCTCATGAGCATCGAACCATGCAGCCGTCGATGCATGAGATGTGCCGGCCATCAATCCATGCTGCGGCGCGCGCTTGAAGCCGGGCGCGGCGCGCGCGCGCGCAGATGCGCAGCCAGGAGGTGCACCTGCTGCAGGTGCTGGCGCGCGGGCGCCTGGTGTGGCTGCAGCGCCTGGGGCGGCACTGCTGGGACGACGACGCCATGGTGCTCGCCGTGCAGGCGGAGGCCGAGCGGCGGTGGCAGCAGGCGCAGGCGCGCGCCCGGCCCGCGCACGCGCTGGCGGGCGCGGCGCCGCCCGCACGGTCGCGGCGCGCCTCATCTGGCACGATGCGCGCGGGGGAAGTGGCGCTGCAAGCTCTTGCAAGGGGTGCCAGTCTCACGCCGCTCGCTCTCCATGCATGGGCCGCGTCATAGCTGACTTGCCCAGCGATCTCACTCGCTCGTGCGGCCTGCGCACGCGCCTGCTTGAGAGGCTGCCTGCGCGCCCAGCCAGCGGAGCAGGCCGCTCCGTAGCGCTGGGGTTGGGCGGCCGGCTGGCAGCGACGAGGCGCCGGTCGCCCCGCAACAAGCAGCGGCGCGCGCGTGCGGCGCAGGAGGCGGCGGGCCGGGCGGGCGTCGTGGAGCGGCCGGAGGCGGGCGAGCCAGCGCCGGCGCCCTCGCGGCAGCACTGGCCCGACGACGCCGCCGCGGCCGCCCGGCACAGGCGCGCCTGCCGCGGTGGGCTGCTTGGCCGCGCAGACGCGCTGTGCCATGACAAGCGGCACCATGCCAGGCGGAGGCCCGAATGGGAACGCCAGCCCCGCCAGCATGCCTGCCCCACAGCCTCAGCAACGCTATGCGCTGTTATTTGCTCCGGGCGCGTAGCGGCCCTGCCGGCCTCAGCCATCCCGCATCGCAGTGATACGCGCGCGCCGCAGCCAGGGCGCGCCTAAGCTCTGCCGTGGTCCGCCTGGGCGCAGGCGCGCGCGCGCGGAGGCTGACCAGCGCGTGCCGCGCGCGGCCGCGCCACCCGCGCTTGCGCTGCCCGCGCCGGCCGGCCGCGAGCCGCCACGGCTGCGCGACGGCCGTGGCGCGCCGGAGACGCGCGGCGGCGGCGGCGGCCTGGCGCTGGCGGTGGCCGGCCCCGGCGCGCTGGCGCGCGCGCCCACGCTGCAGCTGCCCGACCTCCTGCCCGGTGCGGCCTGCAGAGGCAGTGCGGGACACAGAGGGGTGGTAGTCTGCCTTTGTTCCATGGCTTTTGAACCCTGCCAGGCGTACAGCACTGCCATAATAACACACAATCCGTACATAATCTCCCATCCCCTCTGCTCACGACAGAGGCGCAGCATAACGATGACAGACGCGGCGCGCGAGTAGGCGGGGACCCCGTTGTCGTCGAGCGGCCGCGGACGCCGCCGCCGCCGCCGACGGCGGCGGCGGAGCGCGAGCGCGGCGGCGCGGCCGCGGACGCGCCGCCGGGCCGCAGCGCGGAGGCCGCGCCCGGCGCGGCGCGCATGATCCAGGGCCTCACGCACCGCGTGCTGGCGTACCTGTTCCTGGAGCGCGCACGCGCGGGCCCGCGCTCGGACGAGCTGCGCCGCTTCTTCTTCTACTTTGAGAAGTACGCCAACCTGGCGATGTGGAAGGCGCGCGCGCCCGGGCCCCCGCTGCGTGATGGTAGGGTTGCTCAGGGTAGCGTAGGGTAAGCAGTGAGACGACGGCACTGCTGTGGCAATGGCAGGGCAGCGAAGGATTGACGGTGAGACGATGGCGCTGCCATGGACGCAGTAGAGCACAGCGGCGCTCCAACGGATCAGCCCTCAGGGGGCCGCGCGCCGGCGTTGGCGCGCGCCGCCTGCTGCGGACGCTGCGGGTGGCGCCCGCGCTTCGGGCGCGTCGCGCTGCAGCGCAGCGGGCGGCGGCGGCCGGGGGCGAGCGGCGGCGGCCGGGGGCGAGCGGCGGCGCGCGGGCGCGCAGGTGCAGTTCCTGGACCGCGAGCACCTGCTGTTCAGCATGGGCCCGGGCGACCATGCGCTGCTGCGCAGCTCCTCCGACATCAGCGCGCAGGCGCGCCCGGCCGCGCCGCGGCGCCCCTCCCGGCCCCCCGCCCTGCGTGGAGGGGACCGAGCGGCGAGCCGGGCCTGCGGAGCGCGGGCCCTGGGATGGGCGGCCGGGCGGGTCTGGAAGCAGGACCGTGCCTTGCGGGATGCTTGCCGGGATGCTGCTGCCCGCCCGCCCTCTGCAGCGCGCCGCCGCGCCACGCATGCGCAGGCACGCCAGCGGCGCGCTCGCCCGGACCCGACAGGCCGCCGGCCGCGCGGGCAGCCTCCCGCGCGTCCCGGCAGGGGCGGCGGCGCGGCCTGCGCGCGCGCCGCCCCGTCCCGCGCGCGCCTGCGCCGCTCGGCAATTGCTCTGGGTGGGTAGGTAACACCAACCCTGCCGCGCCACGCGCACATGCGCAGGCGTACTTCCTGGTGGTGTACGCGCGCGGCGCGGGGCGCGTGGTGGACCTGCACGACAACCGCAGCGCCGGCCTGGCCGCGCTGTACCTGCGCTGGCCGGCGCTGTTCCACGCCGGCTGCGGCCAGGCGCCCTGGCACGCGTTCGCGACGCCGCTGCCGGCCGCTGCGGCCGCGCGCGGCGCCGCCGAGCTGCACGCGCAGCCGCCGCGCCCGCAGGCGCAGGCGCGCTCCGGCTGTCGCAGCTCCTGAGGATGGCGAACGCGGCGGGGTTTGCTGCGGCGGTGCATGCGGTGTGAGGGCATTTGAGTAGGGGACGGGTGCCGCATGCAGCAGCGGCCCTGCTTCTGCATGCGCGCATGGCAAGCCTGCGGGATGAGCGCCGCGCGCCGCGCCCTGCTGCAGCCTCCAGGTGCGGGACGCGGGCGCAGGCGGTCCGGCGCATGCTCGCGGGCCTCCCGGCGACCGCGCAGGCGCTGTGCGCGTCGCCGTACCTGGACGCGCACCTGTTCGCCTTCGACGACAAGCTCATCACCGCGGCGCAGCGGCCGCGGCCCTACTCGGAGCAGCCGCTGAAGTTTGCGTCGCGCGCGTTCCCGGAGCACTCGCGTTTCAAGGCGCGCTGCTGCGCGAGCGTGGCGCCGTCTGTGCCTAGATCACCTAGGGTAGGTGCATATCGAGCATCTATCGGGGGCACAACATGCGACCTGACCGCGCAGAGGCAGTCCTCAGTTCTGTGGCGTGGTTGTGATCGGCTGCCCTGCCGGTCAGTAGAGCAGTTTCGTGCGCTGGGGTGCAGGTGCAGCCCTGCTGCGTGGAGCCCGCCGGCGGCCGGCCGGGCGGCAAGCAGGTGGTGTCGTACCACTTCCACCCGGTGCTGCCGCTCGTCCTCTGCCTGCTGCACACGCAGCAGGCGGCGCTGCAGATCTGCATCGCGCTGCGGGCCTGATGCCGCCTGCGGCGCGGTGCTGCTACAGAGACAGGCTGCAGAGCAGGTGGCTTCTGTCGTGGAGTGCGCGCGGATGCGCATGCATGACATGGCTGCGGGTCACAGAGCTACTGCAGAGCATTTTGGTGATACGGCACACAGTGTAAAGCTGCATCCTGACAGAGCATCAAGCTTTCTGCTTGTGCCCAAGTTAGCTGAGCAGCCCTGAGCCAGCATGTCAGCCCCACATAACGACGACCAATACATGGACACCACGACGCAGAGAAGATAGCAGCGCCTGAGGCCGAACGACACAGGCATGAGGCCGCATGGCATGATAAAGGTCCTAGCGCGCGCTTGCCTCATCGCGGCCCTTCGAGGGTGAGGGAGTGGTACGAGTCAGCAATCTGCCGCAGCGCCCCCGGACCAGGACCTCAGCGCTGTGACAAGCGGAGCAGCAAGCGGTCAGCAGTGCAGCGACCGGTAGGCCTCGCGCACATTGCGGATGCACGTGATGAGCGCGTTGCGCTCCCAGGTCGACTCGCAGGCCAGCATCCACACCGAGCTCCTGGCCATCACCAGGAAGATGCCAAGCTTGGCTGCGTCGCCGCCGCCGCGCGCGCCGCAGAGCTGCGGGCCGCCACCAGTCGGGCCACGCCGCCCGCGTTCAGGCGTTCTCACAAGAAGGTCCCAAAGCTCCTCATGCGTCACGGGGGCCCATGTCGCCAGGGAGTGCCACATGCTGTGCTTGCCTTGCGGCATGATCATCCAGCCGCCCCAAGTGCGGAGATGCGCTTCTCAAGACTTGCTTGTTAGGATGGGCAGGCACGACTTGCGCGCTCAGCACACGCCCAAACCAGCCCGGCGCCTCAGGCCAGGGTCTCACAAACCTGCATGCCGTCGTTGTTGCGCTTGAGCCACGCGCCGCACTTCCCGCCACCGTACAGAGGCGTGTCGGTGCCCTGCTTGTAAAGGGCTATCGACCGGGGTTCCACCTGAACAAGCACACCAGGGCTTAGGTCCGGATGATGATGCCTGACAGCCCATCCATGGGCCTCGAGGCAGCGCGCCAAATTGGTGCCGCTCAGGCGGCGGCGCGGCATCCCAGATGCACGCCAGCCTGCAGTTGGGCAAGCTAATCACCTCCCGAGCGCGCGTTCGCATGCAGCATCTCTGCACCAGCGCCCCAAAGTTGTCTGATGCAAGGTGTTGCAGGGACCGGGCAAAGCAGGCCGGGGCAGGGCCGCGTACGTAGAGGTCGCAGACAGACGAGCGCGCCGGGGGCCGGCCGTTGTGCTCGACGACGACCACCTTGAACGTCTTGCCATCTGTCACTTCCTGCTCCAGGTCGTAGAGGTACTGGTCGTACTCCGCTGCAGCGCGGCGCTCGGCCATGTCACACCCGCCCCAGGGCAGCCCGCGCTTGGCTCACGCCCCGGCATGCGTGACCGTGCCCGACGAGGGAGCCCATGCTGCCCGCGGCACATGTCCACGCGCGGCCGCGCACCAGGGAGGCCCAGGATGCGCGACGGCGTGACGACCAGCGGCGCGCGCGTGCCGTCGCCCACGCGGCAGGCGAGCCAGCAGCCCACGTCGGCGGGCTCGGGGCTGTACGTGTTGCGCTGCGCGCCCTTGATGCGCTCCCATGGGCCGGCCTGCGCCGGGCTCTTGAGCCACTGCGTGCGGCCCGCCGGCGCGACGGCGCCGCCCGGCCCGGCCACCACCGCGAGCGTCTCGCCCAGCGCCGGCCTGCGCGGCGCTCGCCGGCTCGCACGCAGCGGCAAGAGGGGTTAGGGTATGGGGCCTATCCTGCACGCGCGCTGTGGGCCCGTTCGCAGCCTGCGCATGGCAACAGAGCAGTCCGGCACCGCCCCAGCCCCGGAGCGGGCCCGCGCACTTGCCGGCCATGGCCAGCTGCTGCGCCGCCGCCGGCCCCGCCGCCTTCTTTGGCGCCCCGGCCGCCAGCTGCTCCTGCGCCGCGCCGCACGGCGCTGCTGAGCCCCTACAGCCGGCCGGCGCCGCTGGCGGGCGCGGCGCGCGCCCTGATGCGGTGAACACCAAACTGAGACAGGGGGGCGGGGAAAACGTGTGCTCGTGCATCTGCTGCACGCATGCCGGCGGGCTGCTCGGGGCGCTGCACCGCGAGCTCGCAGACGCGCGCGCCGCAGGCGCGCGCCGCTGCACAAGCGCCGGGCAGGGCACGGCGCGGGCGTGCCGGGCGCGGCTCTAGGCAGGCGCGCGCGCGCCTGCATGCGCTCCATGGCGGCCTTCATGCTGGCCTGCTCGCCCAGCGCGGCGGCCAGCTGCACCTCCGCCTCCTGGCTGCGCGCCTGCGTGGCCGCCCGCGCCGCGCCGCGGCCCACCTCCGCCTCCGCGCTCGCGCGCAGCGCCTGCAGGCCGCGCAGCAGGCTGGCCGCGTCCTCCTTGTTGCGCCCGGCGCAGCGGCCCGCAAGCGCCTGCGCGCGCGGGCACGACATGCGTCGGACCCCGGGTCGCGCTGCGGTGCAGGGAGGCCACTCGCAGCGCTTCCAGCGCGGTGACACGGCTCGTGCGACGTGCCGAGAGCGCGCGTGCGGCGGGCTGCGTCGGCGCGGCGCCGCTCAGCGGACCGCCGCTCGGCCTGCGGCGCGCGCAGGGCTCTGCAGTGCGAGGCAGGTCGCTGGCGGGATGCCTTTGAAGCGCGCTGGACGCGTCAAGCGACCTGCGCTCTATAGAGAGCCCCTCTATCAGCTTGCTTGTCCTGCTAGTGCTTAGCAAGCGCCTATGCCATAAGCATGGTGTCAGCAGGCACGGCATGCTTGTCATGATGCACGGTGCGCAACCAGCCTGCGCAGCAACTTGACGACAACCTCAGCGCTGTGGTTGAGGAAACAGCCCCTCAGGCCTGTTGGCTGCACAAGCAGTTCAAAGTGTAAGGCACACACGCACTGCGCAGTGCGTGACAGGCACCTGCGCCGCGTGCGGTCACCAGACGACTGGATGTGAACTGTGTGCAGCACGCTCTGGTGTAGGTGCACGTGAGCAGTAAGTGTCCTGCGCAAGCACGTGCTGCAGAGGGCCAGGATTAGGCACACGCCTGCGCGCAGGCCACCATCTGCGCCAGCAGGTCGTTCTGGTCGCCAACGTCTTGCACGCCCGCGCCGGCCTTGAGCGGTGACGCGCTGGGTGCGTACACCGCACCGCCGTTGATAAGCGTCGCCACTGTGCGCACGCTGGGGATTGGCTGGCGTTCATCAATCGGCAGGCTCATGGCGGGCGGATCCTCCCGGCGTGCGGCCTTCTTCCTGCCTGCCCTGCTCATATGGGCAGCGCGGTGGGGTCGGGGCGCTGTAGGATGTCTGTCTCCAAGCCGTCTGTCAACGACAGACTAATCAAACATTGGAAACCTGCCTACCCGGCGGCTTGCCATATGGCGCTGCATGCATGGCGCTGTGCATGGGCCAGGGCTCTTTGTGGCTCCATGCCTTGGTCTAGTGTATCTGGGGTCTCTGTCTTGCCTGGACCTCCTCAAATTGTATCCACAGTTACAGAAAGTGCATGCAGAGAAGTTCATAAGTCGCGCTACGCTGGCAAGCTGTGTCAGTAACACAAGCAGGCTGCTTGAAGCAGCTCCTTCCTTCAGCTGGCTCAGGAGAAGCAACCCAGTGCCGCGTTGCCCGCCAACAACACAGAGTATTGCAGAGCTGCAGAGCTGCAGCACCAGAGGCAGCGCTGACAAGCACACAGCCGCCGTCCGCCTGCGCTACAGAGTCACGCTCCGCCTGTCGCGGTATTGACGCCCCTGCCACGCTGAAGCAGTCACGCTGTGAGGGCCCTCCCGCCCGTCGCTGCTCAACCTGCAGGCGCTCAGGCCGGCAGGCGCTCAGGCCGCTGCCACGCAGCAGGCCGCGCCGCGCCATACTTGATCTCCCGGCCAACCAGTCACGCTGTGCACGGCGCGCCCGCCCGTCGCTCTCAGGCCCGCAGGCGCTCAGGCCGCTGCCGCGCAGCAGGCCGCGCCGCGCCCTACTTGATCTCCCGGTGCACGGTGTGCTTCTTCATGTACTTGTTGTACTTTTTCAGCTCCAGGCGCTCAGACGTGTTTTTCCGGTTCTGCGCAGCCCCCGCACGGCCCCCCTCAGCGATCGCCGCCCCGCTCCTGGCGCTACCAGGCTGCTCCAGCACGCCACAGAGCACTTTGACTTGTCCGTGCTGCGCCACGCCACAAGCAGTGGCAAGCTGCTGTTACCGGATAGAACAAAGTGAAAGAAAGCACGGCTCAACGCAGCAGTGCAGCTCTTGCTCTGTGCGCCGCTCCATGAGCTTGCACACCTTCTGCGTCACGTAGCGCGAGGGCGTCGCGCCCGCAGGCCGAGCTTCCGTGCACTCCAAGGTCACGATGCAGCGGATACCTGCACGCAGGCGCGCCATGTGGTGAGCTGCTACGGTGGCCACAGGCGAGCGTGCGCGCTCGGCTGCCAGGAACAAGCAAACCCCCCAGGAGCAACACAGGCCGCCGCACCCTTCTTCTTTGCCATGCACGTGGTGGTCTGGCGCGGCGCGCTGGTGCTCGCCGGCCCAGACGCGACCAGGCGCGCGCTGAGGCGCGACCCCAAGAAGAGAGACGTCAGCTGCATTGTTGCCCAGTGGCGCACCAACACCAGCCGGCGCAGCAGGATGAGGAGGAGCGCTTTCCACACGGTAACAAGGTGCGGCGAGCTGGGGCTAGACCCTACCGGGGTCTGCTGGCAAGCCAACTCAGTGGGACTGGGCCAGAGAAGGGCGGGAGCGAGGGGTCTATAGAGCAGCAGGTGAGGAGGCAGGTCGTGCGGGTCGCTGGCACAATGAAGCTGCGGCTGCGCATCGGGGCGGCAACGCACAAAGTGGAGGTGGCCAACGCTTGCACGCTCGGGAGCTCGAGGAGTACCTGGCGAGCACGGTCACGCGCGGCGTCAGGCCCGTGCTCGGCTTGAACAAGACGGTGCGCTTCATGCTCTTGCGCCCAAGCCGCTTACGCACGCGCGGGGCGCGCCGCAGCAGCTGATGCTGTTGACGCCGCGTCCGACAGGCTGCGATCCTGGCTAGTTCAGATACATCCCTGGCAGAACTCGGCGTGCGCTCGGCGGACCTGCTATTCATGCACAACACCGCCGAGCTGCCCGAAGCCAGCGGCGCCCCGGGCCTCGGGCCGGGCAACTGCGGCGTCGACGCGCTGCCCGGCCACCTGCGCCGCGTGCTCGCAGAGGCCGGCCCCGTCTGCGATGACCACGCCGCGCTGCTGCTGGCTGCGCACGCCGCGCTGCTGGAGAGCGGCCTGGCGCCGGCCTGGAGCGCGCCGGTGGGCGCCGCGCTCCTGGCAGCCGCCACGCCTGTCCCATGCCCCTCCGCTGCTCTGAAGGGCGGCGCTCTGCAGGCTGCGGTCTGCTCCACAAGCTCCTGCGGCCTGCTCCGCAGCTCTACAGGCTGCGACCTGCCAGTGCCGCGTCTCCTCAGCACCCTGGTGAGCGGGGCTGAGGCGCAGCGCGGGTCGGGCGCCGCGCGCAGGCCGGCGCCAGCGAGTGCGCGCTGCCGGCCGGCGCCGCTGGCGCCGCCAGCGGCGCGCTGGCGTACCGGCTGCGCGGGGACGCGCGCGACGCGGGGCCGCCCGGCGCGCTGCCCGGCTGCGCCGTGCGCTTTGCGCGGCTCGGCGGGTTCCTGCTCGTGGCGGGCGCCTGCGAGGGCGGGCCCGTGCACCAGGCGCGCGCCAGGCCGGGGGCCTGCTTGCCGGGCTCCTGCAGCACCGCCTGTTCCCAGCCTTCTGGGAGCGGCGTGGTGATACCCAGTACCAGGACGACAGTGTTTCTGCTGCCATGCGGTAGCAGGCACGCTCTGCAGTCGTCCTGAACTAGTTGTCATGCCTGCCCGACGCAGCGCCTGCATCTTCAGTGCATGCCACACTCCCGCGTGCGGCGCCGCACAGCGCTGTTAGGGCCGTGGGCCGTCGCTCCGGCGGCCGCGCTCGAGCGACCAGGAGGCAGCTCTGGCGCTCGCGGGCGCGCGGGCGCGGCTGGACGCGCTTGCGCTGGGTGGCCGCAAGGGGGCGCATGTCGACGGGGATCCCATCCTGCACAGCGAAGAGTAAAGATAAAACGCTTACGAAGGTGGTGCCGTCCACGGGGCTGATGATCTGCATAAAGGGTTGTTTACATAAATGAAGCGCGCACGCAGGTGATGCTGTCGGCCAGCGAGCACGCGGCGCGCGGGCGGCTGACCGACGCGCGCGCGCTCTGGGTGCGCCTGAAGGACGCACTGGC
>JAABUR0100004921.1_pt1 | contig 17395 bp, 20 predicted proteins | sample 5560091 | NCBI WGS metagenome assembly JAABUR01 (sample SAMN10711879, study PRJNA513375) | rock metagenome | isolation source: Antarctica rocks | place: Antarctica: Victoria Land, University Valley sud | reverse complement strand
TCGTCGGAGCCCTCGCGCTCGGTGATGGGCGCGATCTATTCCAGACCCAGGTGCAGGACTACTTCGCGCGCTGGGTCGCGGCCCTCGCCGGCGCACTGATCAGATCCGGCCGCGACCGCCGACAAGCTACAGGCCTCGCCGAGGAAACCGTCGCCGGCATCCAAGGCGCGATCGTGCTCGCCCGCGCGCTCGACGACCCCAGCGCCTTCGGCCGCACCGTTGCCAAGGTGCAGACCAGGCTCGCCGCGCCCTAACTGATGTCCGGCACCGAGGCCGGACGAGACATACGTGGGACGCGCGCGAAGGGCCAAGCGCGACGGTGCCGCCGCTGGATGAGGTGCGCCGTCGCGTATGCCGATCGCCTCACGGGAACGGCTGGAGGAACTCGAGGCGGTTGCCGAACGGGTCGTGCGCGTATACCCGGCGGAAGCCCGGGAAGTTGCCGTCCCACTCGGTCGGCTGCCCACTGGTCCGAAGCCGATCGACGACCTCGTCCAGGTCGTTGACAAGGATGCCGGGATGTCCTTTCCGGGCGGCCCGGAAGTCGGCCTCCACACCGAGGTGCAGTTCGACGCCGTCGGCGCGAAACCATGCGCCGCCGCGCGCGGCCAAGACCGGCGGCTTATCGATCTCTGTCATCCCCAGGACGCCCGCGTAGAAGTCCCGGGCGGTCGCCTCCTGCCCGGGTGGCATTGCCAGCTGCATATGGTGCAGGCGCTCGAACATGCTGGACAGTGTCCCCGACGTGCTCCCGGTTCTGGGAAGTTCCACACCGCCGAAGTGTGCCGCAGGACGATCCCTAAACGACGACGCGCGTCCGCTGTTCGACCGTCGTCAGTGAACGACCGTTGTGAAGTACTTGGTGTCGTTTGCTGTCAGGTATAGGTCGAAGCCCATCTCTTGGAGCGCCGCACGCAGTACGTGGGCAAGGGCGATTGCCGTCGAGGCCAATTCCCCGTGCGTCACGATCTCGGGTGGCGCTTGGATCGGGTGGACGGCCTTCAAGACAGCGGGCATGACGCTGATCGGAGTCCACTCCGTCGGCAGCTCAGACGACGGCACGATGCTCGCAGCACCGTACGCGACAAAGATGCTGAGCCGCTCTAGAGCCGCGAACACAGCCAAGTACGCGGCCATCAGGTCGCCTGTCCGTTCGTAATCGTGCCGACAAACGTCAAAGAGCGCAACGATGCCCGGGTAATCGCGGACCCAGCTGATGTCGGCGCTACCCATCCCCTTCTCATGCATGGCACGCTCGCAGCGGAACTCGTCGATTAGCCCCTCCGCAAGCCACACAAATTCGAACTGCAAGGAGTCGGGCAGATCAAAGGCGACCAGCCGATGCACACCCAACGCCTCATCACCGTGTTGGTGCAGGCGGACATGCTGAGCCTCGTGCACCACGGCGGCGAGGGCGAGACTCTTGTGGACTCGGGCCAAGCCGGCCCCGGCTACCACGGCAACCCGGTCGCCTGGCAGTGGGATCGTCCTAGCGACCGCTAATGCTCCGTCCGGCTTACTCGCTCTGTAGTCAGTTGCTGTCATGTCTTCGTTCATGCGGACCGGGGACAATACGGCGAGCTCTCCCGCGATCTGTTCATACCGGTCGGTGATGATCAGTTCTACCCGTTCCGGGTGGGGCACTTCCCTGATAAACGCAGACGCTAGGACGTCCCACCTTGTTTGGTCTTCGGGACGGAGGCCACCGTCGACCTCCACGGTGACGGTCAACTCGCTTTTTGCCATGAAGTGATTATCGACCAGCGTCGGAACGGTATCCCGCAAGCGAACCTCGTTCGGTGTCTAGCGAGCACGAACTCACGGATGGGGCGCCGTCCCGCGGGGGTGTGGCCAGCGGGACGGCGCAACAGTTTGTCAGCCGGCGATCATGGTTGTGCCCACAGCGACGTCGGTGCGGGCACGTTCCCGTTCGAGTGCGCGGTAGACCGTGGAGCGGCCGATGCCGAACAGGTCGGCGAGTTCAGCGGTGCTGTACTCGCCACTGTTTCACAGGGACACCAGGTGAGCTTCCTGTCTGTGGTTCAGCTTGGCTGTTTGCCAGGTAGGTGCCCTTTGGCCTTGGCCACCTTCATGCCCTCCCGGGTGCACAACCGAATCAGGTCGGTCTCGAACTCGGCGACCATCGACAGAACGTTGAACTGCAACCGGCCGACCGGGTCGGTCGGGTCGTATACCGACCCGCCGAGGTTGAGACGGACCTGTCGGTGGGTGAGCTCGTCAGCGATGGCCCTGGCGTCGGGCAGCGACCGGGCAAGGCGGTCGAGTTTACTGACCACCAACGTGTCACCTTCGCGGCACGCGGCCAGTGCCTCGCGTAGGCCGGGCCGTTCCCGGTTGGTGCCGGTCAGGCCGTGGTCGACGTAGATCCGGCTCGTGGCCACGCCGAGTGCGGTAAGGCCGTCAGCCTGCGAGGGCACTTGCCATCTCCGTTGACTCGATCGCGCACTCATCCCTAAGGCGGTGCGTGGGGTTGGTCAGCGTGCCAGCGAGCCCATCGGGTCCCAAGCGGGCAGCACGATCGGCTCGGCCTCCAAGGCGACCAGTAGTTGCGGTGGCAGGTGGTCACGGGGTGCGGCGATCTCGAATACGTGCTCGTCGAACCAATTGTCGTTCATCGTCCAGAAGCCCTTGTCGGCCTTCTCGTCTCCCCAGCTGTTCTCGACACGCCACTTGCGCGGGCTCCCCTCGACGACATCGACGCCAGTGAACAGCATCGCGTGGGTCATCAGGGTGTCGTGCAACGCCAACCGCTCGGCCTTGTCAAGGGAGAAGGATAAGTCGTAAACAGACTCAAGGTCGTATAGGCGGGCGTCCCAGATACCAAGGTCGTTGTTCCGCATCTTGCCCACGTCGCAGCCGAACCACACAGGATTGCCACCGACGATGGCGTCCATGGCCGCCTTCTTCATGACCGCCACGTCGACGTTGAAGTAGACCACCGGGGGCCCACCAACGACGTTCCCCAGATAATCCACGGTGAACGTCCGCCCCTTCGGGCTGTTCGGTCGGGGATCGTCGACCAGGCAGACGTAGTCGTCCAGGGGAAGCCGGACGTACTTCGCTGCGAACTCCTTCGGCGTCATCTCACCGTCGCGGTGGAACCCCCGGTCTTTGTCGGCCCACTGCCAGACAAAGCGCTCCGGCGGGGTGCCCAGGTGGATGCAGAGAATGCGGTAGACGGCCGCCACGACGTGCTGCTTGCGCTCTTGCTGCTCCTCGCTCGGGCAGCCCCGCACTTCCAACGCGCCCTGGCGCAGGACGCTCTGCAAGATCTCGTTCATCCGCGAAGACTTGGAAGAGCTGTGCGTCTCCGGCATGACGGTCTTCCCTTTCTGTCAACATGGTGTGAGGCACCAGGACCGTCATTGGTCACATCGGAGAGCAGGTACGCGACCGTGCGGTCGTCCAGATCCCGGTCCGCGGTCTCGATCATCGCCTCGAGGAAGTAGTTTGCCCGCTCAAGTTTGTCCCAGAACATGAGGTGGTTCTGGGAAAACTCGAACTCCTTGAGATTCATGGTCTGTGCGGCGCCCACCCGCAGAAGGTTCAGTCCCGCGAACAGCCAGCAGCGACCGCTGTTTTTCTGGTTTGTGACACTCCAGTCGTCGAGCAGGTTCGACACCGTTGTGTCGGTCCCGACGACGACCTCCCGGTCCAGGGCGACCTCGTCGATCGACGTTTGCGACACGGCGTTCTGAGCCACGCGGTTCTTGGGGCTGGCCGAGAACTGCTTGCGCATCAACTCCAGGTCCGACTCGGACAGGTTCGTCGACGTACGTGCTCCGTGAAGTTCATCGGTCGCGGCCATGGTCCTCACCCTAAACCCGGTATCGGAGAGCCCACTTATGGCCGCGAGTACAGCACCGCCGGCTTGCCGGCCTGTTCGGGGTCCGATCCACCGTCTACCTGGCGCATGAAGAGGAACGGGCTCACGACAGCATGAACGAGGTGCCCACGGTCGGCTGACACGCGTTGCGGTGTCCCGCAGGCGAGCGTCCAGCTGAGCACGTGGTTGCCGCGGACCGCCGACTTGATCGTTCCGTAGCCCGATCGTGCTGCGGGACGGTTTACTGCTGGGCTTGCCGGTTACGCCGGCCGTGAACCCTGAAGTCATCGCTGTGGCATCTGGTTGACTACGCCCCATGGAGCTGCTGGTTCTTGGTGGTACAGGGTGGCTGGGACGCGAAATTGCTCAGCAGGGAGTAAGACGTGGGCATCAGGTGACCTGCCTGGCCCGGGGTCGCAGCGGGCCGATCGCCGATGGCGCGGTGTTGGTCGCCGCGGATCGACGCGAACCCAACGCGTACGTCGCGCTGGCCAACCGGAGCTGGGACGCGGTGGTCGAGGTGTCCTGGCAGCCCGGAATGGTCCGCGGTGCACTCGCCGCGCTGCACCAGCGGGCCAGGCACTGGACCTTTGTCTCATCCGGCAACGTCTACGCCGCGCACGCGACACCAGGGGCCGACGAGAGCGCACAGGTGCTCCCGGCGACCGATCGCGACGAGGTCGACATCGAGAAGTACGGCGAAGCCAAGGTCGCCTGCGAGCAGGCGTCCCGCGACGCTGTGGGCGGGCGGCTGCTGGTGGCCAGGCCCGGCTTGATCGGCGGACCGGGCGACCACACCGGACGTTCCGGCTACTGGGTGGCCCGCGCAGCGCGTGACCTGCGCGGGCCGATGCTCGTCCCTGACACCCCGAACGCGCCGACGCAGGTGGTCGATGTCCGGGACTTGGCCGCGTGGCTGCTCGATGCCGCGCAGGCCGGAACCACTGGCACCTACAACGCGGTCGGCCCGAGTCTGCCTTTCGCCGCCTGGATCGAGCTGTCACGCACGGTGGGCGGACACCGGGGACCGGTCGTCATGGCCCCCGCCGACTGGCTGCTCGCCCGCGGCGTGGCCGAGTACATGGGTCCGGACTCGCTGCCGATGTGGCTGATCGAGCCGGGCTGGGAGGGCTGGTCTAGCCGGTCGGGTGCCGCTGCCGCCAGGGTCGGTTTGCGTCACCGTCCGCGTGAAGCCCTGCTCGCCGACCTGCTGGCCTGGGAACGCGAACAGGGCCTGGACAGGCCACGTAAGGCCGGCCTTTCCACGCGGCGCGAACACGAGTTGCTGGCTGCCCTGTCCCAAGCGACTCGGTGAGGGAAACGCCCCACCCAACCCAGGCCGAAGCCCGTCCGGCAGGAGCCCATCCATATTCGGTCGCCATCCGCTTGCGGAGTCGTGGATCGGCCGAAGAAAGAAGTGGTCTTGTGTCTGGCGAGCAGGCCGTGCCGCCGCTGGTCGGCGAGGGGGCGCCGGCCCCGACCCCGGCCCCGACCCCGGGGCCGGGCGCGGGCGGCGAGCCGGGCGGCGTCCCGGCGGGGAGCCGATCACGCCGCGGCGGCCGGTTCAACGATCTGCTCGGCGGGTTGCCATGCGTGTTCTGGTGGCAGTTCGGCGGCACGCTGGTCAACCGCCTCGGGTCGTTCGTACAGCCGTTCCTCATCCTCTACTTGACCACCCAGCGCGGGCTGTCGGTGGCAGCGGCCGGGGGCGTGCTCACCGTCTACGGCGCCGGGTCGATCCTGAGCCAGCCGCTCGGCGGCTGGCTCGCTGACCGGGTCGGGCGCCGGGTCAGCCTGACCGGCGGCCTGCTCGCCGCCGCGACGGCGGTGACGCTGCTCGGGCTGGCCAGGCCACTACCGCTGGTGGTCGTGACGGCGGGCATGGTGGGGCTGTGCGAGAGCCTGTATCGGCCCGCATCGCAGGCGCTGGTCGCCGACGTGGTCGCGCCGGCCGACCGGCCCCGGGCGTACGCCCTGCTGTTCTGGGCAGTGAACCTCGGCTACGCGGTATCGACGTCGGCCGCCGGGCTGCTGGCCCAGCGCGGCTGGTGGCTGCTGTTCGCCATCGACGCGGGCACCACGGCGGCGTTCGCGCTGCTGCTCGTCCGCGGGACCCGCGGCGTCACCCGCCCGGTCGTGCCGGTGCTCGAGGGACAGCGCCCGGGCGGCCGCACCCGCGACGCGCTGCACGACCGGCTGCTGCTCGCCATCACGGTCCTCACGCTGGCATACGCCACGGTCTACCAGCAGGCAACGTTCACGCTGCCGCTGGCCGTGCACGACGCGCACCTGCCGACGACCGTCTTCGGGCTGATCATGGCGCTGAACGGCATCGTCATCGTGGTGCTCCAGCCGCCGACGCTGCCGCTGCTGCGCCGCTGGCCGCGCGACCGGTTACTCGCCGGATCGATGGCGCTGGTCGGGATCGGCTTCGGGCTGACCGCGTTCTGCCGCACGCCCTGGCAGTTCGCCGCCACCCTCGTCGTCTGGACGATCGGCGAAATCGGCACCGCCGGCACCCTGACCTCGATCGTCACCGACATCGCGCCGGCGGAGCTGCGCGGCCGCTACCTCGGCGTGTCCGGACTGTCCTGGGGCACCGCCGCACTGACCGCGCCGCTGCTGGGCACATCGGTCTACGCACACCTTGGCCCTGATTGGCTATGGGCCGGCTGCGTCCTGGTCGGCGCCACGTGCGCCGCCGGCCAACTCGCCCTCGGCCCGGCCATCAGCCGCCGCCAGCACGCCGCCCGCTGCGACGCGGCGCTCGCCCGCACCTGACTGGACAACCAGCGTCGCATACGGCCCCCGCTGCAAGCAGACCGTCCGCGCCGATCAGCGGCACACCCTCGACATCGCAGCCGGCGGGCTGCGGCACTGCAAGAACAATGACCGCTGAGCGATCCCCTACTGGGTCGCCAGTGAGAGGCGGTCGCGCAGTCGGCTAGCTACGGCTGGATCGCCGGCCACCTGTACCACCGATTCCGACGCCCGTCCCCACAGCCAGAGCAGCAAGTTCGAGGGCTCGCCGGTAACTCGAACCTCCGCGTCGCCGGTCACATCGCCGACAGTGATCCGATCGGGGGACATCACGACCTGCCAGTCCTGGTCGTCGGCTGCCACAACCGCCGTGCCGGATGACCCGGGCTGCGGGTCGTCGCTCCAATCACCGGCGAGCATCATCACCAGTACCTCGTCGATCCCGTCAACGGCAAGCTCGGCGTCGATCGACGTGACGGCGCCGAACGCGCTTTGCACGTCCGCTCGATGCACCGCGGTCTCTTGAGCCATCCGCCGTACCCAGAAGCCGGCCGTCTGGTCCGGTGGCCACCACGTCCAGGACGGCGCGGCGGGGTCGGTGCTTGCCAGCATGTCCAGCAGGTGGCCGTGCGCCTCGACGAACCATGCCACCGGGTCCCGGCCGGCTGGCCACCGCGGCGGCCACGGATCCGGGCGTGCTCCGTCCAACTGGATGCAGACGATCTTGTGTTCGTAGACCTCGGCGGTGTGTCGCACGACGTCTCCGACTGTCCAGCCCGGACACGCCGGCACATCGGCCTTCAGATCATCGGCTGCGCCTCGGCTCAGCAGTTTTCCATCGACGTCCAGGAGTTCCAGATAACGCAAGCGGTCCATTGCTGCAGTCTGGCGCGCCCGTGCCGCACCTGTCGAGCCCCGGCCCCGGCATGTCGCGGAACGTCCACGGCGCGCCGTTGGCCTTCGGGTGCGGGCGGTCTGCCGATGATCACGCTGGTTTGATAGGAGGCCCGGTCATCGGGCGGTCGTTCGACGGTCCGTAGGACGATCCCGCCACGAGACGACGACGACCGCGTCGTGCGCAGCTGCGCAAGCCACCCGGCGTGTCCCGTAGCCGGTTCCTGTTGCGGCACCGATGTCGTGAGGGCCGTTAGTCGGCCGCGGTGACCGCAGAATCAACGACATGGCCGACAACGACACGCACAGTCCCGTTCCTCCCTCGGCGAAAGCGATCACCGCGCTCCTGCGCGAAGCTCGATCGTTGTCCCGGCGCGCCGACAAACTGAGCGCCACCGCCGCAGCGATGCCTGACCTAACGACTCAGCAGCTGGCCGCTGAGGCCTGCACCAGAGTGGAGCACCTCGTGCACCACCTCACGGTGCTCGAACGCCACCTGCAGCGACGCGAGAAGGAGGCAGTTCGTCGCGATCCATAGCCGCCGCATCCCAATCCCGCTGTGCGTCGTCGATCCGGCGTTTACCCGGTGACAGAGGTCGGCGTGCCGCACCCTCCGTTGATCGGTCATGGGCAATACTGAATCGAACAAGAGTACGACTCGAAGGGAGTCATATGAGTACGGCGCGTATCGCTATCACCGGTTCACCTGCGGCCACTTTGCGGCAGCGCACGCCATCACCCCACGGCAGCGTGGCGTCCCAGATCAAGCAACAACGACGCATCTACGCCCGCGCCGTCCTTCGTGCGCTGGCCCGAACACAGCAAGGGCAGCCCACTGTCCAGGTCCACCGTGTGTTGCGTGAGGCGCTCACATCTCTTGGTATACGCCTCCCCGCTGTAACGCTGCACCAACTCGCTGCAGACATCACCGCAGGACGCCCCGTCGATTTAGCCTGACCCACTCGGGGTTCCGTAAATGACACGGCCCTCTGGACTGCGCGGCTGCTAAGCGGAGGCGTCGATCGGTGCCGAAGCGGCTGGCTACTCGGTGACGGGAAGGCCTAGGTGAGTCGGTCAGTCACGGCATCATCGCGTCGCGACGAGTTGTGATTTGGCGCGGGAGGCCGTGGGCGATGCATGGCACGCATGCTGGTTGCTATTGGGGCGGTTGGTGGAAGTAGGCGCCGGGTGTCAGGCCGGTCTCGCGGCGGAATGCCGCGACGAACGCGCTGGTGGTGTGGTAGCCGACGTGCCGTGAGACGTTGGTGACGGGTGCGCCGGCGGCGAGTTCGGGCAGCGCGGCCTGTAGTCGGGTCAGGGTGCGCCAGCGGTCGAAGCCGAGGCCGGTGTCGGTACGGAAGGCGCGGGCGAGGGTGCGGGCGCTGGCGCCGACGTGCCGGCCCCAGTCGTGGAGGCTGCGGGGGTCGGCGGGGTTGTCGAGCAGCGCGCGGGCGACGTCGCGGGCGCGGGAGTCGCGGGGCATCGGGGCGTCGATGGTCGCGGTGGCGACGGGTTGGAGTAGGTCGAGCAGCACGGCCTCGGCGCGGTCGCGACACTGGGGGGCGAGCGCGGCGCCGGCCAGGTAGTTGATCAGCTCGGCCAGTAGTGGGCCGGCGGCGACCGGTTGCGGCCGCGTCCAAATGATCGTGCAGACCCCGGGACGCAGGTAGAGGCTTTTCATCGTGGTGCTGCCGCTCGCGATCGTCTCGTGCGCGACGCCGGCGGGGATCCACAGCGCCCGGCTGGGGGGCAGCACCCAGGTGCCGGCGTCGGTGACGACGGTGAGGACCCCGTTCGCGGCCCACGCCAGCTGGTGATCGTCGTGGATGTGCCAGGTGTAGCGGCTGTCCGGCGGCATCGCGAACGTGGCAACCAGCACGGCCGCAGATCCGACCTCACCGGCGCACCGCGCCTGTCCGATACGCGACACGACTTGGCAGCCTACGTTATAGACGACCAGGTCGCAACGTTCGTAGCGTGGCGCAGGTGAACGATAACCACGCGACGTTGTGCGCCAGTCCGCAGTGGGCCGAGCACTTGCAGGTCGACGTCCTCTCGCCGCTGCTGGCCGGTGTCGACCTGGGCGCACGGATGGTCGAGGTCGGGCCCGGTCCGGGCGCGGCGACGGGCTGGTTGCGGCACCGGGTGGGTCGCCTTGTCACGGTCGAGGCCGACCTGCGCCGCCGCGGCGTTGGCCGAGAAGTACGCCGACAGCAACGTCGAGGTCGTCACCGGCGACGCCACCGCATTGCGTTTCCCCGACGGGGTCTTCGACGCGGCCGGATCATTCACGATGCTGCACCATGTCTCTACCGTCGCCCAGCAGCAGCGGGTGCTCGCCGAACTGGTCCGGGTGCTGCGTCCAGGTGGCGTGCTGGTCGGGTCGGACAGCGTGGCCAGTGAGGAGTTGCGCCAGTTCCACGACGGAGACACCTACAACCCTGTCGACCCCGCCAGCCTGCTTACCTGGTTGCAGCGGCTGGGCTGTCACCCGATCAACATCAACGTCGATCACGTTCTGACGTTCCGTGCCTACAAGCCTTTCGCCGGAGGCACGACATGAGCGACCCGCTCGGCGACTTCGCCGCGGCTATCGCCCTGGACCCCGTCGCCGACGAGGCGCCCCGCGAAGGCGAGCCCGGCGGACCCTCGTGCCACTACTGCCAGGTCAGCGACACGGAGGCGCTGTGGGCGAACCCACATTGGCGGGCGCTGCCGCGGCACTGGTCGCCGCTGCCCGGCGGCGTGCTGCTGGTCAGCACGGCTCACGTCGACACCCTCGCCCAACTGCCGCCGGAGCGGCAGGCCGAGTTCGGCCCGATCGCGGCTGCGATCGAGACCGCGATCATGGCCCTGGGTGCGGCGGCCCGGGTGCACCTGTACCGGTGGGGCGACGGCCGCGCCCACTTCCACGTCCACTTCATCGGCCGCCCGGCCGGCCGGCCGCAGTTCGCCGGGCGCAACCTGCCGTTCTTCGAAGACCGGCTCCCGCACCCGGACGACGACGAACTCGCCGGCACCGCCACGGCACTTGCGCACCATCTCGCCGCGGCAAACTTGCCCGGCTAGTCCGGCCGACGAGAAGGCACCATGATCGGACGCCTGCACCACGTCGTCATCGACTGCCCCGACCCGTCTGCACTGGCTCGCTTCTACTCGCAGTTGCTGGGCCTTTCGGTGACCCACGAGGGCGACGACTGGGTGGTGATCACCAAGAACGACACCAGCTCGGGAGTCGCCCTCCAGCGCGCCCCGGATCACCAGCCGCCGCGCCGGCCTGACCCGCGACGGCCGCAGCAGCATCACATGGATGTGATGGTCGACGACGTTGCGACCGCCGAGCCGCAGGTCCTGACCCTGTGGCGCACGACGACTGCCGGGCAAGCTCACCACGTCGAGGGTCTACGCCGACCCATCCGGGCATCCCTTCTGCCTGATACCGCGGCCCGGCTGGGCTGCCCCGATCCACGCCACCCTCGGCGGGTGACGGTGACCGCCACCACCCTGAGCGCCCTGGGACGGCCTACGAGAGGCATTGACATGACCGATCCGAGCACGTTGAGCGAGGACGATCCGCGCTGGCACACCATTAAGGCACGGCAGCGGCTGTCCGAGCTGGTAGAGCATCTGCGCCAGGATGTGGGCAAGATCGGCGATCCGCGAGCGGAGGCGTTGTTCGAGACCGCTGCTGAGGTGTTGACCGGTCTACAGAAGGCGTTCGTCGACTTTAAGGCCCGGAACGAGCCGGCGTGGCGGCGATGACGCCGCAGACGTCCGCCGGCTCCCGGCCGGTGCTGGCCCGGCGGCTCGGCACCGGCGACGCTGTGGTCATCGGCTTGGGGTCGATGATCGGTGCCGGGGTGTTCGCGGCGTTCGGCCCGGCGGCCCGCGCCGCCGGGGCGGGGCTGCTGATCGGTCTGGGGATCGCGGCGGTGGTCGCCTACTGCAACGCGGCCGCCTCCGCGCAGCTGGCCGCCGTCTATCCGACCTCGGGGGGCACCTACATCTACGGGCGGGAACGGCTCGGGCCGTGGTGGGGGTTCGCCGCTGGGTGGGGGTTCGTGATCGGCAAGACCGCCTCGTGTGCGGCGATGGCGTTGACCTTCGCCAACTACGCCGTGCCGGGCCCGTGGTGGGCGCAGCGGTTGGTGGCCGTCGCCGCGGTTCTCGTCCTGGCCGGGTTGAACTACCGAGGCGTGTCCAAGACAGCAGCGCTGACCCGGATACTGGTCACTATCACCCTGACCGCGCTGGCTGTCGTGGTCGCCGCGATCTGGGTCGGCGGTCACGCCCGCGCCGCCAACCTGCACGGTTGGGCGGCGGTGCCCGGTAGCGGTGTGCACGGCCTGCTGCAGGCCGCCGGCCTGCTGTTCTTCGCCTTCGCCGGCTACGCCCGCATCGCCACCATGGGCGAGGAGGTCCGCGACCCAGCCCGGAGCATCCCACGCGCCATCCCCACCGCCCTGGGCATCGTCGTCGCGGTCTACCTGCTCGTCGGCGTCAGCGCCCTGGCCGGCGCCGGACCCGACCTGCTGGCCCAGGCGAACGCGCCGCTGACCGCGGCGGTGCAGGCCGCCGGTGCCGGCAACGTCGCCCCGGTCGTACGCATCGGAGGGGCGGTGGCCAGCCTCGGAGCGCTACTCGCGCTGATCGCCGGGATCGGGCGCACCAGCCTGGCCATGGCCCGCAACCGCGACCTACCCGACTGGTTGAACGCCGTCCATCCCCGCTACCAAGTACCCCACCACGCCGAGGTCGCCCTCGCCGTGGTCGTCAGCGCCCTGGTGCTCACCACCGACCTGCGCGGGGTGATCGCCTTCTCCTCCTTCGGGGTGCTCGTCTACTACGGCATCGCCAACGCCGCGGCCCTCACCCAACCCCGCCAGCAGCGCCGCTGGCCGCGCGCCCTGAACCTGCTCGGGATCCTGGGCTGCGCTGTGCTGCTCGTCAGCCTGCCCGCCTACGCCATCCTCGCCGGCCTGGTCATGTTCGCTATCGGACTCGCCGGCCGCCTAGCCATCACCACCTGGCGCAACCGCCACACGCTCGACCCTGACCCCCCGGGGTAGCACTCCCTGTAGGTGCCCGGAGAACGATCCTCAACGGACAACTACTTGTCGGTCTGTGGCAGCTTCCTTACCTTCCCAGGCCCACGCGCCCAGACCGGCCGTTCATGACCTGCTGCGGACAGCGCACGCGCTCGCCCGCGCGCGCCGCCAGCGCCGAGCCGCCCGCGATCGGGGCTTGACCTTGACGCAGGGTCAGGGTTGCAGGCTTGCGTCATGACCACGAAACAAGCCATCGAGATCGTCGGACTCACCAAGTCCTACGGCGACCACGCGGTGCTCAAGGGCGTCGATCTGAGCGTCTCCGCGGGCACCATCTTCGCCCTGCTCGGCTCCAACGGCGCCGGCAAGACCACAGCGGTGAGGATCCTGTCGACGCTGCTCAAGGGCGACGGCGGGACCGCCGCCGTCAACGGGTACGACGTCACCACCCAGCTCGCGAAGGTCCGCGAATCGATCAGCCTCACCGGACAGTTCGCCGCCGTCGACGAGATCCTCACCGGGCGCGAGAACCTTGTGCTCATCGCCCAACTGCGCCGTCTCAAGGACCCAGGCAGGATCGCGGACGACCTGCTCGCGCGATTCGCGCTGACCGACGCGGCCGGGCAGAAGGCGGGGACCTACTCCGGCGGCATGCGCCGTCGCCTCGACATCGCGATGAGCCTGATCGGCAACCCGCCCGTGCTCTTCCTCGACGAGCCGACGACGGGGCTCGATCCACAGTCGCGGATCGAGGTCTGGAAGACCGTCCAAGCGCTCGCCGGCCAAGGCACCACGGTGCTGCTCACCACGCAGTACCTCGACGAGGCCGAGCACCTCGCGGACCGGATCGCGGTCCTCCACCAGGGCCAGATCATCGCCAACGGCACCCTCGCCGAGCTCAAGGCACTGCTCCCGCCGACCGAGGTCGAGTACGTCGAGAAGCAGCCGACCCTCGAAGACATCTTCCTCGCGATCGTCGGCCACGACGGCCCCCACAAGTGAAGGACCCACAGATGACCACCTACTTCTTCCAGGACTGCCCGGGAAATGGCCGTGGCCTAACTGCTCGTAGCGCTCGGAGTCGATGCCACGGCATCCCAAGCGAGAAGCCGCGTGTCACAGGGTGGGGCTGACCCGCTCCACGCCAGTAGGCCGCGGTCCGGAAGGTGCGTCATACCGCCGCGAAAGACGCGGGGTGCTGCATCGGTCCGCTCCGCTCCCAGGGGTCCCGAGATAGGCGGCCCGCTAGTGCGGATCAGTGACCGATGGCGGTGGGTTCTCACGCAGTGCCGCTTCGTTCTCGCGGATCCAGTTGACCAGCTGCTCCATCGTCTTCAGCCGCTCCAACTCGGCTGCCGGGGTTCCCCGAGGACCCCGGCACGCCATGATCCCGGTGACACCGGCAGCCTTGATGGCGGCGTCTGTCCGTGCTGCCTGTTCGACGATCTCGGCCATAGACGCCGCGTCCCACGCCACCGCGTCCCACGCCACCGCGTCCCACGCCACCGCGTGTTCCTGCTGCAGCGAGTCGCCACCAGCCCATTTGGTGACCCAGACCACGGACAGCCCACCCGCCAACAGCAGCGTGACGACGACCATCATGGAGGTGGTCATCACACGACCAGGCCGCAGAGCAGGTCGAAACTCGCGGCATGCGTCGTCGCACACATTCGGTGCGGACCATCCGGCCGTGTCATACCGTAAGTATGCGTCGGCTCCTTCACATGCAGGCCGTGGTGGCTCGGACAACTTTGCGGGCAGCGGCGGGTCAGGGGCAGGCTGGGACCGTGAGCGTGGTTTCCCTGCCGGCGCCGGTCGCCCTGGCTCGCCTGGCCGACACGCTGGCTCCTCCCGGTGTGAAGACTCCGGTCTACGAACCCAAGTGGGACGGGTGGCGGGCGCTGAGCTCAGCGGGACGGCTGTACTCCCGCAGGGGCACTGACCTGACTGCACTCTTTCCCGATCTGGCACCCGTTCTGGCCGCCCGGCTGCCCGCCGCAGGCCTGACCCTAGACGGCGAGATCATCTCGTGGGACGCCTCAGCGGGCCGGCTCGACTTTGCTGGGTTGCAGGCCCGGATGACCGCCGGCCGACGTCTGCGCGCGGTCGCCGAGCGTCGTCCCGCCCAGTTCGTTGTTTTCGATGTGCTGGCCGCCGCTGGTGAGGATCTCCGCTCCCGGCCGCTGTGGGAACGCCGAACCATTCTCGAGCAGGTGTTGTCGGGTGTCGCCTCACCGATCGTGTTGTGTCAGCAGACCGACGACGTGATGATCGCCCGCGAATGGCTTCGCACCTTGACTGCCGGCGGTATCGAAGGGCTGGTCATCAAAGACGCCGCAGGCACCTACCCCACCCGAGAAGGCCAGCGGGTGTGGTGGAAGGTCAAGGCCAAGGCGACGCTCGACATGCTCGCCATCGGGTACACCGGCACCGCGGCCGCGCCGAGTTCGCTGGTGCTGGCCTTCCCGGGGGCCCGCGACGACACCGGCCAACCCATCACGGCCGGGGCGACGACCGTGCTGACCAAAGCCGCAGGCAGATCATTGATCCCGTTTCTGCATCCGACCGGCGAGAGCTTCCAGCGCACCTTCGCCTGGGGTACCGCCCAGCCGACCACGGTCACCGTCGTCGAGTCCTTCGTCGTCGAGGTCGAAGCCGATGCCTCAGCCGAGACCGGAGTACTGCGGCACGGGGCACGCTTACACCGCGTCCGACCCGACCTTGACCCCCGTGACGCCACCTGAAGTGGCCGCAGACGGGATCGAGAACGAGATAGCGCTCATCCTCGGCGTTCGTGACGCCGGAGTCGAGCGACTGGCTCTTACCGCGGCAGGGTTTCGGCCCCGCGGGGCTGGCCGCCCTTACGGTGATAGTTGAGCAGGGACACCGCTCAGGAACCCCCACACCTGCGGAGGCAATCGCCGTGAGAGCGCTGCCTGTCCTCTACTGCCGGTCCGCGAAGGTGGCGTCGTTGTTGTCGGCGCGGTCCGTTGGGGATGTCAGCGTGTTCCCATCCCGACCTCGATGGCAGGCCGCGGCGGCCGCAGCGGCTGTCGCGTTGTGCCTGCTGCTAGCTGGCTGCGGGGTGCCCGGCCCGGGCGCGGGAAACCCGACGGCGGACGCGTCGACGAGGCGGCCAGACCCGTCGGCCGGGACAACAACCCCGACCGTTGGGCTAGTGGTCGCGAACGGTCCCGGCTGGCATGGCGGCGCGGTGGACGGCCCGGCGCCGGCGCCGGGCGCGTGCCGGTACGGCGCGGCAGCCGGTATGCCCTTGCCGGACCCTGCGTGCACGCCAGGCGCGCTCGACGCGGCGGTCACGCAAGCCAACCTGGCCCAGACCTTGTGCCGCAAAGGTGGTTACACGGCGTCGGTGCGACCACCGCAGCAGGTGACCGACGCGTTCAAGAAGCTGGCGCGCTCGGCCTACTCTTCGCCGGGGGCCAGCCCGGACTACGAGCTCGACCATCTGGTGCCCTTGGGTCTGGGCGGGGCTAGTGACGCCCCGAACCTCTGGCCGCAACGCAACCTGGGGGACCCTCGCCAGTTCGACCGGCGTAGCTCCGGCGGCAGCAACGCCAAGGACGGTGTGGAGTCGAGGCTGAACCGGGCCGTCTGCGCCGGTGAAGTACCCCTTGCTGCCGCCCAAGCTGCGATCGCCGCCGACTGGTACACCGCTGAATCCGTCCTCGGCATCCAGCCCTGACGCCGGGAGGCTGCACGGACAGCGGAGCGCGTGAACGCCAAAAGGGACGCCTTCGCGCAGGCATGCTGGACGGGTGGTCAGCAGAGTTTGCGAGCAGCGTCCTGTAACGGCTTGACGTCGAAGCCTGGTTTCCAGATTGCGTGAAGATCCTTGTATGCGCCGTCTGGGTGACCGAGGGCCGTTCCGTTGAGGCCATACAACGTTCCGTTGTCGTTGACGAACAGTCAACGATGTTCGTCTCTGGCGGATAATGATAATGATCCTCCCTGTAGGAACTCATCGAAGCTGTCATCGCGGCGGAGCGGTGACCTGCTGGTTCTCACCGAGGAGTCGCGGCTCGCGTCTCACCAACTTGTCCAAATCCTCAGGCCGAGACTTCCTCACATGCCGATGGTCGGGTGACTGTGGTGCGTGAAAAATCGATGGGGCAGCCCGGGCCGCTATGAGATATTCGGCACCGTGTCGCACGCACCCGAAGCCATCTACGACGACCTCCGCGCACGGGTGGCGGACCTGATGACGTCGATGGACCGGGCACCGGTCATTGGGATCTCCGGCCACGGAGGCGCTGGGAAGTCGGCCCTCGCCGACCGTCTGATGACTGACCTGGGCGGGACGCCCGAGCAGGTGATCAGGACTGACTGCTTCTTCGCTGTGGGTGCTGGACCGAGTTCCGGCTTGTTCGACCTCCACGACTGGCCCGCCCTTTTCGACCTCCTGCACCGCATCCGCGCAACCACAGACCCGAACCGACTCATCTACTCCGTTCGGACCTACAACGGTGCGGAACGCACCTGCGACGTGCCCATGCCGCCGGTGGTTCTGTTCGAGGGCATTCGTTTGCTTCGCCCGGAGACCATGACGTTTCTGGACATGGCTGTGTGGATTGACGGCTCTTCACAATCGAGGGTGTAGCCGGGGTCTGAATCCGCCGCTCTCCAGGGGCACTGCCCGACAACCTCAAGGCCAAGCTCATCCAGCCGGGCGAATGTGGTCAGGTCAGGGCGAACGAAGGTAACGTCAGACACGTCGAGGTCTTCCCGACTGGCAGCGTGAGAACTCCCCTCATCGGAAGACCTCGACCCCTACCCAGCGACCGACACGCCCACCACCACTACACCCTCGATTGTGAAGAGCCAC
>JAABUR0100004920.1_pt1 | contig 17395 bp, 20 predicted proteins | sample 5560091 | NCBI WGS metagenome assembly JAABUR01 (sample SAMN10711879, study PRJNA513375) | rock metagenome | isolation source: Antarctica rocks | place: Antarctica: Victoria Land, University Valley sud | reverse complement strand
CCGTATGCGCGGCTATCATGTAGAATGGAATTGACATAATGGTACGTCGCGCGATGTAGGTAGACACGAGGCGCGCACGAGCGTTGACCGCTCATAGCTGTTTGATAGGAGAATGTATCGTGCGCGCCGTCGTCACATCGCATTTTATTAGCGGGAACCGCTCTTGTCGTGGAGCTCGCTCTGACTAGCGTCGGTGGACACGCTGGCGCCAGTACCGCTCCACCGCCATCACATTGGTTGTCCGCTAACACCAAAACGCATACGGCCACGCTTACACTGGAGGCCGGGTACAACGGCGCGTTGAGCGGTTTCAATTTCGATGGCTATGGCAAGGGCGCCATGGTCGTGAGCATACCCTCGGGATATCGCCTGACTATCGTGTATCACAACAAAGGCGAATACCCCCACAGCGTGCTGGTGACGCCCTACGCCAAGAAGGGCCTTGTCGCGGGGTGGCCGCTGGCTTTTCGCGGGGCGGCCTCGACCGACGCGAGTGACGGCGCCGCGCCCGGTTCGACGCAGCGCTTCTCTTTTGTCCCCAACAAGGTCGGCGTCTATGCGATCATCTGCGCCGTAGCGGGCCATGAGCAGACTGGCATGTGGGACGTGTTGCGTGTGACGCGCGGCGGCTCACCGTCCGTTACCATCGACAACGGACGCCATAAGGGCTGATCGTGCGATGAGAAGCGCGGGGTCGCATAGTCAGAAGGGGCGGGCTACCACGGTCTATGTGGTAGCCCGCCCCTTCTGACTATGCGACCCCGCGCTGGGGGGGAACCGGTGCGCGGGACGCCCGGCGTACAAGCGCTCGCCTGGTTGGGGCGAGCATGCCGTACTACATCACAACGCCGCAGGCGATGGGCTTAGCCTGGGCCGCTGTTTTGAGTGTCGGCCCCTGATGCACGTTGATGTAGAGCTTCTGGGTGGCGAAGTTGCCCGAGAAGGAGCTGCTGGCCAGCATGACGCCGTTGGCGTCGGCCTCGGTCGACATCATCATGCTAGAGTCGATCAAGGGGCGGAAGGGGTACTTGACGGCGCCATTGGCGGTACAGCTATTGCCGATGTGGAGGTGCGCCGGGTGCATCGACATCGGCGTGAGCCCGCTCACGCGCAGCGAGACGGTCGTGATGCCGGTTTGCGTGCTGTAGCTGAGTTCGGCTACGCCCGACGCCTTGCCGCCGTTCTCAGCGTGGAGCATGACGATTTCGGTGGTGCGCAGGGCCGGCCGCGCCGCGTGGGCTGTCCCCATTGTTCCAAAGGCCAGACCGCTCGTCAGCACCACGCCTGCGGCGGCTGCCGCCAGGATACGCTTGGTCATAGATTCTCTCCTCGATAGCTATAGCTGTGGGGCAAAATAACCATGGGCCCAAAATAGGCCTGGTCTGTGTTGCTTGCCGGTCGGTTCCCCATTCAATGTAGATGGCGAATATGAACGAGAGATGAATAGTCGCGCAAGTACTCCAAGTGCTCAGTAAGTACTCTTTTCTCATTGCGCGTCGTCACGGTCACGACCTATACCACCAGTAATAGATGAGGAGCGTGCGTGGACCAGAAAGAGTTTAACGGAGGACGAGTGATGGTGGACCCTCAACCTGATGATCCTCCTATACAGCCGCTACGACGCCCCTCCACGGGCTCGTTGACCGCGCGGTTGGCGAAGGCGCGCGGCGAACAGGAGCGCCGCGCGTCTTCGCCAGCCGCGCCACTGGGCGACGCCGCGCGCGCTGATATGGTCCATGACGACGCCGATCGTTCGTCCAGCGTACGTGATAGCGCGCCGCGCCGGCGGAAACGGCGCGATACCGACGCGGAGGCGCTAGCGCCTCCTAGCCATGGTGTCGTTGAGCGCGCGCCGGCGCCACCCGTTGAGACGGTCGCCGCCGGAATAAACGATTACGACGCTGTCGCGCTAGCTATGGACCTCATGGGGCAAGAGCTCGCCGATGTCGCGTCCGGACTAGCGGCGCATCGGGTTGAAACCGCGCCGCTGGAGTCTTTGAGCCGTGCGGCGTGTAAGACCGAGCCACGAGGCCCCGACGCGCCGGACGAGAGCGCCCTTGATAACGGGGTAGCGAGCGCCGATGTCGCGGAGCTGCGGGAGCAGGCGCGACAGGCGCGCGACGAGTTGGCCGCCGCGCGACGGCGTGGAGAGCGTGAGAAAGAGGAGTATACCCGTTTCGCCAAAGGCGAGACGGTCAAGAGCTTTATCCCTGTGTTGGACGACTTGGAGCGCGCCCTGGCGCACGTCCCCGCGCGCCTGCGCGACGACCCCTGGGTCGTGGGCGTCGTGATGGTCGGCGAGAGTGTGAGCGCCATGCTGCGTCGTGAAGGGGTCGAGCGTATTGAGCCATATGGCGAGCCTTTCGATCCACGCGTGCACGAGGCAATCGCGCGCGTCGAGAGGGGTGGGGCCGGCGTTGACGACGAAGCTGGCGTAGGCGCCACGGTCGAGCAACGGGTGACGCAGGTGTACCAGACGGGCTACGCGCTAAATGGGCGGGTCTTACGGCCGGCCATGGTACAGGTTACGGTTAGCTGTCAGCCATCAGCGATCAGCGGTCAGCAATCAGCGGCCGGCTACCAGGATGACGGGGATAATCTTGGAGTCGATCGGCTCTACCGGCTCATCGCCGATCACCCATCGCTGACGACTAACGGCTGACCGCTGATCGCTGATCGCTGATCGCTGACAGCTAACAGCTAACAATTGAGGATGAACATGACGTACGTATTGGGCATCGATCTGGGAACGACAAACTCGTGCGCGGCGGTCTTGGAAGCGGGCGAGCCGATCGTGGTCGAGAACGGCGAGGGCGCACGCACCACGCCCTCGGTCGTCGCCATCGCTCCCGACGGCGAGCAGTTGATCGGGCAGGTGGCGCGCCGGCAGGCCATTACTAACCCCGAGAACACCATCTACTCGATCAAGCGCTTTATCGGACGCGCGTTCGACGATCCCGCGGTGCAACGCACGCTGCCGCTGACGCCATATACGGTCGTGTCCGGTCCGCACGGCGACGCCTACGTGCGCGTTGGTGGGGGCGAGTACGCGCCGCCGCAAATATCGGCCATGATCCTGTCCCGGCTCAAGAGCGATGTCGAAGCGCGCCTGGGCGAAGAGGTAACACAGGCCGTCATCACCGTCCCAGCCTACTTTGATGACGCACAGCGCCAGGCCACCAAAGACGCCGGCCGTATCGCCGGCCTGCGCGTGTCACGCATCGTCAATGAGCCGACCGCCGCGGCGCTCGCCTACGGTTTCGGACGCGAGAAGGATGAGGTCGTCGCGGTCTACGACCTTGGCGGCGGCACCTTCGATATCTCGATCCTACAGCTAGGTGATGGCGTCTTCGAGGTGAAAAGCACCAACGGCGACACGCGCCTTGGCGGCGACGACTTTGACCAGCGTGTCATCGCGTGGCTGGCCGACGGCTTCGCCGAGCAGCACAGCATCGACCTGCGCGCCGATCGCGTGGCTTTGCAGCGGCTCAAAGAGGCGGCTGAACGCGCTAAGATCGAACTCTCCTCGGCTTTGCAGACGACCGTGAACCTGCCCTTCATCGCCGCGGGCGCGGCCGGCCCCCTGCACCTGGCGACGACGCTGACGCGCTCGACGCTGGAGGAGATCGTGGCTGACCTCGTCGAGGCCACGGCCGCGCCGTGCCAACGCGCCATGGCCGACGCTGAGGTGACTCCGGACGAGATCAACGCCGTGATCCTCGTCGGCGGTCAGTCGCGCATGCCGGCCGTGCAGTCGCTCGTGCGCGGCCTGTTCGGCAAAGAGCCCTGCCGCGAAGTCAACCCGGACGAGGTCGTCGCCCTCGGCGCGGCTATCCAAGCGGGGGCGCTGGCGGGGCAGGTCGATGACGTCCTGCTGCTCGACGTCACGCCGCTGGCGCTGGGTGTCGAGACGCACGGCGGCGCCGTGGCGACGCTGATCCATGCTAATACGACGATCCCAACGACATGCAGTGAAGTGTTCACGACGGGCTCTGATGACCAGGACAGCGTGGAGATCCACGTCACGCAGGGCGAGCGCCCGTTGGCCGCCGACAACCGTAGTCTGGCCCGTTTCCACCTGGACGGTATCCCACCGGCGCCACGCGGCGCGCCGCAAATCGATGTCACGTTCACGCTCGACGCCAACGGCATTCTGAGCGTGGCGGCGCACGACCGCGCCACGAACCGCGCGCAACACATCACCGTCGCGCCGTCGAGCGGCCTGTCAGGAGGCGACGTCGACCGCATGGTGCGGGAGGCTGCCGTCTATACGGAGCAGGACCGCGCGCGGCAAGATTTCATCGCGTTGCGCAACGAGGCTGACGCGTTGCTCTACCAAGCCTTGCGCATCGCGCGTGACGTCGTTGAGGGCGTGCCACACGAGCAGCGCGAGAAGCTCGACGCGGGTATCTCAGCGCTCAAGCTGGCCCTGCCGACAGGCGACGTGGCGCAGATACGCGAGCGCATGGAGCGCCTGCGGCGCGTCTCCGACACCGTGCGCGCCATCGCCGGATCCCACGTACCGCTGGAGAGCGCAAGCGAAGACGTCACCGTGCGCGCCCTCGGCTAACACATGACGCCGGTCTCGTCCTGGTTGTCCGTTCCGGCCGTTTTTCGGTCTTGACGGATTGCTAAGTAGGTGGCGCGCCTCGCGCGGACGTTGTATCCGGTCGCCCACGAGCAGGACCTCGACCACCTCACCGAGCAGGTAGACCCGCGTAATGCGGCAACGGACCACATAGGCCACATCGACGCCAGCCAGGCCGAGCGGGTCTCCGACACGCTGGAGCCGGATTATTAGTGCCCTCCTCGCTCAGTTGGATACTCAAAGACAATTGGCCGAGCCGCGTCGCGCTCCAACAGCTCGCGGCTCGACACGACGTAGGCGTGGTGTTCACCGACTTCGCCGATCTGGCCAGGTGCCTCCGGGACCGCTCACGCCTCGCCGAGCTAACAGCCAACATGCGCGCCGCACGCGACGCCTTCGCCTTCGAGACCCATATGGAGGATCTGGTCACCTTCTTCCGCTCCATCATCGCGCGGCATGAACACACGCCGGGCGGCGCCGCGCCCATAACGGTTACCCGGCGCCGCACTCTGTAGCGACACAACCGGCGTCGTACATCATCCCATCCGACGCATCGCTCCTAATTATCAGCAGTATGAAAGGTCATGACGGCGTCAACCCCTGCGTATGCGCCTCGTTCTTGATCGCATCCTCGGCCGCGCCCTCGGCCTTCCGTGCGATGGTCCCGACCTTCTGCACCGTGTCCTGCGCGGTCCCCACGGCCTTATCCATCACGCTGTCGCGCGCCTCTCCGAGTAGCCAATTCTCGCGCTGGGTCTCGGGGATGGCCAGCCCTATCGCCGCGCCGAGCGCAAGGCCCGCAGCCCCGACCGCGAGCGGATTCTCATGCAACACCCGCTGGAACTGGTTTTGCGCTCGTTGCGCCTGACCCTGTGTCCCCTGGACGAGACCGCTCGCCGCTTGCTGCGTCCCCTGGATCAACCCGCTCGCCGCCTGTTGTGTCCCCTGGGCGAAGCCGCTCGCCGCTTGCTGCGCCTGTCCCGCGACCTGTCCCGCTGTGTCCTGCACCTGGCTGACGGTCGCGCCCACGGCGCCGCCCACCTGATCGGTCACCTGCCCCGCCTTATCGTGGAGCGTCGCGGCCGTGTCCCCGACCGTGCTGCCCACCTGGCCGGCTACCTGCCCCGCTTTATCCGGAAGGCTCTCGCGATCACCCGTGACTCGCACCGTATCCGGCCCCTGTGAGAGCGGCCGAGGGTACGAGGCAGATGACGTCTGGCTCGCCGCGCTCTTCGCGCGATTGGCGCGGTGCGCGAAAAGCCAGCCGAGGCTCGCCGCCGCCAACGCCGTGGGGATCGGGTTCTCTTTGAGGGTCTCCCAGAGTGTCGCGCCCGTGCCCGACGTCGGCTGCGCCGTCACCGCCGTGCCATAGGACGTCGTTGTGCTCCCCGTGCCTGCCCCATAATAAGCGGTCTCCGCGTCGGCGTGGGCCGTCCCGGCCGCACCGCCGACTAGATTCTTTGCCGCGTCTGTGACGTTGCTGACCATGTGCTCCACCTTCCCTATCGTGGCGTCGTGGACCACCTCTTTGGTGTGGTCCACCGCGTCGACCATCGCCTCGTGCGCGGCATGCTTCGCCTGCGCGACGACGTGCTCGGTTGTCTCCTGTACCGTGTCTTTGGCCTGCTCCATGAGGCGCTGCGGGCTGAGTTGTTCCTCAATGGCGCTGAGCGTGTCGCTCAACGCGGCCCGTGTCTCCTCGATCTCCGCACGTAGCTCCGCAGTGTCGGTCTCGTCCCCGTCTGGCTGCGCCGCCACATCCGCGACGAGCGGCGTCGCCACCGGCGTGACGGGCACGCTCGTGGCGGTCGGCCAGCCGACCGCCACGGGGCTCTCGGCCTCGATGCGTATCACGCCGTCCGCCGTGTCTCTCTCCTGCTCATTCATCGCTTGTCTCCCTTCAGGGCGTTGACGTCCTCTGTGAGCGTGTCCATCGTTTGGCGCGGGGCCATATCGACGCCCTTGAGCGCGCTCAGTCCCCGCCGTACGAGGGCGTACCCGCCGCCGGCGACGACCACGCCGACGATCAGCGCGGCGAGCCAGGCGGGGAGCCCGAAGGCGACGAGCCCGAGGACGACCGCGGCGAGCAGCGCGAGCAGCGCGAGCAGCCCGGCGTAGGCGATCGCGCCGCCCACGGCCAGGACGCCCACGTCTTTGCCGACCTGCGTCGCCGTCTGCGTCAACTCAGCCTTGGCGAGCGTGACCTCCTGGCGGACCAGCGTGCTCGTCTCGCGCGAGAGGTCCCCGAACAACTCCCCTAACGACCGCTCCCCCCTATCCGTGTGCATTCGTCTTCCTCCTTGGCGACCCAGAGCGGCATCGCCCCTCTGTCGTTATCGCTGGCGTGCGCGGCATTATGACGCGCCCGTGGTACCCGCGGCGCCGGTGTACCCGTCCGCGACTACGGGGGGGATAAGCTCATCGTTGGTGACGCGGACAGGGGCGGCTGCGTCATCGACGCCCACGGCTCCGTATGCAGCCTGATCCGCCGGCGCGGAGGAGCCATACGATGGGCCAGAGGCGGCTGGATTTGTCGACACGGGCGTCGTCGCGTCGGCGCTCTGATCCGTGGGGGGGGGCGTCGCCTCGACCAGCGCTCGCTCAACTGGGATCGTCTGGCCCGGCGGGGTCGTCGCCTTGCGCCGTGAACTCTTTAGAAAGCGCGCCGCCAGGACGCCGAGCGCGAGCGCGCCGCCGACGAAGACCGCCGGTCGTTGGCGGGCGAAGTCTTCTGTCTCGTCGACGAGCTGGCGCACGTCCCGCCCGTGGAGGTAGCCGGATACGTTCTCCACCTGCGTCGCCGCCTGGTCCACAAGCCCCGCGACCGGCGCCTGCTCCTGCTCACGGAGCTGCTGCCCTGTCTGTCGCAACGCGTGTGCGACGGTATAGAGGGTGCCGGCAGCCTGATCCTTGCGCGACGCCAGCAGCGACGTCGTCTGCTGCTTGGCCTGATCAACGACCTGTCCCACTTTCTCCTGGGCGCCTTCGACGACCGGGCCTACGGCCTCCTGGGCCTGGTCGATGACCTGGTCGACTTTCTGCTGCGTGCGCGCGGAGCCGCTCAGTCGCGGCGCGTCAGCGGACGTGGCGCTCGGTGTCGCGCTCGAAGCCGAGGCCGCGGGAGTACGGGGTGATGTCGCGCCAGTGTCCTGATCGTCGGTGAGGGACGGATTTTGTGTCGCCACGATAACCTCCTGCTGGTAACACGAATCGACACGCACGACCAGGTGTCGATCGCGGTGTGCAAGGTGGTACGTCTGGGGTTAACGCCACATGATCACAGGAAGGCAAGGACTATGCCAGAATGTACTCATGGTATATCTAACGACGGCAGTCATGCTAGAGGTAGCATCCTCTATCACGTTTCGTGCATGCGCTCGATCGCCCGACCGACCGTTGCGCGCGCCTCGGCGGCGCCCTCCCACCCTGACGAGTAGATATCGCTGCCCTCCTCTCAGGCGGCAACCTCCTCCATGCTATGCGGTGACGCGGATCGTAGATGAACGACGCCGATGCGCGCATCCGCCATGCCGTAGTACACGTCAAGCCCCCCCGCGCGCGGCTCCACCGCCGTCGGAAAGACGACATTGTCCACGACCCCCATGCGCTCCTCGCGTGGCTGAGAACCAAAGATGGGCGCGGAGGTACGCGCGAGGACGTGGCCGGGGTCGTCGTGGGCCAGCAGGAGGGCGCCCGCCTGATACCGACGCTCCCCATCGGGTGTAAACTCGACCCCATGGTAGAACGTGAGCCACCCGGCGTCCGTCCGCAGCGGGACCGTGCCGCCACCGATCCGATCCGCTTCCCACGGCTCCCGCGGCGTCGCCACCAACCGGTGGCGCCCAAAGCGGGCAGGAGCGCTCCCGTCAAGCCAACCGCTCTCGTCCAGTGGACAATAAGAGATCCAGATGCTGGCCCGTGCATCGAGCACACCCTTCGGCGGCGGCAACGGCGCGTAGGCGCCGCCATCGCCTGACCATCCCTCGTAGAGGGGACGATGCAGGAGCGCCAGCGCCGTCCGGCCATCAGGGCCAGTGACCTGCTCCGAGAGCAAGAGGGCGTCCTTCGGGGACTGATGTTGATGATACATAAGCGTCCTTTACCATCCTTGTCACCCCACAAGGCGCACATTGTCCGGCCAGGAACCGCGCTCGTGCGTATAGCGATTTATCGCGTCGTCGAGAGGCGGCAGGAGCAGACCGCGCTCGCTCGTCAACGTGCGGCGCGTAGGCGAGGTCTCTGAAAGAGCCGCGCTAGTGAAACGTTCCGTCCTCGGACCATCGCCCACGCGCCGGGCGAACGCGTCCCAGCCCATCGCCCCGGCGTTCGCTAAGTAGACACTGGTAAGTTCGTGCATGCTCGATACGGCTGAATGCGTGTTTCTCGCAGCCTGTTCGGGTTGCACGAACTTACCAGCACCTACTTAGTACTACAACGTTACTTGTCTCCTGAGGCCGTGCTAACGACCTGGAAGCAGGCGTGCAATCGCTCAGTTTAGCAGCGAGATGGCCCTTTGCCTGAGGGTCGCTAGGGGTGATTCTAGCGAGGTAACGTTGTAGTATTAGGTGATGGCGTCTTCGAGGTGAAAAGCACCAACGGCGACACGCGCCTTGGCGGCGACGACTTTGACCAGCGTGTCATCGCGTGGCTGGCCGACGGCTTCGCCGAGCAGCACAGCATCGACCTGCGCGCCGATCGCGTGGCTTTGCAGCGGCTCAAAGAGGCGGCTGAACGCGCTAAGATCGAACTCTCCTCGGCTTTGCAGACGACCGTGAACCTGCCCTTCATCGCCGCGGGCGCGGCCGGCCCCCTGCACCTGGCGACGACGCTGACGCGCTCGACGCTGGAGGAGATCGTGGCTGACCTCGTCGAGGCCACGGCCGCGCCGTGCCAACGCGCCATGGCCGACGCTGAGGTGACTCCGGACGAGATCAACGCCGTGATCCTCGTCGGCGGTCAGTCGCGCATGCCGGCCGTGCAGTCGCTCGTGCGCGGCCTGTTCGGCAAAGAGCCCTGCCGCGAAGTCAACCCGGACGAGGTCGTCGCCCTCGGCGCGGCTATCCAAGCGGGGGCGCTGGCGGGGCAGGTCGATGACGTCCTGCTGCTCGACGTCACGCCGCTGGCGCTGGGTGTCGAGACGCACGGCGGCGCCGTGGCGACGCTGATCCATGCTAATACGACGATCCCAACGACATGCAGTGAGGTGTTCACGACGGGCGCCGATGACCAGGACAGCGTGGAGATCCACGTCACGCAGGGCGAGCGGCCTATCGGGGGACGACGTCGACCGCATGGTGCGGGAGGCCGCCGTCTATACGGAGCAGGACCGCGCGCGACAAGATTTCATCGCGTTGCGCAACGAGGCTGACGCGCTGCTCTACCAAGCTTTACGCGTCGCGCGTGACGTCGTTGAGGGCGTACCGCAGGAGCAGCACGAGAAGCTCGACGCGGGTATCTCAGCGCTCAAGCTGGCCCTGCCGACAGGCGACGTGGCGCAGATCCGTGAGCGTATGGAGCGCCTGCGGCGCGTCTCCGACACCGTGCGCGTCATCGCCGGCGCCCCTATACCGCTGGAGAGCGCAAGCGAAGACGTCACCGTGCGCGCCCTCGGCTAACGTATGACACCGGTCTCGTCCTGGTTGTCCGTTCCGGCTGTCGGCCTTGACGGATTACTAGTCGTTCTCCAATACCAACAGCAGACCCGCGCGGATAGCGCGTATACGGTCCGGCGCGAGTTGACCAATAAAGCTTTCGAGAAATTGCTTGTCTACCGTAGCGATTTGTGTCACGTTGACCACACTTTCGCGGGGCAAGCCGCCTTCGCCAGCCTGTATGGTGACGTTGCCGGGTTGCCGTGCTAATCTGAGGTTGCTGGTTATGGCGCAGATCACCACGGTCGCGATAGTTGCCGCGTTGTAGGTGTCGCTTTGCACAATGACGGCGGGCCGTCGGAATCCTGGGTCGGAGCCACGCGGTTGCCCGAAGTCGTACCAGTAGACATCACCTTGTCGTAGTGGCCGCGCTACCACGATTCACCGCGCGCCGCGGCAAGACGCAGCGTGCCCCCGAACGCATGGCGCAGTCCCTCCGTTATTGCTTGCTCTTCGGCGCGTTCTTCGTCGGTTAGCGATGCCTGGACCTCGTTGATCTGATCCATAATGGCTTGACGACGCTGCCGTCGCAGTAAGTCCTGTAGCGCGCGGCCATAAAGCTCACTGCGCGAGATGTGTAGCTCATGCGCCATGTGCTCGGCCGCGTCGAATAGCTCGCGGTCAATGCTAATCGCCGTCTTCACAACCGTCATAGGCCCTCCTTTCCATAGCACGATGCCTCAGCACGATGCCTCAAACCCTCTCTTACATCGTGATGATGGTCATACTTATAGTATAAAATATAGTATAACAGCGCGCGAAGCTTTCTTCTCCCGCGCGGTGCGTTGGCCGTTTTTTGATACACTTTTACCTTGACCAAGAATGTTTGAACCGGCTACCGGGAGGCGCGCGTGGAGATTGTCACCGGCACGAACCGTGACACCTGGAATAGTTTCGTGGCCGAGGCGGGCGGCAGCTTCCTGCAAAGCTGGCAGTGGGGTGAGTTCAAGCGTCATCAGGGTTGGCAAGTGTTGCGCTTGATGGCCTGTGAAGGGGGGCAACCGCGGGGCGTGATGCAAGTGTTGATGCGTGTCGCGCCCGTCGCGGGCGCTTTCTTCTACGCGGCGGAGGGACCTGTGCTGCGGCCTGGCGCCTGGAGCGGGGATGACACGCCGCTTCAGGCGTTACTGGGTGAAGCGCGGCGTCGCGGCGCGCTCCGCGGCGCGCTAACGCTGCGGCTGGATCCCCTGACGAGTGAACCCGACGCCCCCGCGATGCTGGCCGCGGTTGGTCTGCGGCGCAGCCCTACCAATGTGCAACCCGCGGCCACGGCGGTGGTCGACCTCGACCGGTCGGAGAGCGAGTTGTGGGGGGGACTTGCCCGCGACGCGCGCTACCGCGTCGGCCGTGCCCGCAAAAAAGGGGTGACGTTGCGGCCGGGCACGGACGACGACGTCGATCTTTTCGCGGGTATGCTCGCGGAGACAGGTTCGCGCAAGGGCTTCGCGGTGCGCGGCGCGTCGTATGTGCGACTCCTCACGCGCATGCTACGCGAACAGGATAGTGGCGTATTCTTGGTCGCCATGTTGGACGACGCCATGATCGGCGCCACCGTCGCCGCCACCTTTGGGCAGCGTGCGGCCTCGCTGTACACGGCCAGCAACGACGTGGGGCGTACCGAGGGTGCGCAGCATCTGTTGCACTGGGAGGCGATCCTGCACGCGCGGGAGCGCGGGTGCGCCCTCTACGACTTCCGCGGCGTCGGCGCGGCCGGCGACGACCCTTTCGGCGCGTGGGGAGGACTAACGTTCTTTAAAACGCGTTTCGGGACGCGCCACGAAGACCTGCCAGGGGCCTGGGACGATGTCTACCGTCCCCTGGCCTACAAAAGCTTCCTCCTGGCGCAAGACGTCAGACGCCGCGCTCCGGGCACGCTATCGATGCTAGCGGCGCGCCTCAGGCCAGCGACAACGAGCCCGATTGTGTCATAACTACGACCTCCTCGTCAGGGCGCGTGATTGGGCACGCATTTGTTTTATCAGGCGATGCGCAAGATGTACGCATACACTCCCCGTAGGTGAGGGCGGTGGGATTCGAACCCACGACCAGAGGATTAAAAGTCCACTGCTCTACCACTGAGCTACACCCCCCGAACATTGAATCCTACCAAAGTGTACTACGCGCGCGCCTTCTGTTCTAGCTCCCGTCGTTATCCGCAGCGCCTGGAGCTACAAGGCGCCCATCAGGCGCTCCTAATTTGTACCTATTTTTATGGTGACAAACATACTTGTTAATTGCACTCTCGCGGAGTATAATTAACAGCGAGGGACAGAAGGCGCCATGTCAGTGCTTGGCATATGCACAATATGCAAGCGCCATGTCAGTGCTTGGCATATGCACAATATGCAAGCGCCACGTCTCAGAGCCATGGTCGTCCGGGCGAATAAAACGCTTCTACGCGTGGCCGCGGGAGAGGAGTATCTATGAATGCGACATCGTGGCTGCCCCTGCCGCCGTACTATGACGCGGCCAACGCCCGCCGCTGGGACTACAACCCCGACCAGGCTGCCCTGTTCGCGCACGCCGCCGCCTGGCGCCGCGCCCACGCTATTCCGCCGGCGGCGCAAGCGCTCTATGATCTGCATCTGGTGTTGATCGACTGCCAGAAGGACTTCTGCTTCCCCCGTGGCTCACTCTACGTGGGCGGGCGCGACGGCGCGGGCGCGCTGGAGGACAACGCGCGCATCGCCGCCTTCATCTATCGTAACCTGGCCGCGATTACTACCATTACGGCGACGATGGACACACACACCGCTTACCAGATATTCTCGCCCGCGTTCTGGATCGACGGCGACGGCGCGCCGCTCCCCGCGCACACGACCATCCACGCCGCCGACATCCGGGCGGGGACGTATCGACCCAACCCGGACATGGCCGCGTGGCTGTGCGGCGGTGATTATGACTGGCTGCTCAAGCAGGTCGAGTTCTACTGCGCCGCATTGGAGCGCGCCGGTAAGTACGAACTCTATCTGTGGCCGCCGCACTGTATCCTGGGCAGTGAGGGCTATTCCCTTGCTGGCGTCGTGCACGAGGCGCGCCTGTTCCACTCCTACACGCGTGGAGCGCAATCGTGGACGGAGATCAAGGGCGACAACCCACTGACTGAAAACTACTCCGCGCTGCGTCCCGAAGTCCTGACCCGCTTCGACAGACAGCCGCTGGCCGCCAAGAACGAGGCGCTCATCGAGCGGCTGCTGCGCTCCGACGCTATTGTGGTCGCGGGACAGGCCGCCAGCCACTGCGTCAAAAGTTCGGTCGAGGACTTGCTCGATGAGATTAACGCCCGCGATCCCGCTCTCGTGGGCAAGGTCTATCTGCTGGCGGACTGCATGTCGTCCGTGACCGTGCCGGACGGCCACGGCGGCTTTGTCGCCGACTTCACGCCGCAGACCGAGGATGCGCAACGCCGCTTCGCCGCGGCCGGCATGCATATCGTGCGCTCGACCGACCCTATCAGCGCATGGCCGGACATCGACAAGGCGCTACGGTAAGATCCTATGATAGCGCGTTTTATAGCAGTAAGAGGATGCCAATCATGAGTGTTTTCGACGGCAAGCGTCTACCCCTTGAGGTGTTTCAGCTCGACGCGGAGCGCTTGCCGCGCGGGTGGTACTCGGATAAGTATTTCCTCAACATCGCCAATCTTCTCGCCGATCTCGCCAAACGAGACTACACGTTCGCGGGGTCCGTCGCCGATAGCGCGCTCCCGTCCGGCATCGACCCCCACAAGGTCCGTACGGGCGACATTGAGGTGGAGATGCAAGTGTTCACGCGGCGGCGGCCATTCAGCGTGGTGGCGGGGGTGGACGAGGCGCTGGCGATCCTGCGGGTGGCGACCGGCTACTACGACGCGGACGACCGCTTCGTGTCGACCTACGACCGGCTGGAGATCGAGGCGGCGCAGGACGGCGTGCGCGTGTCCTACACAGGTGACCCGCGCGATGTCCACCCTGTCCTGCGCATCCGGGGGCGCTACCGCGACTTCGCGGTGCTGGAGACGCCGATGCTGGGCGCGCTGACCGAGGCCACACGCGTGGCTACCAACGTCTACGCGGTGCTCGACGCGGCGCGTGGCAAGGAGGTGCTCTTCTTTCCGGCGCGCTTCGCCCACTACAAGCTACAGGCCCTGCACGGCTACGCTTACTCCCTTGCCGTGCAGGCCTACGACCGAGAGAACAATCGCCGCTCACAGCGTAGCATCTCCACGGACGAGCAGGGCGCGTGGTGGGGCGGCCGCGGCGGCGGTACCATCGCCCACTCGGCCATTGCCTGTTTCCTGGGCGATACGGCTGAGACGATGGTGGAGTTCTGTCGCTACGAGCCGGCGCACATCCCGCGCGTGGCGCTGGTCGACTTCCACAACGACTGTGTCGGCACAACGCTGCGCGTGATGGCGCGCATGTTCCCGCTCTACCTTGCCGCGTGGCGCGACGGGAACCGCGACGAGGCCGCCCGCTACCGCCTCAGCGGCGTGCGCCCCGATACGGGGGGAACGTTGCGCGACGAGAGCGTTGAGCCTTTGGGCGACAGGCGGCTCGATCTCGGGGTCAATCCACGTCTCGTGCACAACCTGCGCCGCGCCATTGACAACGCCTGGCGCGACTGGAGCGTCCCTTTCGAGTGGCTCGACGAGGCCCGCGCGTGGTGCCACGCCGTCAGGATCGTCGTAACGGGCGGGTTCTCGCCGGACAAGATTCGCCGCTTCGAGGAACTCGCCGTGCCGGTCGACGTCTATGGCGTCGGCAGTTGGCTGCTCTCCAACAGCAGCGAAGACGGGACCAACAACGATTACACGGCGGACATCGTGCGTGTGCGCCTGGATGGCGAGTGGGTCGACATGTCCAAGGTCGGCCGCCGGCCCGGTGAGAATCTGCTGCTGGAACCCGTCAACACGACTGAGTGATAGCCCTGAGCGGCGCGGATCTTGCGACGCTATAGCGCCTGTATGCAGTACACTATGCGTGAACCCACGCTTCGTCGGGTTCTCTGGCCTATAGCGCTATAGCGCGAGGAGAGAAATGAGGTCGCGTCCCCAGACCTATGACCTCTGCCCATGGACAGATTATTACCACTTAGACCGGCCTACAGGTCGGTCCCCGGTGTCTTGCGGCACCTGTATCGTCTGACGCGCGCGTTTGAGCACGACGGGCGACGCATCCCCTATATCGCCATTTATGCGCGCCCGCTCGGTCCGGGGCGTGAGCCGCCCCTTGAGTTCATCACGGCCAAGGAGAGCGGCTTCGAAGGTATCGCGTGCGTCGACGACGTAGCGCGCGCGGCTATTCTGGCCCTTCAAGAGTACGAGGAGAGCGGTTCGTCGTCTGCGTTGCGGCTGGCGCGCGGTTGGTTGAGTTTCGTCGCCTATATGCAGGAACCGGATGGCCGCTTCCTCAACTTTATCGTCGACGGTCACGGCGCGAAAAACAGGCGCGGTCAGACGTCCTATAGCGGCGGTAAATGGTGGACCGCGCGCGCCATGTGGGCGCTGGCGATGGCCTGGCGCGTGACCGGCGATGAAGAGTACCTGCGTCTTTTCCTGCGGGGCCGCCTTGCCCCGTCGAGTGACATGAAGATCAAGGCCGTTCACGCGCTGGCGTTGATGGAACTGTACCAAAAGAACCCCGACGACGCGCTGTGTCGCCGCATCTGCGCCCTGTGCGACGCTATCGTCGCCAGTGGTCCGGGCTTCTTCCGCGACCGCGTCGCCAAGGCGGATGTCGCGATGTGGGGCTACCACCAGCTACAAGCTGTCGCCCGCGCCGGGCGGCTCTTCTCACGGCTCGACTATCTGGCCGCCTGCGATGAAACGGTACGCAACCTCGTCGAGCCGGTCATCGAGGGCGGCTTCTATCACGTCTACCCGCGCCAGCAGGAGTGCCAGTGCGCCTACGACATCTCGACGTTGACCCTGGGCCTGGAGGAGTTGTACCTGGCGACGGGTCGTGAGCGCTACCACGATCTGGCCCTCGCGTGCGCGTCCTGGCTTGATGGAGCCAACGCGGCCGGCGAGGCGGTTTACGATCCTGAGACGGGACGCTGCTCGGACGGTATTATGGTTGGTGTCGCGTCCCAGAACTGCGGGGCTGAATCCACTATCGAGGCGGGCTTCGTGGAGTTGGCGCGGCGTAGATCACGGCGTGCGCATGGGAGCGTATCGGCGGCGGCGGCGGGCGTTGCGACAGCCATGTCCGCTTTACTGACGTAAAGGATTACGGGTTATGGCGCCGCCTCAGTCCGTACTCATCGTCGACGACCGGCACGATGTCCTCGAACTCAATCGTATCCTGCTTGAGGCCGAGGGCTACGAGACCATTGGATGTTCGTACGGCGCCGCTACGGTGGAGCGGTTGCGGCGCGATCGTCCTAGTGTCTTGCTCCTTGACCTCGTGCTTCGTGATGAGACGCCGTGGGATTTATTGCGGCGTCTCCGCCAGGACCCGTCGCTGGAGGATATCGGCGTGGTGGTCACATCGGACGCCGCCGGCCTGGTCGATCGCGCCTTACGTGAGCAGGCCCTTGGTGTCTCCGCCGGCCTGGTCATGCCGTTCGATATCGAGGCCCTCTACGCGGCGATCGCGGCGGCAAGCCAGCGCGGCCGTCCGGCCCAGGTGGTTCGTGTCAACCCGCTCCTGGACCGCGTCGCACTGCTGTTGCGGCGTGATCGCCAGCGTATCCTGCTACGCTGGGTACAGCGTCTCTCGACCTTCAATGTCTTTCGCCGCCAGCCCGATCTCTCGCTCGTCGCGCTACAGGGGCAAGGTCCCGCTCTTCTCGACGGCATTGCCGCCGCGCTCGAGTTGCAGTCATCGTCGCGTGATGCCGCGGCGCTGACTGTCGGCGGCGGCGCCGACGCCGCGCACGCGCACGCGCGGCTGCGCCACGCGCAGGGCGCCCACGTCGCGGACCTCGCGCGCGAGGTGTCCGCGCTGCGCCGCGAGATATGGCGGGTCGCGCACGGAGAAGCCGTGGCCGCCAACGCGTCCCGTGACGACGCCTGGGGGCTGCTCCGCCGTGTCGACGCGGCGGCCGACGAGGCCCTCGGCGCCATGCTTGACATCTGGTCCCAGGGGGACATAGCGGACCACTGGTCCCAGGGGGACATAGCGGACCACGCAACGGAGAGAGGGGGAGCGCCATGACCGTCTACGTCGTCGAC
>JAABUR0100004918.1_pt1 | contig 17399 bp, 10 predicted proteins | sample 5560091 | NCBI WGS metagenome assembly JAABUR01 (sample SAMN10711879, study PRJNA513375) | rock metagenome | isolation source: Antarctica rocks | place: Antarctica: Victoria Land, University Valley sud | reverse complement strand
GACCGCCTCAACCAGCTCCCACTGTTCCTGCACCGATACAACTACCATCGACCCCACACCGCACTAAAAGGCCTCGCCCCCGTCATGCGCACCCGCACCGTCACCAACCTGTCCGGATCGAACAACTAGCGGCCGTTCCGGCCGCGTCGTCAGGCAACACCAGGTGACGGTCCCGGATTGGGTCACCCGGACCAAGACCGCAGACGTCGGTAGGCACCAGACTGAGCGCACGTCCGGAGGAGGGCCCATGACCGACGGTGGTGCAGGATCGATGACAGACGGCGTCGTGCATCGGCGCGACGTGCCGATCGCAGTACGCGATCACGGCGGCGACGGCCCGCCTGTCGTGCTCCTCCACGGGGCCGGTCGCACGCTCACGGACTGGTCGGGCATGGTGCCGTACCTCGTCCCCACGCACCGCGTGATCGCCGCCGACCTTCGCAGCCACGGTCTGTCCGGGGACGGGCCATGGACATGGGATGCAGTCGTCGGCGACGTCGAGGACATCGTGGCCGAATTCCGGCTCGAGCAGCCGGCCGTCGTCGGCCATTCGCTGGGCGGCATGATCGCGGCCCAATACGGCGCGCGGCATGCGGACTGTGCCGGTGTCGTCAACCTCGACGGGCACGGACGCGGGCGTCCGGAGCAGTACCTGGGCCTCGACCCGGCCGTCGTCGCGACCAGGCTGGCCGCGCAGCGCACGCGCAGGACCGAAGCCCGATTGCGCCACGGTCGAGCCCTGACGGCCGAGCAGCTGAGCGAGATGACCGACGCCCTGGTCGGGGAGATGCGCGCACTCGGGCTCCCGCCCCGCTACGCGACCGATGCCATCGGGCGATCCCTGGCAGCGCATCCCGACGGAGCGTTCACCCTGCGGCCCAGCGCTGCACGGGCCGAGGAGATCAGCGAACGCATCGACGAGCTGGACCTGTTCGAGATCTACCGCGTCGCCCGCTGCCCACTCGCGGTGTACCTGTCCGGTGGTCGCGCGAACGAGCAGCTGTCGGCCGATCCGGACTGGTACACCGAGATGCTGGCCGCGCTGCGCGCCGGGCTGCGGCGCGACCTGCTGGCCCTTGAGGCAGACAGCGATGACATGCGCTTCATCGAGGTCGATGCCACCCATGGCTTGATCGCGGAGATACCCGAGGCGATCGCCGGCCAGATCGTGGAGTTCTTGGATCCGAGCCGGGCCGGCGCGCGGCAACGACCGGGTGGCTGACACCGCAGCGATGGGGACGACACCGGTAGCGGCGCGGCCCACCTGCAGCACGCTGTGGGATGTGGGCGTGCCGATGCGCGACGGCGTGCGGCTGAGCGCGGACGTCCATCTTCCGGCCGCCGGTCACGGGTCGGGGCCGTTCCCCGCCGTGCTCCAACGCACCCCGTACAGCAAGCAGCGACAGAACGGCGTGGACTACGCGCGGTACCTCACCGCGTACGGGTACGCCGTCGTGGTCCAGGACGTGCGCGGACGACACGACTCCGAAGGCGACTGGGTTCCGTTCCGGAAAGAGGGGCCAGACGGGTACGACACCGTCGAGTGGATCGCCGAGCAGCCCTGGAGCAGCGGCGACGTGGCGACGATGGGCGGCTCCTACAGCGGTTGGTGCCAGTGGGCGTTGGCGATGGAGCGGCCACCGCATCTGCGGACGATGGTCAGCACCGCTACCAGCGGGAAGTGGATGGAGGAGCACCCGTTTCACAACGGCTGCCTGATGCTCGGGCTGTTCGCCTGGCTGAATCTCGTCGGCGGCCGGGTGCTGCAGGATCCTCAACTGACCGCCGATTGGGAGACGATCTTTCGTGATCTGCCGCTGCGAACGATGGACGAAAGGCTCGGCCGCGATGTGCCGACCTGGCGCGAGTGGTTGTGTCATCCGACCCTCGACGACTACTGGCAGACTTTGCGCGCGGACGCTCATTTCCCGGAACTCGACGTGCCGGTCTTGCACATCACGGGCTGGTACGACGCGGACGCGCCAGGCTCTATGTACTTCTACGAAGGCATGGTGAACCGGTCACGCCGACGCGACGCGCAGCGACTCGTGGTGGGCCCTTGGGACCACGGCGGCACCAGGGTGCCCGTCCGGCACCTGGGGGGTGTCGACTTCGGGCCGGAATCGGTCATCGACATGCCCGAGCTCCATCGCACCTGGTTCGACCGCTGGCTGCGCCGCGATCAGGCGGATGACCCGGACCGGGTCGAAGCGTCGGGCGCGCGGGTCTTCCTCACTGGCGCGGATCGCTGGCAGGACCTGCCGAGTTGGCCGCCGCCGGACGTTGCCCTCGTCCCGCTGTACCTCCGCAGCGACGGCGCCGCGCACCGCGAGCCGGACGACGGCCGACTGACCTGGGTGCCCCCCGACTCGGCCGAAACCGCCGATGAATACGTCTACGATCCGGCCGATCCGGTGCCGAGCGTGAGCGATCCCAACTTTTACTCACCCACCGCAGACGAGACGCCCCTGGACCGGCACTTCCAGTACGACCGGGACGACGTGGCCGTGTACACCGGCGATCCGACCACCACCGAGCTGACGCTCACCGGCGAGCCGGTGCTGCACCTGTTCGCCAGCACCGACGGACTTGACACTGACTGGTTCGCCGCGCTGCACGACGTCGCGCCGGACGGCAGCTCGATGCTGCTTGTAGAGGGGCGGCTGCGCGCCCGCTTCCGTACCTCCTTGAGTACCGAAACGCTGCTCGAGCCGGGCGAGGTGTACGAGTTCACGTTCCGGCTCGACGCGGTGGGCCACCTACTTCGGCGCGGCCACCGCCTTCGGCTGACGGTGACCAGCAGCGACTACCCGACCTGGGACCGCAACCCGAACACCGGTAGCGCGCTCGGTCAGGACGACGTGGTGCGCGTCGCCGTCAACCGCATCCACCACGGTCCGGACACGGCTTCGCGCCTCGAGCTGCCGCTCGCCGGCCTCACCGGCGGACCGGCCGTCCCGGCCGGGCGTCGAGCACCAGCGCGCCGTGGGTCACGACGCGCTGTCCGTTGACGAGCACGTGCGCGAACCCGATCGAGGGTCGCGTGCTGTCCAGATAGGTCGCCCGGTCGCTCACCACGGCGGGATCGAAGACGACGAGGTCGGCGTCGCAACCGGCCTGCACGCGTCCCTTGCGACGCAGCGCGGGAACCGCGTCGTGCAGCACCAGGGCGGGCTCGTAGCTGCAGCGCCCGACCGCCTCGAGCAGGCTCAGTGCATCGAGTTCGCGCACGTAGCGACGCAGGAACTTCGCGAACGAGCCGGCCGTGCGCGGATGCGTCATGGCCTGCGGCGGCAGTGGCCACGCGAGATCGTCCGTCGCGATGCCGCGCCACGTCGGCGAGAGCGCGTCCGAACCGACGACCGTGTGCGGCGAGAGCAGGGCGCGGTCGATGGTCGCGAGATCGTCCGGGTCGTCCTCGTCGAGGGTGTGGACGATCGCCATCCCGCCCGGGTCCTGCCGTCGTAGTTCGCGCAGCCGGCCCGCGTCGGCCACACGTTCGCCGGTTGGCAGGTAGATGATCGACGACGGCGTGAGGCCGAGGCGCGGCAGGCGTTCCGGGTCGAGGAAGTGCGCGCCGATCCCGGTCATGCCGGCGCCGTAGGGGTAGGCCTCAGTCGAGACCCGCGAGCCCTCTGCCCGGGCTCGTTCGACGACCGCCAGCACCCGGTCGACGGCGCGAAACGACGTGCTGTTGAGGTGGCAGTAGTGCATGTGCGCGCCGGTTTCGCCGGCGGCCTGGGTGAGCTCGAGCGCACCGTCGATGGGCACGTCCGGTGCGTGTTCGACGAGGCTGCGCGCATGCGTGAACGTCGGCACTCCATGGCGCGCGGCGAGGGCGACCACCGCGAGGTATTCCGACGGCGCGATCTGCGGTGCATAACCCACCAGCACGCCGATGCCCAGCGCGCCGTCGACTAGATCGGCCTCGATCGCATCGAGGACCAGCCGCAGCTCGGCAGCGGAGGCCGGACGCTGCCAGTTCGGGTCGGCGATGTTGGCCATGAAGTCGTCGAGCCCGCCGCGCGCGGTCAGCCCCGCGATGCGCGTCATCCGGGCCTGTGCCCAGGAGGCCGAAAATCCGTAGTTGAGCGGCCGGCCCTCGGCGGCGACGCGCGCGTACGCGGCACCGGCACCGCACACCCCGGCTTCGAGGTCGAGCACGGTGGTGACGCCGTCGAGTGCCTGAAGCCGGTGCCCGGCGATCCCGTCGCTGTGGCTGTGCAGGTCGATCCAGCCCGGCGCGACCACCAGGTTCGTCGCGTCGATGACCTCCCGACCGTCCAGGCCCAATGCGGAGACGGCGGCGATGGTGGCGCCGGTGATCCCCACATCGCGGACGGCGTCCGTGCCCGTCTCGGGATCGAGCACCCGGCCGCCGCGTAGCACTAGGTCGAAGGCGCGGAGTCCGTCGTCCACGAGACCTAAGCTACGGCCAGGTGCGGTGCTGCCCACCGTCCGCGGCGCCCAATCGCCGGCCGGCATTTGTGGCGACCGGACGAAGTCGGCACACGGGCAATGAGTGAGGGTGGACGTGATCGTCCCGATCAACGAGGAGTGCCGCCATGGTCCGCCGTCTGGGCATCGACGATCTGGCCTCGTTGGCGGTGCCCGAGCAGCCGGCGATCTCGCCCGACGGCGCCGACATCGCGTACGTGCTGCGTCGCGTCGACGACCGGATCGATCGCGACGTGCGCGCCCTGTGGCTCGTCAGCGCGGACGGCGGAGCTGCCCGGCCGCTGACCCGAGGAGACGCCGACACCGCCCCCGCGTGGTCCCCCGACGGCACCCTGCTGGCCTTCCTGCGTGCGCAGGACGGGCCGCCGCAGATCTGGGTGCTGCACCGCTCGGGCGGCGAACCGGAGCAGGTCACGCGCCTCGCACAGGGCGCCGGTGCACCGAGCTGGAGCCCCGACGGGGCGAGCATCGCATTCGTCGCCCCGCCTGACGCAGCGTCGGCGGAGCCGGCGAGCCTCGCGCCGCCACCCATCGTGATCGACCGGCTGGGCTACAAGGCCGACGGCCGAGGAGTGAGCGGCCTGCTCACCAAGCAGTTGCACGTGCTCGACCGGCACACGGGCGAGGTCCGTCAGCTCACCGGCGGGGCATGGAGCGTCACCGGCCCCGCGTGGTCGCCGGACGGGAAGAGCCTCGCATTCAGCTCACCGACCACCGATGACGCAGACCTGACCTACCGCTCCGCGGCGCAGGTACTCGATCTGGCCGAACCCGAGACGCCGCCGCGGATCGTCGGGTCGCCGGACGGCGGCGTCGACGCGGTCAGCTGGACGCGGGACGGTCGAGCGCTGATCGTCGTCGCGCACCGCAACTCGCCGTCCGGACATGCCAGCCTGCTCCGGCTGGATCTGGCCGGAGGTGATCCGCTCGACCTCGGCGCAGCCCTCGACCGCAACATCATGCCGGGCGAGACCGGCTACCCCGGCGGGCCGCCGCAACTGGCCGGCGACGGCCACACCGTGCTGTTCTGTGTGCGCGATCGCGGGTGCACCCACCTGTACCGCGTCGACGTCGAGGGCGGCGCACCGCAGCTGGTCGCCGGCGCCGCCGCGACGAACATCTGCGGGATCTCTGCCGCACCCGAATTGGGTCGGGTCGCCGTGGTGCTGGCCACCGCGACTTCCTTCGGAGAGATCGCCGTCGTCGACCTCGATACCGGCGAGGTCACCCGACACACACAGCACGGCGCCGGCCTGATCGACACCATCGACCTCCTCCCGCGCCGCGAGCGGGAGTTCGTCGTATCCGACGGCACGGTCGTCCACGGTTGGCTGATCCGCGACCCCGACGCGTCCGGACCCCAGCCACTGCTGCTCGACGTGCACGGCGGCCCGCACAACGCCTGGAACGGTGTAGCGAACGAGGTGCACATCTACCACCAGGTGCTGGCGGCTCGGGGGTGGACGGTGCTGCTGCTCAATTCCCGCGGCAGCGACGGCTACGGCGAACGGTTCTACACCGCCGTCGTCGGTGCGTGGGGCGAGGCGGACGAGCAGGACTTCCTCGAGCCAGTCGACCAGCTGATCGCGGAGGGCATCGTCGATCGGGGCCGGCAGGCGATCGTCGGCTACAGCTACGGCGGTTTCACGGTCTGTCGCCTGACCGGGCGCACCAACCGGTTCTCGGCCGCGGTGGCCGGTGGCTTGATCAGCGACCTGACCAGCCTCGCGGGCACCTCGGATCTGGCGCACCTGCTCGGTGTCTTCGAGTTCGGCTCGGAACCGTGGGCCGACCGCGTCCGCTACGCGGCCCTGTCCCCCCTGTCCCACGTTCAGGACGTGACGACACCGACCCTTGTCCTGCACGGTGCCGCGGACCTGCGGTGCCCCCTCGGCCAGGCGGAGCAGTGGTACACCGCGCTCCGCTCCCGCAACGTCACGAGTCAGCTGGTGATCTACCCGGAAGGTGATCATCTGTTCGCCCGCACCGGGCGGCCGTCCTACCGCGCGGACTACAACCGCAGGGTGATCGACTGGCTGCAGGCGCACGACACGCGGCCGACCGATTCGCCGACCCAGCCGCTCGATGCGCAGCACTGGCAGCGCCGCCTGTCCGCACTGGCGTCGAGGCACGGCACGCCCGGTGCCGTGCTCGGCATCCTGCGTCTGCGGCCGGGACGGGACGACGAGCTCGTCGAGGTGAGCCACGGCGTGCTGAACAAGGGCACCGGTGTCGACGTCACCACAGACTCGGTGTTCCAACTCGGCTCGATCTCCAAGGTCTGGACGACGACGGTCGCGCTGCAACTGGTGGCGGAAGGGCTTCTCGACCTCGACGCGCCGATCGCTGCTGTGCTGCCCGAACTGTGCCTGGCCGATCCGGAGGCGGCCGTCCGGATCACGCTGCGCCATCTGCTCACGCATACGAGTGGGATCGACGGCGACACCTTCATCGACACCGGGCGCGGCGACGACTGCCTCGAGCGCCTGATTGCGCAGCTCGATCAGGTCGCGCAGGTGCACCCGGTCGGCGCCGCGTGGTCGTACTGCAACCTCGGATTCATGATCGTCGGACGGCTGATCGAGAAGGCGACCGGGACGAGCTGGGATGAGGCGATGACCCGGCGGCTGATCGGACCGCTCGGGCTGGCGCACACCGTGACACTGCCCGAGCAGGCACTGATGTTCCGAGCGGCCACCGGTCACGTGCGCCCAGCTGGTGGCGAGTTCGCGCCGATGCAGAGCTGGGCAATGCCCCGCACGATCGGCCCCGCGGGTCTGATCGCGTCGTCGGTCGGTGATGTGCTCTCGTTCGCCCGCCTGCATCTCGCCGACGGCCGATCCGGCGACGGGGAACGGATCCTCGGCGCCGACGCGGCAGCCGAGATGCGCACCGAGCAGGTCAGGCTGCCCGAGGAGCACACCCACGGCGATTCGTGGGGGCTCGGGTGGGCGCGCTTCGGGTGGGACGGCCGGCAAGTTGTGGGTCACGACGGGAACACCGTGGGCCAGACGTCTTTCCTGCGCCTGCTGCCGGAGGCCGGGGTGGCGGTCGTCCTGCTCACCAATGCCGGGGACTCGCACGACCTGTACGAGGACCTGTTCCGCGAGGTCTTCGACGCGGTCCTCGACCTCCACCTGCCACAGCCGCCGAGCCCTCCGTCGACCCCCGTGCAGGTGGACGTCCGGCAGCACCTCGGCCGTTACGAGCGGGCCGGCGAGACGTTCGAGGTGTTCCTCCGCGCCGGTCAGCCGATCCTGCGTCGCACCGAGATGGGGCTCCTGGCGGGCCTGATGCCCGACCCGAGTGTCGAGCTCGCGATGATGCCGGTCACCGACGACCGGTTCCTCGTCCGGGAGTCCGGGCGGCGCACCTGGAGCACCGTCACCTTCTACGCTCTCGGGCCCGACGCGCGGTACCTGCACTTCGGGTCCCGCGCCACACCCCTCGTCCACGACCGGTTGTGAGATCCGACAGCTTCGACTCGAAACCCCATCGAAACGAACAATATAGGGTGCCGGACAAGGTTCTAGTTTCGGAGAGTGTTCGCCCCGATGGTCTCCTCACCACGTACCAGCCTCAGCCGCGTCCTGGACGACCTCGGCACCACGCTGCTCGATCTCGTGGCGGGCGAGCCCGGCCGCGCGCAGGACATCGCCGGGGTCGTGATCCACGATCCCCTCGACGAACCGGTCCTGCCGCATCAGGCGCTCGTGCTCGGCGTGGGCGTGCGGGGAGCCGACGACGTCGCGAGCCTGCTCACCGAACTCGGCGCGCACGGTGCGGCCGGCCTCGTCGTGCGGGCACCGATCACGCTCGATCCGGAGCTCACCGCTGCGGTCGATGCGTCCGGTGTGGCCCTACTCGCGCTAACCCGCGGTGCCTCGTGGACCCAGCTGTCGGCTCTCCTGCGCTCGCTGCTGGCCGAGGACGAGTTCGGCGCGGCGGGAACCGACACCCTCGGTGGCATCCCGTCCGGCGACCTGTTCGCGCTCTCGAACGCGATAGCCGCGCTGCTCGACGCGCCGGTCACGATCGAGGATCGAAGCTCGCGGGTGCTCGCGTTCTCCGGAGATCAGCAGCGTGCCGACCAGTCGCGGGTCGAGACGATCCTGGGCCGCCAGGTGCCCGAGCGCTACGCCCGCATGCTGGCCGAGCGCGGCGTCTTCCGCGACCTCTACCGCAGCGACCAACCGGTGTACATCGAGCCTTCGGACGAGTTGTCGACGGAGTTGTCCGACGATTTCCTGGTTGCCCGGGTGGCGCTCGCCGTCCGGGCCGGCGACGAGATCCTCGGCTCGATCTGGGCTGCGGTGCACGAGCCGCTGAGCGCCGAACGCCGGCAGGCACTGTGCGATGCCGGGAAGATCGTCGCCCTGCACCTGCTGAGTCTCCGGGCCGGCGCCGACGTCGAGCGCCGGCTGCGATCGGACCTCGTCAGCACCGCGATCGAGGGCGGCGTACAGGCTCGTGAGGCGCTCCACCGGCTGGGGCTGGCCGGCCTGCCGGTCGTCGTCCTGGCGCTGACCCTGCTCGATTCGGGTGACGACGAGGCGTCGGTGGGTCTCGCGGCCAGCATGGCCAACGACCGTCAACGCGTGGCGGACGCCTTCGCCATGCACCTCGGCGCGATTCACTCGCGCTGCGCCGTCGCCCTCGTCGGCGATGTTGTCTACGCGATCATGCCGCTGTCCCGCCAGCACCCGGATGCCGAGGACCACCTCGCGCAGGTGGCCGCCGACTTCCTCGATCGCATCGGTGATCGCACGCGAGCGGCCATCGCCGTCGGGCGGCTCGCCGACGACGCCGGCGACCTCACCCGCTCGCGGACGAGCGCCGACCGCGCGTTGCGGGTCCTGCGCGCTGGAGCCGGTACCCGGCGGGTCGCCCGGCTCGCCGACGTTCAGGTCGAGGCGTTGCTGCTGGATCTCCGCGACGTGGTCGGAGCGCAGGATCTACCGACCGGTCCGCTGGCTCGGCTCATCGAGTACGACGACGCACACCGCACCGATCTCGTCGGGACGCTTCGGGCCTGGCTCGACGCGTTCGGTGACGTGTCCGCGGCGTCGGCCGCCGTCTTCGTCCATCCCAATACTCTGCGGTACCGGCTGCGCCGGGTCGCCGAGGTCGGCAAGCTCGACTTCGATGATCCCGAGGCCCGGTTCGCCGCGATGCTGCAGCTGCGCCTGATTGCCACCGACGCACCGCGACGGCCGGGTTCGCCGGTCGAAGGGGCGGCCGAACCGGTGTTGGTCGACGGCAACACCAGGTGCCGGGAGTTTGGTCCGTCGACCCAAAGACAGGACCCACCCTCGCGATGACACTTGTGCCTACGCGAAGGTGCGGCAGCCACCTGGCTCTGGAGGTAGTGATGTCTTACGCACGTACGGCGCGCTTGTCGACGGTGGCGCCGATCTCGGCCATCGCCCTGGTTCTGGGGTTGTCCGCTGCGTGCGGGGTCAGCGGGCCGTCGTCGGGCGGCAAGGCCGAGATCACGATTGCCGCGCAGGCCCCGCTCACCTCGCTGGACATGGCCCGAACCAACTCGGAGTCCTCCGTGCTGAGTCTGGTCACCGAGCCGCTCGAGCGCGCCAAGTCGGACGGGACGGTAACGCCGGTGCTCGCCACCTCGGTCGCCGTGAGCCCGGGCAAGTTGGTCTACAAGATCCGGCCGAAGGTGATGTTCACCGATGGCAAGCCCCTCACCACGGCGGACGTCGTCTACTCGATGAAGCGCCTCGCCGACCCGAAGGCCGCGCCGCAGACCGCGTCGTTGCTCACCGCCATCAAGAGCATCGTCGCGTCGGGGCCCAACGAGGTCACTGTGATGACCAACCGGGTAGACCCAGGGCTGCGGAACAACTTGGCATTCGCCATCCACGTCGTGGAGAAGTCCGGTATCGAGGCGCACCCGAAAGACTTCGGCTCGGCATCCGCACCGCCGATCGGAACCGGACCGTACAAGGTGGTCAAGTTCTCCACCGATCAGATCGTCCTCGCGTCGAATGACAAGTATTGGGGCAGCAAGCCAGCCTTCAAGACGATCACCTCCAAGTACATCCCGGACGACAACACCGCACGCCTGGCGATGCGGTCCGGCGATCTCGACGTGAAGTTCCTACGCGACGTCGGCAGCGCCGGCCAGTGGAAGAGCATTCCGCGCACCAGCCTGGCGGTGCTGCCCACGACGTCACTCGACTATCTGTCCTTCGACGTCACGAAGGCCCCTTTCGACGACATCCACGTACGCAAGGCGATCGCGTACGCCGTCGACCGTCCCGCGCTCAGCAAGGTGATCTACGGCGGCTACGCGCGAGTGCTGCAAGGCATGTTGACGCCCGAGGAACTCGGCGTGGTGTCCTCCCCCGCCGACGCGAAGACGTTCCTCGCCTCGTTGCCGGAGTTCGACTTCGACCTCGTCAAGGCGAAGGCCGAGCTCGCGCAGTCGCAGCACCCGAACGGATTCAGCGTGACGGTGCCCGTGACGGCGAACATCGCGTTCGGCGAGAAGACCATGCTCAGCCTGCAGGAGAAGCTGAAGCCACTGGGCATCCACATCAACCTGAAGACGCTGCCCTTCGACCAGTGGGTGGCCACCCTGCTGTCGCACAAGAACCTGGGGATGCAGACGATGAGCTACGGGCCGATCACTCCCGACCCGGCAGCGGTGCTCACCCTGGTCGCTGCGAAGGAGCAGGCGGTGCCGAACGGCAACAACACCGCCAACTTCTACCCCGCCGCCGTCCAGCAGTCCCTCTCCTCACTCGGGACCAGTACCGACAAGAGCGCACGATCGGCAGCCGCGAAGTTGATCCTGACCGCGATCGCCGAGCAGGTGCCCTACATCCCGCTGTACAACAAGCAGACGATCATCGTCACCGGCAACGGCCTCACCTACGAGATGGCGGGCGCGGACTACGGCGACTACGTGACCGGCGCATGGGTCGACCACGTGAGGGGATGACGTGCAGATTACCGACTCTGCGCGACGAACGCGGTAGGGCACACCCATGACGGTTCTGTCCTTCATCCTGCGACGCGTCGCGGCGCTAACTGTCGTCCTGCTGCTGGTCTCGTTCATCGTCTTCAGCCTGCTGGCGCTGAGCCCGGGCAGCCCGGAGCAGGTTCTGCTGGGCCCCGACGCGCTGTCCGATCCGGCTGCGGTGGCGGCGATTCGCCGGCAGTACCACCTCGAAGACGCCTTCCTGCTGCGGTACGTCCACTGGCTCGGTGACGCGGTGCGCCTGCACTTTGGCAACTCCACCCAATCTGGCGAGGCCGTCACCCATGTCATCGCCGACCGTTTCGAGATCACCTTTCAGCTCAGCATCTGCACCGTCGTGGTCGTGCTGGCGCTCGGCATCCCGGTCGGGATGCTCGCGGCGTATCGGCGGGGTCGCCCGTTCGATCGGGCCATCACGTCGTTCGCGATCCTGGCCGCGAGCGCGCCGGCGTTCGTCATCGGCATTGTCTTGATCTTCGTGTTCGGCGTCCAGCTCGGGTGGTTTCCGCCGTTCGGGCCCGGCGCAGGCGCGGTGGACCGCATCCGGCACCTCGTGCTGCCCACGGCTGCGCTCGCAAGCGGCGCCATGGCGATCATCATCCGGCAGACCCGCGCCGCCGCCCTCGACGTCATGAGCCGTGACTACATGGTCTTCGCCCGGGCTCGGGGCCTCGGCCGTCGCCGGATCCTCTGGAACTATGCGCTGCGCAACAGCGCGCTTCCCGTCGTCACGACGGCCGGCCTGCTGCTGGTGCTGAGCCTGTCCGGAGCGGTCTTCGTCGAGACGGTGTTCGGGCTGCCCGGCCTCGGGTCCTTGCTGGTGGAGTCGATCTCCAGCCGGAACGTGCCTGTCGTGCAGGGACTCACCCTCTTCGCGGCCGCGATCGTCGTGCTCGCCAATCTCCTCACCGATCTGCTCGGGCTGGCCCTCGATCCGCGCACCCGGTACGGAGCCGGGCAATGACCGCGCTCAACCCGGAGCCGAAGACGCTCGATGCGACGCGCGTCCGCACCCGCTGGACTCGGCGGCGAGGCGCGCCGGTATTCGTCGTCGCGTCCGCCCTGATGCTCACGGTCGTGGTGCTGTGGGCGATCGCGGGAGGCTGGCTCGCACCCGACGACCCGGCGGCGCAGGATCTGGTCGCCGGGCCGTCCGGGATGTCCGGCGCGCACTGGCTCGGCACCGATGACCTCGGCCGTGACGTGTTCTCCCGGCTGCTGCTCGGAACGCGCAACGCCATCCTGGGTCCGGCGCTCGTCGCGGTCGTCACGGTGGTCGTCGGTGCCATCCTCGGCATGACGGCCGGGCTGCGCGGCGGATGGGTCGACATGGTGATCAGCCGCTTCGCCGACCTGGTGTACGCGTTGCCGGCGCTGCTGATGATCGTCGTCATCGTCGGGATCGTCGGCGGCAGCTCGAGTGTCGCGTGGGGCGTCTTCATATTCTTCGCGCTGCCGACGGAGATCCGCCTCACCCGCAGCGCGACGCTGAGCCAGGCCCGCCTCCCCTACATCGACGCCGCCCGGACGCTGGGCCTGCCGACGCGGTGGATCCTGCTGCGCCACATCCTGCCCAACATCCTCCCCACGGTGGTCGCCACCGGTTTGCTGGACTTCGTCGGTGCGCTGGTCGGGCTCTCGTCGCTGTCGTTCCTCGGCCTCGGCGTCGCACCGGGCACGGCCGACTGGGGGCTGATGATGGCCGACGGGCGGTCCATCCTCGACCTGAACGTATGGGCAGCCGCGGCGCCCGCGGTCATGATCATCCTCACCGCCGTCTCGGGAACGGTCTTCGGTGACTGGCTCTACGACCGGCTCTCGATCGAGCGGGGTAGTATGTGAATACGAACTCCGACGCACCGGCGCCCGACACGTTTCCCCTCGAGCAGGGACGCGCCGGAAACTCGCTGTGGGTGCGCGACCTCACGGTGTTCGCGCCGCCTGCCCGACACTCGCGTCCGCTCGCCCGGGACGTGTCCTTCGACCTCGGCCCGGGGCAGACACTTGGCATCGTCGGCGAATCCGGGAGCGGGAAGTCGCTGACGGCGAGAGCGCTGATCAGCCTGCTGCCCGACGGTCTGCGCTGCGAAGGAACGGTGACCTTCGGCGGGGAATCGATCATCGGCCGCAGCGAGCGCGATCTGCGCAGCCTACGCGGCAATCGGCTGGCCCTGCTGATGCAGGATCCGTTCACGATGCTGAACCCACTGCAGACGGCAGCGCAGCATGTCGCCGAATCGCTGTCGAAGCGGAAACGAACGCGCGCCGAGCGGGCTGAGGAGGTGCGCCGGCGTCTCGCCGAGGTGGGCATCGAAGACGCCGACGCCGCGCGGCGGTACCCCTTCCAGCTGTCCGGCGGGATGCAGCAACGGGTCGCCCTCGCCTGCGCGCTGGCCAGGGATCCCGAACTGCTGATCGCCGACGAGCCCACCACGGCGCTCGACGCCACCACCCAGGTCGATGTCCTCGCGCTGCTGCGTCAGGTGCAGGAAGCGCGCGGAATGAGCCTCGTGTTCATCACCCACGACCTGCGCGTCGCCTTCGCGGTGTGCGATCGCGTGGCGGTCATGTACGCCGGACGGATCGTGGAGCAGGCCAGCGCGGCCACCGTGCGCTCGGAGCCCCACCACCCGTACACGCTCGCGCTGCTGCAGGCCGAACCACCGGTCACCCACGTCCGTCGGCAGCTGGCGACCATTCCGGGAAATGTCCCTGCGCCGGATCGAGACCTGCCGGGCTGTGTCTTCGCGCCGCGCTGTTCGTGGGCCGTTCCGTCCTGTCGTACCGATACGCCCGCTGTGATCGAAGTGGCACCGGATCATCAGACCGCCTGCCTGCGCGTGGCCGCCATCGCCGACGAGATGCAGGAGGAATTGGCGCGTCAGGACGCCGTCCCGGACCTGGTCCAGCCGCGCACTGTCGTGTCACACCTGCTGCGCGTCCAGGAGCTGCGAAAGACGTACCGGACGGTAGGCATGGTGAGCCGCGCCCGCCACCACGAAGCGTTGTCCGGTGTCTCGTTCGACGTCGGTGTCGACGAGAGCGTGGCGCTCGTCGGCGAATCGGGATCGGGAAAGACCACCGTCTTTCGCTGCCTGCTCGGCCTGGTCCGACCCACCGCTGGCTCGATCCAGCTCGACGACCTCGACATCACCGACTTCGGCCGGCTGAAGCGGCCCGACGTGCTTCGGGTCCGGCGCATGGTGCAGTGCATCTTCCAGGATCCGTACGCGTCGCTCAACCCGGCGCAGACGATCGGCGCGACGCTGCGCGAGGCCGTCGGCATGCGCGCGGAACCGGCCAACCTGCGCGCCGAGTCGTTGCGGCTGCTCGGGCTCGTCGGGCTCCCCGCCGGCTACGAGTCACGCCGCCCGGTCGCGCTCTCGGGTGGCGAGCGTCAACGCGTCGCGATCGCGCGCGCGATCGCCGTGTCACCGCAGCTGCTCGTGTGCGACGAACCCGTCGCCGGGCTCGACGTCTGCGTGCAAGCGCAGGTTCTGGAGCTGCTGCGCGACCTTCGCAGGTCGCTGAAGATCAGCATGCTGTTCGTCTCGCATGACCTCGCGGTGGTGCGGCAGGTCAGCGATCGGGTCATCATCCTGCGTCGCGGCGAGATCGTCGAGGAAGGCCCGACCGGCGCCGTCCTCGACGACCCCCAGCATCCGTACACCCGTCGGCTGGTGGACTCGGCGCGCTTCGAATGAGAGCTGGACACATGAAGGTCGTCGTCATCGGTGGCGGAATCATCGGCATCAGCAGCGCGTACGAACTGCTGCGCCGCGGGCACGAGGTGACCGTCGTCGACGCCGGCGCGGCCGGTGCTGGCGCATCGCGCGGCAACGCCGGCTGGGTGGTTCCCGCGCAGACCGGCCCGGTGCCCGCCCCCGGGATGGTGCTGCAATCGCTGCGGTGGATGCTCAAGCGGGACAGCCCCCTCTACATTCGACCGTCCCTGGCCCCCGGCTTCGTCCGATTCATGTTCACGATGTGGCGGCACTGCAATCGGGCGAGCTACGAGCACGGGCTGCGCGCGCACGTCCGGCTCAGCGAGGGCACGATGGACCTTCTCGACCGGTACCGTGCCGACGGTGTCGACTTCGAGATGGCCGCCCAAGGGCTGCTGCAGGTGTTCGGCAGCGAGCACAAGTTCGATCAGGGCCGGGACCATCTCGAACTGCAGCGGGCCTGCGGCTTCGAGCCCAGAGTTCTGCTGGGCGCCGAGTTGCGCGAGCAGGAGCCGGCGCTGGTGCCCGGCCTGCACGCGGGCGTCTACTACCCGGGTCAGCGGCACCTGCGCCCGGAGAACCTGACCACCGCCCTGGCGCAGCGCTGCACGGAACTGGGCGGGCGGATCGTCGAGCACGCACCGGTACGCGTCATCACGCGACGCGGGTTGCGCATCGTCGATGTCATCGCCGGGTCGGAGCGCTTCGAGGCGGACACCTTCCTGCTCGCGGCCGGTGCCTGGACGCGACCGCTCGCCCGGCTCGCCGGCGTCCGGTTGCCCATCCGGCCCGGCAAGGGTTACAGCCTCGACTACACGCCCGCGCCGGTCGAGCTGCGAAGCGCGGTCAAGCTGATGGAGCCGCAGGTGGCGCTGACCCCGTTTGCCGGCGCCGCGCGGGCGGCCGGCACGATGGAATTCGCCGGCCTGGACGACGTGGTGAATCCGATCCGCGTGCGGGCCGTGGCCGCCGCCCCGAAGGCCTATCTGCAGGGCTGGGGCGATCCCGAACCGGTGGCGCGACCGTGGGCCGGCGCCCGGCCGATGACGCCGGACGGCATGCCGATCATCGGACCGCTCGCTGCGATCGACAACGCCTTCGTCGCCTCGGGTCACGGGATGCTCGGCGTGACGCTCGGCCCGGCGACCGGTGTGGCGGTAGCCGAGATCATCGCTGGCGACCCGATCCCGGCGGTGCTCGAACCGTTCTCGCCGCGGCGATTCGGGGCGTGAGGTCGCAGCCTGCTCACGTCGACGATCGTCTGGCTTGGCGCGCTTGGTGGACTCCCGCCGAACGGGTCGTCCGGCCGCGGGTGGGGCGGAGAGCGGGCGCGTAGATCGGTGCGGACTGGCGATAACCGCGCCAGAAGGACGCGCGGTCGCACGCGACCGCGACGGTGCGTCCCACTCGGTGTGCCTTGCGCAGCGACGACTACTCCGTTACCGACGCCACCGCCGCGCACCTAACCCACGCGCAGCACGACCACATCAACATCTACGGCACCAACTCCTTCGACGTCGAAACCGTCCTACGCCGCCAGTGACACCGTCAGGTCGCCTGCCGCTTGACCAGGGCCGCCAGCCGGAGTACTCGCACCGACGCCGGCGGCGCCTCAGGCATCATCTTCTTCGCCGCCCAAACGCTCGGCGTCGCGAACGCCGCGTTTTTAACCCCCGGGCTGCGGCGTTCGTGCACCTCAGGACATTCGCTGCCGCTGGTGGCGGTGGGAGGATCGAGCAGGTGAGTACCGGAGCCGGCCGTGGTTGAGCGGGCGACCGTGCGCACGATCGCCGGTCAGGACTTCAAGATGACCACCCCGGGCCGGGTGTTCTACCCGGCCACGGGCACCAGCAAGACCGACATCATCGACTACTACCTCGCCGTGGCGGCTGTGATGCTGCCGCACCTAGCTGGACGGCCGGCCACCCGCAAACGGTGGACCGACGGGGTCGGCGGGCCGGAGTTCTTCGCCAAGGACATCGAGCAGGGGACCCCAGGCTGGATGCATCGGGTGCAGATCGTGCACGGCTCGGGTCCGAAGTTCTATCCGGTCATCGACACCCCGGCCGGGCTGGGTTGGCTCGGGCAGGTCGGCGCCCTGGAGCTGCACGTGCCGCAGTGGCGGATCCCGCCCGCGACCGGGCCGTCGGGGGTGACGTCGACGTCGACGGAGCGGCACCCGGACCGGGTGGTGTTCGACCTGAATCCCGGGC